>OLFV01000030.1_pt1 | contig 159638 bp, 140 predicted proteins | sample 1605551 | NCBI WGS metagenome assembly OLFV01 (sample SAMEA3888922, study PRJEB22519) | human gut metagenome | biome: human gut; feature: human-associated habitat; material: faeces | place: Denmark | collected 2011
TTTATTTTAACAAACTCGGAAGAGCTTGTCAAGGATTAATTTGAACTTTTTTCAAAACTCAAATCACCCCGGTCTGCATAAAACAGACCTTTGCAGGATAAAGTTTCTGCAGCATCAGGGCCTTGCCCCGACAGCTCATTTAGTATACTACTGTGTAAAGAATATGTCAAGGATTTTTTTCAAATCCTTGACGCCGGCCGCGAATCATCGCCTGCGGCGATGTGTTCATCGTTCGTCGTCAATCCGTAACATCGCTGGCTGCGATTCCGTAGGGGCCGTCCTGTGAAGGCGGCCCGCTACGCGCTGAGGGGTTCCCGAAGCGTCGTTGTCCGTTTGAGTCTGCCGCGGCGGTACGCCGCATCTGATTCCGAGGAAAAAGCCGTGGCTCGTTGTTCGTGGTCCGTGGCTCGTAAAAACCTGCCATTATACTCGGATAGGTGTGGCCGAATCTCGCAGCGGGCCGCCTTTCAGGTCGGCCCCTACGCATTTTATGCTATATTTTTTGCGCTATATATAGTATAATTATGTCGAGTAGTTGTATTTTATTTTTCCTTATTAGGCAATGAACAGGAGTTGTTACACATGAACAAGAAATGTTTAGCTTTGGCAGCCGCTGCCATGGCAGCTGTGACGTTGGTCGCCGGCTGCGGTTCTTCGGCAGATAAAAAAGACGGCGCTTCAGGTGAACAGAAGACCCTCGTCGTCGGCATGGAACCGACATTCCCACCTTTTGAATTCACGGAAAACGACAAGTACATCGGTTTTGATATCGATTTAGCCAATGCGATTGGCGAAAAGATGGGTACGAAAGTCGAAGTCAAGAGCCTCGGCTTCGACGCCCTCATCCCGGCCCTGCGCAGCGGTCAGATCGACATGATTGCTTCCGGCATGGACGCTACCCCGGAACGGCAGAAACAGGTATCCTTCACGGAACCGTATTTCCAGGATGGCTATTCTGTCGTCGTCCGCAAGGATAACACCAGCATCAACGGTTTCGACGACCTCAAAGGCCGCACTGTCGGCTCCCAAGTCGGCACGAAGGGCGTAGACCTGGCTACAGAAGCCGGCGCTACGGTCAAACAGTACGACGCCAACAGCCAGGGCTGGATGGAATTGCAGAGCGGTACGTGTGACGCCGTCGTCATCAACACCTCAGTCGCCCTCTATTATATGAAAGAAGGCGGCGATAAAGACCTGAAGATCGTCGGCGATGCCAAGAAGGCCGATGCCGGTATCGCAATGGCTGTATCCAAGGATAAACCGGAACTCCTGGAAAAGGTCAATAAAGCCTTGGCTGACCTCAAATCCGACGGGACTTACGCCAAACTGTATAAGAAATGGTTCGGCGTCGATCCGAAGGAATAATCCATGTATAAAGCTTACATATTCGATTTTGACTACACCCTGGCCAATTCGGAAAAAGGTATCGTCATGTGCTTTCAGCTTCTCTTCGAAGCCGAAGGCTATGACGGTATCCCTGAAGAAGATATCCGCCGCACGATTGGCATGACCATGTACGATGCCATGGCCAGTCTGACTGGGGAAACGAATCCGGACCGCATCAATGCCCTGATTCGGGAATACAAGGTCCGCTTCTCCGACAAATACATGACGGCCAATACCCATCTCTATCCGCAGACGCTGCCAACACTCCGCGCCTTGAAAGCGTCCGGCGCCCTGTGCTGCATCGTATCGACCAAGACCCGGTCGCGCATCGGTGAAACGCTGCGAAAGTATCAGATGGAAAGCCTCATCGACCTGGTCGTCGGCATGGAAGACGTCGCTCAGGCCAAACCGGCACCGGATGGAATCAATGCCGTCTGCCGCCACTTCCGCCTGGACAAGAAAGCTGTCCTCTACATCGGCGACAATACGATTGACGCCAAAGCGGCCCAAAACGCCGGCGTCGCCTTTGCCGCTGTGACGACGGGAACGACGACGAGCCAGGAATTCGCTCCCCTGCCCCATGTGGCAATTATGAAGGATCTCAGCGAAATCCTTACTATTCCCTAATTGGAGGAACCTATTATGAAGAAAAAAGTTACGACCCTCGTCGCTGCCTCGCTGGCAGCCCTGACCCTTCTCGCCGGCTGCGGCTCCAACGGCACAGCCGATAAAAAAGATGGCGCAGCCAAAAGCGACAAGACCCTCATCGTCGGCACGGAACCGACGTTCCCGCCTTTTGAATTCACAGAAAACGAAAAAGACGTCGGCTTCGACATCGACCTGGCCCAGGCGGTCTGTGATAAGCTGGGCTACAAGATGGAAATCAAGAACCTCGGCTTCGACGCCCTCATCCCGGCCCTGAAGAGCGGCCAGATCGACCTCATCGCTGCCGGCATGGATGCCACAGATGAACGGAAGAAACAAATCGACTTCACCGACGTCTACTACCAGGGCGGCTATACCATCGTCGTCCCGACGGGCAATACGGACATTACCGGCTATGACTCCATCGCCGGCAAGACCGTCGGCGCCCAGGTCGGTTCTAAGGCAGCAGATTACGCCAGAGAACATGGGGCTACGGTCAAGGAATTCGACACCAACACCCAGGGCTGGATGGAACTGGAAGCCGGCACGTGTGATGCCGTTTCCATCGATAAAGCCGTCGCCCAGTATTACCTCCAGCAAGGTGGCAAAGACAAGCTCAAAATCGTCGGCGAAGCCATTACGTCTCGCGGCGTAGCCATGGGCATCAGCAAGGATAAACCGGAACTGAGCAAGCAGGTCAACGAAGCTTTGAAGGAACTCAAAGCGGACGGAACGTATGCTAAGATTTATAAGAAATGGTTCGGCGAAGAACCGAAGCAGTAAAAAAAGGCGCTGTCGCATGAAGACAGCGCCTTTTTGAGTTTTAAGTTTGTAGTTTTTAGTTTGCAGCAATAAGGCAAAAGAATCTCTCCGGCCCGTTGGGCCACCTCCCCTATGAGGGGAGGCTTTGCGAGCCACGAACCACTTATTTTTTATCCTTCTGCTGGAGTTTGGCCAGGCGGTCTTTCAGGGATGTGAACTCACCCTGGTTGTCGGACTGGAGTTCGGCTTCGGGCTGGATGGTCGTGTCTTTGTAGGCGGCTTTCCGTTTAGCTGCTTCTGCAGCGGCAGCAGTCCGTTTTTCTTTGGCAGTCCGTTCGGCCTGGACGGCTTCGCGGATGGGCTGGAGTTTATTGTCCGGGACGACGAGGAAGCGGACTGGCAGGTTGGCCGCTCCCGGCGGCATGATGCGGATGGTCATGTCTGTCCCGGCCGGGAAGGTATCGACGTATTCCATGGCATACGGGTCATTGAGGCCCATAGAATGGCGGTGGCGCGGCAGTTCGACGATTTTCTTGTCTTCCCCCCGCTTGGGGTCGCTGTAGATGAGTTCCGTCACGCCGGCATATTCGCCGCCCTGGGGATTGAAATACAAGTGGACATCCCCGTTTCCTGTCGTGCGCAGGTGGATGGTGTAATCGACGCCGTAGTTGCCCGTGTCTTCCGAGGCCCGGTTGTCCATGACGTCGCGCCCCTGGAGGAAACGGTCCCAGACGCCGTCGGCCAGGAGGATATAGCCGATGCCGCTGTCCGTCGAGTACGGGATGAGCGTACTCAGATAGCGGTCCTTGCCGTGGAAGGTACCGCGCAGCTGAACCGAGTCGCTGGCCAGGTACTGCTGCTTGCGGATGAAGGCGACAGGGTCTTCCTGCGGCGGCAGGATCATGGATGACAGGATCATCGGTTCCGGCAGGCTGACATTGACGATGCCCGAAAAAAGCTGGTCCGGACGGACGACGGTCTCGTTGAGGCGCTGGCCGACGACGGCATAGTTATGAGCCGGGACGGTAATCTTATTGACCGTCATATTGCCTTCATAATACATGGTGGACAATTCCTTGCCAACCTGGTAGTAATCCGTGCTGGGCCGCGTGTACTGATAGCCCTGGAGGACGGCTTCCAGCGGATAAGGATGCGGGTTGTAGAGCATGGCTACGATTTTCCGGTTGTACGGATGCTGGTTGACATGATAGAAATAAAGGCGCACGTCGCCGCTGACCATATCCCCATAGAGGATACCGTCACCATCGGCGTATTCCGGACTGTCTGACAGCAGCAGCGTCCCCGTATCGACAGGGGCCGTCATGGAAATGGGCAGCATGCGCTGGGCGACGACGCGGTCCATGACCTCCGGATCGTCCACAGCCGGCAGGTCCGCCGCCAGGGCACTTGCCAAAGGCAGGCAGGCCGTCAGCAGGCCGGCTATATAAGTACATAGTTTCTTAAATTTCATCTTTTTTTTGACCTTCTATCTGTTTCGCTATATCAGCGATTTTTTTGAATCGGTGGGACAAGCCGGATTTCGTCAGTCCCGACTGGGCCGCCAGCTCGCTCATGGACGCTTCCGGATTGGCCATGCGCAGTTCCGCCGCTTCCCGAAGCTTCGGGGACATGCGCGGATACAGGCCCGATTCCTGGATACAGGTAATGGCCCGGCGCTGGCGGACAGCGGCGTCGACGGTCTTCTGAAGATTGGCCGTTTCGCAATTGACGACGCGGTTAACGTTATTGCGCATCCCCTTGACGACGCGGACGCTTTCAAACTTGAGATAAGCCTGGGCCGCGCCGATATATTGCAGGAACTGGGACACGCCATTTCCCTCTTTGATATATACGAGATAATCACCCTTGCGGTCTGTCGTCTTGGCCGGCAGATGGAAGCGGCGCATGATTTTCAACAGTTTTTCGGCAAAGGCCGCATTGCCCGTCACCAGTTCCAGGTGATAGTCCCCTTTGGGCTGGTTGACGGAACCGCCGCCCATGAAAGCGCCCCGCAGGAAAGCCCGCTGGCAGTCGGCCTTGCGGAGATCGATGGCGGAAAATTCCGCATCCGTCGGAAATAAGGACAGGTCCCGTAAAATGGCCGTGCTCTCCGGCGACGGCGTCACCCGCAGGATGTAATAGTTCTTCTTGCGCAGGCGCAATCCCTGGCGGACGCGGACTTCCGGCCGGACCGTAAAGGATTCCATCCACATCTTCAAAGCCTTGCGGGCGACGGCATTATTGGACGTACTGAATTCGATGCCGATGGTCCCGCGCGATCCGAGGATGAGGGACCCGCCCATGCAGAGCAGCGCCGCCAGTTCGGCAAAGCGGCAGGCAGCATTTTCCGGCTTGCAGTGGGCGATTTCATTCTTCACTTCTTCCGCAAAAGACAAAAGATGCCGCCTCCTAACGATGGGTAAAAGTGTAACGTTTCAAATAGTAATGCAACAGTTCCGGCGATAAGTCGGTCCGCAAGGCATTGATCAGGTCGAAGAGGACGTTGGCCAGCTTCTTCGTATCGTGGGTGGCACTGTTTTCCTTGTTGATGAGGTCCGACAGGATGAGCGTCGCCCCGGCCTGGCTGACTTCCTTCTTGTCGATGATGACCGGATGGGACCCGGTGGCGACATAGCGCTGGAGGACGACCGGATCGACGTCACCGTTGTTGGCGATGACGAAGTCGATGACCCTGCCGCCGGCCTGGCGGTTGATGGCCTTGACGTGGTCGGATACGGTGTAATCATCGGTTTCTCCGGGCTGGGTCATGACGTTGCAGATATAGATTTTCGGTGCCTTGCTGGTGCGGACGGCCTGGACGATATCGGGCACACAGAGATTGGGCATGATACTCGTATAGAGGCTGCCCGGTCCGAGGACGATGGCGTCGGCTTCCTGGATGGCCCGGACGGCGGACTGGATGGCCTTGGGATGTTCCGGCGTCGTAAAGACGCGCTTGATCTTGCCGTGGGCATGGGGAATCTGTGATTCCCCTTCGACGATGCGGCCGTCGGTCATTTCAGCGTTGAGGCGTATCTTTTCCGCCGACGACGGGATGACCTTGCCGCGGACGCGCAGGACTTTGCTCGTCGCATCCATGGCTTCTTCGACGTCGCCCAGGACTTCGATAAGGGCGGCAATGAAGAGATTGCCGAAGCTGTGGCCCGTCAGGTTGCCGGAGCCGCCGAAGCGGTGGGCAAAGAGCTTTTCCATGAGCCCTTCCTTATCGGCCAGGGCGACCAGGCAGTTGCGCAGGTCACCAGGCGCGATGATATCCAGGTCCTGGCGGATACGGCCCGTCGAGCCGCCATCATCGGCAACGGTGACGACGGCCGTCAGATTATAGGTCTTGGCCTTGAGGCCGCGCAGCATGACCGACAGGCCCGTGCCGCCGCCGATGACGACGACCTTCGGCCCTTTGGACAGCTGCAGGTTGGAGAAGATCAAGTCGCTGAGGTTCTCCGATTCGCCGGGCATGACGACGCCGATCATGGTGCGGATCAGGCGCCGCGTGGCCCAGGCCATGACGACCAGCCCCAGGAGGATGACCATGATGCCCAGACTGGCCAGGATGGTATAGTTATAATGGCCGGTCATTTCGTAGAGCAGGCGGAAAGCCCATTCTTCCAATTCTCCCAGCCATTGGTAGTTAAAGGTCAGGATAATGCCGAAGCTGGAACACATCATGCCCAGGCCGAAGAGGAAGAGCCATCGCTTGATGTGCAAGCCCGGATGCAACCATTTCATAAAACGCATGACAGCACCTCCTACGCTTCGCCTTCGTACCCCGGCGCATCTTCTTCGACGTCGTTCTTCTGGATATCCCGGTGTTCGATGGATACGTCGACACCATTATCCCGCAAATGCTTATACATGGCTTCAGCCATACAGACACTGCGGTGCATGCCGCCGGTGCAACCGACAGCGATGACCAGCTGGCTCTTGCCTTCCCGTTCGTAGTTGGGCAGGAGGAAGTCGATCATGTCGAACCACTTTTCCTTATACGTCTGGGTAATGGGGAAGCTTTCGACATAGTCGCGCACACAGGGCACGCGGCCCGATTTATGGCGGTATTCATCGATATAATACGGATTGGGCAGGAAGCGTACATCTTCGACGATGTCCGCGTCGATGGGCATACCGTGCTTGAAGCCGAACGAAACGACCGTGACGGTCATGTTCTTCTTGCTGTCCGTAATGGCATAGCGCTTGACCAGGATTTCCTTGAGCTGTTTCGTCTTGAGGTTCGACGTGTCGATGATGAAATCTGCTTTCTGGCGCAGGCTGGCCAGGCGCTTTCGTTCTTCGGCGATGCCCTGGCTGATGCGGCCGTGCGGGGCCAGGGGATGGACGCGGCGCGTTTCCTTGTAACGCCGTACCAGGGCCTGGTCAGAGGCTTCGATGAAGACGATTTCGTAGGAAATGCCTTCGGCCTTGAGGTCTTTCAGGCACTGGCTCATGGCATCGAAAAATTCACCGCCCCGGATATCGGCGATGAGGGCCACGTGGCGGACCCGTTCGCCGCCTTTGATGCATAATTCCGCGAATTTGGGAATCAGGACCGGCGGGATATTGTCGATGCAGAAATAGCCGATATCTTCCAGTACCTGGACGGCATGGCTCTTACCGGCACCGGACATGCCGGTGACAATGATCAAATGAAAATGGTCCATAAGAACCTCCTATTTTAAATGAGTTATAATACAAATTTCTCGACAGCTGCGGCGACACCGTCGTCGTCGTTGGACGCCGTGACATAAGCCGCTGCGGCCTTCACTTCTTCGGCGGCGTTGGCCATGGCTACGGGGAAACCGGCAGCCTTCAGCATATCCAGGTCGTTCTGGGAGTCGCCGAGGGCCATGATTTCATCGGTCCCGATGCCGTAGAGCTCGCCCAGGCGGCGGATGCCCTCGCCCTTGTCGACGCCCTGGGGCATGATTTCCAGGAATGTCGGCGCCGAGAAGAGGACATTGAACCGGCCGGGGAAGGTCTTTTCGATGAGGGCCTTGCGGGCGACGAGGTCGTCGTGTCCGCCCCGGCTGAGGAGCTTATTGCAGTCGCCCTGGACGTGGTAAAAGTCATCGCCGCAGATGCAGGCCTTGCTGTGCGTGATCCGTTCATAGTCGCGGATCCACTCGTCGTCCCGGGCTGCGCGCAGGACGTCGTCGATATAGGTCTGGAGCTGCCAGCCCCGGCGGCGGGCCAAATCGGCCAGTTCCTGCGCCCATTCCCTGGGGATGACCTGCTGGAAGAGAATCTTCTTCGATTCCAGCGTCTCGATGAGGCCGCCGGCAAAGAGCAGCAGCGGGCTGTCGCCCAGCCCCAGCCGTTCTCCGTATGGCCGGGCCGTCTGGTACATGCGGCCCGTGGCGATGGCGACGACGACGCCCTTATCGCGGGCGGCCTGCAACGTCCGCACCGTCCGGTCCGACACGCTGCCGTCACTGCGCAGGAGGGTCCCGTCGAGGTCGATGGTGATCATCTTAATGGCCGGCACCGAGGGTTCCCTCCTTCCAGTCGAAGACGACGCCCTTCGGCGTCTGATTGGCTTCCTGCGCCGCGTCGGTAACATATCTCAGGTCATCGGCATAGCTCTGGGCCAGCTTATCGATTTCCTGCTGCTGGTCTGCCGTAGCCCGGCTGCGGTTCTTCATGGCCGTCGCGATCATTTCCGTCACTTCATAGCGGGTCAGATTATACGACGGGGTGAACCGCTCCATCGGAGCCCCGGTCAGGCCGGCCTTGGACAGGTCGTAGACGGCCTTGTATTCCCACGTATGGCGGTCGACGGCGTCGAACTGGTTCGGCGCGTAGGGATTGTAGGCCAGGACCGTGCCCAGGCCCAGGCAGCACCAGGCTGCCAGTAAAAGAAAGAATCTTTTCATGATGGTCCCCCCTCTATAAACAAATATACTCCCTGCCGGGTCTAACGTGCGTCATACCTGAAAGAGAGCATATCCAGAAAATACGTATTATTTGGCTTTGTTGGCGTCCTTTTCGGCGTCCTTGCCGTCGTGGCTGCCATGGTCGGGTACGGCTTTCTGTGCCGCTTCGGCCGAAACGGCGACAGCAGCCGCTGCCGGCTTGACGGCAACAGCCTTATCCGAAGCGACAGGTGCCGCCGCTTCGCCGTCGAGGGCCATATCGTCGAGCAGCTTGAGCTGGCTGGTCAGGATAGCGCGGCATTTGGCACGGTATGCCCCGGTCTGGGCTTTGAGCTTTTCCCATTCCTGCTGGGATTTCTGCAGATTCATCATCGTTTCGTCGAGCATCTGCTTCTTCTTGCTTTCCGCTTCCTGCAGGATGAGGTCGGCTTCCTTACGGGCCGAGACCTTGACATTTTCTGCCGTCTGCTGGGCCAGCATGAGCGTACTGTTCATGGTCGCTTCCATCTTTTCGTACTGCGTCAGCTTATCCTGCAGGCTGTCGCAGCGTTCCTTCAATTCGCAATATTCCCGGTATACCTTTTCGTAGTCACCGGCGATGTTGTTCATGAAGGCATCGACGTCTTCCTCGCTGTAGCCGCGGAAGCCGCGTTTAAATTCTTTGTTGTGAATATCCATTGGTGTAAGCATGGCATTTCCTCCGTATGAAAAAGGGAATCACATATACCGCTTCAGCAAGACGCCGATACGGCCCTTTCTCGACGTACCCGTAATCTCGGCCAGTTCCATCCGGCCCTTGCCGCGCAGCGAAATGACATCGCCCTCACTGACGTCCTGACTCGGCCCCTTGGCAGGCTGCCAATTGACCTGGACCCGGTCGCCCTTGATGGCTTCGGCCGCCTTGGTACGGGAAATGCCAAAGCCCGATGAGGCAATGGCATCGAGGCGGAGCGATGCAACAGTGGTCTTGATTTCCTTGACCTTTTCCTGGCGCGGCGCGATGTCTTCCAGGGGCATCTCTTCGATGGCAATGGATACCATAGCGATTTTTGTGAAATTCTGCTGTAAATAGGGGACGAGCTTCGTATCTGCCAAAAGGATGGCACCGGCCTCCTGCATGATGATGTCGCCGAAGCGTTCCCGGCCGACACCGAGGCTCATGAGCGAGCCCAGGACGTCGCGGTGCCCCAGGAGCCGGTAGCGGTCATCCCAGGACAAACGGCAGGCCGTGATGCCGAAATCGACAGGCCCGTCGTAATCGGCGCTGACAAAGGCCAGTTTGACCCGTTCAGCCCCTTCGTAGCCGCCAAAGGTCCGGAGGACCAGGGACGGCACATGGGCCTGGATGGTCTCGCCGATCTGGACGGCGCCGGGAGATACGAACTCGCTGACAGCATAAGGACGGCCCTTGGCCGTGCTGTCAGCCAGATCGATAAGGCGGGCAGCGAGCTCGCCATTATCGGTCCCCTGATAATAACGGATAATCCGATCTCTGTTCTTCAAGACAATCCCTCAATTACTAGTGCTGCAGCGTGTTATTGCCGTTGCTGTTATTGTTGCTGCCGCCATTCCAGGACAGGGGCGGCGTGTTGAAATCGCCGTAATCGTCGCGTTTGCCGTGATCGACGGTGACGTTGCTCGGTACGCAGAGGAAGATTTCCTTGCCGACCTTCTGGATGTTACCGTCAAGAGCATACGTAGCGCCGCTGACGAAGTCGACGACGCGTTTGGCGATGTCGTCCGGCGTCGATTCGAAGTTGATGACGACGGGCTTGCGGTCGCGGATGTAATCGGCAATGCTCTGCGAATCATCAAAGGTTTCCGGTTCGACGATGACCATGCGCAGCGGTTTTTCCTGCGGTGCTGCATAGTTGACGCTGGAACGGCGCGGAGCTACGGCCGGCGTGCGGCGCGGCGGACGTTCTTCTTCCATTTCTTCTTCGTCTTCGTATTCGTCCGTTTCAAATTCGTCGTCTTCGTTGACGCCGCCTACAGTACCTACTAATTTATCCCAAACTTTCTTTACTCCCATGGTGAATACTCCTCCTTAGTAATTACGGGGCCCAAAGATCGCCGTACCTACGCGGACGACATTGGCGCCTTCTTCGATTGCTATTTCAAAATCATGGGTCATGCCCATAGACAGGTAACGGATCTGACCTTCCGGAAACTTTGGCTTCATGTCTTCGTACAAAGCGTGGGCAATGCGGAATACAGGCCGTACATCCTCGACATTGTCGTAATTCGGGGCGATACACATGAGTCCCAGGACGCGGACGTGTTCCATACCCTTGGCCAGTTCGCACATAGCCGGGAAGTCCTCTACTTCCATACCGAATTTACTTTCTTCGCGGGCCACATTGACCTGCAGGAGAATATCCTGTACCTTGCCGATCTTGCCGGCTTCCTTATCCACAGCTTTGAGCAGGTGTTCCGAATCGATCGAGTGGATGAGGTCGAAGTGTTCGACGGCATGCTTGGCCTTGTTGGTCTGCAGATGACCGATCAAGTGCCAGGTCAAATGGTTATCCGGAAAGGCTTCCAGCTTCTGGAGTGCTTCCTGGACCCGATTTTCACCGACGTCCGTGACACCGCATCTGGCGGCTTCTTCCATCATTTCTACGGGATGATTCTTCGTAACTGCGACAAGCGTAATTTTGTCAGTTCTGCCGACACGGGCAGCTGCATCGGCAATTCTCTTATTTACTGCCTCAAGATTTTCCTTAATCAAGCCTATCCCTCCGTAGTGCATGTGATTATATATATTTATAAAACATTACACTTCTTTTATTATATATAGTTAAGGCTATAAAAGCTAGTCATATTTAAAAATTTGTCCCATCTGCTTTTCAAAGGACGGCAAAGGCCCCCATGCGGCCCGTATGGCCGCCATCGCGGCGGTAGGAAAAGAACTTATCCGCTTCGGAAAAGGCACAGCTCGTCGTGACTTCCACGTGGTCCGGCGCGAGGCCCGCTTCCAGCAGGAGCAGGCGGTTGGCCTGCCACAAATCGACGGACCAGACGCCGTCAGTCTCGCCGGCACAGGCGGCGTAGTCCGGGCCCAGGCGGCGGAAGGCCATGGCCGTGTCTTCGCTGACCTGGTAATGGGACCGGGAAATGGAAGGCCCGACATAGGCCAGGAGGTCCTTCGGGTCTGACCCGTAGGCCAGGCGCATGGCAAAGACTGTCTTGGCCGCCAGGCGCTGTACCGTACCGCGCCAGCCATCGTGGATGACGGCGACGGCCTGCTTCACCGGGTCGTAGACGATGACCGGCACGCAGTCGGCGATGCAGAGCAGGAGCGGCACGCCGGGAAGGTTTGTCATGATGGCGTCCGTATGGGCCAGGGCGTCGGCATAACTGCCGGCACCGCAGCCGATTTCAGCCGGTCCGACGGCGACGACGTGGTCTTCATGGGTCTGCTGGGCCGTCGTCAGCTTCTGCAGGGGATAGCCCAGGAGAGCACACAGGCGGCGCCGGTTCTCCAGGACGTCCTTGGGCCGGTCACCGACGTGAAGGGCCAGATTGAGCGATGTAAAAGGCGCTTCGCTCACGCCGCCGCTCTTGCCGGTCACGCCGTGGCGCAGGCCGGCCCCGGCCAGGAGGGTACTTTCTTCCCAACAGATTCCGTTTTTATGTTCTACCCACTTCGTCATGATGACCTCCGCAAATATGGCAGCGCCGGCAGCTGTCGAAACAGGGAATCGTAAATTCGCCGGTCTCGGCCTTCTTCAGCTCGTCCGTCAGGTACGTCGGCACCAGTCCCGTGTCGATCGTATCCCAGGGCATGACGGCATCGGTCGGACGCTGGTCATATAAAAATCCTTTAATATCGAAATGAAGTTCCTTGGCCGCCCGCTTCCAGCCCTTGACGCCGCCGTACTCATGGGCCTTGACCAAGAGGTCGCCGACGCGGCGGTCGCCCCGGGACAGGACGCCCTGGATATAGGCCGAACGCAGGGGCTCGATGAGTAGCTCGATCTGCTTGTCCTTCAGGGCCTTCTTGAGGAAATTGAGCCGTTTCTCGACAACTTTCTTTTCCGTCATGGCCATCCACTGGAAAGGCGTGAAGGGCTTGGGGATGAAGGGGTTGATGCTCAGGGTGATGCGGCTCAGGTTGCCGATGGCCGCCATGTGCTGCTGGACGCGGCGGGTCATGTCGACGATGCCCTGTATATCGTCATCGGTCTCCATGGGCAGGCCGACCATGATGTACATGCGCACGTGACGGATGCCGGCGGCCGTCGCCAGGTCGATGGACTGGAGCAGGTGCTCCTCGGTAATGCCCTTGTTGATGATGTCCCGCATGTGCTTGCTGCCCGCTTCCGGCGCCAGGGTGATCGTCTTCTGGCCGCTTTCGGCCAGTCCCTTGACGATAGTCGGCGTAATCGAATCGGCCCGCAAGGACGCGCAGGAAAAAGCCAGGCCCTGGTCGCGGATGAAGGTGACCAGTTCGTCGATGTAGGGATAATCGGAAATGGCTGCCCCCATGAGGCCGATCTTCTTGCCCAGCTCCTTGCCGCGCAGGACGGCAGACTTCACATAGTCCAAGGGGCGGACGCGGGGCCGGCGGTAACAGTAGCCGGCCATGCAGAAGCGGCAGTGACGGCCGCAGCCCCGGGCAATCTCGATGAGGTACATGGCGCCGAACTCCGTATTCGGCGTGGCGATGACCGTCTCGGCCGGTTGGTCCAATTCATGCCATTGCCGTTCGACCTTGGCCGGGATGCCTTCTTCCGGGACGATGCGCACGACATGGCCGTCATCATCGTATTCGTGACGGTACAAAGACGGCACATAGACACCGGGAACGTGGATGGCCAGATAGCGCAGCAGTTCATGACGCCCCAGGCCCCGGGCCTTGCCTTCCCCATAGGCATCGAGGAAGGAATGGATGAAGTGTTCCCCTTCGCCGACCAGGACGACGTCGACGAAAGGCGACAGCGGTTCGGCATTGAAAAAGGCGACGGGCCCGCCCATGACGACGAGCGTATCCTCATCGCCGCGGTCAGCTGCCAGGATGGGGATACGTCCCATTTCCAGGATCTTCGGCACGTTGAAATAATCCATTTCAAAACTGACCGATAAGCCGAGGATCTCAAAATCCGACAGGGGCCGGCGGTTCTCCAGGGAAATGAGCGGTTCCCCCGTCTTGTCGAAGACCTTCATGAGGTCCTTGTCCGGCAGGAAGGCCCGTTCACAGAGCCAGTCCTCGCGGCCGTTCACTTCGCGGTAAATGATCTGCATCCCCAGATTGCTCATGGCCACGTCGTACGTATTGGGATAACAGATAGCCATGGCGTGACACGTCCCGAACGGATAGCATACGGCTCCCGTTTCCTGGGCCATCAAATCATCCAGTGCCTTTTCGACTTGCCAGCTCATGTATACACCTCCCCTTTCGTTCATCCTTTATAGGTAACCTATATTGTATCACAGAATGTCCCGATGGGCCAGCAGCGTCTTGCATCGCCTTCCCCATCGTGGTATGGTATTAATTGATGTAGGGGCCGCTCAAAAGAGCGGCCCGCAGGTCGCCGTTCGCAGGCCGCAGGCCGCAAAGCCTCCCCTCATAGGGTAGGTGGCCCAACAGGCCGGAGAGGTTGAATTTCCGCACACTACTTCAAAAGCAACCTCTCAGTCAGATTCGCTGACAGCTCTCCTATGAGGCGAGCCTTTTGAAAGCCCCCCACGGACCGCTTCCGTAGGGGCCGTCCCAAAGGGCGGCCCGCTTATTTCAAAAAAAAGGAGTCCTCTTCATGGAAAAAGTCCTCTTCGTCGCCCTGGGCGGCGGCATCGGCGCAGGCTTGCGCTATTTACTCACGGAACTGGCCAACCTTCACGGCGGCGCCTTCTTCCCATACGGCACCGTCCTGGCCAATATCATCGGTTCCTTCTGCATCGGCGTCTTCTTCGTCTTCTTCTCCGAAAGCAGCGGCCTGTCACCCATTGTCAAACTCTTTTTCGTCACAGGCATCTTGGGCGGTTTCACGACCTTTTCGACGTACAACATGGAACTGCTCACCTTCGTCCGCACGGGAGACATCTTCCCGGCCCTGGCTTACTTCTCGTTCAACGTCATCGGCGGCTTCGTCTGCTGCTGGCTCGGCTTCGCCACAGGCAACGCCTTGTGGGGATAGTGTTAGTGGTTTGTGGCTAGGGGCTCGTGGTTCGTGGCTCGTAGTAAAGCCTCCCCTCACAGGGGAGGTGGCCCAACGGGCCGGAGAGGTTGAATTTCCACGCGGTGATTTAAAAACAACCTCTCAAGGGAGCAAAAAAGGCGCTGTCGCATGAAGACAACGCCTTTTTGAGTTTGAAGTTTGAAGTTGAAAGTTTGATGTGGATGGGACAAACTTTAAAAGCCATTGCCTCAAACATCATACATCAAACCTCAAACATTTAAGCAAAAGGGCCACGCATGATGGCAAAAGCCTTCGTGCGACAGCCCCCTTTTTTACTTTAGGCCGATACTCTCCTAATGCTGTGCCGGTGTGCCGACAGTCTTGGCTTCTTCTACGAGGCCGTCTGTTGCGATAGCTTTCTTGGATACGAAGCTGATGCCGCAGAAAGTGACGGCGCAGACGATCCATTCGGCATAGATGACGTGCGGCAGTACGCGGACAGCCGGTACGAACATCCAGGCGACGAGGACGATGATGGAAGCCAAAATCGTGTAGAACGCAGCCTGTCTGGAGCAATATTTCGGTGCATACATGGTCATGAGGACGATGACTGCGAAAGCCGTCATAAGCGACAAGCCGGCCATGAGGGTCGAAATGATGCCGCTGATGGTCAGGGCGAAGCCCAAGGTCAGCAGGCCCAGGAGCAGGACAGAAATACGGGTAACGGTCATGTATTTCTTATCGGACATATTGGGGTCGATGAACTGTTTATGAATATCATGGGAATAGAGCGTAGCCGCCGACAGCAGGAGATTGCAAGCAGTGCTGACATCGGCAGCCCACAGCGAAGCCAACGTCACGCCGGCAATCCAGGGATTGAGGGACATGATGAGTTTCGGCAAAGCCGTCGTCGGCGAAATAGCCGGATACATTTCGGCAGCGATGACGCCGAGGAGTGCTGCGATGAAGCCAACGGGCAGCATGACCAGGCCGCCGATGATGAAGCCTTTGCGGGCCGTCTGGACATCCTTGGCACCCAGGGAAATCTGGATGATAGCCTGAAGCGAAACATTGACCGTAATGAGGACGACGATCCACGTGACAATAGTCATGGGGCCGACACCGCTGATGAGGTCCATGGACGTAATGGACGGAGCCTGGATAGCGACGACGTCGATACCGCCGGCCATGCCCAGGATAAGGAAAGCAGCGACGGTAATACCGATGTACTGCAAGGTAACATTGAGGACGTTAGACTGGCTGGCCGACCACATACCACCGATGAGGGTAATACCGATGAAGACGACGGCACTGGTGAGCATCCCCGTAACCGGCGTGAAGATGTTCGGCATCAAAGCGGCCAGGATAGCGCCGCCGGCAACGTACTGCAAGCTCATGATGACCAGCTGGACCAAAACCTGACAGCCAATACCGGCGATCATACTGCGGCGGTCATAATACCGTTCCAACAGTTCCGGCACCGTCGTAATATTGAGCTGGCGATATTTCTTGGCAACGGTCAGGCCCATGACAATGGCCCCGATGCCCCAGGCAGCCGTATACCAGCCGGCCGACAACCCGACTTTATACGCCTGTTCGGCAACGCCAATGGTCGAAGCCCCGCCGACAGCCAGGCCGACGATGGACACCATGATGAGGGGCGTCGTCAATTTACGGCCAGCCAATACGTATGCTTCCGTCGAAGCGGCAGCCTTATGCTTGACGTACCAGCTAATACCGAAGAGAACGCCGATATACACTAAAATAATGAAGACTTGAATCCCTGTAGTTCCCATAGTAAAAACTCCTCTCTAAAATAATTTCCCGAAAAAAAAGCCGCCCCTCACAAAAGGGACGACTCAGTCGCGGTACCACCCAATTTATCGATAGAAGGATAAAAAAAAGAGTGGTACGCCAGGGACGGAAGATTCCGCGGTACCACCCTAATTATCTCGAATCGATCAACTCATGGCCGTATAACGGCAGCCGCCCCGGTACAGCCTACTCACATTCAGCCGTACAGTTCAGGAATGAACTTCATGCCTTCTCCCATATCCCCTCGCACCGGCCGGAGACTCTCTGAAAAGCTCAAAGACACTACTTTTTTCCATCACAACTGTTATCAGGAAATCTGTTGTTGACCATGATTATACAGGAAAATAAAATAAAGTCAAGGGAAAACTGACGAAAAAATCGAAAGAAAATCACGTAAAACGTACTACGAATCAAGTAAAACGTACGACTTGAGAATCAAAACAATTTCTGTGTTTTTATGCGACTTATAGTGATAGCGGAACAACTTCCCCAATACCGGCAACGAAGCCAGAATCGGCACCTTGCGGAAATGCTCCATCTCTTCCCGGCGTATCAGACCGCCGATGACCAAGGGCTCGCCATCACGCAGACGCACGACCGTCCGGGCCTGGCGCGTCGCAATGCGGTAGGCCTTCATTTCCGGCACAAAAACAGGCGTACTCACTTCCGCCACCAGCTGGGCCGTCACCGAATCATCGGGATGGATCTGCGGAGTATAGGTCAATTTTATGCCCGCCTCTTCGTACGTCGTACTCACCGTCGTTTCCTTGCCGGACAAATGCTCCGTCTGGACGGGAACCTTATCGCCGATGAGGATGTGCGCTTCCCGGCCATTGCTGGCCACCATATGCGGCGAAGCCAGAATCTGAGCCCGTCCCTTTTCTTCGAGGGCGTGGATTGTCCCGGCCAGGGAAAAGACATCGTGGTCCGCTCCGCCTTCCACCGTCGACCAATTCCATTCCATACCGGTCTGTTTCAACAGGCTGTCATCGACGGAGGCGACCTCTACAGAAACATCAACTTGCCGCGCCGGCACATCGAGGCGCTTCACCAGGGAATGAACAGCGGCCTGCACTTGGTGGGTCCCACCGACGACGAGGGTATTCGTATCACTATGACAGCGCACATCGGCTTCCGGTACCGCCGCCTGGACAGCTTCTTTCAAAACGGCCGGGTCGGCATAGCGCAGAGACCAGGTGTGGAACGTCTTGACGCCTTTTCCCGCTTTGGGTCCGGTCATCGTCCGGATAGGTCCGGATTTTTCATAGTACAAGCCTTGGCTGTCGGCAATAGCCTGCAAGGCCTCTTCCAAGGTGACATCGTGGAGGTTCATCGTCAATGCCCCCTGCACGCTGTCATCGACGACGAGATTGATATTCCCTGACCTGGCCAGTCCTTCCAGTACCGTCCGCGTCGGCACATCCTGGACCTGTACATCGACGGCTCCCGCTGTCCAGGGACAAAGGCAACAGACGCTGACAGCCAGCCACTTTTTCCATTCATTCACAACCATCCCTGCCTTTCCTTACAAAGGAATTTCAAAAACCCGTCCATCCCGCTGCAGGCCGGTGGCCTGACGGTTGACGTAGGCGACATACCAGCCGTTCCACCATTCACCGGCAGCACACGTCGCCGTCTGTCCCTGCCATTTCAAAATGACTAAATGGACTTCTCCTTCGTGGACAGCCCCACAAACGATGGGCAATGTCCATTCTTTCTTATCTTTTTTAGGTGGTTCCTTATCTTTTTTAGGCGCTGCCGCCGGAACAGGCAGCGGTACCGTTTCAGGCACAGCAGTCTTCTTCGGCAGACTGCCGGCAAACAAATCAGGTAAGGATTTATAACGCAAGGCCGGGCGGACATCATAGACGAGATCTCCCTTATCGTTTCCCTTTTCCACCTTTTCAGAGGCAGAAAAAACGGGATGCGCTCCAGCAGTATGCTGGACAGCATCCCGTTTCATGTATTCTTGTCCTTGCGGCTCGTCCCACCACAACCAGATGGCGCCAAGACAGACAAGTATCCCCACATAGGGAAGCCATGTCTTGCGATGGTGAACGAGACCGTTCCTTACCTTTGGCAGAGCGGATAAGACCTTATTTCTTATCTCCATAGCCCTGCGGATGATGCTGATGCCAGTTCCAGGCATCGGCAATGATTTGTTCTACTTGGCTGTGTGTCGGCTGCCAGCCCGTGACGCGGCGGATCTTTTCGGATCCGGCGATGAGGATGGCCGGGTCGCCGGCGCGGCGCGGTGCTTCTTCGACTTTGAAGTCTTTGCCTGTGACTTTCTTAGCGGCTTCGATCATTTCACGGACGCTGAAGCCGTTCTGAGAGCCTAAGTTGAAGTACTGCGATTCTCCCCCTTCGGCAAGGTACTTGAGGACCCTTACGTGGGCGTCTGCAAGGTCTGTGACGTGGATGTAGTCACGGATACAGGTACCGTCGGGCGTGGGATAGTCCGTGCCGAAGATTTTGATGCTGTCCCGCTGGCCCAGGGCCGTCTGCAGGATCAGGGGGATGAGGTGTGTTTCCGGTGTGTGGTCTTCACCAATCGTGCCGCTTCCATCGGCCCCGGCGGCATTGAAGTAGCGCAGGGCCACGTAGCGCAGGCCGTAAGCCCGGCTGAACTGGGCCAGCATGGTTTCGATCATGAGTTTGGTCTGGCCGTAGACGTTGGTCGGATGGTAAGGCATGTCTTCCGTAATCGGCGTCTGTTCCGGTTCGCCGTAGACGGCAGCCGTCGACGAGAAGACGAAGTATTTGACGCCGGCCCGGCGTACGGCTTCCAAGAGGCTGTATGAGCCGACGACGTTGTTATCATAGTAAATCGTCGGGTTTTCCATGGATTCGCCGACCTGGCTATGGGCGGCGAAGTGCATGACAGCGTCGATGTTCATGTCTTCCATGATGTGCTGTACCCGGTCGATGTCATGGATGTCGACGACGTAAAAAGGGATTTCTTCCGGGACGGCTGCTCGATGGCCGCGGGAAAGATTATCGATAACGACGACGTTGTGGCCTTGAGCCAATAAAGCTTTGACCGTGTGGCTGCCGATGTAGCCAGCGCCGCCTGTAACGAGAATATTCATTGAAAATCTGCCTTTCTTATATTATCATCTATTTTTCTTGTAATTTCTTCAGGCGGCCGCCGAGGAATTTCTTATAGACTTCGACGCCGGGCTGGTTGAAGGCGTCGACGTTGGCGTATTCGCCTTCGTATGCGATGGACAAGCAGAGCATGAACATCAATTCGCCCAGGTGATACGGCGTGAGGGCGGGCAGGATGTAGTTGGCGCTGGGACGGCCGTCACCGGCGAGAGCTTCGGCGTTGGAGCTGCGGGCGGCTTCCAGGATCTGGCTCAAGGGCAGGCCGCTGAAGGCAGCGAGTTTCGGGTATTCGTCATAGAGATGGGGGACCGTGACGTCGTCAGGCCAGTTTTCGACGGAGACGAACTGGACGACTTTGTCCTGCGGGCCTTCCTGGTGTTCCTGGGTCTGGGCGTGCATGTCCGTCGTACCGACGGCAACGATCGGCGTGCGGCCGTAGTTGACGACGTTGCCCTGTTTGTCCAGGCGTTTGCCCAGGGATTCAGCCAGGAGCTGGATGTACCATTCGGACAGGGATTTCAGGTTGTCCGCATAGGGCATGAGGACTTCCAGGTCGCGGCCGTGGTTCTTGCCGGCCAGGAATTTGAGGACGCTGTTGAGCAGGGCCGGGTTCTGCCAGATATCCGGATTCTGGCAGGCGTGGTCCATGTCGCGGGCGCCGTCGAGGAACTGGCGGATATCGAAGCCCGTGAGGGCACCGACGATGAGGCCGACTTCGGAGAAGACGCTGAAACGGCCGCCGACGCCATCGGGAACGTAGAAGATGGGCCAGCCCGATTTCTTGGCCAGGCCGTGGAGCAATGTTTCTTTATCGCCACCGTCGTGGGGGTCCGTAACGGCGACCGTTTCCAGGGCAATGCCGGCGTCGTTCATGGCCTGTTTGAGGACCATGTAGTTGGACATGGGTTCGATGGTCGAGCCCGATTTGGAAATGACGACGGCCATGACCGTGTAGTTCGGTTTGGTATGGCTGTCAGCCTTGAGGAAATGGATGAGTCCCGTCATCTTATGGGAGTCGACGTTGTTGCCGGCAAAGAAGGCTTTCGGGAAGCCCTTGCGTTCTGCCGTGCTCTTGAGGTTCCAAAATTCGCCGCACTGGACGTCGAAGAGGACCTTGCCGCCGAGATAAGAACCGCCGATGCCGAGGAATACGACGGCGTCTACGCGGTTGCGCGTCGTCCGTGCCAGTTCTTCCAGGGCAAAGATGCGTTCCGGGCTGTTGATGTTGCCGTCTTCGATGTACGGCAGCTGCGGGAAGAGGACTTCTTCCGGTTCGCCGTCTTTCGAGAGATGGCCCGGCATGATACCGGTCTTGCGCATATTCATAACGGCTTCGTGGGCTTTTGTATAGACAGGCGCGAAAGCCTTTACTTCATCTTCAGTTACTGCATTGGGACCATAGAGGTTGGTTACGTCAAAAGTAAATCCAGAACGTAATTTCAATTGGGTCATGTGAGTTCCCTACCTTTCGATAGAATAATGTCTGATTCACGTATAAGGTCATTATAGCACAAAACGGGGCGCACGGGCTACCTCCTGGACGGGGACGGGCCCGATGTGGAAAAAGGACTTGTCGCATGACGACAAGTCCTTTTTTGCTGTAGGGGCTCGCACGTAGCGAGCCCGTTCATGTAAATGATTGATAACGGGATTCCCGCAAGCGGCTATGGCAACCTCTCAGACCGCCTTTGGCGGCAAGCTCAGCCTTGCGGCCTGCTAATTGCGATTTTGCAATCAAAAATGGAGCATGGATTTTAGGAAGTTCTGGGTCCGTTCGTTCTGCGGGTGTTCGAAGACGTCTTCCGGTTTGCCTTGTTCCTGGATGATGCCGTCGGCCATGAAGATTACCCGGTCGGCGACTTCCTTGGCGAAGGCCATTTCGTGGGTGACGATGATCATGGTCATGTGTTCATCGGCGAGCTGTTTGATAGTCCGCAGGACTTCGCCGGTCAGTTCCGGGTCGAGGGCACTCGTCGGTTCGTCGAAGAGCATGATGTCCGGGTCCATGGCCAGGGCACGGGCAATGGCCACACGCTGCTGCTGGCCGCCGGAGAGGCGCGACGGATAGGCATCGCGTTTGTCCCAGAGGCCGACTTTCTTCAGGAGTTCTTCGGCCTTGGGCATGATGTCTTCGGTCTTCATCTTCTTGACGATGCGCGGCGCTTCCAGGATGTTATCCAAAACGGTCATGTGCGGGAAGAGGTTGAAGTGCTGGAAGCACATGCCCATGCGGCGGCAGATGGCCCGGACTTCGGCTGCCGGGGCATAGACGGCGCGGTTGCTGCCTTCGGGCGTGCTGACCATGGTCCGGCCGTCGACGACGATGGAACCGCTGTCAATCGTTTCCAGCTGGCAGAGACAGCGCAGGAAGGTACTCTTGCCGCTGCCCGACGGGCCGATAATGGAAATGACTTCCCCCGTTTCAACGTGAAGGGTGACGTCTTTCAAGACTTCGAGGCTGCCGAAGGTCTTATGGATATGATCCATTTCAATAAAGCTCATGATAATCCTCCTTATTCGTCGTAAACGGCGTAACGTTTTTCCAGATAACCAAAGACTTTGGTTAGGATAAAGGTAAAGAACAGGTAGAAGACGGCAGCGACCAGGAAGGCCGTCGTATCAAAGTCGCGCTGTACGATGGAACGGGTAATGCGCAGGATGTCGTTCATGGCCAGGATGTAGACCAGGGACGTATCCTTGAGGAGGTTGATCGTTTCGTTCGATACCGGCGGCAGGACGCGCTTGATGACCTGGGGCAGGATGATGCGGCGCATGGTCTGGACGTAAGTCATGCCCAGGACCTTGGCACCTTCATACTGGCCGCGGTCGATGGACTGGATGCCGCCGCGGAAGATTTCGGCGAAGTAGGCGGCGTAGTTGAGGACGAAGGCGATAATAGCCGCCGGGAAGGCCGGCAGTTTCAGGCCGTCGATGATGAAAGGCAGGCCATAGTAGATGAACAGGATCTGCAGCATGAGCGGCGTGCCGCGCATGACGTAGATATAGGCGTACATGGCCTTGCGCAGGATGGCGATTTTGGAAATACGGCCGATAGCCATGAGGATGCCCAAGGGCAGGCTCAAGACGATGGTAATGATGAAAATTTTCAGGGTAATCTGAAGGCCTACGGCAACGGCAGGCACGATGTGAAATAAATAGTCCATGTTGGCTCCTTTTTGGGAATTAACACATATACGGCATAGGATTCACTTATATACGCAAGGCGGGCCGCCCTTTTGGGCGGCCCCTACATACGGTCCATAGGACCGTTGCAAACTGCGAACTGCGAATCTCCGCTTACTGTACTTTAATGGTAATATCTTCGTTAAACCACTTCTGGGACAACTTAGTCATTGTACCATCTTCGCTCATTTGTTTCAAGACGTCGTTGAGTTTATCCTGCAAGAGCGTATCTTCTTTGCGCATGCCGACGCCGAATTTTTCGTCACCCATCTTGTCGTCGATGACTTTGAATTTGCCCGGCTTTTTGGCCATGTAGTAACGGCCGACGACGCTGTCGACGAGGATGCCGTCGGTACGGCCGATTTCCAAGTCCATGAAGGCATTGACGAAGTCACCGTATTTCTTGACTTCTGCCAGGGAATCCTTGAATTCGGCGTTCTTTTCCAGGGCGTCGATGGAACTGCTCCCTTCCTGGGTGCCAATGACCTTACCGGCCAGGCCGGCCCGGTCGTTTATCGGCGAATCGGCGCGGACGACGAGGAGCTGAGCGTTATTCATATACGGCTTGGAAAAGGCAATCTGCTGAGACCGTTCGTCCGTGATGGTCAAGCCGTTCCAAAGCATGTCGACTTGTTTGCTCTTGAGGGCCGCTTCCTTGCTGTCCCAGTCGATGGGTTTGAATTCGACCGGAATACCCAGGCGCTTGGACGCTTCCTGTGCCAGGTCAATGTCGAAGCCGACGAGCTGGCCGCTGTCATCGCGGAAACCCATGGGCGGGAAGTTGTCGTCGAGACCGATGACGATCTTATCGGGCAGTTTCTGTGCTGCCTGTTTATCCGTATTGCCGCCGCAGCCGGCGATCATGGTAACGGCTGCGATAGCCAGGGTGCCCGCAGCCAGTGCTTTTTTCCAATTCATGTAAATTCCTCCTTACATCGTGACGTCGATGCCAAACCATTTTTCAGAAATCTTCTTCGACGTACCGTCGTTGTGCATATCTTCCAGTACCTTGTCGATCCGGGCCTTCAGTTCCGTGTCATCCTTGCGCATGCCGACACCGCTGGGGATGTCCGGATAGCCGACGTCGATGATGCGGAAGGGCGCGTTATTCTTCTTGATGAAGTAGGCAGCTGTCGTCTGGGCGACGACAACGGCGTCGATGCGGCCGACTTCCAGGTCCATGAAGGACGTGACGTTATCCGAATACTGTTTCAATTCCTTGAAGGAATCGCGCAGTTCCGGTTCGGCTTCGATGGCTTCCAACCCAGTGCTGCCCTGCTGGGTGCCGACGATCTTGCCGGCCAGGTCGGCTTTGCCCTGGATGAGCGAGTCGTTCTTGACTAACAGAATCTGCGGTCCATTTTCATAAGGCCGGGAGAAGAGGATGTTCTGTTCCCGTTCCGGCGTTATGGACAGGCCGTTCCAGATGGCATCGATTTTCTTGCTCTTCAATTCCGTTTCCTTGCTGTCCCAATCGATGGGCTTGAATTCAACTTCCATGCCCAAGCGCTTGGACGCTTCCTTAGCCATGTCGATGTCGAAGCCGACGAGTTCACCGCTTTCATCATGGAATCCGAAAGGCGGGAAGTTGTCATCGAGGCCGATGACGATTTTCCCCTTTTGCGCCGTCGCCCCTTTGTCGGTCTGTTTGTCCCCGCCGCAGCCGGCGACGAAGGTTGCTGTCAAAAGTGCCGCCATGCCGGCAGCTGCGTATTTCTTCCATTCCATGATTATCGCACTCCCTTGAGATCATCTAGGCGTACCGTTGTGTACAAGCCTTATTTTACTTTATTTCGTTAAAAAGATAAAGGCTTTTGGGTATAAAAAATCGGCATGTCTCCATGCCGATTTATGCATACCATACATATGACAGGCGCCGTCAGTGAGCGCTGTCGTCGTCATCGCGCTCATGGGCCTGCTTGATGCGGTCGATGATGCGCTGTTTGTTCCGCTTGGAGAGGAACTGCAAGTGGACCGGCAGGACGGCCAGCCCCCCTTCTTCGGCTTCGCCCAGCTGGATTTCCTGCCAGCTGTCACCGATGACGAAGATGTCCTTATACGGGAGGAAGACGAGGCTCCGCTCTTCATGGAACTGATCGTCGTAGAACTCGCGGAGGGACCGGAACTGGCGGCGGACGACGAGGCCTTTCCGGGTGACGTAGCACATGACGTCGTCCTGGCGGTGGATGCGCCACAGGCAGAAAGCCAGGACGGCCCAGTTGTCGAGGTGCTCGACGAGGTGCTGTTCGCCCATCATAAGCCAGAAGAAATAGATGGCCACCAGGAGGAAGAGGACCTTCATGAAGACCGAGAACCACTTGGAGTTCTCATAGGCCGCCTCGACGGGACCGCAGCGGAAGCGCTTTTCCAGGTCCTCGTTTTTCATTTTCTCAGTTTCTTGCTCGTCTTCGGCGCCGTCTTGATGACGACGTTGCGGCCGTCTTTGACGACTTCCAGGGAGATGTCGCCGACGCCGTCCTTGAAGTAAGCCATCTTGATGTCCAACAGGATGGAGCCGACTTTTTCCTGGAGGTCATCCGTGAAGAACTGGCGGCGGAAGTCCGATGCGGTCTGCTTCTTGGCCGACTTTTTGGCCTGCGGCCGGCGGACGCTCACTTCGTCGTCTTCCCAGCCCGTCGTTTCAAAAGTCGCTTCTTCTTCAACGCCCTGGAACATGTCTTCAATGGAGCGGTTCTTGGGAATCTTATGTTTTGCCATGACAATCACCTACTTCTTTTCCATTTTGTCGGATTTTTCCGACGCTTCGTGCATACTATTAAGGGTAATCTTATTAAATTCTTCCGGCGTCTTGTACGTCGCAATCTTCTTGAAGCCGACGCGCAGGCGGCCCCGGTAAGCGGCTACGACCTTGTCGTCGTGGTTCATTTCGGCGATGTAGATTTCCTGGCCGTCGATGCCGATGAGGCGGAAGTTGCCGCTCGGCGAGATTTCACGCCAGCTGCTGGTCGCTCCGTCGAACATGTAGACGACGCCGGTCCTCAGGTTGTCGTAGAAGAAGGTATCCGAGTCGTAGAAGACGGCAATGCGGCCGATGTTTTCTGCCTGGACGTGGATGCGGCGCGTATCGTAGTTGGCATCGGTCCGGTAGATGCGGTATTTATTTTCGCCAACTTGGAGCTTCATGTAAACGACATTGGTCGCTGTCGAATAAGCGACATCGGTAATCTTGCTGTCGACCGGTGCGTCTTCGATAGGCGTATCGAGTTCGCGGTCCGGATAAATCGGGTTGTACTGGGCGATGTAGACGCCGTACTTGCCGTTTTTCCTGTCGCGGCCATAGGTAGCGAAAATAGCCAGGTTGCGATCGGGCAGCCATTCAAAGAAAGAAACTTTACGGCCGTGGAGATTGATGCGCTGGGGATCGTTCTTCTTGCCGGCTTCATAAATAGTGACCCTGTCGTCGACGATAGTCGCCATGAAGCGCTTGTCATAGGAATAGAAGCTGCGGCCGTTCGGTTCCGTCCCTTCGCCCATGGCTTCCTGCTGGTTCGTGCCGCCGATCTGGAAGTCCGACGTCGGCGCAAACAGGACCTGATCGAGATAGAGATAAATAGCAGCCTGGACGGCGATGCCTGCCAGAAAGACTGCGATGAACTTTCGTATTTTCATAGCCTGCCTCCTACTTGACGACGAACGCCGTCGGAATCATGCGTTCACCTAAGAGGTCCGCCGGTTTGTTGATGACTTTGCCGTTATAATACAAGGTCGAGCTGGAACCGCCGTCCAGGTTGGCCGCGATGACCGCGCCTTCTTCATACATGATGTTCTGTATGTCACGCAGTGTCGCCCCGACAGAATAGCCGGGCTGGCGGCCGTCGATGACCAGGAACAGGACCGTCCCGTCCTTGCGCTGGCCGATGGCCGTGCGGGGACCGACGCCCCAGCCGCCGTCGCCGTGGGTGATCATCTTTTCGCCGTTGACGATGAGGGCCGGGCCGAAGGAAATACCTTCGACGACGTCCTTTTCTTTCAGTTCCGCCTTGGAGTAGTTGCCAACGATGAGGTTGCCATCCTTGGTGAAGCCGACAAATTCATTTTCTTCCTCGTCGAACGCATCCTGGCCGAGGAGATATTTGCCATCGTGGAGGATGAAGCCATAGGGCTGACGGCCCGTGCCGGTCCCGTTGGCATCGTAGAAGCCGCCGGCATTGATGGCAGCTACGGCGCCGACACGTTCGGCGATGCCGCTGGTCGTATCGCCCTTTTCATCCATGTTCTCAGCCGTCGCGACCTGTACGCGGTGCGGATCCGGGATTTCCAGCAGGAATCCCTTGAAACGGCTGGAATCGATATTCTTCAAAGTCAATGTCGAATCGGTACGGGCTTTGAATTTAAACAATTCCTGTTTCGGCGTCGAGCTGATGCCGCCCAGGATCTTGTCGATTTCTTCCTGCGAAAAGAGCCAGGTAATGTACTGGGGATGACGGCTCTTGAGGATGGCCCCGACGACGGTGCGCTTCAGGTTGTCGAACGGTCCGAAGAGGACGACAAAAGGCGATGTCAAGGCGAAGAAAATGGCGACAAAGACAAAAAACTTACCGATTTCTTTTACGTGTTTCCTCATAAGTAACCTCGAAAATAATAAAGTTAGCGTTCTTCATAGTGCGGTGTCGTGACGCGCTGCTTGAAGTTTTCTATGTCGACGGCATTGCCGATCCAGATGCGCTTGACTGCATAGGGGTTGTCCCCGTATTTGGCCCAGCCTGGATCCATGGTGAAGGCCAGTTTGATGCCGGCTGCCTTCAACGCGTCGCCGGCGCTCTTCGTATAGCCGCCATAGGGATAGCAGAAATATTCGTTGGTAATGCCCAGCTGTTCCTTGAGTTCAGCCTGGCTCTTCTTGATTTCATCGGCAAAGGTACTGCCCGTCATGTCCGTCGCCCGTTCATGATGATGACTGTGGGACGCGATGGTCAGGCCGGCAGCCTTCATTTCTTTGACCTGCTGCCAGTTCAGGCGCGTCGCCTGGTCCGTATCATAGGTCGGCACGAAGACCGTCCCGGCAAAGCCGTATTCCTTCAAAACGGGCATGACGATGCTGTACGTATCGGGATAGCCGTCGTCAAAGGTAAGGACGACCGGCCGGACCGGTACGGGCTTGTCGTGGACCATATAGTCGTAGAGCTGATCCATGGTGATGGGATGGAAATCATTGTCCTTCAAGAACTTCATCTGTTCCCGGAAGTGCGATTCCAAGAGGACCGCGTCGTTGTCCGGCACATCGCCGATCATGTGGTACATCAGGACCGGGATGCCCTGTTTGGGCACGGCCATTTCTACCTGCGCCGGCTGCGGCTTTTCCGCCTTGGCCGTATCGCCGCTCTGCGTCGGCGTACAGCCAACCAGCATGAAGCAGCAAAGAACGGCCAGACAGGCCAGTTTCCATATACGCAAATTGTACAACCCCTCTCGTTAAGATTCTTCGCTGTCCCGCCGGGTCACAACGGGCAGCTCGTCGTAATGGCCGGCCAGGAACAAACGGATATACCGTTCGGCATCATCACGGACGGCCTTATCGGCTTCTACGGAATGGAAGCAGACATTGGGCGTGAGCAGGAATTCCGGCCGGGCGATCATCTTGAGCAGCATCGGGCTCGGATGTTCCATAGATAATACGTCGAGAGCGGCACTGCGGATGTGGCCGTCGTCGACAGCATGATAAAGGGCCGCTTCATCCGCCAGGCCGCCGCGGCAGCAATTGACGAACATGGCCCCTTCTTTCATTTCCTCGAACTGTTCGTCCTGGAAGATGTAACGTGTCGTTTCGTTGAGCGGCATGTGAAGTGATACGACGTCGCTGGTCTGAAGAAGCTTGTCAAAATCGACGGGACGGACACTGCGTTCCATCATGACCTTTTCACTGACAAACGGATCATAAGCCTGGATCTTGCATCCAAAAGCCTGGAGACGGGCGGCGACGGCGCGGCCGACATGGCCAAATCCGACGAGGCCGATGAGATTGCTGCTGACACGGTGGATGGGCCAGGAAACGGACCCGTATTCCCAACGGCTGTTGGTGCGGATATCGCTCTGGTATTCCGGCAGCTGGCGGATGAGGGCCAGGATCATGGCACACGTATGGTCTGCGATGTCGTCGACACAGTACGACGTATTGTTGATGACCATGACGCCCCTTTCCCGGGCAGCCTCCAAATCGACATTATCCGACCGCGTCGATAAGACAACGATCAATTTCAGATCATCCAATTCTTTCAGAAGGGAAGCCGTAATCGGTTCGGACTTGCAGACGATGATGTCCGCATCTTCGAGCCTGTCGGCCATTTCTTCTTCATCTCCGGGAGGACAATATTCAACGCGCGCTACATCGCGCAGTCTCTCTCCAAAATCATCTTCATCCTGACGTCCTGTCAAAACACTTATGTGATACATTATCACTGCCCCTTTTCTATAAACAAAAGATTTAGACATAAAGATACACCTAATTATATACCATATAAAAGTCAATTAGCAAGTCCCTGCGCCGTCCTTGACGGAATTGTAAAAACTCTGCTATAATAGTTTCGTTATGGAAAGGTGTCCGAGTGGTTTAAGGAGCTAGTCTTGAAAACTAGTGATGCGGCAACGCACCGTGGGTTCGAATCCCACCCTTTCCGCCAGCTTCCAAAAAGGGCTGTCGCACATGCGACAGCCCTTTTTGAGTGGTTAGCAAAGGCCCCAATCGGGGCCTTTTTTACGAGTCACGAGTATTCTGAAGTGATGTTGTCAATCTGATTCTGAAGCGGCCTGCGGCCTGCGAACTGCGACCGGGGGGGCGCACTTGGGCGCCCCTACTTTTTATGGAAAAAGTGCGGCGAGTCGCCCCATTGTCCCAGGCCGATGGTGTCGCCTACGGAGGCGACGCGGGCGCTGATGCAGTTCTTGCACTGGTCCGGTACTTCGTCGACGCAGGGTTTGTTGTCGTATAAGAGGTACTGCGGCCGGTATTTGGGGACCGTGACGATGGGCATGAGGACGTTGGCCCCGGCTTTGAGGCCCAGTTCCCGTCCCAGGGGATGGAGGGCCTGGAGGGCCGTCGTGGCGGCGATGTTGACGTCGGGCAGGAAGAGACGCGTGACGGCAATCATCTTGAGGCCCAGTTCTAGGCGCCGCCGTTTTTCCTCGTCGCTGTCCAGGCCGCCGGCCAGTACCTGTTTGCCGACAGGCGTATTGTGATGGACGACGTACGGCCCCATGCCGATCATGTCGATATCCATGTCGCGGTAGAAGAGGATGTCATCAGCCAAGTCACCCAGGGTCTGGCCGGGCAGGCCTATCATGTCGCCCGTCCCTACCTGATAGCCGATGCGGCGCAGGCTGTCCAGGCAATCCTTGCGGACCTGCCAGCGGTGATGGCCGTCCTGAGGATGGAGGGTGGCGTAGAGGTCAGGATTGCTCGTTTCGATGCGCAGGAGATAGCGGTGGGCACCGGCCTCGAACCAGCGGCGGTACGTGTCTTCCGTCTGTTCGCCGACGCAGAGGGTCAGGCCCAATTCGCCGTGGCTCAGGTCCTTGATGTCGCGGACGAGGCCTTCGACGTAGTCGATGAAGGCTTCATCCTGCCGTTCGCCGGACTGGAGGGTCAGGGATCCGTAACGGTTTTCCCAGGCCCAGCGGGCCATGGCCAGGATATCGTCGCGCGGCGTGTCGAAGCGTTCCACTTCGTCATTGCTCTTGCGGATGCCGCAGTATTTGCAGTCTTTGATGCAGTAATTGGAAAATTCGACAAGGCCCCGGTAATAGACGACGCGGCCCACATTGGCAGCCTTGACGGCATAAGCCGCATCATAGAGAGCCTGGAGTTCATCAGGATCGGTAATCGAGAGGAGCGCGATCAAATCGTCGCGGGTTTTCGGTTGGGAAATAGTCATAGACGGAACTCCTTTCAGGCCGCCTTATTCGTTGGCCCAATGGATTTTTTCAAAGAACAGGAAAACGAGGCTCATGACCATGGCCACGACCGTAGCCAGGCCCATACCCTTGAGCTGGACCGGCCCGAGGATGATAGTCGCCCCGCTGAGGCCGGAAATCATGGTGACAGCCGTGAGGATGAGGTTCTTCGAGCGCGTATAGTCGACCTTCTTTTCTACGAGCATGCGCAGGCCCGAAGCGGCGATGAAGCCGAATAAGAGGATGCAGACGCCGCCCATGACCGGTGTCGGGATGGCGTGGATGAGGGCTGCGATCTTGCCGATGAAGGAAAAGAGGATGGCAAAGACGGCAGCGCCGCCGATGACCCACGTGCTGTATACGCCGGTAATGGCCATGACGCCCATGTTTTCACCATACGTCGTATTCGGCGTCGAACCGACCAGGCCGGACAGGACGTTGGATAAGCCGTCGGCAAAGAGCGAGCGGTGCAGGCCCGGGTCCTTGATGAGGTCGCGGCCGACGATATCGCTGGTAACGAAGAGGTGGCCCAGGTGTTCTGCCAGGACGACGAACAGGGCCGGCATAATCATCATGATGGCACTGAGATTAAATTCTGGTTTGTAGAAGGTCGGGACGGCAAACCAAGGCATTTCCTGGACATGGGTCCAGTCGACGACGCCCATGAAGAAGGACAGGATATACCCAGCGATGACGCCGATGAGGATGGGAATGATGCCGATGAAGCCCCGGCCGAGAACGGTAGCCAGGATGGTGACGACCAGGGTAAACGTCGAGATGATCATGGCCGTTTCATTGGACATGCCCTGGACTTCGCCCATATAGCCGGACATATTCATGGCCAGCGGTGCCAGTTCCAGGCCGATGATGGCTACGATAGAACCCATGGCAGCCGGCGGAAAGAGGACGTCGATCCACTTGGTGCCGACTTTGTCGACAATGGCCGCCAGAACCATGAAGGACAGGCCGAAGACGATGAAGCCCCCCTGGGCATCGCCATAGGACATGCCCGACGTCGAGCAGACGGCCAGGACCGGCGAGATGAAGGCGAAACTCGAGCCGAGGTATGCCGGCAGGCGCCATTTACAAATAGTCAGATAAATGAGCGTACCGACGCCGTTCATGAACAGGGCCGTCGCCGGGTCGACGTGGAGCAGGAACGGTACCAGGACCGTCGAGCCGAACATGGCAAAAAGGTGCTGCAAACTCAAGGGAATCGTCGGCAGGATAGGCAGCCGTTCTTCCACATGTATAATTCTTCGTTGTTCCATAAAATCCTCCTAAACTCAATGCCGGATAAAGGGCGGCCGCAAAGCCTGCCAGGCCTGATGGTCCGTCATGTCCTGCGCCCGGGCGGCGTCGATGTAATTGTCATAACTGATGCGCAGCAGCAAGGCCGCGGAAATGAGGTTCAAAATGAGGGACGACCCGCCATAACTGATGAAAGGCAGCGGGACGCCGACGACGGGAAAACAGTCCGTGACCATGGCCATGTTGACCAGGCCCTGGCCGCCGAGGGAAAAAGTGATGCCCATGGCCAGGAACATGCCGAACCGGTCCTGACAGGAACCGGCCGCCTGGACGCCGAAATAAATCAAGGCCAGGAACACGACCAGGACCAGGATAGCCCCCAGGAAGCCCCATTCCTGGCAGATGATGGCATAGGCAAAGTCCGTATGGGCTTCGGGCAGATAACTGAACTTGCTGATGCCCGTCCCCATCCCCTGTCCCCAGACGCCGCCGGAACCGATGGCGACGAGGCTCTGATATATCTGATAGCCGATTGTCTTCTTATAGGAATCAGGATTCCACCAGGCCCGGATGCGGTCTTTCTGATAATCATGAGCAAAGAAATAAAAACCCAGGACCAGGATAGCGATTACCACCACCCCCCCCAAGATGAGTTTCTTATACGACCAGTGCCGGTCATAGGCGGGGATACCGCTGCAGAAGAGCATCAATGCCGGCGGCACAAAAAGGACGATTGCCGTGCCGGCGTCCGGTTGAAGCAGGATAATGGCGGACAGGATCAGCGGCGGGATGAGGCAGAGCAGGCCATAACTTTTGAAAATCCTGTCCTTCTTCAATAAAAAGGGCTCCCACTCTTCGACGTGCCAATTTTTGACAAATCTGCCGATGATGGCTGCCTTCTCGCCGTGGCAGTCCCAAAAGAAGGTCAAAGCCGCTGCCATGCAGACGATGGCTGCCAGCTTAGCAAATTCCGATGGCTGGAACGACACGATGCCATAGCCCAGCCAGCGCTGGGCCCCGTTGACGGTGATGCCAAAGGCTTTGACAGCGAAGAGTAAGAGGACGCTGGCCAGGAAAAAGGGCCTGCACCAATGGCGCAGCCGCTGATAGCCCAGATGCCAGATACCCCGAGCCGTCAGCAGGCCTATGAACAGGAAGACCAGCTGCTTCAGGAGATAGCCGTAGACCGTGCTGCCGCCGTCGAGGACAAAGGTCGAGCTGAGGATATTTTCCATGCCGATGCCGATGACGATGAGGAAGGAAAATATCCCTACCAGCCAGAGAACATTAGTCCTCCGGCGCCGGGTCTTGATGGTCAGTCTGGGTTTTAACATGAGTAATCACTTCCTTGGGACGCGTAGCGACGCAATGGAAAATAGGCTGTCCCTTAGCGCTGAACTTCGCTTCATATTCCGTCATGGCTTCATTCAAAATGGAGCTGTTATGCAAATCGTACGTCACTTCGGACAAGGGCCAGCCACATTCCCGAAATTCTTCCAGTGTGAAATCGAAGAGGCCCGCATTATCGGACTTAAAGTATACTTTGCCGTCTTGGCGGAGGAGCCGTGCGTAGCGGTCGAGAAAACCGCGGTACGTCAGGCGCCGCTTAGCATGGCGCTTCTTGGGCCAGGGGTCGCAGAAATTGATGAAGAAGCGGTCTACTTCGCCGGGCGCAAAAATATCTTCCAGCCGGGCCACGTCGAAGCGCAGGAGCTGGACGTTATCCACTTCGGCAGCGGCACACTTCTTGCCGGCATAGTAGAGGACACCGACCTGGATTTCGATGCCGATGAAATTGACATCCTTATGGATCTGGGCCATCTGGGAAATGAAGTTCCCCTTCCCGGTCCCCAGTTCGACCCACAGCGGTGCATCGGGGTCCTTGAACAGGGTCCGCCATTTCCCCTTGTAGCTTTCGCAGCTTTCCAGATGGAGAAAATCACTGTAATCCTTGATAGCCTCGTCAATCCACGGTTTTCTTCGTAAACGCATGTTGCCTCCTTATAAAAAATGATTCATCGCACAAGAACCCTTCAGACCTGCTGTACAAGCCGAAGGGTTCCATAACTAACTTTTTCAGACTTATTTTATTATAAAAAATGTCGGCGCCGGTGTCAATCTTTTAATGGCTGCCAACCTTCAATGGCCGTAATGCCCAGGCCCGGCGCGTCGGGGACGACGAGGTGGTCTTTGTCATAGGTGATGCCGCCCCGGACGGGGTCGGCAGCCATGAGGTCGGCAGCGTCGAGGTCGTTCTTGGTGATGACGGCCTTGCCGGCAGACAGGGCGGCCGCGGCGGTGATGCCGACTTTGCTTTCCAGCATGCAGCCCATCATGCAGCCGACGCCGGCGGCATCGGCCATGGCGGCGATCTGGGCGGCCGGTCCCAGACCGCCGGCCTTCATGAGCTTGATGTTGATGAGGTCGCAGGCCCGCATGGCCAGGAGGCGGAAGACGTCTTTCGCACTGAAGGCCGATTCGTCGGCCATGATGTCCGTCGCCACGTGGTCCGTGACCTGTTTCAGGCCTTCAAAGTCGGCGGCGGCCACGGGTTGTTCGACCAGTTCGATGTCGAGGCCGGCGTCTTCCATGCGGCCGATGAGGCGGATGGCTTCTTTCGGCTTCCAGCCCTGGTTGGCATCGAGGCGGATAGTGATATCCGGCCCAACGGCCTGGCGGATGGCGGCGACGCGCTGGAAATCAATGGCCGGGTCGATGCCGACTTTCAACTTCAAGTGGCTGTAGCCCAGAGCGACGGCCTGGCACGCATCGGCCGCCATCCCAGCCGGGTCATTGATACTGATCGTAAGGTCCGATGCGATGCGCGTCTTGCGGCCGCCGAAGAAACGATACAGGGGCAGGCCGTAGCGCTGGCCGAAGAGGTCGTGGACGGCCATGTCCAGAGCGGCTTTGGCCGACGTATTGTGGACCATGGATTGGTGGATCGTGTCGAGGATATCTTCGCGGTCGTCGATATCCCGGCCGATGAGTTTCGGCCCGATGGTATATCGAATAGCAGCGGCGACTGATTCGTGGCTGTCACCGGTGATGACGACCGTCGCCGGCGCGTTGCCGTAGCCCGTATGGCCGTCGTCGGTATGGACCTTGACGACCAGGTCTTCGGCGACGTCGACGCGGCGCAGGGCCGTGATGAACGGCGTTTTCAAGGGAATGGCAATCTTCCCGATTTCAATAGCTGTGATTTTCATAATGATTCCTATGGTAAAATATCTAAAATCTCTTCGACCGAGTCGACGATATAGCGGACATGTTCCTTCTGGAACATGGGCTTGGCCGCCGGACCGTCGATACCGGTCAGGGTCCCAATCATGGTAGCCCCCATGGCCCGGGCACACCAGACATCGGCCAGGGAGTCGCCGACGACGTAGTAAAGGCCCTTCTTGAAGTCATCGGGATGGCTGACGTAGTCGAGATAACGTTTCTTGTTCTTGCCGAAGGCCCCCAGGTAATACGCAAAGGGATTGGGCTTGTCCAGGGACATGTGCAGCATGGCTTCGGCTTCTTCCACGTCGCTGTACGTCGCTACGTAGTGTTCATCAAATTCATCGAGCCAGCCGTAGGTCTGGAAGGGAATCTCCATTTCCATCTTCGACCGGCCCGTGGCGATGGCGATCTGATAGCCCCGCTTCTTCAAGGTCTTGAACATATTGCGGATACCGTCGACCGTCCCCAGCGGTTCTTCCCGCGTCAAAAAGCCCGGCTTTCCCGGCGCATACGGCTCCTTGCCGTAGGTCTTTTCGTAGAGGTCGTCGCCGAAGTACCAGTCCTGGAAAGCTTCAAATTCCATCTGCCACAAGGGCGAATTGAGGGGCGTCCACTGGCGGGAGCTCGGCCCCAGGGACGACTGGACGGCATCGGTCAAATAAGTAAAGACCTCGTCCTTGCCGGCCCGTTCGGGAATGACATTGTCCAGGCGGCGGTATACGTCGTCTGCCGTCGGCACGGGATAGCCCCGCAGGAGGGAACCCAGGTACTGGACGTCGTCGACTTTCTTCAGGCAGCCGTCCAGGCAGCCGTGGTCGGCTACGTACTGTTCCAGCATGAGCCACAGCGTGACGACGATGTGGGCGTGGACCATGTCCCAGTTGCTGTTGACGCCGTGTTTCTTGAGCCACAATAAGATGTCGTCATTTCTCCAGAAACGGGCCCGCAAGGCGGCGATGGTCTCGTCGTCGAGGTCGGCCGTGATCCGTTCCGGTTTGAGGTGCATATAGCGCGGACTGTAATACCATTCCCAGACGACCAGGGCCGATACGTCGAAATAGCGCTTTTCACTGAGCAAGACGCCATCGACGTCAAAAATCACTTTCTTCATGCGCCTTCCCCTTCTTCCCTAAAAAGTCTTATCTAAATGGCCGACGGTCTTCTTGTTGCCCTTGACGTGGGACCGTTCTTCCAGGACCTTCATGACGTCGTTGACGGTGACGCCCGTGTCTTCCCAGAGGACGGACAGGTGATACAGGAGGTCCGCCGATTCCTTGCAGACTTCCAGGCGCAGGTTGTCTGCTTCGGCCGACGTGTCTTTCACGACAGGGTCGGCGTTCTTGGCGGCAATGATGACTTCCGACGATTCTTCGCCGATTTTCTTGCAGATCTTGTCGATGCCCGTCTGCAAGAGGTAGGCCGTATAGGATTTTTCCGTCGGATGGACGCGCTTTTCACTGATTTCTTCGCGCAGGTCCGACAGCATGGAGAGATTGCCGGTGTAAGTCTTTTCCCATTCCGTCATGGACCGGAAGAAACACGATTTATGGCCTGTATGGCAGGCGGCGCCGATCTGGTCGACCGTCAAGAGGATCGTATCGGCATCGCAGTCGACGGCAATGGAGCGGACGTGCTGGAAATGGCCCGACGTTTCGCCTTTATGCCATAATTCCTGACGGCTGCGGCTGTAATACCAGGCGTCACCGCTTTCGACGGTGCGCTTCAGCGATTCAGCGTTCATATAAGCCACCATGAGGACCTTGCCGCTGCATCCTTCCTGGACGACAGCCGGCACCAGGCCTTTTTCATCAAATTTGATATCTTTCATCGATACACTTTCCATTTATTCTTCTGCCCCTCTCATGGGAATCCCCTGTCCCTGTAAATAAGTCTTCAAATCGGGGATGTCGATCTGGCCGAAGTGGAAGACCGAAGCGGCCAGGGCGGCGTCGACGCCGACGTCGAAGACATCTTTGAAATCCTGCATCGTGCCGGCACCGCCGGAAGCGATGATGGGCACAGGCAGTTCCGTCGCCAGGCGGCGGTTCAGTTCCAGGTCGAAGCCTGCCTTTTCGCCGTCGGCATCCATGGAGTTCATGCAGATTTCACCGGCACCGAGGGCGACGCCCTGTTTAGCCCAGGCGATGGCGTCGATGCCCGTATTCTTGCGGCCCCCTTCGACGTAGACCTGCCAGCTGCCGTGGTTGTCGCGCTTGGCGTCGATGGACAGGACGACGCACTGGCTACCGAAGCGCTGGGCCGCTTCGCGGATCAGTTCGGGACGGCGGACAGCGGCCGAGTTGACCGATACCTTGTCAGCACCGGCCCGCAGGACCTGGTGGAAGTCGTCGATGCTGCTGATGCCGCCGCCAATGGTAAAGGGAATGGTAATGGCTTCGGCTACGGCGCGGACGACGTCGATGAAGATATGGCGTTTTTCATGGGTCGCCGTAATATCGTAGAAGACGAGTTCGTCGGCGAGCTGGTCGGAATAGAATTTCCCCAGTTTGACAGGATCGTCGATGTCCTGGATGTGTTTAAACTGCTTGCCTTTGACGACGCGGCCATCGCGGACGTCCAGGCACGGTACAATACGTTTTGCCAACATCTTACATCCCCCCTAAGGCACGGATTTCGGCCATGGTGATTTTTCCCTCGTAGAGCGCCTTGCCGGTAATGGCCCCGTAGACGCCCATGGCCTGTAATTTCTTCAAATCGTCGATGCTGCTCATGCCGCCGGACGCAATGAGGCGGATAAAGGGCAGCTGCTGGAGCTGGCTAAGCATTTCAAAGTTCGGTCCGGTCAGCATGCCGTCGCGGCTGATGTCCGTATAGACCAGGGTATTGATGCCGATGTCAAGCATGGACTGGGCAAAGGGCAGGACCTTCTTGTCACTGCCATCGACCCAGCCGCGGGTGGCGACGACGTCGCCCTTGGCATCGATGGACACGGCCAGGGACGAGCCGTATTTCTTGGCCATGGCCGTGATGAATTTCGGGTCTTCGACGGCTTTCGAGCCGATGATGACGCGGTTGACGCCGGCTTCCAAATACGTTTCGATGGCTTCTTCGCTGCGGATGCCGCCGCCCACTTCGACGGGGATGTCGACGGCTTCACAGATGTCGCCGATGATCGAGGCGTTGGTCAAGGTCCCTGAAAAGGCGCCGTCCAAATCGACGACGTGGAGGAACATGGCCCCTTCGTCGCACCACTTGACAGCGGCGTCGACAGGGTTCTCGAAATACGTCGTGCTGTCGTCTTTGACGCCTTGGCGCAGGCGGACAGCATGGCCGTTCTGGATATCAATAGCAGGAAATACAATCATAGTCTCACCCTTTCTTCATGACGTAATCGACGACGTTCCGGAGAAGCTGTTCACCGACGCGGCCGCTCTTTTCCGGATGGAACTGGAAGCCCAGGACATTGTCTTTGCCGCAGATAGCCGGGACGGGCTGGCCGTAGTCGGCCGTAGCGATGACGTCGGGCGTATCGACAGGCGATTTATGGTAGGAATGGACGAAATAGACGTACGGATGGGCCGGCAGGCCTTTCTGGAGCCAGTGTCCCTGACGAAATTCCAATTCATTCCAGCCCATGTGGGGCACTTTCAGTTTCGTGTGGAAAGGCACGATGTCGCCGGGCAGGAAGCCCAGGCAGTCATAGGTACCGCCTTCATAGCTCTTTTCAAACAGGGCCTGCATGCCCAGGCAGACGCCCATGAAGAATTTGCCGCTTTGGACCTGTTCCTGAAGGAGCGGGATGAGGTCGAATTTCTGTAAATTCCCCATGGCATCGCGGATGGCACCGACGCCGGGCAGTTCGACCATGTCGGCGTCGCGGATGACAGCCGGGTCGCGGGTAATGACCGCTTCGATGCCCAGGCGCTTCCAGGCATTGTATACGTTGGCCAGGTTGCCAACTTCATAATCGATAATCGCAATCTTCATCATAACACCCCTTTTGTCGACAAGACACTCGTTTCGTCGCCTTCGATGCGGACGGCTTCTTTCAAGGCATGGCCCAGCCCTTTGAACACCGATTCGACGATGTGGTGGGCATTTTCGCCATAGAGATTGGTGACGTGCAGGTTCATGCGTCCGTGGTCGGCCAGGGCATAGAGAAATTCCTTGAGCATTTCCGTTTCAAAGGTCCCGATGCGTTCGACAGCGAGCTTCACGTCATACACTAAGTACGGCCGGCCGCTGAGGTCGATGACGATCCGCGTCAGGGCTTCGTCCATGGGGCAGTAGAACATGCCATAGCGGTTGATGCCCTTCTTGTCGCCCAGGGCCTTGGTCAGGGCATCGCCGAAGACGATGGCCAGGTCCTCGATGGTGTGATGCGTGTCGACGTCGAGGTCGCCGTGGACGTGGAGGGTAATATCCATGCCGCTGTGGCAGGCCAGGAGGTTCATCATGTGGTCGAAGAAGCCGATGCCCGTCGTACCGCCGAAGGTACCGGAGCCATCGATGTTGAGGGAGACGGCGATCTGCGTTTCTGCCGTTTCCCGTTCGATCTGGGCACTACGCATTTTTCTTCGCCTCCTCGGTCATGACGGCGACGACCTTGCGGACGACTTCGTCAGTGGTAATGGTGATGCGCAGGCAGTTCTTGAGGTTTGCTGCCTTATAGGAGCGGACGCAGATGTCAGCATCGTGCAGGGCTTTGACCATAGCCGGGCCGTCGGGGACGCGGACCAGGACGAAGTTCGTCGAGCTGGGATAGACCGTAAGGCCGGGAACGTCCTTCAAGGCGTCCATGAAATACTGGCGGGCCGCCAGTGTCGGCGGGATATTGTGGGCCAGGATGTCATCGGCATAGTCCATGGCGGCCAGGGCGGCATTCTGCGAGAGGATGTTCAAGTTGTAGACGAGCTTGGTCAGGCCCAGGGCGTCGATGAGCTCTTTCTGGGCCACGCCGTAACCGACGCGGCAGCCGGCCAGGCCGAAGGCCTTGGACAGGGTGCGGATGACGATGAGGTTATCGTACTGGGAGAGCTTGGTGATGATGCTCGGCGCACCGGCAAATTCCAGGTAGGCTTCGTCGATGACGACGATATTGTCGGCAGCCTGGACCAGGCTTTCGACGTAATCCAGGGGCAGCAGTTCCCCTGTCGGGTTGTTCGGATTGCAGAGGACCGTCACTTTCGGCTGGAGTTCCTTGACTTTGGTCAGGAGTCCGTCGCGGTCGCGGCGGTAGCCGTCGAGGTCGGATACGGTGACGACCTGGGCGCCGAGGACTTCGGCGTCGATGCCGTAGATATCGAAGGTCGGCGTATGGGTCAGGAGGGTATCGCCGGGATTGAGGAAGGTATTCATGATGAGGCTGATGATTTCATCACCGCCATTACTGACGAGCACTTCCTGAGGCTGGCATCCGACGTATTTGGCCAGGGCTGCCCGCAGTTCTTCAGCAAAGGGGTCGGGATAGTGGTACGACGGCGTCTTGGCCAGGCGTTCCAGGAAATCAGCCTTGACCTGGGGGAAATCAAAGATGTTATAAGGGCTTTCATTGGCATTGATGACGATATGCTCTTTGATTTCCGGGACGACATAAGGTTCAAAGGAACGGATTGTATTGCGGAGCCAGTTATTATTCATCGATTCTCCTCCTTACTGCCAGGCCGTGTGCCTGCAATCCTTCGACATCGGCGAAACGCATGACCTTGTCGGCAACGGCGCCGAAGGCGTCCTTATCGTATTCCAAAAGGCTGCTGCGCTTGACGAAATCATAGACACCGAGGGGCGACGAGAAAGCCGCCGTGCCCATGGTCGGCAGGGTATGGTTCGGTCCGGCGAAGTAGTCGCCCAAAGGTTCTGTCGTATAGGGACCCATGAAGATGGCGCCGGCATTGACGATTTTTTTAGCCCACGTTTCGGCGTCGCTGAAGGCGATTTCCAAGTGTTCCGGTGCGATGAGGTTCATAATATCCACGGCCTGGTCCTTATCCTTGACAATGAAGAACTTAGCGTGCTTTTCAATGGATTCGGCAGCGATGTCCTTGCGCGGCAGTTCTTCCAGCTGGCGCCGGACTTCGGCTTCGACTTCGCTGGCAAAGGCGGCGCTGGGCGTGACCAGGAAGACTGCAGCCCGGCGGTCGTGTTCCGCCTGGGCCAGGAGGTCCGCAGCGACCCAGACCGGATTGGCGTCGTGGTCGGCCAGGACGCCGACTTCACTGGGACCGGCAATCATGTCAATGCCGACGGTGCCGAAGACCAGGCGCTTAGCCATGGCCACGTAAGCATTGCCGGGACCGACGATCTTAAAGACTGGCGGAATGCTTTCTGTACCGTAAGCAGCCGCGGCAATGCCCTGGGCACCGCCGACTTTATAGATTTCCGTAGCGCCGGCGACATGGGCCGCAGCCAGGATGTAGGGATTGACCGAACCGTCTTTGGCAGGCGGCGTGAAGACGGCGATGGACGGGACGCCGGCGACGTGGGCCGGGATGGTGTCCATGAGGACCGTCGACGGGTAGGCAGCCGTGCCGCCGGGAACGTAGACGCCGACGCGCTGGATTGGCGTGAACTTGGCCCCCAGGCGGACGCCGGGACGGAAGGTATCGATCCAGGTCTGTTCGACCTGCCGTTCATGATAAGCCCGGATGTTGGCGGCCGCTTCTTCGAGGATGGCCATGAAATCGGGACCGACGATGTCGACGGCGGTGTCGATTTCTTCCGGCGAAACGAGGAAACTGTCCAAATCCACGCCATCGAAGCGCTTCGTATATTCCCGGACAGCTGCGTCGCCGCGCTGTTCGATATCGGCCAGGATGGCTTCGACGGCTTTGCGGATGTCTTCACTTTCTGCCTGATCGCGTTTGGTAATGCGGCGAATGTCGCGTAAGGTCAACCCTTTACTGGGTACATCTATCCATTCCACTCTAACTCCCCCTTAGTTATGCCTTCATGCTGTGTTCACGGATGACTTCCATGAGCTGCTGGATTTCGTCATATTTCATCTTAAAAGAAACGGGATTGCAAATCATGCGGGCACTGAAATCCATGAAGTATTTGAGAACTTCCAGGCCGTTGGCCTTCAAGGTGTTGCCCGTTTCAACAATATCGACGATGACATCGGACAAGCCGACGATCGGTGCCAGTTCGACGGACCCGTTGAGCTTGATGATGTCGACACTGTGGTGATTGGCTTCGAAATAGGCGCGGGCAATGCGCGGGTATTTCGTGCCGATAGTGATGCGCTTGGTCATGTCGACCTTCTTGCCGGCAATGCCGGCGACGGCCATGCGGCAGCGGCCGATGCCCAGGTCCATGACTTCGTAGACGTCAGCGCCCGGCGCCTCTTCGATGAGGACGTCCTTGCCGACGATACCCACATCGGCAGCGCCGCGTTCGACGTAGACGGCGACGTCCGGCGACTTGACCAGGGTCACTTTAAGCTGGCCCTTGGCGTCCTCAAAGATGAGCTTGCGGCTTTCTTCGGAATACGTCGGGAAATCATAGCCGCTTTCGGCTAAATACTTCATGACTACTTTATGAATACGGCCCTTGGCCAGTGCAATATGAATCGCCATGTTACAACCTCCCCATGAGTGCTTCCAATTCTTCGGCCGTCATGGCCTTACCGTCCTTGTAGTACGAGCCGTTGCGGTAAATAGCGTGGATACTGTAGTCGGCGCTGTCGATGAAGGACGAATCGGGATAGGCGGCGACGCGGAAGCCGCGGTCGCGCCAGTTCATGAGGTCCCGGACCAGGGTCTGGTCGCCCTGGGTGTAGGATACGGCCATCTGGAAGGACGGTTCCGTATCTTCCAGGAGGCCGGCATCGCTCATGTATTCATACAATAAATTGATGTTCATGCCGAAGCCGCAGGCCGGGCGGTCGACGCCGAACCGCGACGACAGCTGATCGTAACGGCCGCCGTCGATGATGTCGTACAGGGCACCGTCGACGTAGACCTTAAAGACCGTATCCGTATAATAGCCCAGGCGGCTGGCAAAGCCGAAGTCGAGCTGGACCTTATCGGCATAGCCGGCATAGAGGATGTAGTCATAGACCCGTTCCAGCCGCGACAAGGCGTTGAGCATGCCGCTGTTGATGGAATAGTCCCGGGCCTTGCTCAAGGTCTGGGCATAGGGCCCGAAGAGGACCGGCAGGGCTTCCAGGGCCTTGCGGGCATCGGACGAAATCGGCAGGGACGCGATATAGGACTTGCAGGCCACGAGGTTGCGTTCGGCCATATACCCCTTGAGGGTTGCCTTCTGCTCTTCCGAAAGGGGAAGGCCATCGAACAAGGCCTGCGTATAAGCGGCCGTACCGATGTCGATGCGGATGTTTTCGACGCCGACGGCTTTGAGGATCTCTGCTGCCGTGACGATGACTTCGCCGTCACATTCGGGGCTGGAGTCGCCCAGGATTTCGATCCCCCCCTGCAGGAAATCCTTGCCATACGTCGAGCGGCCGTAATATTCGCGGAAGACCGTGCTGACGTAGCCGAACTTGAGCAGCTGGTTCGACCGCGGAAATTCCCGGGCCGCTGTTTCGACGATGGGCAGGGTCACATCGGGCCGCAGGACCAGGACCCGTCCGTCCGTATCGATGGTCTTGACCATCTGCTGGCGGAGCTGCGGAAAGAAGTGCTGGTACACATCGTAATCTTCAAAACTCGGCGTTTCAATAATCTTACAGCCGTGGTTCATAATAACGGAAATTATTTTTCCCTGGATCCGGTCATAATTGCGCATTTCATCATGGTGGAGCATCTTCACTCCATCCAAGGTATTGTTGTTCATCCTATGACCTCCCTTTCTTTAGTTCTTTATCTCAGTAAAGTATTAAAATATCAGCTGTTGAGTATTGTACCACAAAGTCCTAAAAATAAAAATACCTTTTTCTAACTTTTTACGCTTTTTCACTTTCATCACCAGCACATTTTAATCGTTTCTTTACGGACTTTTCAAATTTAGGCCGGGGAATCATGACCCGGTGGCCGCAGCCAGTGCAGCGGATGACGAAATCGACGCCGATACGCAGCACCTCCCATTCATTGCAGCCGCAGGGATGGGCCTTCTTCATCTGGACGATGTCACCTACATAATAACGGACAAAATCAGCCATCAAAACTCCTCCTTCAAAAGATAAATAGAATTATATATCATTATATAGCCCAAAAGCCCGGTCTGCAAGGGAATGGGCAGCCGCGATTGACCTGCCATAGTGCCTGTGATAAGATAACAAGGAATGAATGAAAGAGGAGGAATTGCTTTGAAATCATCGATGAGCCGGCAGAGCCTGCGCCGGTCCTATCTCATCTGTTACATCATCGGCACGCTCTGTACGATTTTCGCCGTCGCCCTCCTGGGCTGGGTCGCCATCTGTATCGCCCTGGAAAAGGAACCCCTGGCGTCGGTCGCCTTTTTGCCGGACATGCCGGTATTCGCTATCTTCATCGTCATCATCGCCATCGCCGCCCTCAGCGTCGCGGCCTGGCAGCATGGTGCCACGTTCCACCAGCGTTATGAAGCACTCATCGGAAAGGAAGGGCCTGACAGCGTAAAGAATGAGAAAGAATGAATTTATGGACCTCTTGCGCTATTATTTCCGCAAGAGCGATAAAAATGACTTGAAAGGCATCATCGAAGACTGCGAAGAACAGTTCCGCCTCGGTGCCAAAGAAGGCAAATCGGAAGAAGAGATCTGCTGCAAACTGGGGCATCCCAAGAATATTTACCGCTATTACATCGGCGAACCCATCGTGCCCGAAGACAACCCGCGCATGCCCGGCGACGAATACGGCGGCTACGGCGATTTCGGTCCCGGCGTGGAGGACCGCGTTTTCTACGACCAGGATCGCAGCGACGACTACTACCGGCAGCAGCAGCTGGCCCAGCAGCAGCGCCGCTACGACCGGGAACAGGTCATGCGCCAGCGCTATGCCGCAGAAGCCGCTAAGACCGGAAAGGATTTCAACTGGAACGACGGCAGCAGCCCGATGGGCCAAGCGGCCAAAGCCGTCGCCAGCCCCTTCATGGACATCCTCGGCACCTTATTCGGCATCCTCAGCGGCTTCCTCTACCTGGCCCTGGCCATCGTCACCCTGGCAGCCGTCGGCATTTCCTTCATCCCGGCCTATGCCTATACGGACCTCCTGCCCCTGCCGACCCTGTCCCTGGTGACCCGGGTCCTGGCCGTCCTGACGGTCCTCTTCGCCGCGATGACGGCCAGCTCGGCCAGCCAGGCCTGCCACGCCGCAGCCCGCGGAAAGGGGGCGCAGTAAATGAAGCGCGTCCTCATCTGCCTCATCCTGACCCTGGCCTGCGCCTTCGGCAGTTATATGTCCTTCATGAGCAACGACTACGGCCCGTTGAAACACTGGATGGCCTACTATAAAGAATATAAGGAAATCCAGGGAGCCCTGGACAAGGGCAATGCCAGCAAGGCCGAACTCCTGGCCAAACTGAAGGCCATGTACCCGGAAAAGGCCGACCAGATTGAAGCCCAGTTCAAGGCCAAATACGGCAGCCTCAAGGACTCGGCCGAAGATGCCGGCGACACGGTAAAATCCAAGTGGGATGCTTATACCCGTGACGACAGCTCCAGCCGTAAGTCGTCCCAATCCCAGAGCCGCAGCAGCCAGCCGTCCTATCCCCGAAGCAGCCAGATTCAGAGCAGCCGCAGCAGCCAGAACAGCCATCTGGACAACACCTCTGACAATGAACGCAGCCATCGGACCGATAGCCACGACAACCATACAAGCCGTTAAACTTTTCTACTAACAAATAACAATTATCCGTTGACACCAAGGTTGAAAAGTGCTACAATGAAATCAACCCAAAGAGGTGCTAAAAACTAAATTAAAATATAACTTTTTGTCAAGGAGGAAATGAATTATGGAATTAAAAGGTTCGAAAACAGAAAAAAACTTACAGGCTGCTTTTGCTGGTGAATCCCAGGCCCGTAACAAGTACACCTACTATGCCAGCGTAGCTAAGAAAGCCGGCTACGAACAGATCAAAGCTTTCTTCGAAGAAACGGCCAACAACGAAAAAGAACACGCTAAGATCTGGTTCAAACTCCTCAACGGCGGTGAAATGCCCAACGACATCAATGCACTGAAAGACGCTGCTGCCGGCGAACATTACGAATGGACGGAAATGTACCCGACCTTCGCAAAAGAAGCTCGCGAAGAAGGCTTCGACAAAATCGCCTTCTTATTTGAAAAAGTCGCTGAAATCGAAAAACACCACGAAGAACGCTACCTCGCTCTCCTGGCTAACGTCGAAAAACAGGAAGTCTTCAAGAAATCCGACAAGAAGACCTGGATCTGCCGCAACTGTGGCTTCATCGTAGAAGCTGTCGAAGCTCCGAAAGTCTGCCCGGTCTGTGCACATCCCCAGTCCTTCTTCGAACTCCGCAACGTCAATTACTAAGCAGTGACTCGTGCTCGTAGCTCGTTAGCCAAACGCAAAAAGAGGCTGTCGCCAAGGCGACAGCCTCTTTTGCTATTCTTCTACACGGAAGCGATAGCCGTTTCCCCAAACGGTTTCGATAGCCGTAAATTCCGGCTGGACTTCGTTGAGCTTGTCCCGCAGGCGGTTGACGTGGACCGTCACCGTCGCCAGTTCGCCCAGGGCATCGAGATGCCAGATCATTTCAAAGAGGTACTTCTTGGAGAAGACCTGATTGGGATGGCGGGCCAGGAACAAGAGCAGGTTAAATTCTTTGCCAGTCAGATTGATTTCTGTTTTTCCCCGAAATACCTGGTGGCGCTTGATGAAAATACGCAAGTCGCCGACTTGGATATCCGGCTTGTTGTCATCGGCATCCTGGAGACGTACCCCTAACAGTCTCTGATGGATTTCCAGATGAGCTTTGAGGCGGGCCATCATTTCCGATGGATTGAAAGGCTTGACGATGTAGTCGTCTGCCCCGAGCCCCAAGCCCTTGATCTTATCGTCGTCGCTCCCCCGAGCGGTGATGAAGAGAATGGGGACGTTGCTGATATCCCGCAGTTTGCGGCATAACATGAAGCCATCCGTGTCCGGCAGGCCGATATCCAGCAAGACCGCTTCGATAGTTCCGCTGTCAAAGATCTTCATGCCTTCCTTCCCCGTCATGGCTACGGATACTTCGAAGCCATTGGCCTCGAGAAAGTCCCGTTCGATGGCAGCAATCATGCTGTCATCTTCAATAATCAAAACGTGCGCCATAACTATACCCCCTCGTATCGCTTCTGGTCAGACTATTTCCCCGTCTGCAGTCTCCGGAAGCCGTAATCTAAAATAGTCGGTGCGTCGGTCCAGCGGTTGTCGTCGTTATACAGGACTAAGACCAGCGTATGGCCGTCGCGCGTCGCCGAAGCTACTAGGCAATCGCCGGCAGCGTTGGTGAAGCCCGTCTTCACGCCGTTGGCACCGGGATAACCACTTGTCAGGAAGTGGTTCGTCGTCGTGACGTGTTTCGGTTCCCGACCGTCCAAATATTTTACATCATAGGACTTGAGTCCTACAATATAACGAAATTCAGGGAAGTTCTTCATGCCGTAGGCAGCCATCTTGGCCATATCGATGGCCGTCGTGTGATGGTGGGCTGCCGTCAAGCCGTTCGGATTGACGAAATTCGTATGAGTCGCTCCCATTTTGACCGCTTCCTGATTCATCTTTTCGGCATAACCGGCGACAGAACCGCCCAAAGTCTGGGCCACGGCGACGGCGGCATCATTGCCGGAAACGACCATCATACCCCGCAGGGCTTCGCGGATGGAAATCGGATCGCCCGGCGAAATCCCCAGACAGGAAGGTTCCGTATTGGCTGCTTCCCAGGAAATCTGTAAAGGCTGGTCCAATTTATCTTTATACTGGTCCAGGGCCGTAATGAGGGTGACGATCTTCGTCGTGCTCGCCGGGTGGACCCATTTGGTCGGATAGACCTGATATAATACCTTACCTGTATCGACATCGATCATGCAAGCCGATTCGGCAATCGTCGGCGGCATATCGGCCTGAGCCGTCACCGTCATAGACCCGATCATAAAGCCGACAGCAATGACTGCCGTCAACATAATTCGTTTTAAAACAGAAAACATCCAATATCTCCTTCCTATCTAACAAAAGTATGAATTGCAAGGGAATACAATCCTACAAAAACCTATTATTTTTATTATATTTTTAATTAAAACATCTGTCAATAAAAAGAGGCCGTCGTCATACGACAGCCTCTACGAGCCACTATTCTTCCGGTTTCACTTCGGCCCGGAAGATTTCGTCACCGATGGTCTTGACCCAGAAACCGATGAGGTTGCCGTAGGTTTCACGGTTCTTATCTTCTTCGGCGGCCTTGATGATGTACGTCGTGAACTGCCGGGCCCAGGAATAGCCGAAACGGTCGAACTGTGCCTTGCGGTTGGCATCGGCGATCTGTTCGATGATGGGCAGGAAAATATCTTTCGTCACTTCTTTCAAGTGTTCCGTAATGGGATAGACATAGGCCATGCCCTTGGCATCTTTCTGCATGAAGACCAGGGCCAGCTTATCCGGATCATGGCTGTCATCGGCATAGTCGATGTGATAAGCTTCCAGAGGCAAGCGGTCCTTATCTTCCTGACTGAGGAGCTGATAGGCGCCGTACTTGATGATTTCGTACAGGCGGTCGTCATAGGAACTTTCCAGTTCGATGATCTTTTCCCGCCATTCGCCCCAGGTCAGGGCTGCCCGGCAGGTGTAGGTCGTGAAGGACGGCGAACCCAGGGCATCCTGGACTTCCTTCGACGTGACCCGTTCCTTCGGGTCCGGGATGTGCCAGACCAGGAGCTTCTTGTCGCGGTCGATATAAAGGCACTTGCTTTCCATATGGATCTTGGCGTGACAATGAGGGCACGTATAGAAGAATAAGTTTTCGTCGAAATGAACGCGTTCGCTCAATTTCGCATCAGCCGTATCGATGACGTCCCACGTATGGAAAACGCCGTATTCGTGGCAGGCCGGGCACTGGATAGTAACGTCCAGGTCATGGGTTCCGTTTTTCTTTGCCATAAGTTACACTCCTTCCGTACGACTTGCCGGATATAAAGCCATGATTTTCGAGGCGGCCTGTTCGATGTCGACGAGGCTGCGCTTCCTCAATTTCAAGAAAGGATGGACAATGGCTTCGATTTTCTTGACTTCTTCAGACAAGGCAATGGGGTCCGGTGCATCGTCGCAGCTCTGCAGCAAGGCCAGGGCCGGACCGGCTTCTTCCATCATGGCTGCCTGTTCGTTGCCGGCAGCTTCTCCCAGATGGCGGAGCCAGAAAAAGACAGCGGCTTTTGTATAGGCTTCCTGTTCTTCCGGGCTCGTGCAGACCATGTCGATGCGATCGAAACCGGCCCCTTCGGTCAAGAGCAGGGGGACAGCAGCGGCCGCAGCCCGCTGCAGGGGATAACGCTTTTCTTCCGTACTCAGCGAGGCAAATGCAAGGTGCTTCAAATGTTTTTCATCGGCCAGATGAAGGGCTTTCTTATAAGCCGACAACAATTCCCCTTCTTCGCCACGCTTGCCGCCGACCCAGTAGGGGCCGACAGCATGGATAATGAAGGAAGCCTTTAATTTATAACCCTTGGTCATGACAGCACTGCCGACGTGGCACATGCCGAGGGTACGGCATGAAGCGGAAAAAGACAGGCCGCCTTTCTGATGAATCTTACTGCTGACGCTATTCGTTGGCAAGAGAGTCGAGCTGGCGGAATAGACGAGGCCGTCAGCCTTCCACTCGGATAAATCACCTAGTAATACACGAAACTGCATCGTAGTCACACCCTTTCAAAATGGTTACTCTGTCCTATTATACCATTACTTGACAAAGGTATTAATAGCTTTCTTGAGATTTTCTACGGCTTCTGCGTCTCCTTCATGGACCACATCGACGATGCAGTGGTCGATGTGGTCCTTGAGGATGACCCGGCTCACGCCGGCAATGGCCGAGTGGACGGCCGCCAGCTGGACCAGGACGTCGCTGCAGTCGCGGCCGTCTTCGATCATGCGCTTGATGGCTTCGACGTGGCCCGTAATGCGCGACAGCCGGTTGAGGACGCGTTTCGTTTCCGTATGGTGATGGTCATGATGGGTACCGGCGTGTGCCTGAGCAGGTTGTTCTTCTTCATCGTCATAGACGAAATCGGCTTCGTCGGCGGCCTTGACGACCTTGATGAAATAGAACCGGTCCGTATCCATGGCCATGACGATGGAAAAGCCGGCGCTGATCAGCTTCTCTTCCAAAATATCCACCGGCGGCAGCACGGGCGCGCCGCCATGGATGGCGTTGACGGCCTGGCGGGGCAGGTCGTGCATGATGAGTAGCATCCCGCCGGGCACCAGGGCCTCATAGAGGCGGCGGATGACATCGCGGCTGTGTTCCGCAATGTGGGGATAGAAATTGAGACAGCAGACGACATCATAATGTTTCCTAGGAAAAGCATATTTCAGGACATTGCCCGTCGTAAAGGTGACATTGGCCAGGTGAGAAAATTTATCCTTGGCCACGTCGATCATCTGCTGGGAATAGTCGAAGCCTTCCACACTGCCTTCATCTCCAGCCGCTGCGGATAAGTAAGGCAAGAGCACGCCCGTCCCACAGCCCGCATCGAGGATGGCTGAACCGGGCCGGATGGCCGCCAGCTCCATGAAAGACGATAAGACCCGGTCGTCTGCCTTGCGGTCGCGGTCCCAATTTTTCGCATAATTTTCAAAAAAGACATGTTCCTTATCCATAGGGATTCCCCTTTTTTCGAGTTTATAGTAAGCAGTGGTTCGTGGCTCGTGGCTCGTGGTTCGTGACTTGTACCCCACGGTTTGTAGGGGCCGTCCCAAAGGGAGGCCGTAAAAAACATTCCCTCAGGCTGACCAACGGTATGGCTGACTGTTCACGGCGGGCCGCCTTGACAGGACGGCCCCTACGAAACACTAACTGCTAAAAAAGGGACTGTCGCACAAAAGCTATTGCTATCATGCGTGGTCCCTATCTCTTTGTAGTTCGGAGTTAGTGGTTAGCCACTAATCACTTAAAAGGGCTTGTCGTCATACGACAAGCCCTTTTTACATGGTGCGGTTGGGGGGACTTGAACCCCCATGAACTTTCGTTCACTACCCCCTCAAAGTAGCGCGTCTGCCATTCCGCCACAACCGCATATAAAATTGTAAAAAAAAGAATATGGCGACCCCGATCAGATTTGAACTGACGATCTTCGCCGTGACAGGGCGACATGTTAAACCGCTACACCACGGGGCCGTTTCTATTCAGCGCTCCTCTTTTGAGAAGCTATGGTGCGGTTGGGGGGACTTGAACCCCCATGAGCTTTCGCTCACTACCCCCTCAAAGTAGCGCGTCTGCCATTCCGCCACAACCGCATGATAGGTAATTGATGTTGGTGCTCAGGGACGGAATTGAACCGCCGACACGGGGATTTTCAGTCCCCTGCTCTACCGACTGAGCTACCTGAGCAATTGGCGACCCCGATCAGATTTGAACTGACGATCTTCGCCGTGACAGGGCGACATGTTAAACCGCTACACCACGGGGCCGTTTCACCATTGTTTCAGCACGGAGTGCCTCAACGAAAACTATTCTACCATGACCTGTCGTTTTTGGCAAGTCTTTTTTTATCTTTTTTTCCGGTAATTCAAAAATTCCCTCTATGTTATCGGCCCCGTTTGATGTATAATATAGCCGGTATGCTTTGTTTACATCGTTTTTACAAAGAGTTTTACAGAGAGGATAGAACAAACACATGGTTCATGCAATGAAGACCTTCAGCAAATGGCGGCACAGACTCTTGCCGCTGTGTATCATCTTTGCCGTAGTTTATGGCTGCTGCTTTGAATGGCAGTTTCTCATTTCCCTGGGCATGGGGCCCGACAATATCGAAGACATGACCTTCGGCTTGCTGCCCGGCGTCGGCGCTGTCGTCCTGTCCCTGGCCCTGTATTGGAAACACTTGTCCCCAGGCGCCATCATCCCGCCGGCCCTCATCGGCCTGGGCTGGATTATCACGGGACCTTATTTGAGTTACATTTCCCTGATCAATACCAACACGATTTACTTGAACAATATATATGATATATACGTGGGACTATACTTTTTTGCTATCTTTTTCTGCCTGAACATGATTGTCCGGCAGTACATCCCCCACAAAACCGGAGCGGTCTTCATGACGATCGTCCAGTTCGCGGCCTTCTTCGTCATCCTGCTCCAATGGGTCTACTATTTCCTTTACAACTCGTCGATCACGACATCCGGCGCCCTGCTCATCTTCCAGACGGGCCCGGCTGAGACCCTGGAATACTTCCATTCCCTGGGGCTGTTCAAGGTAGCCGCCATCGTCATCGTCCTGGCCCTGATTTTGGCAGGACTGTTCCTCTTGAACTATCGCCAGCGCGTCCTGCCCAGGACCCACGTCTACCGCAAGGTCCTCCCTATCGTCTCGCTGCTGCTCATCATCGCCCCGTCCGTCGGCGCCTTGAGCGAAGAAATCTTCCCGGAAGCCTTTCCGATCCGGACCTTCATCGACACACACGACTATATGAAGCGGTCGGCTATGTACGCCGAAAACCATGACGACAAATACGCCGCCCTCCAGGCCGTCCAGCTCCATCCGGCCGACTACCCCAACACGGTCATCGTCGTCATCGGCGAATCGGAAACGCGGACCCTCATGAACGCCTATAATCCGAACCACGTGCCCAATACGCCGTGGCTGACGGCGATGAAATCCAACCCGGACTTCACACTGTTCACCAACGCCTACAGCTGCGTCTGGTACACCGTCCCCGTCCTGGAACACGCCCTGACGGAATCGAATTTCTACAACGACAAGCCCTTCAACGAATCCATTTCCATCATCGACATGGCCAAGAAAGCCGGCTATAAGACGTACTGGTTCAGCAACCAGGGTTCTGTCGGCGTCGCCGATACGCCTATCACCTTGGTGGCCAATACGGCAGATGTCTCCGAATGGGTCGACCGGGACCTGAAGGAATCGACGCTGGACGGCGCCCTCCTGCAGTTCCTCAAGCGCGTCGATCCCAAGGAAAAGAACTTCGTCGTCCTCCACATCATGGGCAGCCATATCGAATACCGCAACCGCTACCCCAAGGAATTTCAGAAATTCAATGACGGCAAGATCAACCAGGAAGCCGATTTCGACAATACCGTCCTCTATACGGACTGGGTCCTGTCGCAGATTTACGACTACGCCCGGGACAACCTCCATCTCGACGCCATGGTTTACTTCTCGGACCACGGCAGCGATCCCGACGTCGCCCGCCAGCCCGACAGCGCCAGCTTCAAGGTCCTGCGCATCCCCATGTTCTGCTACCTGTCCGACGCCTACCAGAAGCGCAATCCCGATGTCGTCAAAGCCATCAAGGCCAATAAAGACAAGTACTTCACGAACGACCTGGAATACGAATTTATCTGCGGCGTCCTAAACATGCAGTCGCCGAACTACGACCCGGCCATGTCCATCGCCTCGTCGAAATGGAGCATGGAACGGAAAGACCTGAAGACCCGCTTCGGCAAGACCAGCCTCATGGAGGACACAGAATATTAGGAGCCTGCGGCTCCGTGGGGCGTGGGTCGTGAACCGTGGACCGTAAGTCGTCTTCGCCAAAAGAACCACGCCAAACGAATCACGAAAAGAGCTTATCGCTACGCGACAAGCTCTTTTTATTTGGAGTATAATAGAACTAACACCACATTTTCCCAAAGGAGGTATTTCTATGGAACATGCTTGTGTCGCAGCCGGGTTATTTCCCCATCCGCCGATTATGCTGCCGGAAATCGGCGGCGATGAGCTGCAAAAGATAGCATCTACGGTACGGGCTGTCCAGGCAGCGGCCCGATTGATTGTCAGCCAGAAACCGGAAACACTGGTCATCATGTCGCCTCATAACTACGTCTTCCCCGACGGGGCGACGCTCTTGGAGGCGCCCCGCCTGTATGGCAACCTCGATGCCTTTGGCTATCCGGAACTAGCCATGGATGTCCGCACCGACATGGACCTGGCCGAAGAAATCTTTGAAATCGCCGCCCCGAAAACCGATATCTATCGCCTCGACGCGGCCTGGAGCGACCGTTTTGGCCATCCCCTCTACGTCGACCAGGGTACATTCGTCCCCTTATACTACCTGCGCCAGGCCGGCTTCACGGGCCAAGTCGTACTCATGGCGCCGCGCTTCGATGACTACGACAGCATGAGCCTGTTAGGGGACCTCGTCGTCCAGGCCGCTGCCCGCCTGGGCCGGCGTATCGCCATCGTCGCGTCCGGTGACTTGTCGCACCGCCTCCTGCCCGGTTCGCCCAACGGCTATACGCCAAAAGGGGCCGTCTTCGACAAGACCGTCATGGAAGCCCTGCAGAAACAGGACCCGGCCATCCTCAAGACCCTGAGCCGCAACCTCATCGACGAAGCCGGCATGTGCGGCCTGCCGTCGGTGTACTTTCTCTTCGGCGCCCTGCGCCATTTCCGTCCGGTCATGCCGGTCTATTCCTATGAAGGGCCCTTCGGCGTCGGCTATGGCGTCGCCTTATACCTGCCGGAAGGCCAGGAAAAACGGGCTGAAGAACCGGCTGTCGCCGACATCCGCGTCCGCCTGGCCCGGGAAAGCATCACCTACTACTTGAAGCACCACAGACTGATGACCGTCCCCAAGGACCTGCCTGAAGACCTGCAGGACAAGGCCGGCGCCTTCGTATCCCTCCACAAGGGGAGCCGCCTGCGCGGCTGCATCGGCACCTTCCTGCCCATGCAGATGAACATTGCCAGCGAAATCATCCACAATGCCGTATCCGCTGCCACCAGGGACCCGCGGTTCTATCCGGTCAGCCTGGACGAGCTGAAAGACATCGATATTTCCGTCGACGTCCTGGGCCAGCCCGAAGCCGTCGCTTCGCCAGCTGACCTGGACCCCAAGAAATACGGGGTCATCGTCATGAGCCATGCCCAGACAGGCCTGCTCCTCCCCGACCTGGAAGGCGTCGACACGGTCCAGCAGCAGATTGCCATCGCCAAGGAAAAGGCCGGCATCCCGCCGCAAATCCGGCCGGACCTCTACCGCTTCACGGTCACGCGCTATAAGTAGGTGACATCATGGAAGCCGCTTATTACGATATCGCCAAAGACGGCCGGGCAGCCTGCCGCCTTTGCCCTCATCACTGCTCCATCGCGCCGGGCCATCGCGGCCGCTGCCAGACCCGCTATTATGACGGCCATACCCTCCAGGCCCTGAATTACGGCCAATGCACGGCCCTGGCTCTGGATCCGATTGAAAAGAAACCACTGGCCTATTTCCATCCCGGCTCGCGCATCTTGTCCCTCGGTTCATGGGGCTGCAATTTCACCTGTCCCTTCTGTCAGAACTGGCAGATTTCCCAGCAAGAAGCACCGTACCGGGATCTGACGCCGGAACAGGCCCTTGCCCTGGCCAAAAGCTGCACGGACAACGGCAACATCGGCCTGGCTTATACCTACAACGAACCGTCGCTCAGTTATGAATTTATCGCCAGGACAGCCCGCCTTATCCACGAAGCGGGACTGGTCAACGTCATGGTCAGCAACGGCTATATCGAAAAGGAACCGCTCCAGGCCCTGCTGCCTTATATTGATGCCTGGAACATCGACCTCAAAGGGTTCTCCCAGGCCTTCTACCAGTCCCTCTGCGGCGCATCGCTCCAGCCCGTCCTGAATACGATTGCCGCTGCTGCCACCGTTAGCCACGTCGAAGTGACGACGCTGATCATCCCCGGCGAAAATGACGACCCGGCCCAGATGGACGCCGAAGCCCGCTGGCTGGCCGCCCTCTCGCCGGACATCCCGCTGCACCTGACCCGCTATTTCCCGCAGTACCACTGGTCCGCACCGATGACGCCGTTACAGACGATGGAACAGCTGCAATCAATAGCCCGCCAGCATCTCCATTGTGTCCATTTGGGCAATGTATAGGCTGGTCGCCATACGTTAAACGATTATTGTCAACTTTAAACTTGTATACTGGCCATGGCATGATATAATAAGGTACAATTTGTTTTTTTATTTTTAAAAAGAAGTGGTGGTACAAAATGGCATTAAAAGAATTTACGTTCAATATTGGTGAAAATACACAGTCCGTCATGCTCCCGGAAGAACACATCGTCGGCGTCATGGAAGGCAAACACGTCCCGGCTGTCGATGTCAAACAGGCGACGATCGACTGCATGCGTCATCCGATCGGCAGCGCCCCGTTGCAGGAAAAAGTCCAGAAGGGCGATAAAGTCTGCCTCGTCGTCGCTGACGTCACCCGTACCTGGAACCATTCAAATCAATTCCTCATCTACATCATCGACGAATTGAACCTGGCCGGCATCCCCGATGACGACATCTGCATTGTCTTCGCTCAGGGTTCGCACCGCGCCCAGACGCCGGAAGAAGACGTCCGCGTCTGCGGTGAAGAAGTCATCCGCCGCATCAAGACCTATCAGCATGACTGCATGGACCCGACCCTCGTCGACTGCGGCACGACCAAGCTCGGCACGCCGTTGAAACTCAACAAACACGTTGTCGACGCCGACAAAGTCATCATCGTCGATGGCATTACGACCCATCTCTTCGCCGGTTACGGCGGCGGCCGCAAACTCATCCTGCCCGGCGTTTCCGGTTTCGAAACGATCCAGCGCAACCACTGCCACGCTCTGGCTGACGAATTTGGTCACGGCATCAACCCCAAGACGCGGGCCCTCAAGATCGACGACAACCCGCTCAACGACGACATGGTCGAAGCCTGCAGCAAGATCAATCCGTGCTTCCTCGTCCACTCCGTCATCAACGGCGACGGCGAAATCTGCCGCATGGTCGGCGGTGACTGGTACGACGCATGGCGGGCTGGCACCGAAGCCGTCCTCGACATCCAGCGCGTCCCGATGAAAGAAAAAGCAGACGTCGTCATCGCCTGCGCCGGCGGCTATCCCAGCGACGTCAGCCTCTACCAGGGCTGCAAATGCTATGACCCGGCTGAAATGGCTGTCAAAGACGGCGGCGTCATCATCGCCATCATGGAAGCCCGGGACATCAAAGAACCGGCTATCTACATGGACAGCTTCAAATACGATACGATGGAAGAAATGGAAACGGCCCTGCGGGCACACTTCACCATCCCCTTCTTCGTCGCCTTCAACCTCTTCTGCCTGACCCATAAAGACACGGTCATCCTGGTCACGTTGCCGCGCAACTTCGACGACATCCGCCGCACCGGACAGATTCCGGTCGCCACCGTCCAGGAAGCTTGGGACCTGGCTCAGCAAAAACTGAAAGAACAGGGCAAAGATAAAGATTACACCATCAACATCATGCCCCATGCCACCAAAGTCATGCCGATTTTGCAGGAAAAATAACGAAGTTATTTTTCCCGTAGGGGACGCCCAGAGGGCGTCCCGCTTGATTCCACAATCTCTTAGGGGGCTGTCGCACGAAGGCTTTTACCATCATGAAAGGCCCCTTTCTCTTGAAAGTTTGTAGTACGGAGTTTGTAGAAGAAGGCGCTGTCTTCATGCGACAGCGCCTTTTTATTATTCCCAACGGCTATACTTATCCATTCCTTGATGCATAAGCGACATAATATATTTTCGTATACCTCATGACAAACGTAAAATCCTATGCTATAATATAGCCAAGAGATGCGAAAGGAATGGCAAGCAAGTTCCCCTTCCTTTGTAAGCGCATTAGAAAGGGGTGAGTCCAGTGGAAATAGAGAAAGTAGAACATGCCTCCGGCGGTAAGGGGTACATCTTGAAGAAAAAACTTCTGAGCGCCACCGAGCTGAAGGATAAAGTAGGTATGTTCGCCGAAATCACATTGAAACCTGGATGTTCCTTAGGCTATCACGTTCACAGTGACAACGCAGAAGCATATTATATCCTTTCCGGAGAGGGAGAATATGACGACAACGGAGAAATCCGGACCGTTAAACCAGGAGACGTTACTTACACATCAGATGGTAAGGGTCACGGCTTGGAAAACAAAAGTCAGAATGATTTAGTTTTCATTGCGTTGATCATTAACAACTAAATAATGTCCATAGGATCAGCAAGCGTTCGTCGATGAACATTACGAATTAACTTATCTTGATTGAAGTGCTTCGAACTTTTCGAATGGGTGTGATGTTTTTCAAATAGGTTAGTCTAGTAAATCCAAGCGCAACGAACGATTATTGTTTCACATTTTTGTACGAGGTTAAAGTAACCAGAACCAAAAACGAGATGAATATGAATCCTATAACGTAGAGGACCGGTAGACATATGTCGCGTGTGTATCGGTCCTTTTACGTGTCTTTTTTGCCTTGACTTCTCCCTTCTCCATTGACAGAAACCGTCCCCTCTTCTATAATATACTGAAACGGTATTCTATAGAATTCGTTTAGATTTATCAAAGGGGGAGACAATCATGTCCAACGAATCTCAAGACCGGGTCCAAGAACAGGCCCGGGAAGCCATCCGCGGTAGCCAGGGCCAGCATCGCGGCCGTCAGTTCGCCTTGTGGATGGGCGCCTTGATCATCGGCGCCATTTTAGGTTGGCTCGGTATTCCGGCATTGAACCAATTATTCGATTTCATTGCAACTGTTTTCACGCGCTTATTCCAGTTCATCGCCGTACCGACCATCGCATTAGCTGTCATCACGACCTTATCGGCTCTGGGAGCCAAGAAAGAAACGGGCCGTATCTTCGCTCACGCCGTCACCTACACGCTTTTGACGACGATCTGTGCCGCTGCCATCGGCCTGGTCCTCTATCTTTGGATCGCACCGGGCAACCTGCCGGTAGACCTCATCAATTCCAGCGTTTCCAACGTCCCGCAGAAATTGGAAAAAGTCACCTATTACGACCACTTCCTGTCGGTCATCCCGAACAACATGCTCCAGCCGTTCTTGTCGGGCAATGTCCTTTCGGTCATGCTCATCGCGGCTGCCGTCGGTCTGGCTCTGGCATTCATGCCTAAGACAGAAAACCGCGCTGTCCTCTTGAAAGGCCTCCTGGGTCTGCAGGAAGTCCTGTTCACCCTCATCCGGGCCCTGCTCTGGATCTTGCCTGTCGGCATCCTGGCTTTCTCGGCACAGCTGTCGGCACAGATTGAAGCTGGCGTCATCGTCGGTGCCCTGGGGAAATACACCCTGGTCATCCTCGGCGGCAACCTCATCCAGTTCTTCATCGTCCTGCCGATTTTTCTCGTCCTCCGTGGACTCAATCCGATTTACGTCTTCCGCAAGATGGCTCCGGCCATTGCCGTCGCCTTGTTCACCAAGAGCTCTGCCGGCACCTTGCCGGTCACCCTGGCTTCGGCAGAACAGCGCCTCAACGTCCATCCTCAGGTATCGCGTTTCGTCCTGCCGATCTGCACGACCATCAACATGAACGGCTGTGCTGCTTTCATCCTGGTCACGTCCCTGTTCCTCATGCAGAACGGCGGCTTTGACCTCTCTATCGGTACCATGATTGCCTGGCTCTTCGTCGCCGTCCTGGCTGCCATCGGTAATGCCGGCGTCCCCATGGGCTGCTACTTCCTGACCTTGTCGCTCATGTCCGGCATCGGTGCCCCCATCGGCATCATGGGTATCATCCTGCCGATCTACACCATCATCGACATGATTGAAACCGCTGAAAACGTCTGGTCCGACTCGGCAGTCTGCGCCATGACCGACCACGACTTAGCATCTGAACTCGATGCCCAGCCGGCACCGGCTCAACATTAAGGGTGTAAAAAAAGAGGCTGTCGCATTAAGACAGCCTCTTTTTTAGTGGTTAGTGGCTAGTGGTTAGCGGATGGTTTTAAATTTAAAGCCACTTTCTACAAACTATCAAGAGAGAGGGACCGTACATGATGGCATAAACCTTCATGTACGGTCCTTTTTAGCGTTTAGCCACGAATGGTAGCTTCCTTCATGGCTTTGACGTAGTCATAGATGTGGGGGGCGGCATCGTCGCCGTATTGGGCGATGATCTTGACGATGGCACTGCCTACGATGACACCGTCAGCGACGCGGCCGATTTTTTCAGCCTGTTCGGTCGTATTGATGCCGAATCCGACGGCACACGGTACGTCTGTGACTTCTTTGGCCGTATCGACGATTTCTTTGAGGTCCGTCTTGATTTCCGTCCGCGTCCCGGTGACCCCCAGGGAGGACACGATGTACAAGAAACCTTCGCCGACTTTAGCGATTTTCTGGATACGGTCTTTCGACGTCGGCGCAATCATGGAGATGATGTCGATGCCATGGGCTTTGGCAGCTGCCGCACATTCGTCACGTTCTTCAAAGGGCATATCAGGGATGATGATGCCATCCATGCCCGTTTCCTGGCAGCGGGCAAAGAATTTTTCAGCGCCGTAATGGAAGACAGGATTGAGGTAGGTCAAGAAAACCAGGGGAATCTGCGTTTCCTTACGGACCCGTTCGACCAGGGCAAAGACGTCGTCAATGCGCGTCCCGGCTTTCAAGGCCCGCAGGTCCGCTTCCTGGATGACGATGCCTTCGGCGATGGGGTCGGAAAAAGGAATACCGATTTCGATGAGGTCGGCTCCGGCTTTTTCCATAGTCATGATATATTCATACGTCTTGTCCAGCGACGGGTCGCCAGCTGTCAAGAATCCGATAAATGCTTTGCCGTTCTTAAAGGCGTTGCCAATCTTACTCATGTAAGTCCCTCCCTTTATATCTTGCAATGGCGGCGACGTCTTTATCACCGCGGCCGGACAAGCAGACGATGATGCTGTCGTCTTTGCTCATCTTCGGCGCTATCTGCATGGCTTCATAGACGGCATGGGCGCTTTCGATGGCGCAGATGATGCCTTCCGTGCGGGCCAGGTATTCAAAAGCTTCGACGGCTTCGTCGTCCTTGACCGGTACATACTGGGCGCGTCCCGTCTGGTGGAGATAAGCGTGTTCCGGCCCGATGCCCGGATAGTCGAGGCCGGCCGAAATGGAATAGACTTCGTCGATCTGGCCGTCTTCATTCTGGCAGAAAATGGATTTCATGCCATGGAAGATACCGACTTCCCCTTTGGCGATAGTCGCTGCATGGAGCTTGGTGTCGATGCCCTTGCCGGCCGCTTCACAACCGATGAGTTTGACGTCCTTATCGCCGATGAAGTGGTAGAACATGCCCATGGCATTGCTGCCGCCACCGACGCAGGCCAGGACAGCCGCCGGGAGCTTGCCTTCCCGTTCGAGGATCTGCTGGCGCGCTTCCTTACTGATGACGGCCTGGAAGTCGCGGACCATCATCGGGAACGGATGGGGTCCCATGGTCGAGCCGATGACGTAATGCGTGTCGTCGACGCGGCTGACCCATTCGCGCATGGCTTCATTGACGGCATCTTTGAGGACCCGCGAGCCGGAAGTGACGGCGTGGACCTTAGCGCCCAAGAGTTCCATGCGATAGACGTTCAGAGCCTGGCGGATCGTATCTTCTTCGCCCATGAAGACTTCACATTCAAGGCCTAAGAAAGCCGCTGCTGTCGCCGTAGCGACGCCGTGCTGGCCGGCACCGGTTTCAGCGATGACCCGTGTCTTGCCCATCTTCTTGGCCAACAGGCACTGACCCAGGGCGTTGTTGATTTTATGGGCGCCTGTATGGTTCAAATCTTCGCGCTTCAAATAAACTTTCGCGCCGCCCAGGTCCTTGGTCATGCGTTCGGCATAGTAGAGCAGGGACGGACGGTTGGCATAATTATCGAGCAAATCCTTCAATTCTGCCTGAAAATCGGGATCATTTTTATAATGGCTGTAGGCTTTTTCCAAGCGCTGGATTTCATTCATCAATGTTTCCGGTATATATTGACCGCCGAAGGGGCCAAATCTTCCTGTACTCATGTAGTTACCTCCTGTAAGCACGTACACGTGCCATGAATAATTTCATCTTTTCTTTATCTTTCACGCCGTCTGTCTCAATGCCACTGCTCACATCGAGGGCATAGGGATGGAGCGCCGCTGCCTGGACAGCATTGTCGGGATTGAGGCCGCCGGCCAGAAAATACGGTCTGTTTAACTGGCCCAGCAGGGCCCAGTCGAAGCAATCGCCGGTCCCTCCGGCACCGTGGTCGAGCAGGATGTAGTCGGCCCGGCTTTGCTCTGCCTTGCGGACATCATCCTGGCTGGCAATGGAAAAAGCCTTGATGACCGGGACTTGCAGCGATTGCCGGACGGCATCAATCATAGTGTCGTCCTCCTGCCCATGGAGCTGGACGATTTGGATCGTACCCGCTGCGACCAGCTTTCCCATATGTTCCAGGCTGTCGTCGACGAAGACGCCGACGGCAGGGATGCCCGGGTCCAGGTCCTTGCGCAAGGCCGCCGCCTGTTCATCGCTGACGCGGCGCTTCTTGCCGGCAAAGACGAAGCCGGCGTAATCGGGACGGAGTTCATTAGCCCAGGCGATATCACAAGGGCGCTTGAGGCCGCAGAACTTGACCTTAACCACGAGAGCCTCCGGCCAGCTCATCGAGCATGGCTTTCTTATCAGGGCTTCTCACAAAGGTCTCGCCGATGAGGACGGCATCGACGCCGTGGTCGCGCAGGACCTTTGTGTGGTCGGCCGTCTTGATGCCGCTTTCGGCAACGAAGAGAATATCCTTCGGCACCAGCGGCCGCAGGCGGCAGCTCGTATCGAGGGAGACCGTGAAGTCCTTGAGGTTGCGGTTATTGACGCCGATGACGCGGGCACCGCTGGCGATGGCCCGGCGCACTTCGTCTTCATCGTGGGCTTCGACCAGGGCCGATAATCCCAGGGAGTCAGCCAGCTGGAAGAAATGCCGCAACCTTTCATCATCGAGGATAGCACAGATGAGGAGCACTGCCGACGCGCCCAGGGCGCGGGCTTCGTAGATCTGGTATTCGTCGATGACGAAATCCTTGCGCAGGACCGGTGTCGTGACGGCTGCGGCAATTTCCTGCAAGTACTGCGGGCTGCCGAGGAAATAATCCCGTTCCGTCAGGACGGAAATGGCCGCAGCGCCGGCCTGTTCATATTCTTTGGCAATGGCTACATAGGGAAAATCGGGAGCGATGAGGCCCTTCGACGGCGAAGCCTTCTTGACTTCGCAGATAAAGGACAGCCCCGGTTTTCCCAAATTCTTTTCAAAAGGGAAGCCTTCCTTTTTCGGCGCCGCCAGGGCCCGCGCCTTCATAACTTCCAGGGGCACCTGCTGTTTATCCGTAACCAGCCGCTTGGCGACGGCCGCCGTAAGATCATCTAATATCATAGGGCACCTTCTTACTCGTTGCTGACGGCAATGCATTTTTCCAGGGCTGCCGTCGCCTTACCTCTGTCGATGAGGCTGGCGGCGAGCTGGATGCCGTCGGCGATGGAATCGGCTTTGCCGGCGACGAACAGGGCGGCACCGCTGTTCATGAGGACGGCATTGCGTTTCGTCCCCTGGATTTTCCCGGACAGGACGTCGCGCGTAATCTGGGCATTGACTTCGGGCGTACCGCCAACGAGGTCTTCTTTTTTACCCGGCGTCAGGCCGAAGTCTTCCGGCTTGATGACGGCCGTCCGGTAATAACCGTCGCGGAGTTCACAAATCGTCGTCGGCCCGTTCGGCGAAATTTCGTCGAGTTTTTCCTGGCCGTAAGCGACGAGGCCCCGTTTGACGCCGAGGGAAGCCAGGACCTTGGCCAGCGGTTCGACGAGATAGCCGTCATAGACGCCGAGGAGGAACATTTCCGGCTTGGCCGGATTGGTCAAGGGCCCGAGGATGTTGAAGACCGTCCGGAATCCCAGTTCCTTGCGGATGGGGCCGACGTACTTCATGGCGGCGTGGTATTTCTGAGCGAAGAGGAAGCAGAAATTCGTTTCTTCGAGCATCTTCAGGGCCAGCTGCGGGTCCTGCTGGATATTGATGCCCAGCGCTTCCAGGCAGTCTGCCGTGCCGCACAGGGACGACGCAGCCCGGTTGCCGTGCTTGGCGACTTTGACACCGCCTGCGGCCAGGACCATGGCCGACGTCGTGGAAATGTTGAAGGAATGAGCGCCGTCGCCGCCGGTGCCGACGATTTCCAGGACATCCATACCCGGATGGGGAACGGGTGTAGCCAGGGAGCGCATGGCTTCGGCACAGCCAGAAATTTCATCGATCGTTTCAGCTTTGGTGCTCTTCGTCGAAAGGGCTGCCAGGAACGCCGCATTTTGCGTCGGCGTCGTTTCGCCCTTCATGATTTCCATCATGACCTGATGGGCTTCGTCATAGGTCAAATCACCTTTATTTACAATCTCGATAATCGCTTCTTTAATCATTGTAAGTACCTCCCCTGTTAGACTCATCTATATCACTTATAATGCAAGGAAATTTTCTACCATCATCGGCCCTTGAGGCGTCAAAATCGATTCGGGATGGAACTGCAGGCCGTAGACGGGATACTGCTTATGGCCGACGGCCATGATTTCACCATCTTCCGTATGGGCCAGGACTTCCAGTTCATCCGGCAAGGTATCCGGGTCGAGGGCCAGGGAATGATAGCGGCCGACGTCGACCTGTTCCGGCAGTCCCTTGAACAAGGGGCTGTCCGTCTTCAGCGTGGCGACGGATTGTTTGCCGTGCATGAGCTGCTTGGCATAGGTAATGGTATCGCCGTAGACTTCGCAGATGGCCTGATGACCTAAGCAGACGCCCAGGATGGGGACCTTGCCGGCGAAGTAGCTGATGGCCTGTTCGCAGATACCGGCATCGGCCGGACGGCCCGGTCCGGGAGAAATGATGAGGTGATCCGGACGCATGGCTTCGATGTCTTCAACGGTCTTTTCATCGTTGCGGATGACCGTGATATCCGGGTCGAACTGACCGAGGAGCTGGTAGAGATTATAAGAAAAACTATCGTAATTATCAATGAGCACTATCATTTGTCGATCCCTCCATTAGCCTGCTGCAATGCAATGACGACGGCTTTGGCCTTGTTCAGACATTCCTGATGTTCCTGTTCGGGGATACTGTCGGCGACGATGCCCGCACCGGAGCAGGCGTAGACGTGATTTCCTTTCTTATAGGCCAGGCGGATGCCGATGCAGCAGTCCATATTGCCCGTAAAGTCGATGTATCCGATGGCGCCGCCATAGACGCCGCGTTTATGGCCTTCCAGTTCGTCGATGATTTCGCAGGCCCGGATCTTCGGTGCCCCTGACAGGGTGCCGGCCGGCAGGACCGATGCAATGGCGTCGATAGCCGTCTTATCCTTGCGGATCGTGCTGTGAACGGTCGAACCGATATGCATGATATGAGAGAAACGCAGGACGTCGAGATAGCGTTCGACGTGAACGCTGCCAAATTCACTGATGCGGCCCAAATCGTTGCGGCCCAAGTCGACGAGCATGTTGTGTTCGGCCAGTTCCTTCGTATTGTGCAGGAGTTCATCTTCCAAGGCCTGGTCTTCTTCCGGCGTCTTGCCCCGCGGCCGCGATCCCGCCAGGGGGAATGTGAACAGGTCGCCGTTTTCCAGGCGGGTCAGCGTTTCCGGTGAAGAGCCGGCGAGCTCGATATCATCGCCGGAGAAGAAGAACATATACGGCGATGGATTGAGGGTCCGCAGGACGCGGTACGTATCGAGGAGGCTCCCCTCGGCTTCAGCGCTCAGGCGGTTGGCCAGGACGACCTGGAAAATATCGCCTTCGCGGATGTAGGTCTTGCCCTTTTCGACCATCTGGCAATATTCTTCTTTATTGAACAAAGGCTTGAAATCACTCTTGAGCTTCAACGGGATGTCCGGGGCCTTCTTGCCTTCCCGGATAAGGCTTTCCATGCGTTCCATTTCCAGGAGAGCCCGGTTATAATTTTCCTCGGCCGAGTCGAGGCGGACGTTGACGATAAGGTAAATCTGCTGTTTCAGGTTATCGAAGACGATAACCTTATCGAAGAGCATGAGGTCGAAATCGTTGAAGCCATCGTCATCGACGGCATTGAGTTTCAGCGACGGTTCGGCGTATTTGATGAAATCGTAGGCAAAATACCCGACCAGGCCGCCTGTAAAGGGAGGCAGGTCCGAAAGGCGCGGTGCCTTATTATCGGCTAGTATCTGGGAAATAAGCTGTTCCGGATGGTCCGTATGGATCTGGACTTCAGCGCCGGTCTTGATGTGGACCGTACCGTCCTTGCAGTACAGACCCATCTGCGGATCATAACCGATAAAGGTATAGCGGCCCCAGCGCTGGGAATCTTCCATGCTTTCCAGCAAATAGCAGTGAGAGCTGATGTTCTTGACGATGCGCAATACTTCGATAGGCGTGCGGACGTCGGCATACATGCTGCGGCAGATGGGTACAACCTTGTATTCACCTTGATATGCTTTTACCTGTTCCAGACTGAGCGTTTCCATATGAACCTCCTAAAAAAAGAATCCGTCCACGACAATGTTACTTGTCAAGGACGGATTAAGTTCCGCGGTGCCACCTTGTTTTAGGGGTTGAACCCTACTCTCGACGGAATACCAACATATTCCCGGCAACTGACGTATGCCAACACGTCGCAGAATACTCGGCCTTCCGGCTTTTGACTGCGCCCTCAGCGGTCCATTTAACGAGCTGCGTCGGCCGGCTCTCAGCATCCCGGCTCTCTGTACGTGCACGTCATCGTTTTTACTTCCGCCTCAATGGTTTCATGGACGATGTTCGGTTGATGGGTGTATGATACACCGCATTATGTAACCTGTCAAGGCTATTTTTGTCCACCATTTAAAGACAATCGTTTTACTGATAAAAAAAGCTTGTCGCGTACACGACAAGCTTTTTAGTGGCTAGTGGCTCACATGGCGTTACGAACCATGAGCCAACAACTGCTAATCCCTAGCGGCTAACTGCTAGAAAACTACATCATCGCGATGACCGGCGAGATGATGAGCAGGATACCGGCGAAGACGATGAGGACTAAGGAAATGCCTTTGTACTTGTGCAGGGCATTGACCTTATAGACCAGGTAGGCCGGGATGAGGCAGGCAATGATGCCGAAAATCGGGCCCAGCAGGGTCAGGAGCTTGAGGACCGGTGCATTGAGGACGATGGCACCCCAGGCTACGGCTACGGCGAAGATGAGGATACCGTGGCGGACAACGGTCTTGCTGATTTTTTCTTCCGGGATGAAACGGCGCAGGATATTCATGGCAATACCCTGGCAGGCTTCACGGAAGCCAAGGAAGACACTGAAGAAGGCTGTCATAACGGCGAAGATGTTGAGGATAAGGCTGAAAATCTTGACGGCGCTGCCATCGAAACCTCTGGCGACGATAGCCAGAGCCGAAATGTTCTGGGAGTAAGCGATGACGGCCTGGTCATGGCCGAGAGCCAGGTTGAAGGACATGGCATACGAGAAAATCGTGATGAACAAGACGGAGAAAGCGATTTTCATAGCCCGCATGGCTTTATAACGGGCGACGTGGATCGATTTATTATGAGAGCGATAGGAAATGACCATCGGGCTGATGCTGGGAATGAAGAGAATCGAGGTCAGCGTGACCGGCAGCATGGCAATCGTATTCTTGACCAGGTAGCCCAGGTCCGGGAAGACACCGATATTGGCCAGGTTCCAGTGCTGGATCATGATACCGCCCAAGCAGATGACGACTAACAATTTCGTCAGGACCATGAGCGTCGATACGCGGAACAAGAGCTGTTCGCCCCGGGAAGCGATGAGGACCATGACACAGATGATGGCCAGACCATATAAGGGGTTATCCGACAGGAGCGTATCGGTGACGCCGAAGGAAAATAAGAAGGACGCGCTGTCATTGGTCAAAGCTGTCGAATACATGAATACGCAGATGAGAATGCTCAGGAAGTAGAGGATCCCCAGGAGGAAGCCCCAGTTCTTCCCTAAATATCCGCTGATGACGCTGGGATAATCTTCACACCGCGGCGAATCGGCCAGGGTGTTGATAAACAACCGTTGTAAGAGATAAATAGCCGGATAGGCGATGATGGCCGAGAATAAATAGACCCACACGCCGACCAATCCGACCTGGACAGGTAAAAAGACGATGCCGGCGCCGATGGCCATGCCGATACTCATAATAATCCAGCCCCAGTCCGTACTGTCGAACTTGACGGCTTCTTTCCATTGTGCATCTGTCATGCCCGCCTGCCGGGCCAATGCTGCTGATGAGTTCATATGAATTACCTCCTGTGGCAAATACAACCAAACGATGATGTCCCCTCTGATACTACATTTTTCTCCCCTGTCGCCGTTCTCTTTCTCAATTTCTTTTCATATACATTTCTGCTATGGTTTATAAGTGGGTTTTATTTAAAACCATAAAATTTAATGTATAGTCCGGCGTTTCACCTTTTACTAAAACGTTCTATTTCATACTTAAAGTATAGCATGGAAGGTATAACCTGTAAAATATTCATTGTGCAATTTACTTTCATAGGAATTTCCTATGACAATAAGATATTTCCTTTAATTTTTTTCTATCTCTTTGCGATTTTCCATCATATTGAGAATAACTTATTCTCACTTTTCCAGCATAGCCATAAATAACTGTCCTTTCCAAAAAGTCAAATTTAGATAGATTTTCTTTATATTTTTTATGTCACATCAGAGAGCTTCTTTTCACTTTTTTGCCATTATCTATTCTGTATTTTCATTTTAAATATTCCTTTATTGTATCAAAAAGTCATAACTTTTCCCTATTTTTTTATTTTGATACAATAAAGGGAGCAGAAACGATTCTATAGGTACCGTTGATATTCGAGGTGTTTCATTATGACTTTACAGCAACTTAGTTATATCCTGGAGTTATCAAGGCACAATTCCATTTCGGCCGCAGCCCATGCCCTGAACATCTCCCAGCCCAGCCTGAGCACGGCTATCAAAGATTTGGAAAAAGAGTTTTCCCTGACCCTGGTCGAACGGAACCGCCACGGCATCACCTTCACGCCAGCAGGACTGGAATTTCTCCATTACGCCGGCCATATCCTGTCCCATGCCGAAGCCATGCACGACCATTTCCAGGCAGAAAAAAAACAGGACCTGCCTCAGGTCCTGTCCATTTCATCCCAACACTATCCTTTCGCCGATGAAGCCTTCATCCATGCTCTGCAGCACGTCCCGCCGAACGCGGCCTGCACGTTCACCCTGCGCGAAGGCCGGACGTCGCAAGTCATCCATGACGTCGTCACCCGCGAAAGCCAGCTGGGCATCCTCTTCTTATCCCACATGAACGCCCGTTTCCTGAAGGACTTGTTCCACAAGAATAAGCTGGAATTTACGCCTCTCTGCGCCTTCACGCCCTGTCTCTATGTCCGCAGCGGCCATCCCCTGGCAGAATTTTCTCACGTCGTTCCCGGCCAATTCAGCAGCTATCCTTGCGTCCGCTTCGAACAAGGTCACGACAAATCGCAGTTTTCCGAAAAACTGCTCCTGCCCAACCGGGCCAGCCGCCAGTGCATCTACGTCACCGATCGGTCGACGCTGTTCAGCATCATCCGGGCCACCGACGCCTACACCATCGGTACGGGTCACGCAGCCCCATCCATCATCGGCCGCCACCTCGCAGTCATCCCCATCGAAAATCCCCTGGACATGATGACCGTAGGCTGGATCAAGATGGCAGGAGAACCCCTGTCCGAAGAAGCTTCCCACTACATCACCATCCTGACGGACTTGTTGAGAGGACGGGAGAATAAGGAATAGTGGTTCGTGGCTCGTGGCTCGTGGCTTGTGGCTCGTGGCTCGTAATCCGTAGGGACCGTCCCAAAGGGCGGCCCGCTTAATTCCTTGCAAACAAAAAGGCGCTGTCGCGATGCGACAGCGCCTTTTTTCATTTACAACGAACTATTTATTTTTCATCATATGCTTTTGTCAGGCGGACATAGCCTTCGTAACGGTCTTTGGCATCTTCTTCGGTCTTTTCGAAGAGAGCTTCTGCCGTATCCGGGAAGGTGCGCTGCAAGGACGAGAAGCGTGTTTCGCCCATGAGGAAGTCGCGGAAGTTAGCTGTCGGCGGCTTGGAATCAAGGATGAAGGGGTTCTTGCCCTGTTTCTTCAATTCCGGATTATAGCGCCACAGATGCCAGTAACCGGCTTCGACCGCCCGTTTTTCTTCGAGCTGGCTCTGCCCCTGGCCGACTTTCAGGCCGTGGTTGATGCACGGTGCATAGCCGATGATCAGGGACGGGCCGTTATAGGCTTCTGCTTCTTTGAGGGCCTTCATGAACTGGTTCTTGTCGGCACCCATAGCGACTTGAGCGACGTAGATATAACCGTACTGGGCTTCCATCATGCCCAAGTCTTTCTTACGCGTCTTCTTGCCGGACGCAGCGAACTGAGCCACAGCGGCCGTCGGCGTAGCTTTAGATGCCTGGCCGCCCGTATTGGAGTAGACTTCCGTATCGAAGACCAGGACGTTGACGTCTTCGCCCTGAGCCAGGACGTGGTCCAGGCCGCCATAACCGATATCGTAAGCCCAGCCGTCGCCGCCGAAGATCCACTGGCTGCGTTTGACCAGGAACTGTTTCATATCATAGACCTGTTCCAGTGCCGGTTTGCCGTCTTTTTCAGCTTCCAAGAAGGCGATGACTTTATCCGAGCGTTCGCGGGTCCCTTCGCTTTCAGCCTTGTGTTCTTTCCATTCCGTAAAGGCTGCCTGCAGTTCCGGGCTGGCCACATCCATAGCGGCATCGATGTACTGTTCCAGCAGTTTCCGTTCCGTCTTTTCAGCCAGCATCATGCCGAAGCCATATTCTGCGTTGTCTTCAAAGAGGGACGTCGACCAAGCCGGGCCATGGCCCTGAGCGTTCTTGGTATAGCCGCAGTCCGGTGCACTGCCGCCCCAGACGCTGGAGCAGCCGTGAGCGTTGGCAATCATCATGCGGTCGCCGAAGAGCTGGGTGACGACTTTACAATACGGCGTTTCAGCACAGCCTGCGCAAGCGCCGGTGAATTCGAGGAGCGGCTGTTCGAACTGGCTGCCGATGACGGTATTCTTGTCCATCGGGTTGGCTTTCGCCGGCAAATCGATGACATAATCCCAAAGAGCAGCTTTGTATTCTTCGTCGTCGAAAGGTTTCATGGTCAAGGCCTGTTTCGGGCAGACATGGGTACAGCTGCCGCAGCCCAGGCAGTCCATGACGGAAACGACGATATTGTATTTGTACCCCGGAGCCACTTTGATTTCTTTATCCTGGTAGCCTTTCGGAGCCTTAGCGGCTTCATCCGGCGTCATCAGGAAGGGACGGATAGCGGCATGAGGGCAGACGAAGGAACACTGGTTACAGCCGATACATTTTTCAGCATCCCAGCTCGGTACGAACATAGCGACGCCGCGTTTTTCTTCGGCGCAGGTCCCCGTCGGCCAGCGGCCGTCTTCGATGCCGTCATAAGCGCTGACCGGCAGGTCATCGCCTTCAAGGGCATTGACAGGGATGGAAAATTCGCGGAAGAATTTCGTATGTTTCGACATATCAACCGGTTCATCGACAGCATCAGCCCAGGCGGCCGGTACATCGACTTTGACGATAGCCGACAGGCCCTGATCAATGGCTTCATTGTTCATGTCGACGATGTTCTGACCTTTCTTGCCATACGATGCGACGACGGATTCTTTCAATTTAGAGATAGCCAGGTCCAAGGGGATGACATCTGCCAGTTTGAAGAAGGCCGACTGCATGATCATGTTGATGCGGCCGCCGAGACCGATTTTCTGAGCAATGCCGACGGCGTCGATGATATAGAACTGGACGTCGTTGCGGGCAATGGCACGTTTTAATTTAGCCGGCAGTTTTTCGTCCAGTTCTTCCGGTTTCCAGACCGTGTTGAGCAGGAACGTACCGCCCTTTTTGATGCCCCGCAGGAGGTCGAAGCCATGGACATAGGACTGGCGGTGGCAGGCGATGAAGTCGGCATTATTGATGAGGTACGGCATCTGGATCGGCGTATCGCCAAAGCGCAGGTGCGATACGGTGACGCCGCCGGATTTCTTGGAGTCATAAGCGAAATATGCCTGGGCATACATGTCAGTGTTATCGCCGATGATCTTGATGGCACTCTTGTTGGCACCGACCGTACCATCGGAACCGAAGCCCCAGAACTTGCAGGCTTTCAGGCCTTTGCCGCCTGTCGTGATGCCTTTGACGCGCGGCAGGGATTTATAGGTAACATCATCGACGATGCTCAAGGTGAAGTCGTTCTTCGGTTCAAAGGCCTTGAGGTTTTCAAAGGCAGCGACGACGTCGCCCGGCAAGAATTCTTTCGATGCGATACCATAACGGCCGTGGTAGACCTTCGGTGCATTGTCAGCTACGGCAAAAGTAGCGGCTACGCTGTGATAGAGCGGTTCGCCGTTGGCACCGGTTTCTTTCGTGCGGTCCAGGACGGCGATTTTCTTGACCGTATTCGGCAGAGCAGCCAGGAAATGTTTTTCCGACCACGGACGGAACATGTGGACGTTGATGCAGCCGACCTTTTCGCCTTTGGCGACGAGCATCTTGACCGTTTCTTCGATGGTCTGGGAACCAGAACCCATGGAAACGAGGACAAATTCGGCATCCGGTGCGCCGGTATAATTGAACAGATGGTATTCACGTCCCGTGATTTCGCTGATTTTCTGCATATAACCTTCGGCGACATCGGGGACGCGGTCATAGAATTTATTGAGGGCTTCGCGGTGCTGCATAAACGTTTCAGCTGGTTCGCAGAAAGAAATGGCTTCCGGATTATCCGGGTTCATGCCGCGTTTGCGGAAGGCCCGGACGGCGTCCATATCGAGGAGAGGACGGAGTTTTTCATACGGCAGGACTTCGATTTTCTGGATTTCGTGGGATGTGCGGAAGCCATCGAAGAAGTTGATGATCGGGATACGACAGGAAATAGCCGTTGCATGGACGACAGCTGCCAAATCCATAATTTCCTGGACACTCGATTCACACATCATGCTGATGCCCGTGCCGCGCATAGCCATGGCATCGTCATGACCGGCAAAAATCGTATAGCCGTTGGTAGCGACCGTACGGGAGGCGACATGGAAGACGCCGGGCAGGAGTTCACTAGAAATCTTGAACATGTTGCTGAGCATGATCATCATGCCCTGGGAAGATGTAAAGGTCGTCGTCAAGGCGCCAGTGTTCAAAGCACCGTGCATGGCACCGGCAGCCCCTTTTTCAGACTGCATTTCCTGAACCTGGACAGTCGTACCGAATAAGTTCTTACGGCCATGGGCGGCCCATTCATCGACGTGTTCCGCCATCGGCGACGACGGCGTTATCGGGAAGATGGAAGCCAGTTCGGTAAAGGCGTAGGCAATATAAGCCGCAGCTTCGTTGCCGTCCATTGTCTTGAAAATTTTCTTTGCCATAGTACTTGTTCCCCTTTCTGTAAAACCTGATAAATGAAAGAATCCGTGTACACTTAGGAGTCATCTGATAGATTGCGCAGATAAAATCATCATTTTCCGCTATGTGGCTAAGGTATTTTCTAGATGACTATTTGTTATCTTCATTGTACTATTTCGAAAAAATTTATGCAAGGCCTTTCTAGTAAAACGTTCATCTTATGCCGATTTTGTCTAAAAGCGTGAATATTCATGAAAAAGAATCATAAAAAAAGAGGCTGTCAAACGAGACAGCCTCTTTTTTAGTTCGTAGTTTGTAGTTTTCAGTTTTTAGTGACTGGATAGTTAAAAATTTAAAACGCTCTACTACCTGCTACAAACTCTGGACTATAAACTATTTATGCCCAGATGGATTTCATGAGCTCTTTGTACGATTCGCCGAGGTGGCGGATGATGACGTCGAACATGGCGTAAATCAAATCACCATCGACTTCATCGTCTTTGAGGAGGACGCACGTGTCGAGGATGAGGTTGCCTTCATCGTCGATGTAGTATTTAAAGGATTTGTACTGCTTATTGTACGTGTTGAGCAGCTTGAGGACAGCCGCTTCATTGTCATCGTGCAGGACCTTCGGTGCTACCAGGACGCGGATCATGCCGTAAATGCTGGTATCGAGGATGACGATGAGGGGCAGGCGGTTGCCGTTGATGTCAGCAGCCGACCGGAAGACGACCGTCTGGAACTGGTCATCTTTGATTTCATCGACCGTAAAGGCTTTGATTTCTTTTTCGTCGAGATATTTTTTAAAGTTTTCAGCTTTCTTGTTCATTGGAAAACACTCCTTTTTTTACAAATAACGCTTCGATTTTATTATACCCCATTTTTATAACGTTTGTCATAAGAAAAAGGCTCGCCGCTATGCAGCAAGCCTTTTTCTTATTAGGAGAGGAGTAGTTTTTCGAGGATCGGGTCTAATTCTTCCGGTGTCGTGCTGGGTTCAAAGCGCTGGACCTGGCTGCCGTCCCGGTTGATGAGGAATTTGGTGAAATTCCATTTGATGCCGTTGCCCTGGGCATTGTCCGGATAGTGTTCGGAAACGACCTTCTGGATGAGCTGGCCGCTTTCTTTATCCGTTTCGTAGCCTTTGAAGGGTGCGGCTTCTGTAAGGTATTGGTACAGAGGTGCTGCCTGGTCACCGCGGACGTCGATCTTGGCGAAAAGCGGGAAGGTGACGCCGTGGTTGAGGCGGCAGAACTGTTCGATGTGCTGGTTATCTTCCGGATCCTGTTCCAGGAACTGGTTGCACGGGAAGCCGAGGATGACCAGGCCTTTATCCTTATATTTCTGATATAAGGCTTCCAGGCCGTCGTACTGCGGCGTAAATCCACATTTGCTAGCTGTATTGACGATGAGCAGGACCTTATCTTTATACTGGCTCAGGGATACATCGTGTTCCTGGATATCTTTGACCGTGAAATCGTATACGTTCATGACGTGCCTCCTTCGGACTTATAATTCGTGGATGACGCAGCCGCCAAATTCTGGCGAGCAAGTAGCGCCATCGAGGGACGGAGCTTCTTTGACGGCGAATGATTCTTTCCACAGGCCGTGGAGATTGCAATATGCATAGACTTCACCGGCATCGCCCGTTTCAAATTCAGCCTTCGGTTCTTCACCGGGTTTCAGGTAGCGGATGTCGACGCCGTTGTCATCGACGAGGGCAATCCATTCGATGTAATGCTTTTCTTCCATCGGGTGTGTCACCGAACCGACATGGACTTCCAAGTGGCCATCGATTTTCTGGATAGCCGGTACGTGTTTTTCTTTAGCTGCGTCGACAGTGTCGGCGACGAGATGAGTCAATTCCTGGCCGGCATAGATGAGTTTTTCCGGTACTTGCGTGCCTACAGATACTAAAACGCTGCCATCTTTATCGTTACGGTAAAATTCTACGTGTTTCATATGGGTTCCTCCTTTGGGGCCTGGCCCCTGACTAAGGTACAATCTATATATGAGAAGTTATTTCTTAATTAATAATTGTTTTTCTTTATGTGCTCATTATAGACTAAATCGGTACACTTGTCAATAACGGAGAACGATTATTTTTTATTATTTTTTCTTAATATCCAAATCGAGGCTGTGCGGGTCTTTTTTCAGGGCTTTCATCCGTTCCCTCGTCGTCCGGCTGGCACCGCCCCATTTGAGGACCAGGCCGCCGTTGACGCTCCATGTCGGCGTCATATTGGAGCCGGACCGCCGCGTCAATTCGCCCCAGACAGAATTTCCCTGTCCCAGCGACAAAGAAGAGCCGAAAGTCATATCGTACCAGGTATACGTCTTGGACCCGACATCGCCAGAAATAGATGCTGTATTTCCCTGGTCCAGGGTCCCTGTCGTCGTGCCGTCCAGAGCCCGCTGGACGCCGAAGCGACCGTAGAGCAGGCCGGCATGGCCGTTGACCGAATAGGCTTTCCCGGCCATGATGCCCAGGCGGCCGCTTACATAGGGCTTATTCCCGGATCGGTAAGTCACGGCATCGCCGCTGATCGTATAAGGAAAGACATAGCCCAGGGACAGGCCGGCCTGGGGTTCCCAGAAGAACTGCTTGGGCAGGAGCCGTGTTTCATAATAACGGATGCCCGCGCCTAACAGCCAGGTCCGATAGTTGACCAAGTCGCTGTTCCCGTCAGTATCGCTGTAGGACACAGTATGCTGCAGCTGCGACAGGCGGATGACGGCATCGCCATGGCGGTCGCGTTTATCGCCCCATTCCACGGCAAAGCCGCCGCCATATTCTTTCATGGAGTCCGACCCGCTGCCATAGGGCTGGCTGCCGTTTTTCCCGTCGGTATAGACATTGGACGTGCTCATCGTATAAAAAGCCCCCTGGTGGAGGGTCCCGCCCCAGCGGGCCATGTTGTGCGGCGATTCGTAGCCGATGAGGGTCGCACTATAGTCCTGGCTGTAAGACAGGCTGCCATAATCCGGGAAGGTATAGCTGCGGTAATCGGTCTTGACCCACCAGCCCGTGTCATCAGATGGTTCCAGCAGGTCCTTGTAGGCCGTGAAACGGTTGTCATCAGACCGGAGCCAGAGAAGATCCGACGCCATCTGATAAAACGTCGCCGTCCCGGCCTGTGTCGCCGCCAGGGACCGGCCGGCAGACTGCCAGTCCGCGCCCTGTACGGCATCTGCTCCCGCCAGATAAGTCAGGGCCATAAAGACGATTATACAGTTACGCAACCTAGGCAGACTGAATTTCATGACAAACCTCCCGAGAGGATTTATAGTTCCTTTCTCGTTAAATCAAATCATAGCGGCGGCAGCCCTGTTCTTCACAGCAGCGCAAGGTACCGTGATCGACGAGGTATTCGATATGGGCCAGCGTTTCGCCCAGGGCGAACCACTTCTGCGTCGGCGGGAAATCCTTCCACTTCTTGCCGCGCATGGACCAGGTCATATGCGGGGCGATTTCGTAAGCCGTGCTGTGCGGATAGCACTTTACCAGATGGCATATTTCGGCCAGGCGGCGGTCGTGATGGGCCATGATTTCATCAATGCGGCCGACAATAGACGTATCGCCTTCGCGATGCCCCGGCAGGGCCAGCCGGACGGGCAGGTCGCGGACCTTCTGTAAACTTTCGAGATAACGCTGCAACGCGTGTTTCATGTGATACCAGACCTGGATGTTCGGCGTAATGTCGAAGAGGATGTGGTCACTCGTAAAGAAAACCTGCTCTTTCGCCAGGTACAGGCAGCACAGCCCCGGCGTATGGCCCGGCGCGTGAATGACCTGTAAATCGCAGCCGGCCAGATGAAGGTGGTCTCCGTCCTGGACGGTCGTCACCGTGAAATGAGGGTCCGGCGAAAAGGTCCGGGCCTGGTTGGAAAACTGGGTCCTGATTTCTTCCGGTGGCATGCCTTCGCGCATGAAATTGTCTTCAGCCGCCTTCCATGTCGAGCCGTCCTCGGAATCGACGAGATACTGGTAATCGATGGGATGCATGTAAACAGGGCAGCCGGCAGCGGCAAAAAGGCCGACAAGGCCGCTGTGGTCGGCGTGGAGATGGGTGATGAACAGGGCCGTATCGGATTGTAAACGGATACCCAATTCTTGTAAACCCCGGCCCAAGGCCCGTTTACATTCAGGGCGGTTGAAACCCGTGTCGATGACCAGATTGCCAGACGGCCCTTTGATGACATAAGCGTTGAGATATTGCAAGGGGTTGTCGGGCAGATTGACGCGGATACGGTAAATATCGGGATGAGAATAGACTTGCTGGATCATAGGACCTCCTTTTAAGGAATCAGGCGGGCCGCCCTCTGGGACGGCCCCTACGGATAAAGGCCTTTAAATTTAAAACCATTTGCTAACCACTAACCACTAGCTGCTAACCACTTAAAAGGGCTTGTCACACATGCGACAAGCCCTTTTCTTATTTCTTCTTCTTTGGGTTATAGCGATTCATGCCTTTATCGACGCCGAGGCTCAGGCAGCCTTCGATGGCTGTGGCCGCGTCTTCGATGCCCTGCTGGTAGGCTTCGCGGAGTTCTTCCGGGAAAGGAGTCAGGACATGGTCGACGACGTCATGGTGCGGCAAGGGCCGGCCAATGCCGACGCGGAAGCGGGTAAAGTCCGTACAGCCGTTGGCGAAAAGGCTCTTGATGCCGTTATGTCCGCCATCGCTGCCGTTCTTGCGGATCCGCAGGCGGCCGACGGCCAGGTCCATATCGTCATACGCGACGTAGACGTCAGGCTGGTCGATCTTATACCAGCGCATGAGCGGGCCGACGGCGCGGCCGCTTTCATTCATATAAGTCTGCGGCTTGACCAGGATGATTTTTTCACCGTTCACCGTAGTCTGGGCTACGAGGGCGTCCATCTTATCCTGCCACAAGGTCACATTCCAGCGCTTGGCTAATTCATCGACGACACGGAAACCCGTGTTGTGTTTCGATTCTTCATATTGACGACCCGGATTGCCCAGGCCAACGATCATATGCACGATGGATTTCCTTATTTGTCGAAGAGACGGCTTACGGAAACGTCGTGGAAGATGCGCATGATAGCTTCACCGAGGAGGGGTGCAACCGAAAGGACTTTGATCTTGTCGATCTGTTTTTCCGGCGGCAAGGGGATGGTGTTGGTGATAATCAGTTCGGAAATGACCGATTTCTGGATGCGTTCGACAGCCGGATCGGTGAGGACGGCATGAGCGCAGGCAGCAAAGACACGGGAAGCGCCCATTTCTTTCAGGGCTTTGGCGCCTCCGCACAAGGAACCAGCCGTATCGACGATGTCGTCGACGAGGATGCAGGTCTTGCCTTTGATGTCGCCAATGATGTTCATGACTTCAGCAACGCCCGGACGGGGACGGCGTTTTTCAATGATGGCGATTGGCGCATTGACGCGGTCAGCCAGATCGCGGGCACGCGTTACGCCACCGAGGTCAGGAGATACAACGACGATGTCGCCCATATCCGTTTCTTCTTTCTTCTGATTGATGTATTTGGCAATGATGGAAGCCGAGCCGAGGTGATCGACAGGAATGTCGAAGAAACCCTGGATCTGGCCGGCATGCAAGTCCATGGTAACGACGCGGGTGATGCCGGAGGTCGTCATCAAATCAGCAACCAGTTTGGATGTAATCGGTTCACGGCCGCGGGTCTTGCGGTCCTGACGTGCATAACCATAATACGGAACAACGGCGGTAATGTGTTTAGCCGAAGCGCGTTTGAGGGCATCTGCCATGATGAGCAGTTCCATGAGGGTATCGTTGGCCGGCTGGCATGTCGGCTGGATGACGAATACGTCCTTACCGCGGACACTTTCGTCGATCATGACCTGGATTTCGCCGTTGTTGAATTTGCCAACAAAGGCTTTGCCCAGTTCCAAACCGAGGTAATCGGCAATTTCCTTAGCCAATTCCGGATTGGCATTCCCCGTAAAAATCTTCAGCTTTTTCCCGTCTTCGTAACTCATAGTGAGCCTCCCTGTGTAAGTAGTGATTAATATTATTTTTTATATGTATCTTCCTTGACCCAGCCTTCAATGTTGCGCTGCCGTGCCCGGGCAACGGATAAGGCTTTGGCCGGAATATCTTTGGTAATGGTCGAGCCGGCGCCGACATAGGCGTAATCGCCGACTTTGACTGGTGCGACCAGGTTGCTGTTGCAGCCTACGAAGGCATGGTCGCCAATGGTTGTGCGGTGCTTGATCTTGCCGTCGTAATTGACAGTGATCGTGCCGCAGCCGATATTGACACCGCTGCCGACATCGCTGTCGCCGATGTAGCTGAGATGCGGCAATTTCGTGCCGTCGCCGACAATGGAGTTCTTGACTTCCATGTAGTTGCCGACCTTGACCTGATTGCCAATGACCGTATTCGGCCGGAAATGGACGAACGGGCCGATTTCGCAGCCGTTCTTGATTTCGCAGTCATGAGCATACATGAACTGGACATGGTCGTCATCGCCCATCTTGACGTTAGTCATGCGGACATACGGACCGACCTGGCAGCCTTCGCCGATGATTGTATCGCCTTCGAGGATCGTCCCCGGATAGAGGACGGTGTCGCGGCCGACGGTAACCGTCGTGTCTACATAGGTATTATTGGGGTCAATGATGGAGACGCCATCGGTCATGAGTTCATCCAATTTACGCTGGCGCAGGACCCGTTCGGCTTCGGCCATCTGCTGACGCGAGTTTACACCGAGCGTTTCCGCATAGGACGGTGCGGCAAAGGCACTGACGACCTTGCCTGCCGATACGAGCATGCCGATGATATCGGTCAGATAATATTCACCTTGGGCATTGTCATTGGTGACGTTGTGAAGCATATCCCACAAGAGAGACATATCAAAACAGTAAATGCCGGCGTTTACTTCGTCTACAGCCAGTTCTTCCGGCGTACCGTCTTTCTGTTCGACGATTTTGACGACCTGCCCTTTTTCATCACGGATGACGCGGCCGTATCCCGTCGGATCCGGCATGTGCGCCGTCAGGACCGTCGCAGCTGCGCCGCTCTGTTCATGACAGTGGATAAGGGCTGTAAACGTTTCCTTCGTGACCAGCGGCGTATCGCCACAGGTGACAAGGAGGGTGCCAGCTTCACGCTGGAGCAGCGGTTCTGCCTGCAGGACAGCGTGGCCTGTGCCGAGCTGTTCTTTCTGCATGACCGTTTCGGCCTGGTCACCGAGGTAATCCCGGACCGTTTCACCGCCAAAACCGACGACGACGACCTGGCGCTGTGTCCCGGCTGCTTTGACAGCCCGCAGTACCTGTTCGACCATCGGGACACCGCCGACTTTGTGCAAAACCTTGGGGAACTTCGACTTCATACGCGTCCCCTTGCCGGCAGCGAGGATAAGTGCAATAGTATTTTTCATCCAGTTATAGCCTCCCTGAATTCCATAACTATATAATGTCCTTTTAAGGATAACACAAAACGGGGCGAAAAAAAAGAGGCAGTCCCATAAAGACGCCTCTTTTATCCAATAGCTCGTATTAACCTAATACATAGACAACGACATCGCGACGGCCGAAGTCCAGGGCTTCGCTGGTCGAATCCATGGCCAGGTCGATGCGGTCGCCAACGATGGCTCCGCCCGTATCGGCAGCTACGGCATAGCCATAGCCTTCAATGTAGAGCTGCGAGCCGAGAGGGATGACATCGGGGTCGACAGCGACCATGCCGCGCTGGAGGTACTGGCCCGTTGCCGTGTAGCCATCACCGCCGCCATCGGCAGCCGTATAAGCCGTGGCTTCCATGACAAGACGACGCTGATAGCTTTCTGTCGAAGACGATTCTTCAGGAATCGGACGGCCGCTGGCTTCCGACAAAGCTTCCATGGTCTGGGAGCCGACGATACCGTCTGCCGTAAGGCCGTGGTCAGCCTGGAACTGTTCGACAGCAGCTTCTGTCGAAGGACCAAAATCGCCATCAGCACTGCCGGACAGATAGCCCGTGTCCTGAAGCATATATTGAACGCTCTGTACGACAGAGCCACTCATACCCATTTGAACGCTGGCACAGGCCAGGGATGTAAACGCAAATATGCAGATTGTTGTCATTAATATCAGTATACGATTTCTCAAAAAACCACCTCTTTGAACGAACACAATATCAAGTACGTTCTGAATTATAGCAAACTTCCCACCATAAGTCAAAAAAATTGATAATTATAATTCATTTTCGATGATTTTATACTCTATTCTGCTCGCAATCAAATCAGTACATGGCAGTTAATGCTCAACTTTCAGTTGCAATTTTTAGTACCTGGTACTAGTTTTTTATAATTATTATGCATTTTTACCTATTTCAAGACTTTGTCTTCTCCACAATATTTCTTATGGATTCGGCCCCTTCGACAGAATCCGTAAGGACATAAAGGTAGTCCCCTGCGCGCAGACACGTATCATCATCAGGGATGATATCCCCACTGCCACGCTTAACGTCGACGATGACCGTATGGGCCGGCCAGGCAATACGGCCAATATATTTTCCATCGGCCTGACTGCCGCTGGATACAGTCAATTCCAAGAGATTACGCCGTTCTTCTGACGATAAGACGGGCTTATTCTTGGCCAGGTTCCGCTGCAGCAAGGATTCATAAATCGGTTCACCATGGCAAAGCTGAGCCACGACCAGGGCCACTAATGACGCCGTACAGAGGACAAGTAGGTGTTCATAAGAACTGGTCATCTCCATAATGAGAATAGTTCCCGTCACAGGTGACTGAACAGAGGCGGCAAAAAAGGCGGCCATGGAAATAACGACGATATTGGACAAGTAATACGAAGAAATGAGACCCAGCTGGACGAAGACGATGCCTGTAATGCCGCCTGTCAGGGCCCCCAGAACCAGCATAGGCAGGAAAAAGCCGCCAGGGACGCCACAGCCATAGCTGACCAAGGTAAAGAGGAACTTCCCGATGAGCAGACCGGCAAAGAGTTTCAACGATAATGGCAGGGTATAGAGACTATTGACCAGGTCGTTGCCGCCGCCCAAGATTTCCGGAAAGGTATAGCCTAAGATGCCAGCCATGCATAAGGCAAAGGCAATGCGCATATATTGATTGCAAAAAACAGGTAAATCATAAAAATAATGAATATTCAGCAAGCCCTTGTTGAAGACGACGCCAGCCAATCCAATAATGATTCCCAGAATGACCACGAGCCAAATGTAGCGCAAAGGAAACGGCGGCAGCATGCCGAAATGGAAGACCGGCGCCCGGCCGAAGACGTAGCGGCTGACCATGGTAGCTAACAGCGCCGCCGCCATAGACGGGGCCAGGACGACGCCGGAAAAATTACGGTGCAGTTCTTCCAAGGCAAACATGACGCCAGCCAGGGGCGCATTGAAGGCCGCCGCCAAGCCGGCGCTGGCACCGGCCGTGATGAGATAACGTTCTTCCATGCGCGTCCGCCCCAATGACCGGCTCAGGCCCTGGGCCGTCACGGCACCGATCTGGATGGACGGCCCTTCACGGCCCAAGGACAGGCCCAGGCCGATGCCGACGATGCCGCCGACGAGTTTGACCCAGAGGATACGCAGCCAGCGCATGCGGATAGCCCCTAAGATGACGCCTTTTACCTGGGGGATACCGCTGCCGCCGGCATTGGGTTCATAAATACCCAGACGCCATAAGAGCAAGGCTGCTGCCAATAAGACGCCGAACCAAGCCAGGTTCAGGAATATACTGCCGCTGACCAAGACGTTGGCATAGACCCATTGGCGCCAGACCGTCCCCATTTCCAGGCCCCAGCGAAAAAAGCTAATAACCGTTCCGGATAATATCCCGACAACGATGCCTTCAAAAAAAAGGCGCAGGCGGAACCGCGGCCAATGGTCAAGAGCCCGCAGAGCCGCCTCTAACTGTGTATCGACATGCATATCTTTCACAATCCTTTCTATGTATATGTCCAAATTATATCATAGTCCTGCCGCTTTCGCAGGTTTCGGATGACAACCTGATGAAGCGAATCCTTATTATAGTATTATAGAGGAAAGTGAAACATAAGTTTTTGTAAATTTTTCGCAAGCATTTCCCAAAAATCATTGCTATTTAAGGAGTGACTCATTATGATAGAAGCAACATATCGATAGGAGTCCTGTCCATGAATCAACGATCTTTTCATTTTCCCAAAAGCCCTCGGGCCAAGGCCATCGCCTTTGGCCTCATCTTTCTCTTGACTTGTATAGCCATTTATCTCTACAGCCATTCCAATACCGTCCAAAAAGTAAAGAGCACCGCTCAGAACGTGTCGGTCACAGCGTACACCGTAACTCGTCAAGATATGAAGCGCAAGATTTCCCTGTCCGGTCAGACTGTTCCCGTCGCCCAAGTCGATATTTCCACGAAATATGCCGGCAAAATCGCCGACGTCGCTGTCAATCTCGGCGATGTCGTCGCGCCAGGCCAGGTCCTGCTCATCCAAGATACGGCCGACACGAACTTGAGCCTCAATCAGGATAAAGCCGCCTTGGAACAAGCCGTCGCCGATTCTAAAGCAGCAGAATCGCAATTCGGGTCAGACCTGCAAAAAGCAGAAGTCGAATACGATACGGCAAAGATGAATTATAACCGCTATGCCGTCCTGAAAAATGAAGGCGCCATTTCTCAGCAGGAATTAGATACCGCTTATCAAGCCCTGATTGTAGCCAAATCGGCACTGGATAACCTGGAATCTCAGAATGTCGGCGATGTCCCGGCCAGCGTGGCCAGTAAATACGCGGCTCAAGCCAAAGCTGGCTATACCGTCGACAGCCTGACCCAGCAGCTCGACGATATGACACTGAGAGCCCCGCGGGCCGGCGTCATCACCTATCGCAATGCCGAAGTCGGCGCCATGACAGCAGCTAATACGAAAGTCCTGACTATTACCGATACGAGCGGTATGTACATCGACTGTTCCCTGTCCGAAGCGGACGTCGCCGCTATCCAGCAGGGGATGCCGGTCAGCGTATCCATTGAATCCCTGGCCCAGGACTATGACGGATACATTACCTACGTCAGCCCGGCTATGGACGATACGACGAAGACTTACGTCGTCCGCATCACCCTGTCCCAGCCGGACACGAAACTGCGTGGCGGCATGTTCGCCCAGTCGTCCATCGACGTCCTGCAGAAGCCCGATACCTTGTTCATCCCCAAAGATGCCTTGACGGAACAGGATGGCAAGGCCCAGGTCTGCGTCATCAAAGGCGATGACACCATCGAATTCCGCACGGTCACAACGGGCCTGCGCAACGACGATTATGTTGAAATCACAGACGGCCTCGATGACGGCGACGTCATCGCCACGACCAACCTGGCCCGCCTCAAAGACGGCACGACCGTATCCATTGATGAGGAAAGGCAGTGACCCATCATGAACCTGACTAAGTTTTCTATTGACCGCCCCATCGGCATCGCCATGGTCATCGCCTTTTTCGTCGTCCTCGGCCTGTTCAGTTTTTACCGCATCGGCGTCGAACTGCTGCCGGCCTTAAATACCCCCTATGTTACCGTATCCATTGCTTACCCCGGCGCCAATGCCGATTCCATCGAACAGCAGGTCGTCAAGCCTGCGGAAGACGCCTTGTCTTCCGTGTCTAATCTAAAACATATGACATCGACGGCTTCCTATGGCCAGGCACGGATCACGCTGGAGCTGGACTTCTCGGCCAATGCCGATGCCGCGGCCATCGACGCTACGAAAAAAATCAACGCTATCCGCGGCAGTCTGCCTGACGGCATCGACGAACCAGTCGTCATCAAACGCGACGTCAACGCGACGCCGATTATGTACGTCGCCGTCCAGTCGGCCCATTCGCTGGACACGATTTACAGTAAAACATCCAATGATTTCCAAGATGTCCTCCAGCAAGCCGACGGCGTCTCGGAAATCGAGCTCAACGGCGGCAGGGATAAGGAAATCGCCGTCGAAATCGACAAGGACAAGCTCATTCACTACGATATGACCCTGACAGAAGTCGTCAAGGCCTTGAAAGCAGAAAACGTCCTCATGCCGTCAGGGACAATTTATTCGTCAGGCACGACGACGGACGTCCGCGTCAAAGCCCAATATGCCAATGAAAGTGAACTGTCCCAGATTCAGATTACCAATGCCAAAGGCGCTAAGATTCCCATTACAGCCGTCGCTTCCATTAAGCGTCAGGACCAGCGGGTCACACGTTATGCCCGTGTCAACGGCGACGATGCCGTCGTCATGGCTATTTACAAGAACAGCGACGCCAATGTCGTCAACACCGTCGACAATGTGACCAAGAAGCTGGACGAACTGCGCCAAGACAATCCGGACTATACATTCACCGTGACCAACGAATCGGCTTCGTATATTCGGAACGCCTTGCACAACACCTTACAGACCCTCATTGAAGGCCTGTGTACGACAGGGCTGGTCTTGTTCTTCTTCCTCCGGGGCTGGCGATCGACACTGGCCGTCATGATCGCCATTCCGACGTCCTTGATTTCCACCTTTTTCGCCATGTACATCGCCGGCTTCACGTTTAACATGATGTCCCTCATGGGCATGGCCCTGTGCGTCGGCATCCTCGTCGATGACTCCATTGTCGTATTGGAAAATATCCACCGCCACCTCATGCAAGGTGAAGCGCCAAAATCGGCAGCCCTGCACGGCCGGTCGGAAATCGGCATGGCAGCTATTGCCATCACCCTCTGCGATGTCGTCGTCTTCTTGCCCATTGCCTTCATGACGGGCATGGTCGGCCAATATTTCAAACAGTTCGGCCTGACGATCGTCTTCGCCACCCTTTTTTCTCTCTTCGTTTCCTTTACGCTGACGCCGATGCTGGCATCGCGCTTGTTCCGCCTGGGCCTGAAGATACCGGACAAACCGATTTGGCATAAAATGGACGCCCTCGAAGAGAGCGCCCGCAACCACTATACGGCCATCTTGACTTGGAGCCTAGACCATGCCAGAAAACTGGTCATCCCCGTCCTCATCCTATTCATCGCCGCCGGCGCCCTGATTCCGACGGGCCTGGTCGGTTCAGAATTCATGCCCCAAACCGACGAAAGCAGTTTCCGCATCACTATCGAATTGCCAACCAATGCCAATCTGACGCGGACCGATAAAGTAGCGCGCCAGCTCGAAGGGTATTTGAAGACCCTTCCGGAAGTCACCTATTATACTTCGATGATCGGTGGCAAGAGCCTGAACCAAGCCAATATCCAGGTAACGCTGAAAGACCGGCGCAACCGGTCGCGGACGATTTGGCAAGTCACTAACGACGTGCGCCGCTTTGCGTCGGACCACATCTATGACGGCGACGTCCGCATCAAAGAAGACCAGGCTTCCGTATCCGGCACGACCGGCGGCTTCGGCGGCGGTTCTGGCAACCTGCGTCTGGAACTGCGCGGCAAGGACAGCGAGGCCCTGCTGGCCCAGTCACGGGTTATCGAACAGATGATGAAGACCGATATTACCGGCTTGCGCGACGTCAGCAGTTCCTATCAAGATGGCATGCCGGAATACCAGCTCGTCGTCGACCGCCATAAACTAAAACAATACGGCACGTCCCTAAGCGACTTGAACGATACCTTCTCCAATGCCATCAGCGGCCAAAAAGCTGGAGTCCTGGCCAATGACGCAAAGAACGACAATAACGATACAGACATTTACGTCCGCCTTAAAGGAGCCGACGCCTTCCGCCTGTCCGACTTAGAAACGATTCCCCTCAACGCCAACGGCCACATCATCTATATTGCCGACGTAGCCAAGGTCCAAGCCGGGACGGGGCCGGTGACGATCCGCCGGACCGATAAGGAACGGAGCATTACCCTCGGTGGCTCGCCCCAGGGACGGCCGCTGAACGAGGTCATCCAAGACGTAACGAAGCATTTGAACGCCATGGACCTCCACGGGGTGACCTTCCGCTTTACGGGCCAAGCCGACCAGATGACGACGACCTTCACGGACTTAGGCGAAGCCCTGCTCTTGTCGCTCATCTTGATATTCATGATCCTGGCCATCCTCTACGAATCGGTCAAGACACCGTTCATCCGCATGTTCTCCCTGCCCTTGGGCCTCATCGGCTCCCTGTTCCTGTTGTTCTTGACCAACAATACGCTGAATCTCTATTCCCTCATCGGCATCTTGGTCATGGACGGCTTGGTCGCCAAAAATGGGACGCTCCTCTTGGACTATACGCTGACCCTCATGCACGAACAGGGCCTGGACCCGCGGAGCGCCGTCATCCAGGCCGGCCGCGTCCGGCTGCGGCCTATCTTCATGACAACCTTGACCATGGTCGTCGGCATGCTGCCGACTGCCCTGTCCATGACAGCCGGGTCGGAAACGCGGGCCAGCATGGCCGTTGTCGTCATCGGTGGCTTGCTGACATCGACGGTTTTCACGCTGGTCATCATCCCCATTCTCTTCGTCTTTATGGAAAAGCACAGCTTGTTCAGACGAAAAAGCACCTAAAAAAAAGTCCTGCCTTAGTGGCAGGATTTTTTGTTTTATTATAGAATAATATATACATATATAGAAAATGCATCCGGCTCAATGAAGGAGGACTGGCCTATGAACGATAGATACACACCGACATTTAATATTCACGAAGCAGTACGCAAGACCTTGCCTTATATGATGGAAATGCGCGAATATTTCCATGCCCATCCGGAATTGAGTGAAAAAGAATTCGATACGTGTAAGACGATTTTCCAAGAACTGTCCCTCATGGGCATTGAAGACGTCAAGATCATTGCCGGCACGGGCGTCACCGGCCTGATTCACGGCGCCCTGCCCGGTCCGGTCATCCTCTTGCGGGCCGATATCGACGCCTTGCCGCTGACGGAAAAATTCGACTGCCCCTATTCGTCCCTCGTCGACGGCGTCATGCACGCCTGCGGCCATGACGGCCATGCCGCCAACCTGCTGGGCGTCGCCAAAATCCTCAACAAGCATAAAGACTGCCTGCGCGGCACGATACGCCTGGCCTTCCAGCCTGCCGAAGAAGGCAATGGCGGCGCAGCCCGCATGATCGACGCCGGCATCCTCAACAATCCCCGCGTCGACTACGCCCTGGGCCTGCACGTCGCCGGCAGCCTGCCGAAAGGTTATGTCGGCATCGGCCGCGGCGAAATCTCGGCCTCCTGCGACGACTTCACGATCACCCTCCACGGCCGCGGCGGCCATGGTTCCCAGCCGTCCCTGTGCATCAGCCCGATCCAGATGGGCATCGACATCATCCAATCCGTCCAGAACTTCGTCTACAACTGCCACGCTGACGGCGACGGTGTCGTCCTCACGTTCGGCCAGTTCCAGGCCGGCCATAATCCGAATGTCATCCCGGAAACGGCCGAATTGAAAGGGACCCTGCGGACCTATGATGAAACCAAGCGGCACCGCATCCTCGCCGCGTTGCAGGCCATCCTGGAAAACGTCACGACGACGTACGGCGGCACCTTCGACCTGGACGTCGTCCCCTTCTCGCCGGTCTGTGTCAACGACGACGGCGTCACCGACCGAGTCGTCCACATTTTACAGGACCACTGTGCAGACCGGGTCGACCTGGTTCCCTTGAAACGCGGTTCCGGCTCGGAAGACTTCGCCTACTTCAGTGCTGCCGTCCCCAGTTCCTTCTATTACGTCGGCGTCTACAGCAATGAACCCGTCATCGGCCATTCGCCGGAATTCCACTGGGACAGCAATGCTTTGAAGTACATGTGCGAAACGATGCTCAACATCGTCTATTACTTTGAAAGCTATCAGTAAAATTACGAGTTGTTTAATTTCATATTGAGCGTATAATGAGGGGTATCCATCTCGAAAAGGAGTGATACCCCTTATGGTTTTCTGGTTCATCATCGAACACACGATGCTTCCCATTTTCTTTCTCGTCGTCCTCGGCTATTTCCTCGACAAGAAATTCCATCTCGACGTCAAGACCTTATCGAAGCTCATGTTTTTCTTGGTCATCCCCAGTTTCATCTTTACCAATATTTATACGACCCAATTCCCGGCGACGAGTATCAACATCATCGCCGCCATTGCCGTCTTCATGGTCATCTGCTTCATCATCGCCAACATCGTCGCCCGCATCCGCCATTACGACGCAGCCATGCTGGAATCATGCCGCAACGCCTTCATGTTCAACAACACGGGCAACCTCGGCGTCGCCTTGATCATCCTCGTCTTTTCCCATGAGCCCTTCGTCGTCAACGGCCAGACGCCGTATCTGGCCGAAGCCATGGTCGTCCAGATCATCATCTTCATGATCCAGAGCATCTCCCTCAACACCCTCGGCCTTTACCAGGCCGGCCGGGGCCGCCTGACGGCCCGGGATACGCTGTCCGTCATGTTTCACATGCCCCTGCTCTATGTCCTGGCCGCCGCCCTGATTGCCCGTTACATCGGCTGGGATGCGAAGGACTTCTTCTTATGGCCCATCATGGAAATGGCCAGCAAGGCCCTCCTGCCCCTGGCCATGGTCAGCATCGGTGCCCAGTTATCGCAAACGAAGATCCATTGGCTCGACAAGGATGTCTGGATTGTCAGCATCCTCAAGATGACGGCCCTGCCCCTCATCGGCCTGGCCATGATCTATATCGCCAACGCCTTCCGGCCCGGCACGTTCACCGCCGTCAGCGCTACGGTCTTCCTCATCTACTGCGCCATCCCGACAGCCGTCAATACGGCCTTGTTCGCCATCGAATTTGACAACAATCCCGATTATGCCACGCAGGTCGTCATGAATACGACGGCCCTCAGCGCCGTATCCCTGACCTTCTATATTTTCCTGGGACACATCCTTTTCGTCTAGATGATATACTTTTATCTAATCGCTAAGAAAATCAACATATCCTAACTTTTATCGAAATAATTACAAAAAAGTTATTGACACAATGCGATTTTGCTTATATAATAGTCCCATCAACAGAATACTGACGGCAAAGGAGCCCAAGAGGACAGTACCCCCTGTCTTCCTGGGCTTTTCGTATATTCTGGCGATAATAAAATATGACAGTAGACAATGATGTCTTTTTCCTGGTGATTTCCATCAGGAAAGGCATCTTTTTTCTTTGTCAGGAGGTTTGGGAATATGAAAAAATTATGGTCACGTTTAGGAGTGCTGCTCCCGTGTCTGCTCATGGCAGCGCCGGCAGCCTTCGCTTCCGATCCGGGGACGATCGATACAGGCGATACGGCCTGGGTCCTCATCAGCGCCGCCCTGGTATTCATCATGACACCGGGCCTGGGCTTCTTCTATGGCGGCATGGTCCGCAATAAGAACGTCTTGACGACGATCATGCAGAGTTTCTTCATCGTCGCCATGATTTCCGTAGAATGGATCCTCATCGGCTACGCCATGACATTCGGCACAGATATTAATGGTTTCATCGGTTCTCTTGATAAAGTCGGCCTGGCCGGTGTCGGCATGTCCGTCCTGGAAAACGGGACCATTCCGGAAATGGCTTTCGTCGCTTTCCAGTGCATGTTCGCCGTCATTACTCCAGCCCTGATTACAGGGGCCTTTGCGGAACGCATGAAGTTCCACGCTTTCGTCGTCTTCATCCTGCTCTGGGCCATCTTCATTTACAACCCCATGGCACACTGGGTCTGGGGCGGCGGCTTCCTGGCTAAACTCGGCGCCCTGGACTTCGCCGGCGGCCTGGTCATCCACATCCTCTCCGGTGTTTCTGGCCTGACGCTCTGCGTCCTCCTGGGCAAACGCTATGGCTATGGGAAAATCCCCATGGTTCCGCATAACCTGCCCATGACCGTCCTCGGTGCGGCTCTCCTCTGGTTCGGCTGGTTCGGTTTCAATGCCGGCAGTGCACTCGGCGCCAATGCCCTGGCTGCCAGCGCCTTCATCGCTTCGCAGGCTGCCGCTGCGGCAGCTACCGTCACCTGGGTTGCCGTCGAATGGATTGTCCAGGGTAAACCGACCATCCTCGGTGCCGCTTCGGGCTGCATCGCCGGCTTAGTTGCCATCACACCGGCAGCTGGCTTCGTCGCTCCCCTCCCGGCCTTGATCATCGGCGCGATTGGCGGCGTCATCTGCTACTTCGCCGTCGCTGTCGTCAAAGCCAAACTCGGTTACGACGATTCCCTCGACGCCTTCGGTATCCACGGCATCGGCGGTACCTGGGGTTCCATCGCTACCGGCATTTGGGCTACGACAGAAGTCAACCCGGCCGGTGCTGACGGCTTATTCTACGGCAACTCCGACCTGCTCGTCGCTCAGATCATTTCGACCGTCGTCGCTTACGCTTTGGCCATTGTCGGCACATTCATCCTCTTCAAGATCATCAGCTTCTTCATGACTGTCCGCACCGATAAGAATGAAGAAATCACAGGTCTCGATATTGGCGAACACGGCGAACGGGGTTATAATTATGCTATCATGTCCGGCAGCCCCTTCGGAGAAACGCCGACGACGCCGCTCGGCAATGCAGCTTTAGACAATGCCGCCGTCAACAGCGCAGGCATTAACGGTCGTAACTTATAGAGGTGATACGAATGGAAGAACATCCGATTACAAAAGTAGAAATCATCACTCGTCCCAGTAAATTGGAAGAGCTCAAAGAAGCCCTGAACAACATCGGCGTCATGGGCATGACGGTCAGCCAGGTCTTCGGCTGCGGCCTCCAGAAAGGCTACGTCGAAGTCTACCGCGGCCAGCGGTATAACATCAACCTCCTGCCGGGCATCAAAGTCGAAACGGTCGTCTGCGAAGTCCCGGTCGACAAGGTCGTCGAAGTCGCTGAAAAAATCTGCAAAACAGGAAAACCCGGCGACGGCAAGATTTTCATCTACCGCCTGGACGATGCCGTCCGCATCCGTACCGGTGATCGCGGCCCGGTGGCCATTATGGACGAAAAGTAAGTGTATAAAAGGGGATTCGCATGATGATATAAGGTTTCATGCGAATCCCCTCTTTTTGTTATTAAGGGGCTAACAACTTATCATTTTTGCGCTATAATAGCGTCATGAAAGAAAAATCCACTGCAATTTGCTCGCAAGAGGAGGAATTCAACTTATGGTAAAAATCGGCAAGGTTGCCCTCGACAATGGCATGCCTAAAATCTGTGTTCCCCTTGTCGGTCATTCTGCGGACGAACTCGTCCAGGAATGCCGCTATCTCCAAGACAAGATCTATGACGTCGTCGAACTGCGCATCGATTTCCTGAAGGACGTCACATCCCTCGACGCTGTCGGTGATGCCTTAGCCGCTGTCCGCCAGGAATTACCTGACAGCGCAATCTTGTTCACGTTCCGCACTAAAGAAGAAGGCGGCGAAATGGAAGTTCCTGAAAGCTACTACTTCGATCTCATCGATTATGCTGTCAAAAGCGGTAAAATCGATGCCATCGACGTCGAATACTTCCGCGACCGCGCCAGCATCGAAAAAGTGCTCACCGTCGCCAAGGAACACGACGTCACGGTCATCATGAGCAACCACGACTTCGACAAGACACCGTCTTTTGACGAAATCACAGGACGTCTCATCGGCATGAAAAAACTCGGTGCCGACGTGGCTAAACTGGCCTGTATGCCAAATTCGGCGAAAGACGTCCTGACCCTTTTATCGGCAACGGAAGCCGTCAAATCCCAGTACCCCGATGAACCGATCATTACCATGTCCATGGGAAAACTCGGCGCTATCAGCCGCATCAGCGGTGAAATCTTCGGCTCCGCCCTGACCTTCGGTTCAGCAAAAAAAGCCTCCGCTCCGGGCCAGCTGGACGTCACGACATTGCAACAAATCCTGCGGGCCCTTCACTGAGGCCTTCATATATTTCTGATAAGTACTTCAAAGGCATGGAGTACTTCTTCCATGCTTTTATCATTGACAATGCAATAATCAGCTGCTTCACGGTAAAGCGTGATGCGTTCTTCGTAGAGCCGGTAGACTTTCTGCCGGCCCTCTTTTAATAAGGGGCGGACAGCTACATCTACATCGGAGACGATATCATCTGGTGAACGGTCGATGAAAAATACTTTGCCCGTCTTTTTTAAAATAGCCATATTTTCCGGACGTTTGATGACGCCGCCGCCACAGGCAATGATAGCGCCCTGCTTGGCAGCCAGCGTATGACTGGCCCGGACTTCGGCATCGCGGAAGCAGTCTTCACTGATGGCGAAAAGTTCCGGGATGGTCTTGCCTTCCTGCTCGACGATGACGTCGTCGGCGTCGTAAAAATCACGGCCTAAGCGTTTCGCCAAAGCTTTCCCTAAAGTACTCTTACCGCATCCAGGCATGCCGATGAGGATGATGTTCTGTTTATTATTCATAATAATGTTCCATCTCCTTGGCAATTTGTTCAATCACAGACGAATCGAGGGGCCGGCCCATCCAGATTTCTTCCGAGCCGATGGCCTGGGCGACGAGCATGTACATGCCGTTCAGGGTCTTGGCGCCGTGGCGGCGGGCAGCCTGGAGAAGCTGCGTATCCTTCGGATTGTAGATGATGTCGACGACAGCCGGGAAAGCAGCGATGATCCGTTCCGATACGGGACAGCCATTGACATCGGGGAACATGCCGACAGGCGTGCAGTTGACCAGGACGTCACCGCCTTGGGAGTGTTCCAGATCCTGGTAATCGATGGTGTCGGCGCCAATTCGTTGAATAAAGGCATCGAATTCCGTCTTCGAGTGAGGATGACGGGATACAACGGTAATCGACTGGGCCCCGGCATCCGATAAGTATTGGATGATGGCCCGGGCGGCGCCGCCGGAACCGAGGACGACACAATCCTTAGTCTTCACACCGATACCGGCATGATCCAGGGAACGGCCGAATCCGCTGTAATCCGTATTATAGCCAAAAATCCCGTTATCCGTAAAATGGAGCGTATTGACGGCTCCGATGATGCGGGCTTCACGGGAAATATCCGTCAAGTACGGCATGACGTCGAGTTTATAAGGGATAGTGACATTAGCCCCTGTGTACCCTTCGTCGCGCAGGCGCTGAAGTTCATTAGGGATATCATTGCGGTCCATTTCCAAGACGCCGTACTGATGCTGCCCCTCGACCTGTAAAATTCTGAATAATTTTTCGTGAATGGCCGGGGAAGCCGTATGGCCTAACTTAGCCCCGATGACGCCTAATTTCATCTGCATTCCCTCCTTGATCGGATACGTAATTCCCTAAGATTTTAAAATAATTGCAGTGTTCTGCTAAATTATGCAGAACCCGGGCCGTAGCCGGATTGCGCAGATTGCCCATGACATCGATGTGGAAGAAATATTCAAAAGGCCGACCTTTGAGAGGCCGCGATTCCAAATGAGTCATGTTCATGCCGTTATAGAAGAAGTATCCCAAGACGTGGTACAGAGCGCCTGGCCGGTGCTGTGTCGTCAGGACCAAGGTAATCTTATCGGCTTCGGGAGACTGTTCCATATCGGCGGCGATGATGAAGAACCGCGTGTAATTCATGGTATTATCATTGATGTGTTCCACCAGGACATCGAGGCCGTACATATCAGCTGCCGTCTTGTTGGCAATGGCCGCAATATGAGGGTCCCCCATTTTTTGAACCTGTTCGGCACTCTGGGAAGTGCTGAAATACGGATGGAGCTGCCATTCGCTATGGTGCTTGAGGTAACTCCGGCATTGGTTCAGGCCTTGCGGATGGGAATAGACTTCGCAAATGTCTTCGAGCTTCGCCCCTGGCAAGGTCAGCAGGCAGTGTTCGACTTTGACGTATTTCTCACCGACGACGCAGCAGTCGTAGCGGTGGATGAGGTCGTATACGTCGGTAATGCCGCCAGTCGATGAATTTTCGATGGGCAAAACGCCATAGCGGGCCTGACGGGTAGCGACGGCCTGGACGACGTCTTCAAAGTGCGAACCATACGTAGGCAAAATATTCTTGCCGGCAAAATAGGTCTTCATGGCTTCATAGGTATAGGAGCCGGGCTGGCCGAAGCAGGCGATGTTCAACGGCATATCTTCAGAAGCATCCATTACCAGCACCGTCCTTTCTCGGACAAGCAGACGTCGAGGATGGCCCAGGCCGCGGCTGCTTCGACGACGGGAATGGCCCGCTGGACGATGCAGGGATCATGGCGGCCTTTGATGACGAGGTCGCAATTTTCCTTCGTATCCGTGTCGATAGTTTCCTGCTTCTGGCTAATCGACGCCGTCGGCTTGATGGCCAGGCGGAAGACGACGGGCATGCCATTAGTGATACCGCCGTTGATGCCGCCGTTGTGGTTGGTCCGTGTCTTGACGACATCGCCATCATAATAAAAGGCATCATTGGCCTGAGATCCGCGGAGGTCTGCCAGGGCAAAGCCGTCGCCGAATTCAATGCCTTTCACAGCCGGGACGGAGAACATCATGTGGCTGAGCTGGCTTTCGACGGAGTCGAAGAACGGGTCACCTATGCCGGCGGGAAGGCCGGTCACCATACATTCGATGACGCCGCCGACGGAATCGAGGTCATTCTTGGCGGCCAGTATTTTTTCTTCCATCGGGCTGGCCTGGGCCTTGTCGAGGACGGGAAGCGTTTCTTTTTTCAAAGCCTGCAAGGTTTCTGCTGTTTCCCCAACGGCATTGAAAGGCTTATCAGCGATGCCAGCCAGGCGCAGGATATGGGAGCCGACGGTAATGCCGTGGCGGGCCAATATCTGCGAAGCGACAGCACCGGCAAAGACCAGAGGTGCCGTCAGTCGCCCAGAGAAGTGGCCGCCGCCGCGGTAGTCATTGAAGCCGCCATAGCGTATCTTACCGGAGTAATCGGCATGGCCAGGCCGCATAAGATGCCGCAGCTGGTCGTAATCACGGGAATGTTGGTCACTGTTGCGGATGATAGCACACAGCGGCGTCCCCGTCGTATAGCCGTTGAAAAAGCCGCTTTGGACTTCAAAGGCATCTTTTTCTGAGCGAGCTGTCGACATTTGATTCTTTCCCGGTGCCCGCCGGGCCATTTCTGCCCGGACAGCGTCCCAGTCGATGGCTTCGCCTGACGGCAGACCGTCTAGGACGGCGCCAATAGAAAGGCCATGGGATTCGCCAAAAATCGTCAGGCCGATTGTCATTCCAAAGGTATTCATATTATTCTTCCCCCTCCTTTTGGATCATGCCGCCTAAGGCCTGGAAATCCTGCCAGAATTCCGGATACGATTTGCGGACACATTCAGCACCTTCGATGCGCAACGACTGGCTGCAGCGCTGGGATGCGACGGCCAGGGCCATGGCGATGCGGTGGTCATTCCAACCGCTAACCGTACCGCCGGTAAAACCGCCGACACCGTGGATGATGAGGCCTTCTGCTTCTTCTTCGACGTCGCCGCCGATTTTATTGAGTTCTGTGGCCATAGCGTGCAGACGGTCACATTCTTTGAGCCGAACCCGGCCGGCATGGATAATGCGGGTAATGCCTTTGGCACAGGATGCCAGGACGGTCAGGACCGGAACCAAGTCCGGGCAGTCTTCGACGTCAATGACCCGTCCAGCCAATTCCGACGGACAGGCCGTCAATTCCGTCTTGCCTTCGACCTGGCCGCCCATGTCGCGGATGAGGGAGACGATGACTTCGTCACCCTGGGAAGACTGCGACCGCAGGCCCGTACAGCAGATGGCCCGACCCAGGCTGCCTGCCGAAAGCCAGAAAGCGGCTTGCGAATAATCGCCTTCGACGACGTAAGTCCCGGACCGATAGTGTTGGTTGCCCGGAATCCGATAGGAGCCATCCTGTTCTTTCTCAATGACGATGCCGTGCTGGCGCAGGCAGTCGAGGGTCATGTCGACATAGCTGACCGATTCCAACGGTGTCGTACTGCGCAGGACCGAGTCGCCATCGAGGAGGGGCAGAGTCATGAGCAGGCCCGTGAAGAACTGAGAGCTGACGTCGCCGGCCAGAGAATACGTTCCAGGCTGTAAAGTCCCGGACACGGTCAGGGGCAGGGCGCCTTCTGTCGTTTCATAGGCAATGCCTTTTTCGTCGAAGAGTTCGTAATACGGCGTCAATGGCCGTTTGGCCAAACGGCCTTGGCCGGAAAAGGTGACCTTATTGCCGCTGAGGATGGCTACAGGGATGAGGAAGCGCAACGTCGACCCCGATTCATTGGCACTGACCAATAATGGCCCGGCCTGTTTCTTCAGACCGCCTCTGACGCGATACGCCGCCCGACCGGGATGCGGCGACAGGACTGGCGTGATTTCTGCTCCCAAAGCCCGCAGGATATCGCACGTCGCTTCAATATCCTGAGATAAGGAAATGTTGTCGACCAGGCTTTCCCCTTCTGCCAGGGCCGCACAGATGAGGTCCCGGTGACCGATACTTTTGGAAGAGGGCGCTTCTACCGTCCCTTGTAAGGTATGTGGTGTAATGATGACATTCATTGGGCGTCCTTCTTTCGGATGTATTTCGGCAGGTCTTCCGCAGCCAGCGGCAGCAGGCTTCCCTTGCCGATGTCTTCGATGATGACTAACGTAATATGATTGCCCCGCATCTTCTTGTCGTTACTGATGTAGGGGATGAGGTCTTCTGCCGACGCATCGACATCGGTGGGCAGACCGTACTGTTCGATGACCTTGCGCAGCCGCGCCGTCGTCCCGGCTTTCGTCAGCCCCATGGCTTCGGTGACACCGGTCAGCATGGACATACCGGCGGCGACGCCTTCGCCGTGCGTATAATGGCCGAAGCCATAACAGCCTTCGATGGCGTGGCCGATAGTATGGCCGAAGTTCAGCATCATGCGTTCGCCCATATCGAAGACATCGTGTTCAACAATATCGGCCTTGCTCTGACAGCAGCGTTCGATGATTTCTTCCCAATGTTCAAAGATGGATTGGTCATCGAGCTTTTCCAGGAGTTCAAAGAGAGCCAAGTCGCGGATGCAGCCGTATTTGATGACTTCGCCCATGCCGTCGTGGATGAAGCGCTTGGGAAGGGTCGATAACAACATCGGGTCAATGAGGACCCCTTTAGGCTGATAGAAATTACCGGCCTGATTCTTGCCGCTAGGAAGGTCGATGGCGACTTTGCCGCCGACACTGCTGTCGACCTGGGAAATGATGGTCGTCGGAATCTGGATGAAAGGGACGCCGCGCAAGAAAGTCGCTGCTGCGAAGCCGCCGAGATCGCCAGTGACACCGCCGCCGAAAGTCAAGATACAATCGCTGCGGGTAATGCCGGCGTCAGAAAGCTGCTGATAGAGGTCGAGGAGGGTCGCTGCGCATTTATGTTCTTCCCCGGCCGGGAAAACCAGGCGGTGGACGCGGAAGCCAGCGCCGGTCAGGGCCATTTCCAATCGCTGCCCGTAGAGAGCATCGACGTTCGAATCGGTAATGACAGCCAGGGTCCGCGATTTCGTCAGATTGCGGATATAATCGCCAGCCCGGTCGAGGAGGCCATTTTCAATATGAATATCATAAGAATCTTTTCCTAACTCAACGTGAATGTGTTTCATGAACTAATTCCCTTCTCCGCATGGCGGCTTGCTGTAAAAAACGGGTCATTCCCTTCGTATCTTCTTCGGCGAGCATCGTCGAGAAAGATTGCAAGGCAGCGCTGAAGCGGTCTATTTCATATAAGAGGTTGTCTTTATTGGATAAGAACAGCTTTGTCCACAACGGCGCGTTGATATCGGCGACCCGTGTCCCGTCGCGGAAGCTGCCGGCTACAAAATACTTGGTCAGCGTATTCATGGATTCGCTGTTGACCAGAGCCGTCGCCAGGACGTGAGGCAGGCTGCTGGTGTAGGCAATGAACCGGTCGTGGTCTTCAGGCGTCACCCGGACGACATGGGAGCAGCCCAGGGCCATGGCCATGTTCTTCACGGCCAGGATATGGTCTTCGTCATTGCCTTCCATGGGAACGAGGATGTAATTGGCGCCGTTGAAAATGTCCGCACTGGCCATGCCATAGCCCCGGCCTTCTCTGCCGGCCATGGGATGGCCGGGAACGAAGTCGACGCCTTCCGGCAGCAGGGCCGCAATGGCTGTCGCCGTATCACCTTTGATGCCAGCTACGTCCGTCAAGATCGTTCCCGGCGTGAAGAAGGCTTTGTTCTCTGCCAGGAACCGTATCATCACATCGGCAGCCGTGCAGAAAATGACCAGATCTGCCTGTTTCAAGGCTTCCGTCCCTGCTGTATAGATATCATCGACCATGCCTTCCTGCTTGGCCTGCTGCAGGGCCTTTTCGTCAGGATCGACGGCGATGATATGGTCGACGCCGAGGCGCCGCAGGCCGCGGGCATAAGAGCCGCCGATGAGCCCCAATCCGACGATAGCTACCGTCTGCTTCGTATTAAAACCACTAGCTTCCTTATCCATGATAGTCTCCCCCTCTGTATCCCTTATATTTCCCGACCGACGACAGGAGCCAGTTTGCGGAGCGAATCCATGAGATCTGCGAACATAGCCGGCGTAATCGACTGTGCCCCATCGCACCAAGCTTTATCCGGGTTGTTGTGGACTTCGATCATCAAGCCGTCGGCACCGGCTGCTACAGCGGCTTTGGCCAGGTCGGCTACCATCCAGCGCTTGCCCGTAGCGTGGCTGGGATCGACGACGATTGGCAAGTGGCTCTGGCGTTTGACGGCCAGGACGGCGCTCAAGTCGAGAGTGTTACGGGTGTACGTTTCAAAAGTGCGGATACCGCGTTCACAAAGGATGACGTTGTGGTTGCCTTCAGCCATGATGTATTCTGCCGACATGAGCCATTCTTCGATAGTCGCGCTCAGGCCCCGCTTGAGGAGGACCGGCTTGTGCGTCTTGCCGACGGCTTTGAGGAGGTCGAAGTTCTGCATGTTCCGGGCCCCGATCTGGATGATGTCGACGCCATCTTCGAGGAAGACCGGCAATTTATCAGCCGACATGATTTCCGTAATGACCGGGAGTTTAGCTTTGCGGCCGGCATCGCGGAGCATATCCAGGCCTTTATTGCCTAAGCCCTGGAAGGAGTACGGCGAAGTACGCGGCTTAAAGGCGCCGCCGCGAAGGATGTTGGCGCCGGCTTTGGCGACGTCACAGGCAACGCCTTCGATCTGATCCGGCGTTTCGATGGAGCAGGGACCGGCGATGACAGCCAGCTTCTTGCCGCCGATGGTGACGTCTCCATTGCCGATGGGAATGACCGAATCCTGGGGATGGAAAGCCCGGCTGGCCCGTTTGTACGGCACTTCGACGCGCATGACCTTGTCGACACATTCGTAACCCTGGATCTGTTCGACATCGATGACGTCCGTATTGCCGACGAGGCCCATGACGGTCTGACGGGCGCCTTTACTGATATCGACCTGGAGCCCCTTGGATTTAATGTGGTCAATTAACTGCTTCGCTTCTTCCTTCGGTGTGTTGGCTTTCAATACAATAATCATAACTCGTTTTCCTCCATTTCAGTAATAAAAAAAAGCAGGCCCACATGAGCCTGCTCCTAAGATTCTCAGTTATCGCCTTTTCCGCGCGTCTTCCTTAGGCGGCCGCAGCCGTCTTCAGAAAAGGTGGAAGTCTTCTCATGCTTACATCATCTTTATGGAATTTGTCGTAGCCAAAATAGCCAGCGCTAAAATACAGATAGCCCCAGCTAAAGTAAGTAAAGACGTATTCAGTTACGTGATGTAAGAATGACGTATTCATAGGAATCTCCTTGTACAACTTTTTAAAATTCGTTGTCGTCATTGTATACCTCAGGGAGAATATTGTCAAGACAAAAAAACAGGGATTCTCTGTATATATATGAGAATCCCCATGGACAATCGTTTTACCAGTAAATATATTGTATACTATTTTTGCATATATCCCATGCATTTTACCAGGAGGGTGGAATCGCTGTCGTGACGACGCGGAACGAATAGCCTTGATCCTTCAGGAGATGGATGATGTCCGGCAGGGCATCGACGGTGGCACCATGACCATAGGCATCGTGCATGAGGATGACCAGGTGGCGATGGAGATAAGGCCGCAGTTGCAGCTGCTGCTTGATGTTTTCCACTTCTTTATCGGCCGTCTTGCCCGTCCCGTCGGCATCGCCAGTCAGAGCATTCCAGCCGACTTCGATGTAGCCGATATCGTTGATGGCCGTCCAGAAATCCTTGGTGAAGTGGCCTTCCGTACCGCCAGGAGCCCGGGAAATGATGGGCCGGACGCCGAGTATCTTATAAATCTCTTCTTCCGTCTGCAAGAGTTCATCCGTATAGGCTTTAGGCGAAACGTATATTTTCTTATAATCATGCGTATACGAATGGACGCCGATGGCATTGCCGGACTGATAGATTTTCTTGACCACATCGGGATAACGGACGACATTCTGGCCGGTCAGGAAAAAGGTAGCATGAATGTTTTCTTTTTTCAGGATGTCCAAAATGCGCGACGTATTCTTATCGTTCGGGCCATCATCAAAGGTCAGATAGACGACCTTGTCGCCGTAATAATACTCCCGCGTCTTGCCATACGTCGTGGGCAGGCCTTTTTCCTGGCGCTGCCGGGTCGTATATTTATCATAGACAGGTTTATCATTATCGACAGGCGGCAAAGAAAAATCATCGCCGACAAAGGCCACATCGGGCTTGCCAGACAGGACCTGCGGAACCGGGATATGCCGGGATTCAGCCGCCGCCAGGACGCGGTCGCGGTCAAAGTTCAGGAACAGCCCCAGCGAAGCCAGGAAGAACAGTAAGATACATCCCAAAAACAGTCTGCCTTTTTGTTTCATTTTTGCTTACATCCGTTTCTTTTTGACATTACCATAGTGGATATACTGGCGTATCGTACACGTTTCCCGATAGCCATCGGCCAGGACGCTGGCCGTCAGGTCGAAGTCTTCCAAATCGTCGAGAAGGGCTTCGGTCATGCGGTGCTGAACGGCATTATAGCCCGTGCAGAAAAGGATCCGCGGGCAGCGCACGCCGCGGAACAAGCCGCGGGGATGCTTGATGAGCTTGGCCAGCATAGCCGGTGTAATGACAGCCCCGCAGGGACGGCCCATGATAGCCGCTGCCGTTTCGACGCCTTCGATTTTTTCATCGCTGATGACGTTGCCCAGCATCTGGAGGTTCAAGACACCGATGACAGTATCGCAGGAAGCCGGCAAGGGCACGTCGTCGGCCAAGGGCGCTTTAAGCCACTTATTGCCGGCTGCATCGCCTTCGATAAGGATATACCAGGCAGGATGGCGCATCTTGATGTCATCGATGACCTTGGGCTGGAGCCCGATATAGCGGTCCTGGTCGTCGAGCCCGGCGAACCAGGCCGGGACGTGACCGGCAGCAATGCGTTCAGCGCAGAATGATTCGCCTTTTTCCATGTCTTCCGTGCAGATGACGTCAAAGGGTTCGACATTGTCGACACGAGTGCTGTCCATCGGTACGATGCTACTGACCATGATCGGCAGGTGACCGCCGTGGCCATAGGTTCCAAGGCGTTCCAATACAGTCGTCTTGCCGCCGGCCCCTACAATAGCCGTAATACCCGGTTTCAGCATACGCCGCCAACGATTATCTTCAAACATGAAAGTACCTCCTTTGGAAATTCACTTCTTCACAACATAACGATTATAGCCTTTCCAGGCCGATTTAATGAGGCTGCGGACCATTTCGATGGTCAGCGCCCGCCGTTCACTTTCAGAACAGGTCCCGAAGTTGCCGAAATCCAGCTCTTCACTGGCCAGATGGGCGACATTTTCTTTCACAGCCATGCCCTTTTCTGTCAGCTCTTCACTGGCCGAACGGGCAATCGCTGCCAGGCCGGGACGGCCGCCGACGACGATGCGCCACGAATCGTCCCGCATAGCTACGGCACCGACCAGGTACGGTTCATCGACAGGCAGCTTGCGATAAGCCTTATAGGCCGTATAGACCGCTTCCTTGGCAATGGAAATCCCCGTCACCAGCTCGCCCATAGGCGGACAGTGCAAGTAGTCATCGAGGCTCATGCAGCCCTTGTCCTGGAGCTGTACATCGACGTGGAGGGACAAGAGGATCGGCAGCAGGACGGAAAAGGGCGCCTTGCTGGAAATGACACCGCCCAGGGTCCCATAGCGCTGGATATTCTTATCGGCAACGTCGCTGATAGCCTTGCTGATGGCTCCGCCAGCAAAATTCTGGATGGCCTGGGAAATCTTGATCTGCCACAGAGGCGTCATGGCCCCGATGACAATTTCATCGGCCCTTTCGTCGATATAAGTCAGGCCGGCTTTCGACAAATCGACAGCCAGGTCATAATGGTCTTTTTTATATTTCAATCCCTGTGTCCCAGCTAAAAAGACGGCCGATGCAGCCTGCCGATAGGCAGCATAGGCCGCTGCCGGATTATCTGGGACAAGGGTCGTCGTACTGGTAATCACTGGCACTTACCCCTTTCCTTTTCATAGCGGGATTCCCGTACACGGATAATCGCCAAGGCCGACGTTCGGCCGGTCCTTATCCAGTAAAAAAGAACCGCCACACTCATCTACGACGGCATCGACAAGGGCATCGACGCCGATGTCGCTGCACAAATCCATTTCTTCTTTATACAACAAAATAGGCATGAGCAATTCGACAGCCGTACCATCGGGCATCTTCACGCCGCCCAGCTGCCCCTCGAATTGGACGATGACCAGGCCGGATAGAGCCGTATCTGCAGCAAAGGGCTCATTGGCCTCCGTATTGGGCAGGAGAAAGCCATAAGCCATCCACATATCATGGACGTGAGGGAACCGTCCTAACTCCATGAGCAGCCAAATAGGCCAGGCCTGTTCATCAGCCAGGGAAAGGTCCCGGTCCTTGCGGAAAGGCCAGTCGGCCGGCAAGATGAGGCAGAGTTCGCTGTACCCTTCTTTCCCGGTCACAAATTCACCGGACGGATAGTGCATAGGCGCAGCACTCATGCCCATGGTATGAAGCAAATAAAAAGGTTCTTCAACGGTCGGGTACAGGAGTTCGACATCGACAGCCAGCGGCGTCCCATCCGGATCATGAAAGACTTTCCACTGCCGGTGCGGAAAGAGGCTGTGGAAGTACTGCTGGACACAGCGCCCATAACCTGGATGGACAGGCGTCATCTTTTCCGTGTCCATCAAGGAAAAGAACCGCGGCCATGCCGGGGCTGTCCGGGTCAAAGAGCTCATAGAATCCCCTCCCTTTTCGTTCGATTCAGCTTCATTATATCATACTATAAGCGAAAAATGGACCTGCGCAACCAAAAAGAGGCACCGCGAACGCGACGCCCCTCTCCACTATCATGACGATAGACTTTTTTGCCCTCAGCGTCCGTGCCGGAGGGATTCACAGAATCTCATCGCCTGTTCAATTGACGGGATATATCATAACAATAAATGAGAAAAATGTCAAATCCCACCGGCCCGGCGCTCCTTGTAAAAGCCAGGTCGGTATAGTAAAATAAAGAGTACATAGAACGACTTATATTAACATCAAAGGGATGAATCACATTGAAGGTACGCTGGGTAGAATTGAACCGTTTTGAAGCCGAACTGATCCTCGAATTTGCCTGCCAGCCAAAAGATGCGCCCGTATCTGCCAGCCTATGCCGCATGATATACCGCCGGCTCGAAGGCCAGCCGGTACTGGCACAGAGCCAGCCGGGAGCAGAGGGAGAGTCGTAAAAGGCGCTGTCGCATGAAGACAGCGCCTTTTCCTCACTCTTCCATTGCTTTTTCCAGTCTGGCTGCGATGGTCTTTCCTGTTTCGGTCCGGGCCAGGCCGCCGTCGGACGTTTCTTTCAAGGCGACCGGCATGAGGCGGCCGATTTCAGCCATGGCCGCGATGACTTCGTCCGGCGGGATGACGCTCCGGATGCCGGCCAAAGCCATTTCAGCAGCCGTAATGGCTTCGACGGCAAAGATGGCGTTGCGCTTGACACAGGGCACTTCGACGAGGCCGGCGACAGGGTCGCAGGCCAGGCCCAGGGTATTTTTCATACACAAAGCGAAGGCCTGCAATATCGTATCGTTATCGCCGCCAGCCATTTCAGCGACCGCTGCGGCAGCCATGGCAGCGGCGGTCCCACATTCGGCCTGGCAGCCGCCGACGGCACCGGCGACGGAAGCATTGCGGGCCACGACGGCACCGATGCCGGCTGCCGTGAACAAGGCGTCGACCAAGGCTTTGCGGGGAACTTTCAAGATTTCGGCTGCCGCCATCATGACGGCCGGCACGATACCGCAGGAACCGGCCGTCGGGCAGGCGACGATTTTGAACATCTTGGCATTGGCTTCGCTGACGGCCAGCGCGTAAACGGCGGCTTTATGGGTCAGCGATTCCAGTAATTGCGGCGCCTTTTCGGCCAATTTATGGGCATCGCCGCCGACGAGGCCGCTGACCGATTTTCCCGGATCCTTCATGCCGGCATCGATGGATTCCTGGAAAACATCGAGACGGCTGGCCATGACGGCCCGTACTCTTTCTTCTATTTCTTCGGACGACTCTACTTCATGACGCACGACAATGTCTGACAGAGTCGTCTTTTCTTTTTCTGCCAGGGCCAGTAAATCATGAAGGGTCTTATATTCATATTTATACATGTGTTCCTCCTAGAGCGGCAGCAGCGTGACGACGCTCTCAATGGCCGTAATATTCTGTATCATGTGGACGATTTCGTTGGGAACGGGACTGTCCGTGCAGACGATCATGACAGCCGTTTCATTCTTAGCGCTGCGGAAGACGCGCATATTCGACACGTTGATATGGCCGATAGCCAGGACCGTCGTCGCCTGGGCGATGATGCCCGGCTGGTCTTTATGGACCGTAATCAGCGTGTGTTCTTCCCCATTCAAGGCGACTTCAGAGCCATTGATCTCGCGGATCTCGATCTTGCCGCCGCCCAAAGAGACGCCGAGGACTTCCATCTGTCGTCCCGAGGCGCCGGTCATGGCGATGCGTACCGTATTGGGATGGTCCACTTCTTCATCAGACCGATGAAATTCAATAGCCAGGCCCTGTTCTTTGGCAAGGGCAAAAGACGTGCGCAGCCGGACATCATCGGCCGAAAACCCCAGCAGGCCGGCCACGAGGGCCCGGTCCGTGCCGTGGCCCTTATAGGTCTTGGCAAACGAACCGTAGACCGTGATGACGGCTTTCTTCGGTTCTTCCTTTAAAATCTCCCTGGCCATGAGGCCGATGCGGGCCGCTCCGGCCGTGTGGGAACTGGAAGGCCCGATCATGACGGGACCGACCACATCAAAAACTCCCATGAGAAAACCTCCTTATATTCTGATTTCTTTTTGTAAATGCAAGCTGTAAATGTAAGTTTCGCTGACGGGCCTGCCCGTAATCTGTTCGACAGCCCGTTTGTATAAGGCCAGCTGGACGGCATAGCGCTTGCGGAAAGCGTCCTCCCTTTCCAGCCGGTCCGACTTGTAGTCGACGAGGATCCAGCCATCGTCTTCGCGGAAGAGGCAGTCGATGACCCCTTGGATCAAGATGCGTTCTCCCCCTTCCACAGCAGGCAGGGGATCGCCGCCGGCCAAAAGCACGGTAAACGGATATTCACGATGCAGCTCCGGCGACATGGCCATGCGCCGGCCCAGGTCAGACTGACAGAAGGCGGCTAAGACCGGCACGTAGACCAGCTTTGCTTCGTCACGGCTCAACAACCCCTGTCGGACAAAGATTTCGATTTCACGGCGCAATGTATCCACGGTCTGGTCCGCAGCCGGCGTGATATACTGCAGGGCTTTGTGCAGGGCCGTCCCGCGCTGGGCACCGCTGACTTTCTCTTCTTCTTCGGCCAGCCAGGGCGGCAGTTCGGAAAAGGCATCGTCTTCGCCCGGTGCGGCAGCGATGACGGCACCGGCCGGGATGGACAGGCCCTCTTCTTCGGCCAGTTCATCACTATGCAGTTCCTGGTATTTTCGTTTGACTTCGGATACGGAAAACTTAGCCGCTGTCCGGACGGCCTGGGGATAGGCATACTGCCAGGACAGCTGTGCGTCAAGCCAGTCCGGGATGGGCGTCCCCGTCGCATCGCCGCGCCGCAAAGCTTCCAGCCGCGGTTCCTGTTCACAGGCCTCGTCATCGGCCGCAGCCGCCGTCCCAGCCGGCGTAATGTGTACGTCCCAGATATCGCCCTGCCAAGCTGCCCCGGGCCGGGCATATTCCGTATCGGCCCGGGCACCGAAAGTGTCGAGCGCCGCCGGCATGACCCAGTCGAAATACGATTTGGCCTGGGCCGGGTTGAGGCGGCTCGTCCAGCGCTGCCAGTCATCGGCAACATGTGTACTGTGGCCTGTCAGGATGAGCTGATCCCTGGCGCGGGTCATGGCGACATAGAGGATACGTTCTTCTTCGGCCGTCCCTTCCCAGCGCAGCTGGGCCGCGATGCCGCTCCAGATGAGCGTCGGGTAAGACATGCGCCATTCCGGGTCATACTGCTTGAGGCCGATGCCCAGGCGGTTGTGGAAGAGTATCTGGTCCTGCATGTCGCGCCGGTTGAAGGCTTTACCCAGATCGGCGACGAAGACGACCGGAAATTCCAGGCCTTTGCTCTTGTGGATACTCATGATGCGCACGACGTCTTCATTTTCGCTGACGACTTTAGCCGGTGCCAGGTCGAGGCCGTCTTCTTTCATCTTGTCCATGAGCTGCAAATAGCGGAACAGGCCGCGGAAGCCGGCATCCTCATACTGCTGGGCCCGGTCGTACAGGGCCTTCAGGTTGGCCTGGCGCACATCACCGCCCGGCATGGCCCCGACGAAATCGACATAGGCCGTATCATCGTACAGGCGCTGCAAGAGCTCTGCTACACCATGGCGGCGGCTGTACGTGCGCCACGAATCAAAGGTCTCCATGAACTGCAGCAGGTCTTCCTTCTTATCGTCCCCTTCGGGCAGGGCTGCCGCATAGGCCGGCAGGTTCTGCCACAGCGTCCCGTCCCCCGCCAGACGGACATCGGCCAGGGCCGTTTCATCCAATCCCACCAGGGGCGACCGCAGGACCGCCGCCATGGCCAGGTCCTGTTCCGGATTATCGATACAGCGCAGGAGAGACAACATGACCTGGACTTCAACGGCGGCAAAATAACCGCCGCTCTGTTCAGCATAGGCCGGAATGCCCCCTTCCTGCAAAGCCTGGATGAGGACGTCGGCCTTGCCGGCCATGGAGCGCAGTAGGATGACGATATGGCGATAGGACAAGGGCTCCAGCGTACCGTCCTTGCGGGCTGCCATACGGCCGCTGGCCAGGAGCTCGCCGATGCGGCGGGCAATGAAGCGGCTTTCCTTTTCAAAGGCCGTACTGCCGTCATCGTCTTCGTCGTCCTTTGCCGTCGGCACGATATCGACCTCAACAGGACCACCAATCCAGCGGTCATCATCGGGAGCCTGCCGGCCGGCATAGAGTTTTTCTCGTTCTCCATAGTCCATGCCAGCAGCATCCCTCGTCATGACCCGCAAAAAGACGTCATTTACCGCATTGAGGATGACCGGGACGCTGCGGAAGTTCCGCCCCAGGTCGATACAGCGCTGCACGGCCTTTTCATCGCGGCTGAAGGACTGGTATTTATCGAGGAACAACGTCGGGTCGGCCAGGCGGAAGCGGTAGATGCTCTGCTTGATATCGCCGACCATGAAGCGGTTATCGTCGCCCGAGACGAGACGGGTAATGAGTTCCTGGACACCGTTCGTATCCTGGTACTCATCGATGAAGACTTCTTCATACTGGCTGCGCAGTTCTTCCGCCGCTGCTGACGGCACGGGATGCTCCGGCGATGCGTCAGGTGCCAGGAGGATCTGCAAACAAAAGTGTTCCAAGTCGCTGAAGTCGATCCAGCCCTTTTCTTTCTTCGCTGCTCCATAGGCTTTGGCAAAATCCAGGGTCAGCGTCACCAGACCCGCCATGACCGGTTTCATGGCCCGCATACCGTCGAGCCATTCTTCCGGCGTCGCCGAGAAATAAACGGGCTGCAGCGTCTTGGTGATATCTTTCTTGACGTCATCCCGCACTTTCTTGCACCGTTCCCAGACAGCCTTATCTTCATCGGATAATTTCCGCAGCCCTTTCAGGCGCGGGAAATCAATGGCCCGGACGAAGCGGCTCAGATCATTCCAGGACTGCGCCTGTACAGCCTGCCGGAGGGCGGCCTGTTCCGCCGTGAACTGGTCACAGGCAGGCGCAAAGGCCTCGCGTTGGCGCAGGTGGTAGAGCACGCCTTCATAACGGCGGACATCTTCTTCCAGGATACGGCGCACGGCATCCTTGACCGGTTCCGCCCAGACCATATCGTCGATGACGGCATCGGGAGCCACGTCATAGGCCTGGGCCGCCGCTTTCAGCCAGTGTTCCGGCCAGGCCATGCTGCGGGCATAGGTATACATGCGGCTCACCGTATCCATGAGCACGTCGTCACCGCGGTCGCTGCCAAACATATCGGCCAGCGGATAGAGAACCGATGCCTTTTCATCGTCTTCATAATAGGACAAGAACACGTCTTCCAGGACCTGACGCCGCAAGAGGTTCAATTCTTCTTCACCGGCAATGGAAAAAGCCGGGTCCAGGTCAATCGTATAAAAATACTTGCGGATGACATGCTGGCAAAAGGCATGGAGCGTCGAGATCTGGGCCGATGGCAGCAGGGCCAGCTGCCGTTCGACGCGGGGGTCCTGCGTTTCCGACAAGGCTTTCATGAGGGCGGTCCCGATGCGGTCGCGCATTTCGGCAGCGGCAGCCTTGGTAAAGGTAACGACTAATAATTCGGTAATATCGACGGGATATTCCTTATCCAGGAGACGGCGGATGATTCGTTCCACCAAAACGGCCGTCTTCCCGGAACCGGCAGCTGCCGACAAGAGCAGCGTCTGTCCCCGGCTGTCAATGGCTGCCTGCTGTTCATTTGTCCAGGCCATGTTCGTCATCTCCTTCATCAAACATCTTGCGGATCATATCGTCTTTATCTTCCCGTCCGACAGCATCATAGGTGTTGCCGTCCATGGCCACATCGAAGCGGCATACCGGTCGGTACGGGCAATAGCTGCACGGTGCCTTCTGTCCCAGGAGGACGGGATGGATGGAAATATCGCCGTCACCGATATGGCCGGCAATATCCTCAATCTGCCGGGCCGCCCAGTCGAGCAGGTGGCTCCAGCCCGCTTCATTATAGAGCGTGTGGGACGCATCACTTAAGGTACCGTCCTTTTTCAGCCTCAAGTTGAGGAAATCGGAAAAGCCCTGCATCGACGTATCCAGCTGCTGCATGACCTGGCCGTCATCGAGATAGAAGCCGGTCAATTTTCCCTTAGACTCATAGAGCTTCTTCTTATCCTCGTCGCTGACGCGGTATTCCAGGGACACCCGGTCATTGCGGACGTAGCAGTACAGCACGGCAGCCGGAATGGCATCGCCGCCAATATTGAGCAGGGCCACGAACATATAGGTCAGGAGCTGCAGTTCCAGGCCCGTGAAAATCTGGCTGATGTCGAGTTGTTTGCGCCCCGATTTATAATCGATGATGACGACATACTTATGGTCTCCCTGGCGAAGGGTATCGATGCGGTCGATCTGCCCGGTGACGACGACGTGGAGACCGTTCTTCAAGGTGAAGCGCAGGGCTTCCCAGGGACTGCCCGGGCGGCCGAAGGATTTTTCCAGCCCTTCCATATGGAAATCGGACACGGCACTGAACGCACTGAGACGGCGTACCGTCCGGGTCAGGGTCTGGATGAGCCGTTCCTTGATTTGGGCGAAATAGGCATTGGACATGAGGATATCGTGCTGGACCTGTGGGGCCAGTTCATCCGTTGCCTGGCGGCAGATAGCCGGGACTTCACTGTCCGGGATGTCATGCCACTGCTTCTGTTCGCGGAGCAGTTTTTCCCCGATGATGCGCAGGGCCCCATGGACCAGCATGCCCAGGTCGGGGGCGGCAAACTGATAGCGCGGCCGTTCTTCCAGCCCCAGGCCGTAGCGGGAATAGTAAGCAAAGGGACAGCTGCGGTACTGCTCAAGCTTCGTGACCGACCCCCGCAAAGTCCCATCGGGAGCGAACAGGCGGCGGACCAGCGCCTCCGGCAAGGTGACGGGCAGGTTCGTGTGGAACAGGCCCTGCACGGCGCGGACAGCCTGATGGCGCCAGCCATGCTGCCAGGCCCAGTCATAGAGAGCCCACCAGACGGAATCGACGGTCTGGCCTTCCGCAGCCGGCCGCAAATGACCGGGCAGGTAGTCCAGCGCTGCCGGCAAAGCCAGCAGATACTCGGCTTCCTGACCGGGCGGCACTTTCGTATCTTTTCGGATGATGCCGGCTGTATAGCCCTTATCACAGAGCTGATGGATCCACGACGCCTTTTCCAGGGCGCTGCCATCATCGTCAGCGACGACATAAGATACGACGAATCGTTCACTGGCCCGGGTCGCGCCTAAATAGAACAAGAAGCGTTCCTGGAACGAACGGAAGCGGCTCCCCGGCCCGAGGACGATACCCAGGTCGGCCAGACGGTGGCGTTCCTTATCGCTGAACAGCCCTTCTTCCTGGCTGTGCTGGGGAAAGATGCCGTCATTGACGCCGCATAAAAAGACGACTTTCGCCTGCATCGTATACCCCCGTTCCACAGCAGTCAGCGTCACGTGGTCCAGCGTCGGCGGAATGAGACTGAATTTCAGACTGCCCAGGCCATCTTCAACGATGCGGGAAAATTCATCGAGATCCGTTTCATCGTCGCCGCAAAGGCTGACGATTTCATTGAGGAAGGTCCCGATGCGCTTCCAGACCTGTTCGTGTTCCTTGCCTTCTTCGGCAAGGCCCGACTGTTCATCTTCTTCCTGCCACTGGCGCAAGGCGTCGGGGATTCCCAGCCGGCACAGCCATCGGTACAACAGGGTACACCAATCGCGCAGGCAATGGGATTCCTGGGCTTCGTTCCAGCAGGGGAAGAGGATATCCCGCACGCGCTGGCGGATGTCGTTGATGCGCTGCAAGCAGGCTTCTTCCCGTTCGTCCACGACCTGTGGCTGTTCCTGCCGGCGCCCATAGGTCCATTCGCCATCCCGCAGCCAATGGCGGCCCTGGATACCGTAAGCCAGACAATAATTTTCCAAATCGTCGACATCGTGGCGGCTCACGGGAAAGAGGTCCGTCTTGAGCAGGCGAAAGATCGACTCATGGGACCAGCGGCTGCGGAAGACGCCGAACAGGGCCGAAATCGCCTCGGCCGCCGGATGGCTGGTCATGGGCCGGCGATAGTCGCTGAAGCAGGGGATGCCGTAGCGCCGGAAGATGCGTTCGACCCGGTCGTGGTACAAATCGCTCGTCCTGGCCAGGACGAGAAAGTCACGATAACGATAGCCCTGATGACAGAGAGCGGCGATTTTCCGGGCAACGCTGTCGATTTCGCCGTCCCTGTCGGAACATTCCCAGATTTCCAGGGCCGATACGGGCTGTGTCATTTCAGCCGGTACAGGCCGGAAGAAGGCGTCGCGAAAGACCGTCAGCGGGCCGTCCGGCCTTTTGGCTACCTTGGTCGTTTCCAGATGAGGAAAGAGGGTCTTTAAATCGCGATAGACTTCATAAGCCCGGTGAAACAAAGCCGTTTCCCGCCGCTGCTGTTCCAGGTGTTCCTCGTCGATGGTCAGGGTAATCGTCACCTGCGCCGTCACGCGTTCCATTTGCCGCAAAATCTCCATCTGCTGCGGTGTAAACCACTGAAACCCGTCGACCCAGACATGGGCGCCCTGGAGGAAGGAATAATGACCGACTTCCCGGGCCAGCAGGGTCATCGTATCGTCTGCCGAGCCGAAATGATCGGCCAGAAAATCCTGATACGCTCCGTAGAGCCGGGAAATATCTTCCAGCTTATGCGACAGCGTCGGATTGGGGACGGCTTCGGCAGCTTTACGCAAGGCATCCGGTGTGACACAGAAAGACCGACATTCCCATAAGAAACGGCCAGCCGTATCGGCAAAATTCGGCTGTCTGGCCGCCGTCTGCAAGACGGAAAACTCTTTTTCCCCCTTGTGCAGCAGGCGCTGTAAAATAATCTTCCGGGCCAGTTCGGACAGAGACGCATGGGCCAGGCCCCGTTCCTGGAACACGTTATAAGCCAGGCGGGAAAAACCGACGACTTGCGTCCCTATAAAGCCCTGTCCCTCTGAATGTTCAGCCAGATGCCGTTCGGCGCCATATGTCGCCTGGTCAGGGACAAGGAGCAAAGCCTTGCCGCCGGCAGCCGCACAGGCCTGTATCTCCCGATAGCACTGCGTCGACTTGCCGCTTCCGGCCTTGCCCAATAATACGGTAACAGCCATGGACGTACCTCCTTACATAAAAATCGATTATCTCTATTATACCCGATTTCCACTGGAAAAGAACAGTAAAAAGAGGCTGTCGCATGAAGACAGCCTCTTTGGGAGTATTAAGTTTGCAGTTTGTAGTTTCCAAAGCCTTCACGCGGCAAAAATCAACGGAAGATGGCGCAGGCCGTCTTGAGGAAGGGCAGGCGTTTGCTCAGGCCCGTCCGCGACCGCTGGATCCACTTGAGGTCATACGGTTCAAAGACGACGCGCTTATAGGCTTCGATATCCAAGGGCGTGCCATCCCAGTCAGAATGGATGTCCCCGGTCTGTTTGATGAGGATATCGTAGAGGATGTCGTATTCTTTGTCATCCCGTCTATCCCGTTCGATGACCGTGCTGTACGGCAGGGTCTTATGATAGGTCAGTTCCATGCCTTTGTAGTCGAAATGGAAGCCACAACGCATGCGGCAGCCATCAAGACCGGTATAATCGGCGATTTTCTTCAAGTCGTGAAGGATATGGTCGTGACCTTCTTCATAGAGATTGTCCGGCGTCGTTTCCGTATAGTCGAAACGGAACTGGATCGATGCCCCGTCGATGTGGCGGAACCGTTCCAGGTACGGCTTGAGCTGGTCAGCCGGATATTTCTTATACAATACACAGTTGATACGGAAAGGAACAGCCAGACGGCTCAAGAGAGCGTCATTCGATTCCTGTACATAATGCTGCATATGGCGCGATACGTTGATGCAGGTAATCTTATGGCGGTTGCGTTCCGTAAAGGCGACGATGTCGTCTTCCGATTGGTTTTCAAAGACCGGCAAGGTCGTATTGATGTATACCTTATGTGTCACAGGAATACAGTCCAGCATACGCTGCAGCGATTCCATATTGGCAAAAGGTTCGCCGCCAGTGAAGACAAAGTCACAGAACGGCGTAATGCTATCCATCAGGCGGATGCTCCGGCAGATAGCCTCTTCGGAAAAACCAGTCATGTCTTCATATTCTGCCTTGTTGATGCAGAACGGACAATGATTGTGACAGTTGTAAGGCACGAAAACCGTGACGGTAGCTCCGCCATTCCGTGCCTTATACGGGTGGACCACACGCGGTACAGTCGTTGCGGCCATGCTGATTGTTGTTTTCATTCTTCTTTCGCCTCGAATCGTGGATAAGATCCCAAGCTGTTCCCACACTGCTGCCGACGAAAAGGAAAATATTTTTTCATCTTACAGCAGACAATCTTGTGACCCGAATGTAGTATCCACGGTTATTGTACCATAAAAGTCCAGTTCTGCAAATGCATATTCTATATTCCCCTTTTGCATAATTTTCATATAAAAACAATTCATATAGGGAAGTATTTAATTTTATTATTTTTTTATTGTTTTTTCCTTCAATCGAGGGCCTTGCTGATGTCAGCTGCCGTCTTTTTGACGGCCTCAATGGCCATGTTCCGTTCTTCCCCAGCCAGTCGTTCCGCCGGTCCGGATAGACTGATAGCTGCCGTGATATGGCCGCCATAAAAAATAGGCGCCGCAATGCAGGCCATGCCGAGTTCCACTTCTTCCCGTTCTACGGCATAGCCCCGGCGGCGGATTTTTTCCAGTTCCTGGAGCAAATCGCCCCAGTCGGTCACGGTATACTCAGTAAACTTCTGTAGCGTACATCCCGTGTAGGTGTGCAGGTATTCCGGTGAAAAAGCGAGCAGGCACTTGCCCGACGCCGAACAATACGCCGGACGGACGGCACCGACAGGTGGTGCCGTATCAATCGTCCTGGGCGACTTTATCTTTTCTAAAATGATGTGCTGCGGATAAGGCGCTCCGTTATGGGCAAACGTCGTGATGTGGACGCCTTCGTTGCATTGCAGGGACAAGGCCTTGGCATAGGGATAGGCGACTTTGGGGAATTTATCCTTTTCCCGGAACAGCATCCCCAGGGCATAGACCTGGAGCCCCAGCCAGTATTTCCCCGTTTCGTTGTCTTTTTGGACGAATCCGCGCCGTTCCAGCGTATCCATAGTACGGCTGACCGTACTCTTATGAAGTTCCATCATCTTGCTGATACTGGTCACACTGAGGGGCCTTTCTTCTTTTAAAAAGAGCTGTAAAACGGCCAGGGCCCGGTCAATCGATTCAATCATCCTCGTTCCCCCGATCCGGCGTCTTCACGACGCCAAGAAATAATATACTTATTATAGGGAATACTCCTATAATGTCAAGAGGGAAGGCCAGGCAGTCTCCTGAAACCCATCAATGGCAGACCTCCCGGGAAGCCTGGCTATGGTCGTACAGGCACTGTGACAGCTTGCGGATCAACGCTTCACATTCCAAATGGCCGCGCCAGCTCTTCGGAATGGCCTGGACTCCATCCTGAGCGCCCATGATATTCCCGCAGATGGCGCCGCACGTATCGCTGTCACCATCCTGATTGCAGGCCATGAGGACAGCATCTTTCAGATGCCCCGTCTTGAGGACGCAGTACACGGACAGGGCCAAGGCTTCATCGCCTTTCTTGCCCAGTCCCAGCTTCTTCATGGAGTGAACCGGGTTGCGGTCGGTCACGGCTTCGTCAACAGCCCGCAGGATGGTCTTCATGAGCGGCGTCCCTTCCGGGTCCCCCTGTAAGATGCGCAAGGCGCCTCCCAGGGCCGTGCTGATATCCTTTCCTGCCGCCAGGAAAGCGATCATGGCACCCAGTGTCGCCGTCGGCAAATACGCTTCCGGACCGCCGTGGGTCAGGCTGGCAGCCTGGCAGCCGACGGCAAAGGCCTTTTCCGGGTCACCGGCGTAAAACAAGCCGATGGGCGCCGCCCGCATGACCGTGCTGCTGCCACAGCTGTGGTTCATCGGTTCCTGACGGGACAACTTTTTCCCTGAGGCCAGGGATGTCAGGCAGGTCTTTCCCGGCGAGCGGCGGGCAAAGAGTTCTTCTTCTCCCATGATGTCGTAGTCGCAATCGACTTCATGGGGCTGGCGCTTCATCCATTTTTCCTGTTCCGGATGAATGATGCGTTCTGTCTGCGTATAGTACCAGCGCATGTACGACCGATACAGTCCATCTGAAGGTTCCAGTCCGTCGTGGTCAGCCCACAGCATGCCGTCAGCCGTGAACAAAGCCAGCTGCGTATCGTCCGAAATCAGGCTCTTATTGCCATTTTTAGCCGATTTTAAAACAGTACGCAATCCATAAGGACCGTATTTCTTATGAATCGTCTTCAAATCATCACATTCAATGACGAAACCCAAAGCGTCGCCTACAGCGCCACCAAACATGCAACCCATAAACCGATCTAGCCCATCCATGTAGCATCCTCCTATCCGTAATCCTGCTTTTCTTTTTCTCGAAAAAAATTTTACATTTTCGTTCAAGTAGTATATAATAAAAAGTTTATATATCCATTATACAGGTTGTGATAGGAATTTGCAAATAAAAAAAACGGGCCGCCCTTTGGGACGGCCCCTACGAACTACTAACATTTATTTTCCGGCTACGAGGAGATCGGTCTTTCCTTCTACGCGGTCCATGGCTTTCTTTACGATAGCGGCCAGGCCTTGCATCTTGATTTCCGGGATGGAGCAGACGCCGAGGCGGACGCCTTGAGCCAGGGGGCCGGCAAAGACCAGGTCGTCTTCCAGGGCCTGGCAGACGGCAGCTGATTTCTGGGTCGGGATGGAAATGAAGAAGCCCCCTTTATAAGGCACATAAGAGAGACCGCAACGGTCGGCTTCATATGTAAAGATATCGGCACGGCGGCGCAGGCTCTTGGCGAAGGCCAGGTGTTCCAGATCGAGCTGGGCCATGAGGTCGCGGTCGCTGCGTATCCGGGTCATGAGCGTCATGGCTGCGCGGTTGATGTTCGACCAGGCCGTGCGGGCGGAATATTTGCCCAGATTGGCAAATTCTTCGATGACAGCTTGGCTCGACGACAAGCCGACGAGGGCCCCAGCGCGCTGGCCGTACATCGTATAGCCTTTGGACATGCTGAAAGCAAACATGGTAAAGATATGTTCCGGAAGGCCTGCGAACTGGGTCATGAACGAGCGGACGCGGTTCTTTTCGCCGGCATAGGCAATATAGGCGATATCGACGAGGATACTGATGCGCTTGCCGTTCTTTTCATGAAGGCGGCAGACTTCGAGGACATCGGCCCATTCTGCATCGGACAGAGCAAAGCCCGTCGGGTTGTTGGCCGGCGTATTGAGGATGATGAGCAGCGAATCCTGGCGGTGCAGGATATGGGAAACAGCTGCCGAGAACGCGGCCGTATTGAAATGGCCCTGGTCATCCATCATCGAGAACGTATGCAGATCGCGGCCGATTTCCTGGCACAGGCAGTCATAGATGTTCCAGCGCCAGTCCGTCGTCAAGACGGCATCGCCGACTTCCGAATAGTTGGCAATGGCAATGTGGATGGCACCGGTGCCGCCTGACGTAGCTACGGCATCGACATAGCCGTCGGGCCGACAGCCTTCAAAGGTTTCATCGATGACGGCTTTCCGGTAGCCTTCCAGCCCCATGGGCGGCGCATAAGTGATGAAATCGCTCATCGGCAAAGAGCGGTATAACTGTTCAACGACAGGCAGACAAGCCAGTTTTTCATCTTCACCGGCATAACAGCCAACAGTCGCGTTGATAACTTTCTCTTCTCCATACCGCGCTGCCGCCTCCCGGGCTGCCGCTCCAGCGGCGAATACCACGTCACGTAAAGTCTTGCCTTCTCGGCTCGATGCTGCCATAATCGTCATAATGAAAAACCCCTCTCTGCATGTAGTGTTTACTCCGCGGACACTTGTTCTCCCCAAATGTCCTGACGTCCTACATTATAGCACTATGAAAAGAGTTTTTATATAGCGAAAAGCATAAAATACTGTATACACAAAAAGTATCTTGTATACAAAATTCAGTGTCCATAATTTTCCTGTCCCTGACTGCCGTCATCGACATGGAACGTCGCCTGTTTGATGCCCTTCATCGCCAGGAGCTGACTGATGATTTCCGTCTCATCCATGTGATGGGCCGCCTTCAATTCGATGTCGATATCTGCCAAAGGCGCGTCATCATCATTATGCGAATGGAACGTTTTGATATGCATATGATGGTCGTGGATGAACGTCGATAATTTCCGGGCCTGGCCGATATTGTTCTTCATGACTAGGTGCATGACATACTTCTTGTGGAAGCGCCCTTCCAGGCGGGCATCGAGGCGGACGAAGACCGTCAGGACCAGGAAAATCAGGGCCGTCGCCACACAGGCAATGGTGAGATAGCCTGCACCGACGACGAGGCCGATGGCCGAAACAGCCCAGAGGCCGGCAGCCGTCGTCAAGCCGCGGACGCTGCGGTCCTTCTGATTGGCCAGGATCGTACCGGCACCGATGAAACCGACACCGGATACGACTTGGGCCGCAATCCGTTCGGGGTCGGAATTGTTGTAGCCGAAGGTAAAATAGTAATCCATGGCGATGTTGATGGATATAATCATGCATAAGCAGGAACCGACGCAGACCAGGGTATGCGTCCGAAGGCCGGCAGACTTGCTTTGGGCCTGCCGTTCATAACCGATGAGTCCGCCCAGGATAAGGGCTATAATCAGGCGGATGATGCTGTCTTCCGTAGAAATCATAATAGGCTCAACTTCTTTCAAAATATTTTTTACATCCGTTAAGAAAACGTTATAATGGTATTATAGTATAGAGAGGAAGGAAAGAACAAGCAAAATGTTTTCTCCGCCTCAAAGAAAGAAGGTCATTCCCATGAACCGCTTCATTTATTTCGATAATCTGCGCAGTGCCGCCGTCGTATTGACGCTGGCCGCGTTATTGCTTCAGCCTTGGCACGCTTTCTATGAGGAAAGTGCGGTCATCGCCATTTCCATCGTCTTTTTCATCAGTGCCTACTTCGGAGCCTCGGCCCTGCGCATCCGCACGATATCCTTCTTCCTCAAGGATAAAGGGAAACGCCTGGGCTGGCCGGGCCTGGTCCTGCTGCTTCTGGGCATGGAGGAACAACTGGTGACTGCCAGCCTGCCGGTCACGTCATGGGTCCTGCCCTGGCTCTTCCTGCTCTTTGCCGGATTAGCCCTGGTCAAACAGCTCAACCATAACATCTTGCAGCATCGCATCGCCTCGAAGCCCTCCGTCCCGTTCCTGCTGGCTTTCATCGTCATCCTAGCAGCGGCCCTCTTCTTCTGCCAGGCCTGCCTGCCACAGACCCTGGCTATCCCCTATATCGCCCAAGTCCGTCCGGACTGGCTGGTCCTGTCTTTCTTCTCCTTTGGCTTAGGCGTCTATGCCTTCCGCCATCGCTGGTTCACGCCGTCCGGCTATCAGCCCAAGGGCAACGGGCTCCTGGGCTTTGCCATCATGGTCGGCGTCTACGCGGCCTGGATGCCCGGCAAAGGCGCGACGATCCTGACGGCGCTGACACCGACGTTATTGCTCATCGCTTCTGTCCTGGGCCTGTCGGCCTGCTTCCGCCAGCAGTTCAACGCGCATACGGCCTGGTCCCACACGCTGCACCGCATTTCCTACGGCCTGTTCTTCGTCAGCGAACCGATCATCATCCATTCGATGTGGTTCTTACAGCCTCTGGCCGTCGCCCTATGGCTGAAAATCGTCATTACGGCCCTCGTCCTGGCGATTTATAGCTACCTGCTCTGCCGCTATGCCCTGCTCCACATCCCATGCTTTAAAAGCAAGGGATAATGGTCCGAAATACTAGCCCCGGCAAGCCATCTGTGCTATGATAGATAGCAAGTTTGTTTCTTTACATTATGGATAAGGAGTGTGCCTACTTGGATACATTATTACAACTCATGGAATCGTATGGCTATATCGCTATGTTCGTGGCTATGGCATTGGAAAATGCCAATATCCCCATTCCCAGCGAAGTCGTACTCGGGTTCGCCGGTTTCCTCATTTCCCAGCAGATTTTTTCATTCTGGACGACCTTTGCCGTAGCCTGCATCGCCGGTGTCGTCGGCTCGATTATCAGCTACTGGCTCGGCTCTTACGGTGGCCGGCCGTTACTGTTAAAGTATGGCAAATACATCTTCTTCAATGAACGCAAATTCCGCATGGCCGAAGACCTGTTCAACAAGTACGGCGGCATCACCATCATTATCTGCCGCTGCCTGCCCGGCGTGCGCACGTTCATTTCCTTCCCGGCCGGCGTAGCCCGCTATCCTTTCTGGCGCTTCGTCATTTTCACCATCATCGGTACCATCCCCTGGACGCTGCTCCTCATATGGGCCGGCTCTCTCTTGGGCAGCCATTGGCGCGACCTCATCCAGTACAACCACATCTTCCTCATGGCCGTCGCTGCCCTCTGTGTCGTCGCCGCCGTCGTATTCGTATGGCATAAACGCCGCCGGAGAAATGTAGCATGAAACAATGGTTCTTAAAAAATCGGTACGGCTTGACCGTCGCCTTAGTGGCAGCAATCATCTTGCTGCCATTTTTAGGTGCTGCGCCCCTCATGGACCCGGACGAACCGGTCTACGGCGAAACGGCGCGGGAAATGCTGTTGGCCGGGGATTGGCTGTCGCCGCGCATTTTCGGCCAATATTGGTACGATAAACCACCACTCTTCTACTGGCTGGAAATGCTGTCATACAGCTTCTTCGGCATTTCCGACATCTCGTCCCGCCTGCCCAGCGTCATCATGGCCCTGGCCACGATACTGTACGTCTATGTCCAGGGGAAAGAATTATTCAATAAACCCATCGCCTTCCTCTCAGCCCTGCTCCTGGTGACCAGTGCGGGCTTCATGTATATCGGCAAGGCCGCCGTCACCGACATGACCCTCATGTTCACCCTGACGGTGACGATGATTTCCTTTTACCGTAAAAAGTATTATATAGCCTATATTTTCTGCGGCCTGTCACTCCTGGCCAAAGGCCCCGTCGGCTATGCCTTCCCGGCCCTGATCATGCTCATCTACCTGGCCTGGACACGGCAGTGGACGCTCATGAAACACATGAAGATCCCCCAGGGCATCCTGCTGGCTTTTGCCGTCGGCCTGCCCTGGTACTTCCTGATGTATAAGGTCCACGGCGAAGTCTTCCTGGACACCTTCATCGGCTATCACAACATCACCCGCTTCGCCGCGCCGGAACATCCGGGCCAGAACAGTATTTTCTTCTTCATCCCCATCCTCTTCGCCGCTATGATGCCCTGGACAGCGGCCTTGTTCCCGACGCTCTGGCGACTGTTCAAAAAACGGGACCCCTTCCGGGATACGCTGCAGTACTGCCTGGTCTGGGCCGCGTTCATCTTCCTCTTCTTCTCCTTCTCCAAGACCCAGCTGGTCACGTACATTGCCCCCATGTTTCCGCCGACGGCTTACCTGCTGGGCTGGTACGGCTACCGCTGCTATATCGAACGAAAATTCTCACGGCCCCTGCTCCTGACCTTATATTTCCTGGGGCTGGCCGTCCTAGCCTGTAATGCCATCCCCCTCCACGAGGAAGCGTCCTTTTTCCGTCCGGCCATCCTCTGGGGTTCCTGCCTGCTGGCAGCGGCCTTGTTCCTGCCGGCGGTCTGCTTATGGCGCCATTATTATCGGGCCGCTTTCATCGCCGGCATCGTGACCATGACCGCTTTCTCCTGGGCCGCTTTCGGCTTCATCATTCCCCAGTTCAAAGTCCATGTCACCTCCTATGACACGGCCCAGATCCTGCCGGACGTCTACGATGGCCATTCCATGCTCTATATCGAAAAGTTCCTGCGCCCGGGTATCTCCTATTACAGCGGTATGTACGGGCGCGAGTGGGACCCCGTCAAGGACCCGGACCTGGAAGCCTTATTACAGAAAAAGGATAAGATTTTCCTCATCATGTCGAAATCGACGTTCCACAAACTGGCCAAGTCCCAACACTTGATCGACCGCTTCGGTATCGCCGCCGAAACGCCGACGCAGGTCATCCTCATCAATCATCCCTAGGAGGTATCCCATGAAACAGCGCACCTTCCTGGCCGTCATCTTCATGGCGGCTTTCCTCTTCCTGGCCGCCGGCATCTCCCAGCTGGCCGTCACCGACCCGGTCGAATCGAATTACGCCCTGACGGCTTTAGAAATGGTCCGCAGCGGCGACTGGCTCTCTCCGCAGATTTACGGCACCTACTGGTATGATAAGCCCATTTTCCTGTACTGGCTCCTGAGCCTGTCCTACAGTCTTTTAGGTACGACCGACCTGGCTGCCCGCCTGCCGGCCGTCCTCTTCGGCGCAGCTTCATGCACCCTGGCGGCCTGGTTCGCCCTACGCCAGACAGGACGCCGCCTGACAGCCATCCTCTTCGCCGCCATGACAGGCACGTCCCTCATCGGCTGGTTCATCAGCCGTTCTGTCATCACCGATCAGCCCTTGTATTTCTTCAGTGGCGCTACCTTGTTCTTCGCCTACATCGGCCTGACCGAAGGAAAGAAAAGCTACGTCACGGCAGCTTATGTCATGGCAGCCGGCGCCGTCCTGACCAAAGGCCCGGTCGGCCTGGTCCTGCCCGGCCTGTTCCTGCTGCTCTTTATCGCCATCCAGCGCCGGCCCGATTATCTTAAAAGACTTTTCCCGCCAGTCGGCATCGTCCTCTTTCTCCTCCTCTGCCTGAGCTGGTACGGTCCCATGTACAACCGCCATGGCATGAACTTCATCGACGGCCTGCTGGGCTTCAACAACGTCGTCCGGGCCACCGTATCGGAACATCCCGAATACGATGTCTGGTATTATTATATCGTCCTCGTCCCGGTCAGCCTCCTGCCCTGGACCGGTCCCTGCCTGTACGGCCTGTGGCGGCGGCGCAGCCATCGCGATGAATACGTCTTCATGGCACTCTGGGCCTTGGGGACGATTTTGTTCTACAGCCTCATGGCGACGAAATACCCGACATACGCGTACATCGCCAACTGGCCCCTCTTATATCTCGGCGCCTGCACGATGCAGGACTGGCTCGACGAAGACGCCCGCTATGCCTGGCTGGCAGCCCTCATCCCGGCTTCCCTTTACGGCCTGCTCTTCGCTTCGCTGACGGCCTTTACGGGAAAAACTCCCTTTCCGGTCCCGAGCCTGCTCTTGTTGACTGTCTTCCTGAGCATCATGGCCATCCTGACCTGGCTGGCCTGGTGGCAGAAAGCTTATCTGGCCCTGCCCTTTTTCCTCGTCACGGCGACAGCCGTCACTTACCTCATCGTAACCTTCCAGGTCTTGGTGCCCTTCTATCAGTACCGGTCGGCCCAGACCTTGACGATCCTGGCCAATCAGGGCCCGGTCTATTTCTTTGAAGAATACCGCACGTCCTATCCCTATTACACGGGACAGCCGGCGTACTGGACGGCACCGGCGGACTACGATGAAAGCGCCCGGCTCCAGCGCGATGCCGTCTGGGCCAAGAAACACGTCTACCCGACAGAGGCAGAAGCTCAGGTATTGACCAGACTGACCCAGCATCAGTCCCTGACGATCGTCGTCCCGGAAGGGAAATATAAGGATTATAAAGCCTCGAAATTTTTCAATCTGACCCATGAAACCGGCCAATCCGGCCCATACCACGTTTTCAAGCCCATTCCTTAGGACAGGAGGATTTCCCATGGAAGAACTCATCCAAAAACTCTGCACCTATCATCGCCCAGGCGTCTTCAATCCCTGGTCCGAATACGACGAATCCTGTGACCTCGGTCCGGACGCCCCGGCCATCCGCTGCCAGCAGCTGCGTGACTACCTGGCGCCGCGCCTGTCCAAGGCCCGCATCGTCCTCGTCGCCGAAGCCGCTGGCTACCAGGGCTGCCGCTTCACAGGCATCCCCATCACCTGCGAACGCATGCTCCTGGACCAGCATAAACAGATAGGCTCCGCCATCATCCTGGGCCATCGCGGCCAGCGCACGAGCCGGCCCGACAGCCCTTACATGACCAGCCGGCCCCAGCGGGAAAAAGGCATGAATGAACCGACGGACACCTATGTCTGGGGTGCCGTTGTCGATAACGGCCTGGATCCGCGCGACGTCCTGTTATGGAACATCTTTCCCTTTCATCCTTATAAGGCTTCGCCTTTTTCCAACCGCACGCCGACGGACAGCGAGCTGGCCGAAGGCCTCGTATACGCCAAAGTCCTGCTGCAGTACTGCCGTCCCGATATCCGCCTGGCCGCCATCGGCAGGAAATCGGCAGAAACCCTGAAAAATGCCGGCTTCCCGGCCCTAGCCATGCGCCATCCGGCAAACGGTGGTGCCAGCCTCTTCCGGGAACAGTTCGCACGTTTTTTCCAATAATTCCTTTAAAAAATCGGTTAAATTCGATTTTTACATTAAATTTATCAGCGTTTTTTACGAAAACATGCAAGAAAATCATTGCATCGACTTCACAAATTGTTTATAATCATAGGTACACCACAGTATATACGAGCCTTCTCTCTCATACAGTGACGGCTCGTTTTTGTATACCCAAAGGGGGATTACGTATGAATAAAGAAATGCGCGATCTGCCGAGCCCGCAGGGCCTGTACGATCCGTCATATGAACACGATGCCTGTGGCATCGGTATCGTTGCCAATATAAAAGGGAAGAAGTCCTACGGCATCATCGACGATGCCCTGACCATCCTGGAAAACCTCCGTCACCGCGGTGCCGAAGGGGCCGACGCCAACAGCGGCGACGGCGCCGGCATCCTGGTCCAGATTCCGCACCAGTTCTTTAAACGCGAATGTGAAGTCCTGGGCTTTTCCCTGCCCGACGAAGGCGAATACGGCGTCGGCATGATTTTTGCCCACCGCTATGAAACGTTCCGCAAGAAACAGATGGAAGCCTTTGAAGACATCGTCCGCTCCGAAGGCCTGTCCATCCTCGGCTGGCGCGACGTCCCGGTCGATGAAAGCCTGATCGGCAATATCGCCAAACAGACGTGTCCCCATTTCCTGCAGGTCTTCATCCGCAAAGACCCGACCATGAAGACCCAAATGGACTTTGAACGGAAACTGTACGTCATCCGCAAACTGGCCGAAAAAGCCATCGTCCCGGAAAGCCAGAAGAACGGCACGGACTTCTACATCGCCAGCCTGTCGTCGAAGACCATCGTCTACAAGGGCATGCTGACGTCCATGCAGCTGCGCCACTTCTTCCTCGACCTGTCGGACCTGGATTTCGTCACATCCATGGCCCTCATCCATTCCCGTTTCAGTACCAATACCTTCCCCAGCTGGGCCCGGGCCCATCCGAACCGTTATATCGTCCACAATGGGGAAATCAACACTATCCAGGGCAATATCAACTGGCTCAACGCCCGTGAAGGCAAGTCCAAATCGGACTTCTTCCCGGATATGGAAAAAGTCTTCCCCGTCGTCGACGATACGGGCAGCGACTCGTCCATGTTCGACAACTGCCTGGAATACTTGTACATGACAGGCCACTCCCTGCCCCACGCCATGATGATGATGATTCCGGAACCTTGGGAACGGGATCCCCTCATGAGCGATGAAAAACGTGATTTCTACCGCTACCATAACTTCATGCTCGAACAGTGGGATGGCCCGGCAGCTATCGGCTTCTGCGACGGCACGGTCATCGGCGGAATGCTCGACCGCAACGGCCTGCGCCCGGCCCGCTACTATGTCACCCGCGACGACCGGGTCATCGTAAGTTCCGAAGTCGGCGTCGTCAACATCCCGCCGGAAGACGTCCTCTATAAAGGCCGCCTGGAACCGGGCAAGATGCTCCTCGTCGATACGAATAAACAGCGCATCATCGACGACGACGAAATCAAGCATGAAATCGCCACGGAACACCCCTACCATGAATGGTACAAAGAACATATCGTCAACCTCGACGATCTCATGACGGGCCAGAACATCGCCAACAGCGATGCCATCATCCCCTATGACCTGAAGGAACAGGAAAAGGTCTTCGGCTATACCCAGGAAGACATGGACAAAGTCATCCTGCCCATGGCCCGCGATGCCCAGCACGCCATCGACTCCATGGGCGTCGACGTACCTTTGGCCGTCCTCAACGACCGTCCGCAGCTCCTCTATGATTATTTCAAAGAAAACTTTGCCCAGGTCACCAACCCGGCTATCGACGGCGTCCGCGAAAAGACGGTCATGTCGTCGGCAGTCATGGCCGGCAACGTCGCCAACATCATGGAACCGAACGAAGCATCGACGGCAGCCTTATACCTCAAAGGACCGATTCTGACCAACGAACAGATGTCGGTCATCAAGTCCCTCATGACGCCGAAACTGCGTGCAGCCACGCTGTCCATGCTCTATCCCGTCAACAGCGGTGCCGAAGGCATGGAAACGGCCATCGAATCGCTGTGCATCGACGCCTTGAAGGCCATCAAGAACGGCGCCAACATCCTCGTCCTGTCCGACCGCGGCGTCAACTCCCGCATGGCCGCCATCCCGGCCCTCCTGGCCTCGGCAGCCCTGCACCATTACCTCATCGACAAGGCCGTCCGTTCCGACGTCGGCCTCATCCTGGAATCGGGCGAACCGCGCGAAGTCCATCACTTCTGCACCCTCATCGGCTACGGCATTACGGCCATCAACCCGTACATCGCCCTGGAATCGATCAAGGAACTCATTGCCAACAAGAAGCTCCAGAAAACCGATTACGAAACGGCCAAACAGAACTACATCGACGCCGCCGTCAAAGGTATCCTGGCCGTCATGTCCAAGATGGGCATTTCTACGGTCCACAGCTACCACGGCGCACAGATTTTTGAAGCCGTCGGCATCAAGCAGGACTTGATCGACAAATATTTCTGCAACACGCCGTCCCGCATCGAAGGCCTGGGCATTGCCGAAATCGCCAAAGAAAACGCCCTGCGCCACGAAGAAGCGTACAGCACAGGCGATAAATTGGAACGGGGCGACTTCTATCAGTACCATAAAGGCGGCCAGCCGCACATCATCGACCCGGAAACGGTCCAGCTCCTACAGAAAGCCGTCCAGAACGACGACTATGCGACGTATAAGAAATACGCCGACCACGTCAACCGCCAGACTATCTTCCGCCTGCGCGACCTCTTGGATTTCGAATATCCTGCCGGCAGCAGCATCCCTATCGAAGAAGTCGAACCGGTCGACTCCATCGTCAAGCGCTTCCGCACTGGTGCCATGAGTTACGGCGCCCTCAGCAAGGAAGCCCATGAATGTGTCGCTACGGCCATGAATCGCTTAGGCGGCATGAGCAACACCGGTGAAGGCGGCGAAGACTCGGCCCGCTTCAATACGGAAACGAACGACCGCATCAAACAGGTCGCCTCGGCCCGTTTCGGCGTCACCAGCGATTACCTCATCCACGCCGACGAACTGCAGATTAAATGCTCGCAAGGGGCAAAACCGGGTGAAGGCGGCCATCTGCCGGGCAATAAAGTCTACCCGGACATCGCCAAGACCCGTCATGCTACGACCGGTGTCGCCCTCATTTCACCTCCGCCTCATCACGATATCTACTCCATCGAAGACCTGGCCGAACTTATCTTCGACCTCAAGAACGCCAACCGCAAGGCTACGATCGGCGTCAAATTGACGTCCGGCGCCGGCATCGGCACGATTGCAGCCGGTGTCGTCAAAGCAAAAGCCGACGACATCGTCGTCAGCGGCTATGACGGCGGGACCGGCGCTTCGCCGCGTACCAGCCTGCGCCATGCCGGCCTGCCCTGGGAAATCGGCCTGTCCGAAGTCCAGCAGACACTGCTCCTCAACCGCCTGCGCGACCGCGTCACCCTGGAAGTCGACGGCAAACTGCTCACCGGCCGCGACGTCGCCATCGCCGCTCTCTTCGGCGCTGAAGTCTTTGGTTTCGGCACGGCGCCGCTCCTGGCCATCGGCTGCCATATGCTGCGTGTCTGCCACCTCAACACCTGCCCGTACGGCGTCTGCACACAGGACGAAAAACTGCGCAAACGCTTCAAGGGCAAACCGGAATACATCATCAACTTCATGCGCTTCGTCGCACAGGACCTGCGGGAAATCATGGCCCGCCTGGGCTTCCATACCATCGACGAAATGGTCGGCCGCTACGATTGCCTGAAACAGCGCGATCACTTCGGCAACTGGAAAGCCAAGACGGTCAACCTGAAGAACCTCCTGTACCGTCCGTACACCGACGCTTCCGTCGGCCAGCACTTCACGACACCTCAGGACCACAAAATCAACACGACTTTGGATATGTCCAAACTGGTCCGCATGTGCCGTCCGGCCCTGGAAGAACAGAAACACATCCGCGCCCGCCTGCGCATCAAGAATACGGATCGCGTCACCGGGACCATCCTGGGCAGTGAAATCACCAAGCGCTACGGCGAAAAAGGTCTGGCTGAAGACACGATTATCTTGTCCTTCGTCGGTTCGGCCGGCCAGAGTTTCGGCGCCTTCATCCCCCATGGCCTAACACTGACCCTGGAAGGCGATGCCAACGATTACCTCGGCAAAGGCCTGTCGGGTGGCAAGATCATCGTATCGCCGCCGCGGGAATCGGTCTTCCCGGCGGAAGACAACATCATCATCGGCAACGTCGCCTTCTACGGCGCGACCAGCGGCGAAGCTTACATCAACGGCACGGCCGGTGAACGCTTCTGCGTCCGCAACAGCGGCATCAGCGCCGTCGTCGAAGGCGTCGGCAACCACGGCTGCGAATACATGACCGGCGGCCGGGTCCTCATCCTCGGCCAGACAGGGCGCAACTTTGCTGCCGGCATGTCCGGCGGTATCGCCTACGTCTATGACCTGGATCCGAACAAATGCAATAAAGACCTGGTCAAACTAGAACCGCTCACGGACGATGATGAAAAAGCGGCCGTCAAGACGATGTTGGAAAAACACGTCCAATACACGGACAGCAATCTGGGCCATATCCTCTTAGAAAACTGGGACGACACCGTCACTCACCTGACCAAAGTCATCCCCGAAGCCTATGAAGAAATGGTCGCCCTCATCGCCCAGGCGGAAGCCGAAGGCCATACCGACCAAGAAGCACACATGATTGCATTCGAAAAGAAACACGGAAAGAACGGAAAGAAATAAAAAAAAGCGCTGTCGCGATGCGACAGCGCCTTTTTAGTGGTTAGCAGCTAGTGACTAAGGGTTGGCGGATGGCAAAACCTTCGTGTGACATTCCTTTGTGAACGTACTCCCGCCTATAGAGGCGGGAGCTTCCTGCTTCAACGAGAACAGCGCCACGGACTCCAAAGAGTTGCGGCGGCTTACAATCTCTCCACAGGCGTAGATTCCCGTGCGACCCACGGTATTTTATGGATTACGTCAGGCTGATATTCGCCTGGCTTCTTCTCGGATATTTATGGCTGCGTTTTTATCCCTGTCATGATGACTGCCACATTTGGGACAATTCCATTCCCGTACAGACAAATCTTTAGTTTCACTAGTTCGGTAGCCACATACGTGACACAGCTGGCTGCTCGGATACCACTTGTCTATCTTGATAAGCTGTTTGCCTTGCCAAGCCAACTTATATTCCAGCATGTTCGTGAACAGATTCCAGCCATTGTCCGCTACGGATTTGCCAAAACTGAACTTACCACCCTTTTTCCGCTTTGCCATCGCTTTGACGCTGATATCCTCAATGCCAATGGCATCATAGCGGTCTGCAAGGTAGCGGGACTTTTTGTGCAGGAAATCCCGGCGTTGATTGGCCACTTTCTCATGGAGAATAGCTACGCGCAGTCTTTGTTTCTCTCTGTTGTGACTTCCTTTTTGTTTCTTGGATAGCTTCTGTTGCGCCTTAGCCAGTCTTTTCTCTGCCTTTCGCAGGAAATCGGGATATTTAGCATCCTCCTCATCGGAAGCCACATACAAGCCATGCATCGCAAAATCCAAGCCAAGGAAGGTCTTCGGTATGACAGGGAGTACTTGGTTTTCATACTCCACCAGCATACTGATATAGTACTTTCCTGATGGCGTCTTGCTGATGGTTACGGTCTTTATGATACTGTTCTCTGGCAAGGGGCGATGCTGGCATAATTTCACCCAGCCGACTTTTGGCAGTTTCACCTTATGGCCCTCGATTCGGACAGAACCCTTCTGGTTGTTCGTGGAATACGAAGCGCGACTATTTTTCTTTGACTTGAAGCGCGGCTTGCCGAAATGCTGGCTGTCATTCCAAAAGTGGCTGTATGCCTTGTTCAGATTCAGTTGGGCATTGGCAAGGGCTAAACTATCGACTTCCTTTAGCCAAGGGAAGTCTTCCTTGTACTGCGCAGGCGTGTTATTCAGCTTTTGGCCGGTTTCCTTATAATAGTCAATGCGGTCACTCAGCATCTTGTTGTAGATGAATCGGACACACCCAAAGGTCTTGGCAAACATCATTTTCTGTGCCGTTGTCGGATAGATTCTGTATCGGTATGCCTTATTCACTATCATCACCTGCCTTGACTTTCTATATACTTTCACTCTTACTACTGATTATACTGCAAATCAACTTGTGAAGCTATTGTTTTTCTGATGGCATCGAGCCCTCAGAAAAACCTGCAATTCATCTCACCGCCTAAAGAGGCGGGAGACTTCTTGCAGAATCAGGTTAAATTGTTCGTTGTTCGGGATAAAGTGCAGGAATAAAAGGCTCCCATACTAGGGGAGCTGGCCGCCAACGGCGGTCTGAGAGGTTCTTCTGGAGAGGTTGCCGTCGGCCGCCTGGCCCCTGGCTGGTTCGCGTGCTCCACTCCTCTTGCCGAGAGTGCCATTTGCTGGCGTGCTGAAACTCGCTACGCTCAAACAAAGCAGCACGCCGGACGCAAATAGCACGCACGGCATCCTGCACGGTCAATAATGACCGTGCGGACCGAGATCGTTCCCGCAATGTCACCAGCCAGGGGCCAGGCATCCGACTTGATTTGCTATACTAATAATAAATTGATATAAGGATTTTTCTGATATATAATTAATGAAACAGCAAATTCTCTTTGAGTTTGCTGTTTCATTTTTGGGAGATAGTATTTAGAAAAAGAGGTGCTGGCCCGATGATTCCCATCGAGGAAACTGTCTTTTCCCGCAAACGGTGGATAGAAAGCAAAATGCTCGCCTATGGCTTTCATAAAGCAAACAAAACTTATATTCTTGAAAACCCATTTCTTGACGGAGATTTCAAAACCGTCCTTTCCGTTACCCCCAAAGGGCAGGTGACGGGTAAGGTCATCGATACGATGACCCAGGATGAGTACTATCAGCTGCGACAGGAAACGGCTACTGGGCCTTATGTGAACCGGGTCCGTTCTGCCTATCGCTCCCTGCTCACGGATATTGCAGATTCCTGCTGCAGCGACGTCCTGTTTGCTTCATCTCAGGCCAACCGGCTGACCCAGGCCATCTTGGACCATTTCCAGGTCAAACCGGATTTTCCCTGGGAACATTCCGCCCGGTATCAGTCATACGGAGCCTTTCGCCATAGGTCCAACCGGAAATGGTTTGACCTCATCATGAATGTAACAAGAGATGTGCTGAATAAAGATGGAAACACGTCTCCCATCGATATCCTAAATGTAAAGATTTCCCCAGCACAGGGAGAAGAGCTACGGAAAACCCCCGGCATCTATCCCGCTTACCACATGAATCACAAGACATGGATTTCTGTGGTCCTGGATGAAACCTTAGCGGATGAAAAGATTGGGGAGCTCATCAACACCAGCTATCAGTTAACGACCACTTAGCCTGGTGGGATAAGCCCTTGCACCCCTCCTTTCCCTCGTGTATACTATAGGGACAAATAGGTAGCCGCAGGCAGAGGAGGTCTTAGTATGACAAAAACGCAGCATGGTATCATAGCTTGTGTCATCGGGGCGACATCATGGGGTTTCAATGGGGTCGTCAGCCAGTTCCTGCTTTCTCATTATACCGTAGAACCGTCGTGGCTGGCGTCGATACGCATGTGCCTGGCCGGCCTGTTCCTGACCCTCATGATTTGGCCGACAAAGAAGGCCGAAATACGTCTTATGCTTCATGACCCGATCAGCCTGCGCCAATTAATTCTTTTTGCCCTCTTCGGTCTTATTTTGAGCCAGTTTTCTTATTTATCAGCCATAAAGAACTCGAATGCCGGCACGGCGACGGTCTTGCAAACATTAAGTGTCGTTTTCATGTCTCTTTATTTAGCCGTCCGTTTTCACAAACGGCCCACAGCCAGGGAAATCATATCGGTCTTCCTGGCCTTTGGCGGCGTCTATCTAGCCGCAACAGATGGGACTCCATCGGCAATGGTCATTTCCCCTTTAGGACTGACTTGGGGGCTTATTGGCGCCGTTGCCTGTGTCACCTATCCCGTCTTGTCTCAAGGGCTGGCCGCGAATTGGGGCGCCGCTGTCGCTAACGGGTTAGGCATGATGATCGGCGGGCTGTTCCTGAGCGTATCTTGTCAGGTCTGGACACTCTGGCCTGTTTTGGACCTGACAGGCTGGCTGGCCGTCGCTTTTATCATCATCATCGGCACGGCCTTGTCCTTTACGGCTTTCGTCACAGGCATCAGCGAAATCGGACCGATGAAAGCCACCCTTTTAGGCACACTGGAACCGGTCATCGCTTCCGTAGTTTCGGCTATCGCCTTGGGCACGACCTTCCATACGGTTGAACTCATCGGTTATGCCTGCATCATCGCTACTGTCTTCATCATCATCTTGCAGAAGAAACCAGCTATTTCGTAATACGTACTTTTCGTGTATAATAAGAGATGAACAACTAATGTTTTTTTCATCTTTGAAGAAAGGTGTGTTACTTATGATTATTGATGATGCTGGCGGCCTTGTCTTCCGCCCGCCTAGTGAAGCCCGCAGCTTCATTCTGCGCGTTACTATCGGCTGTTCTCACAATACTTGCCGTTTCTGCGATATGTACAAAGCTTCTAAGTTCCGCATCCGTCCCATGGAGGAAATCGAAGGGATCATCGAGCGCGGCGCTTATGCCATGCCCTTTATCCGCCGTATCTTTCTGGCCGATGGCGACGCCCTGGTCCTGCCAACGGACAAGCTCATCGCTATCATGAAGAAGTGCTACGAAAAATTCCCCAACCTGAACCGCATCGGCGCCTATGCGACGCCGGCCGACCTGGTCCGCAAGACCCCGGAAGAATTGAAACGTCTTCGCGAAGCCGGTCTGGCCATCGTCTACATGGGCATCGAAAGCGGCGACGATGACGTCCTGAAACTCGTCGATAAGGGGACGACAGCGGCCCTCACCATCGAAGCCGGGAAAAAAGCCCTGGCTGCCGGCATGAAACTGTCGACGATGATCCTCCTCGGCCTGGGCGGTCAGGAACGGACGAAAGAACACGCCCTGCATACGGCCCAAGTCGTATCGTCCATCAATCCGACCATGCTCAGCGCCTTGTCGCTCATCATTCCTCACGAAGTCCCGCTCTATCAGGATGTCGTCGAAGGGACGTTCACGCCCTTGACGGCACGGGGTTTCCTCAAGGAACTGGACATGATCCTGCGCCATACGGAAATGACCAAGCCCTGTATCTTCCGCAGCAACCACGTTTCCAATCTCCTGCCTGTCGGCGGCACCCTGCCGATGGACAAGGAAAAGATGCTGGCCGCCTTGGAACGCTACATCCCGCAAGTCGATGACACGCTGCCACTACTCAACGATAACGGCAATTTCTGATTTTTTGCTGGAGGTGTTGCCTCATGAAAAAACTCTGTCTCCTGCTCCTTCTCTGTTTCCTGTCGGTCACGACGGCCCTGGCTGACAGCCCGCGCTTCGATAACATGCGGACCGTCGTCATCGCCGATACGACCCAGGACAGCTATGCGGCCCGTTTCATGAAAAGCCGGCTGAAACAGCCCTTCCGCATCCCCTACTGGGACCGCATCGAAACGGATACCGCCCTGTCGCCGTCCGACGTCAATATCGATACGCTGCGCACCCTGGCGGCTCAGTATAAAGCCGACGTCGTCCTGGTCCCGGTCGTCCAGACCTGGTACTGGCGGCAGCACATGGCCGGATTCTGGCGCTATGATGACGACGAAATCATCACGGAATGTCTCTATCACCTGACGGTATATGCCTACGATAAGCGGAGCGATACTTTCAGGAGCTATAACGACAAAGGCCGTGAAGTCGAATCGGCATCGATTCTGAACGACCCCAACGAAATCCTGACGGAATCGATGGACCGCATTATGAAGAAGCTGCCCTATAAGCGCATCCCGACGGACATCGAAGACATCGCTGCCGGTGGCACGACATTGCAGACCCGGACCACCGAAGGCGGAGCAAAAATCCTGACCAACACCTTCCCGCAGGCCATTTGAGGTTAGGGATTAGTGGCTCGTGGCTCGTAAAAAAAGAGGCTGTCGCACGTGCGACAGCCTCTTTTTTTACGAACTTTTATTGATCTACGTTGCCATTTCGTGCAGGCCGGCTTCGGCTTTTTCCATGTCGAAGGGCTCACCAAAGACGCGGTTCCGCCCGGCAGCTTTGGCTTTATAGAGCAATTGGTCGGCCTGGGCGAACATCGTCCGCAAAGAAACGGCTCCTTCACAGTATCCCCAGGTATAACCACCGCTGACGGTGGGATGGCGCTGCACGGCCTCGAAGGGCTGCTTACACAGCTGATTCTGGAAGGTTTCGACATAATGCTGGAAGCCGTCATGGGACATAAAGGAGATAATGAGAAATTCGTCGCCGCCATAGCGGTAGACGCCGGTATAGCCAAAGTGCTTTTGAAAGAGCCGGCTGACAACGGATAAAATCTCATCGCCCCGGATATGACCATAGGTATCATTGTAGAATTTGAATTGGTCGATATCACAGATCATGACGCAAAGGGCCTTGCCAAAATACTGTTCAAAATCTTCCCGCAGTGCTTCGCGGTTCAGAAGGCCCGTGAGCTCGTCGGTCCGGCTACGCTGATAGAACTCTTCATTGCGGGACCGGAGAGTCATGCGGACCTGAGCAAAAGATAAAGTCAGATGACGCCTGGAAAAGATGATGACCAGACAGACCAGGTAAAATAAGACGATATCATATTGATCCTGCCAGAGCACTTCATGCCCCGTCACGTCGATGACGGCGAACGTCGTGACCAGATTGACGGCGATGATGGGAATCAAGACCTTGATATTATCATAAATAGGCAGTAAATAGACCAGGATGAGTATGAGCAGGTATTCAAAGAAGAAACTGCTCCCGTTCTGGGTCGTAAAAAAGGAAAGACACGCCAGCGACGAATCGATGAGCAAAAAAACGTAGACCAAGTCATCTAACAGTTTCTCATCTTTTACGACTTCCCGAAGACATTGATAGAAACAGGCCAAAAAGACGAGATTGATGCCAAAAATCACCAAATAGACAGTCGTCGAATTAATAGTCGGCAAAACGGCGCCTACTGCCCTTGGCGCATAGGTTCCAACAAAACCGGTCATGGAAATGATACACAATAAACAGGCAACAAAGCTGCAAGCATAGAGATTATCCCGGATTTTCCGTTTTTTAAATTCCGGGTCCGATAAAATAGCCTGGATATCTTGAAAACCCCCTAGCGTCCTTTGGAACAGCTGCTGGATATATTTTTGTAAATATATGATAAATTTCATGCAAAAGCCCCCAATTGTATATACTTATCGTATCAAAACAAATGGGGGCTTGTAAGGGCTCATGTAATGAACTTAATGATTTCCTGGTACCGCTTCGATAAGGGGCTTCGCTTCAGCAGCCCGTTCCTTGGCTTCATGGGCTTCCATGTGACGAGCAAAGATACCCGCCAGGATAGAGCCGGTTACCTGATGGATAGCGGCACCGACAGCGGCAGGAATGGCGACGGCAGGCGCAAAGAAGACCGAAACCAGCGAAATGGCCAGGGCGTCGTTCTGCATGCCGACTTCCAGTGTAACCGAATGTTGCTGCTTTTTCCCTAAGCCCAATTTCCCCGTAACAAAATAGCCGATGAGGAAACCACCGAGATTGTGCAGGAGGACCATGAGAATGATAAAGATGCCCATGTCCAGGATCTTAGCCCCATTGATGGCAATAACGCCGCCGACGATGACCAGGACACCAAAAGCGGATACGAGGACCAGTACCTTCGACAGGGAGGCAATATGCTTTTCCCCCATCAGGCGGTGCGTCAACAAGCCGAGGACCAGGGGAACCAGGATGACTTTCATGACCGTCATGGCCATAGCCATAAAGGAAACTTCGACCCACTGGCCGGCCAGGCCCCAGACGATGAAAGGCATCATAATGGGCGCCAACAACGTCGAACAAGTCGTAATGGAAACGGACAAGGGGACATCCGCCTTGGCCAGGAACCCCATGACGTTCGACGCCGTCCCACTGGGACAAGAACCGAGGAGGATCATGCCGACGGCGATTTCCGGCGGCATTTCAAAAGCCAGGACCAGGGCATACGCCAGCAGCGGCATAATCGTATAATGAGCCGTACAGCCGATGAGGACTTCCTTCGGCCGCTGGACGATCAATTTGAAATCCCGGGCGTGGAGCGTCATGCCCATACCGAACATGATGACGCCTAGCAACAAGACCGTATGCGGAACGGCCCAGAGAAAGGCATTGGGCATGAAATACGCCCAGATGACGACGAGAAAGACGATATACGTCAAATTTTTCCCAACAAAACCGCTTAACTTTCCAATGAAATCCATCATAGTCACGCACATCCTTTCCAAAATAAGACCTGATAAATACAAATACGCAAACGGTTTTGATGGAGCAAAAAAAAAACTTTGCCTCTAAAAAGAGACAAAGTTTTCACTCTGCGGTACCACTCTCATTGTCGTAACGACCACTTTTCCAGCATCTCCGGGACAGCCCATGTAATGCCTGGCAAGGTAACGGTTGCCTGCCGGCTGCGTCTACTAACAAAATGCGTTCGGGCAGCAGCTCCTGGACGACTTCACGCCGGGATCCCATCCTGCCTCTCAGCCACCAGCAGGTCTCTGTCATAGTTTCCCAAACCTTACTACTTCCATTCAACACTGTTTTGTATTTGTTGGTGCTTATTATACCGCGTCATCCTCGACGTGTCAATAATGTTTTAGGTTTGTTATACGTTATACCAATTAAGTTAAAGGTTTAATGTTAAAATTTTTACAATATTTCATGGACACGTTTTTGTAATTCCGGCACGACGTCGGCCTCGAACCAGGGATTCCTGGCCTGCCAGCGGAAGTTGAGCGGACTGGGATGGACGATGGGAAAATAGTCCGGCAGATAGGCTTGATAATTCCGCACGGTTTCCGTCAAATTGCGCTCTTTCCGGCCTTTTAGATAATAGTCGATGGCGTACTTGCCGACGAGGATAGTAAGTTTCAGGTCCGGCATGAGCTGCAGAATTTCACGATGGTATTCCTGGGCTATGAACCGTCTCGGCGGTTTGTCGCCCGTTTTGGCTTTGCCGGGATAGTAGAAATCCATGGGCATGATGGAGATGGCCGGCGAATAGAAAATCTGACTGTCGATGCCCATCCAGGTCATCAGCTTTTCGCCGGATTTATCATGGAAAGGAATACCCGATTCTTCGACCTTTTTGCCCGGAGCCTGGCCGATAATCAGGATTTTCGCTTCCTCGTGAATCTGAAAAATCGGACCGATACCGCGGGCCGTATACGCCGCGTTCCGTTCGTCCGTTTTTAATTGATCAATGATCTCCTGCAAATGCATAAAACGCCTCCTAAATGGTAAAAGGCTTACCATAATACACGAATAGACTGTGGTCGAATATCACAGCGGGCCGCCCTGGCCGGGACGGCCCCTACGCAGGCGGCATATAGCCGCATTATTTTTCATCGCCTGTATGCGATGCCGTAGGAAACGCCCAAAGGGCGTCCCGCTTGATACACGGATAGGCTGTAGTCGAATATCATAGCGGGCCGCCCTGGCCGGGACGGCCCCTACGCAGGCGGCATATAGCCGCATTATTTTTCATCGCCTATATGCGATGCCGTAGGGGACACCCAAAGGGCGTCCCGCTTGATACACGGATAGGCTGTGGTGGAATATCACAGCGGGCCGCCCTGGCCGGGACAGCCCCTACGCAGGCGGCATATAGCCGCATTATTTTTCATCGCCTGTATGCGATACCGTAGGGAACGCCCAAAGGGCGTCCCGTGTGATGCACGGATAGGCTGTAGTCAAATATCACAGCGGGCCGCCCTGGCCGGGACGACCCCTACGCAGGCGGCATATAGCCGCATTATTTTTCATCGCCTGTATGCGATTTCGTAGGGGACGCCCAAAGGGCGTCCCGTGTGATGCACGGATAGGCTGTGGTCAATCATCACAGCGGGCCGCCCTGGCCGGGACGACCCCTACGCAGGCGGCATATAGCCGCATTATTTTTCATCGCCTGTATGCGATGCCGTAGGGGACGCCCAAAGGGCGTCCCGCGTGCAATCCTGTAAATGGCCAAAGCATGTATGATGAGGGGGCACATAATCGCAATACCCTCATCATACGATTAAATGATAGTATATGATAGGTATGAACAGGGCCGGCAGGAAGTCGGCTACTTTCAATTTCGTCAGCTGGAACATGTTGAGAGCGATGCCCAGGATCATGACGCTGCCGACGGCATTGAGTTCACGGACGACATCCGGTGTCATGAGGGGCATGACGAAGGTCGCCAAGAGGTAGAAAAATCCCTGATAGAGGAAGAGGACGATGCCGACGGGGACGACGCCTAAGCCATAAAGAGTCCCGAAAATAAAGGACGATGTAAAATCGAGGGCGCTCTTGAAATACAAAAGGTCGTTACTTCCCAGCGCTGCCTGGACTGGACCGATAATGGCCATGGCGCCGATGACCTGCATGATGGATAAGGTGACGAAGCCCCGGACGAAGCGCGAGTCATCTCCGCGGCCCATTCGTTTCTTGAGAAATTCGCCGAAGCAGTTCATGCCATCTTCGATGCCGATGAGCGTCCCGACGAGGGTCCCGATGACCATGCTGGCCAGGACCAGGAGCAGATTCTGGCTCTGGACGGCCCCTTGTATACCCATGATGGCCACACACAGCGAAATGACGCCAAAAATAGCTTTGGTAAAGCGCTCCGGTATGCCGCGCTTCAAAAAAAATCCCAGTAACGCTCCCAAAGAAGACGTCACGGCATTGACGATGACAGCAAACATGTAAATTTCCTCCTGACAAGTGAATTTATATTTATTATAGCAGAAAAAAGGGCTTGCCGCATGTGCGACAAGCCCTTTTTGAGTTTGAAGTTTGAAGTTGAAAGTTTGATGTGGATAATCGAATTTAATGGGCTGCTGTGGGTGATACGGCAGCGGCTTTCTGGTCGGCTTCGTAGTTAGAATCAAAGCGTTTGTTCAGATAGTTGACGTAAAGATAAGCCAGGACGGCGCCGGAAATGTTATGCCATGCACTGAAGACAGCACCGGGGACACCAGCCATGGGCAGCGAGGCAAAGTGAGCTTTTGCCAGGCCCGTAGCCAAACCGGAGTTCTGCATGCCGACTTCGATGGACAAGGCGACCATTTTCTTCCAGCTCATGCCGCAGAGATGGCCGATGAAGAATCCCAGGGCATAGCCCAGGCAGTTGTGCAGGATGACGACCAGCAGGATGATACCCGAACTGTTGAGGATAGCATCGCGGCTGGCGCCGATGATACCGGCAATGAGGAAGGAAATAGCCAAAGACGAAACGGCCGGCAAGTAATCCGTAGCCGTATCCGCTAACTTCGGCAGGAAGCTCTTGACGACGAGACCCAGGGCAATGGGGACAATGACAATCTGTAAGATGGATAAGAACATGCCCACAGGGTCAAAGGAAATGCGCTGGCCGATGATGAGGTATGTCAAGAGCGGCGTCATAATCGGCGAAATGAGCGTCGACACACTGGTCATCGTAACCGATAAGGGGACGTCGCCTTTGCTCATGAAAGTGATAACGTTAGACGACGTACCACCCGGGCAGGTCCCGACGAGAACGACGCCGACTGTCAGCGCCGGGTCGAGATGAAAGAGAGTCGAAAGGACGTACGCCAGGAAAGGCATGACGAGATACTGGGCGCAAGCGCCAAAAAAGACATCTTTCGGCCGCTTGAGGACCAGGGCGAAATCGTGGACGCTCATGGTCATGCCCATACCGAACATGATGATGCCGAGAAGGACAGAGAGGACGGAAACACCGCCGACTTTTCCGAGGACCCAGGAAAAGCTCGTCGGCAGGGTCATGCCGATGATGAGGAAGATGACGGCGAGGACGCCGAAATATTTGCCGATGAGGGCACAGACTTTTTCATAATGAATACCTCTTTTAACACAGTATGTTTATAAATGCAGAAAAAGAAACCTCCTGCCCCAGAAGGGAGTTCTCCGAAGTTCCGAAGAAGCCCTGCCGGGGCAAGAGGTGAAATCAAAGACGGTTTATTTCATGACAGCGCCGGTGTTGGCAGACGTGACGAGTTTGGCGTAGCGGGACAGATAACCTGTCTTGACTTTCGGTTCCGGCTGTTTCCATTCAGCCTTGCGTTTTGCCAATTCTTCGTCGCTGACTTCCAATTCCAGCTTACGATTGGGGATATCGATGGAGATAGTATCCCCGTCGTGTACCAGGGCCAGCGGACCGCCTTCCATGGCTTCCGGCGAGATATGGCCGATGCATGCGCCACGGCTGGCACCGCTGAAGCGGCCATCTGTCAGGAGAGCGACTTTCAAGCCCATACCGGTGATGACAGCTGTCGGGTTTAGCATTTCGCGCATGCCCGGGCCGCCTTTCGGGCCTTCGTAGCGGATGACGACGACGTGGCCTTCTTTGATTTCACCGCCGATGATAGCGGCAATAGCAGCTTCTTCCGAATCATAGCATTTAGCCGTGCCCTTGTAGACCAAAAGGTCCGGTTCGACGGCACTTTCTTTGATGACCGAACCGAGGGGAGCCAGGTTGCCTTTGAGGACGGCAATGCCACCTTTATGCATATAAGCATCTTCGACGGAATGAATGACTTCGTGGTTGAGGATCTTCGCGTCTTTGATGCGGTCGCCGACCGTACCGGTAATGGTCTGGGCATCGGTATGGATAAGGCCTAATTTAGAGACTTCTTTCATGACGGCGCAGATGCCGCCGGCTTCATCGAGGTCCTGCATATGGTAGGTGCCGCCAGGGCTCATCTTGCAGATATAGGCGGCCTTACGGCTGATTTCGTCAAATTCGTCGAGCGAGAGGTCGACGCCGGCTTCATGGGCAATAGCCGGTAAATGAAGGGCCGTATTGGTCGAACCACCGATAGCCATGTCAACGGCAATGGCATTTTCAAAAGCTTCGAGAGTCATGATGTCGCGCGGTTTGATATCCTTGCGGACCAAATCCATGACGACCTGGCCGGCTTTCTTAGCCAGCATGCGGCGCAAGCCCGTGTAGGCAGCCGGAATGGTGCCGTTGCCGGGAAGGCCCATGCCGAGGACTTCGGTCATGCAGTTCATGGTGTTGGCCGTGAACAGACCGGAGCAGGAACCGCAGCCCGGGCAGGCCTGAAATTCCATCTGGTGCATTTCTTCCGGCGTCATCTGGCCCGATTCCACTTTACCAGCGGCTTCGAACATGGTGCTGACGCTGATGTTCTTGCCGTTGTGGCGGCCGGCGAGCATAGGACCGCCACTGACGACGACGGTCGGGATATTGAGACGGCCGGCAGCCATGAGCATGGCCGGTACGATTTTATCGCAGTTCGGGATGAGGACCAAGCCGTCAAAAGCATGAGCTGTCGCTACGGCTTCGATGGAGTCGCAAATCAATTCGCGGCTGGACAAGGAAAAGCTCATGCCGCGATGCCCCATGGCGATGCCGTCGCAGACGCCGATGGACGGAAATTCAATCGGTGTACCGCCGGCAGCGGCTACGCCGAGTTTGACAGCTTCGGCAATATCGCGTAAATGGATATGGCCGGGAATGATTTCATTGAAGGCATTGCAGATGCCGATCAACGGCTTCTGTAAATCTTCGTCACTATAGCCCATAGCGTGAAATAAAGTACGATGGGCGGTTCGGGTAACGCCCTTTTTAACAACATCACTGCGCATGGTATTCATCCTTTCTCTTACATATCTTTAACAGCTTCTTCGCCGCGGGACAGGGAAATCTGGCCGGTCCGGGCAATTTCAATAATATCATAATCTTTCAGCATTTCCAGAAGGGCCTCGATATGGTCTTCCCGGCCCGTCAGGCGCAGGACCAGGGAACGGCGCTGGACGTCGACAATCTTGGCGTTGAACAGCTGAGCGATATTTGTCAATTCTTCGCGGGTTTGGGGCGTCGGGCTCTTGACTTTGATCATGGCCAGTTCGTAGCTGACGAAAGGCGCGTCGTCGAGATTGACGACTTTGATGACGTCGATGAGCTTGGCCAGCTGGTTGACAGCCTGGTCGAGTTCCCAGCGGTTTTCGACGGAAACGACGATATTGATCCGCGTGACGTCGGCTTCTTCAGTATAGCCGGCGTTGATACATTCAATATTGATGGCTCTGCGGCTGATCAGGCCGGATACGTGGGTCAGTACGCCCGGTTTGTTGTCGCAGAGAATGGCGATATGTTGTCTCATCATTTCCCTTCACCTCCCAACACCATCTGATCCAGGCGCTTGCCGCCGGGAACCATGGGATAGACATTTTCATCGGCCGGAATGAAGACATCGAGCAGTGCCGGACCTTCTGTCTGGAACAAGGTTTCTACGGCTTTGGCCAGGTCTTCCGGCTTATGGACGGCTGTCCCGGGGACCCCCATGGATGCCGATACGGCCGTCAAATCGGGATTATCGTTGATGACGGATTCGGCACAGTGGCCGTTGTAGAACATGCGCTGCCACTGATTGACCATGCCCAGGACATTGTTGTGGAGGACGATGGTCTTGACATCGACGCCATATTTATGGAGGGTTGCAAATTCCTGGCAGTTCATCATGATACTGCCATCACCAGTGAATAAGACGACTTTCGACTTGGGACAGCCTAATTTGGCGCCCATAGCAGCCGGCAGGCCATAGCCCATGGTGCCTAAGCCACCAGAGGTGACGAAGCGGTGGGGCTTGTTCAGGTCAAAGAACTGAGCTGCCCACATCTGGTGCTGGCCGACGTCGGTGACGACAATCGTGTTATCATCAGTCCATTTCTGGACTTCTTCAAAGAGCTTCTGCGGTGAAACGGCATCGGGAAGGTCCCGCGTGGCGAAGGGATGAGCGGCCTTCATATCGAGGACGAAAGTCCGCCATGCTTCGTAGCGGTCAGCCAGGTGCGTTTCATGGGCCGCCAGCTTTTCGTCGAGGAGCGGCAGGGACCAGCGGAGGTCACCGTTGACGCTGATGTCGGCGTGGACGATCTTGTTGATTTCTACTTTATCGATATCGAAGTGAACGATCTGCGCGTTCGGTGCGAAATTTTCGACGTCGCCTGTGACACGGTCGTCGAAACGGGCGCCGATAGCGACTAAGAGGTCGCATTTGGTAACAGCCATGTTGGCCGCATAGGAGCCGTGCATGCCGACCATGCCCAAGTGGGCGTCATACGTGTCGGGGACGCAGCCCTTGCCCATGAGCGTCGTCACGACAGGGACATGCATTTGCTGGACAATGTGTTTCAACCGATCCGACATGTTGGAAAGGACGACGCCGCCACCGGTAAGGATGACCGGGCGCTTGGCCTTTTCAATGGCTTCGACAGCGCGGTCGACATCGGCTTCACGGCCGACGTGACAACCTTGATAGCCGCGCAGATGAACTTCTTCGGGATATTCAAATTCAAAAGGTGTATCGAATACATCCTTGGCAATATCGACAAGGACCGGCCCGGGCCGGCCTGTAGTTGCGATGTAAAAGGCTTCTTTCAAGACCCGGGGCAATTCCTTGACGTTCTTTACTAAATAGTTGTGTTTCGTAATTGGTGTGGTAATACCGGAAATATCAGCTTCCTGGAAGGAGTCGCGCCCGATGAGAGGCGTAGCCACCTGGCCGCTGATGATGACGAGAGGAATGGAATCCATGTTGGCCGTGGCAATGCCGGTAACCATGTTGCAGACGCCAGGTCCGGACGTAGCAAAGCAGACACCGGGCTTACCCGTGGCACGGGCATAGCCGTCAGCGGCGTGGACAGCTCCCTGTTCGTGTCCTGTCAGGATATGGGGAAATTTGGCTTTATATAATTCATCATATAACGTCAGGACAGCCCCGCCGGGATAGCCGAAGACGACTTGTACCTGTTCACGTTTCAAGCATTCGATCACTGCTTGTGCTCCGGTCATTTTCATCTCATTCACCTCATCATAAAACATAACGCATACTTACAAAGAAGCTATTCTTCACTCAACCCGCTTCTTGGGTTTGATGTCTGATGTTTGATGTTAAAAGTTATATCCAATTTCAAACACCAAACATCAAACTTAAAACTATCTTTTAGTCGTTCTGGTCGTTGTTGTGGAGCCACGGCATCATAGCACGGAGTTTTTCGCCGACCTGTTCGAGCGGATGTTCAGCGTGCTGACGGCGCATAGCGAGGAAGTGAGCGCGGCCACCGGCTTTGTTTTCGAGGAGCCAATCTTTGGCGAAGGCGCCGGACTGGATGTCGTTCAAGACTTCTTTCATGGCATTCTTCGATTCCTGGGTTACGACACGCGGACCAGCGGTGTAATCGCCATATTCAGCGGTGTCGCTGATGGATTTGCGCATCTTAGCCATGCCGCCTTCATACATGAGGTCGACGATCAATTTCATTTCATGGAAGGTTTCAAAGTAAGCGATTTCCGGCTGATAACCAGCTTCGCAGAGGGTTTCGAAACCGTTGGTGATGAGCTGGCAGATACCGCCGCAGAGGACTGCCTGTTCACCGAAGAGGTCCGTTTCCGTTTCTTCCTGGAAGGTCGTCTGGATGACGCCGGCACGCGTACCGCCGATGCCGCGGGCATAAGCCAGGGCGAGGTCGAAACATTTGCCGGAAGCATCCTGTTCAACAGCGAATACGTCGGGGACGCCGCCGCCTTCTACGAACGTACGGCGGACGAGATGGCCCGGACCCTTCGGAGCGACCATGAAGACGTCGACATCAGCCGGCGGAACGATCTGTTTGAAGTGAACGTTGAAGCCGTGTGCAAAAGCGAGGGCACTGCCGGATTTCAAGTTCGGAGCGATTTCCGTTGCATATACGTCAGCCTGTTTTTCGTCCGGAATGAGGACCATCGTGACGTCAGCATCTTTGACAGCTTCGGCAACGGTCTTGACTTCGAGGCCGGCTTCTCTGGCTTTAGCTGCCGATTTGCTGCCTTCATACAAGCCAACGACAACGTCGACGCCGCTGTCTTTGAGGTTCAAGGCATGAGCATGACCCTGGCTGCCATAACCAACGACAGCCACTTTTTTGCCTTTCATAACGTCCCAATTTACGTCCTGATCATAAAATACTTTTGCCATAATAACATCTCTCCTTGAGTATAAAATAATTTATCTCGTTGGGATTTAGAGATTCGTCGAAAGAGGCCAACAAAAAAAACTCCGCCCCTCACTGAGGGACGGAGTACTATTCCGCGATACCACCCTGATTCCCGATGCATTGCTGCAACCAGGCTCTCTACAACGTACCAACATACGCGTTTCCTATAACGTGGAAAAATCGTCAGTGCTTAATCTTGCTTCAGCACTTCTCTTCGGGGATGATTTTCAATCGCCATTCATTACCGGCTCGCACCAGCCGCCGGTTCTCTGGGAATGTCCGGACGAACTACTCTTTCCCGTCATCAGATTTCACTATATGCTTTTGCGAGCCGTTATCGTTGCGGCCCGTTTGAAAAGCTTGAACACATTCTACAAAAACCTGCGCCGTTTGTCAATGGCTTTGGGGAAATTTTCCGAAAAAAGTTTGGTTAAACGTTTTTCTGCCTAAAATCATTAAGCCCGACGATTGCCAAGATACCATTTCACAAACTGCTGGGCAATGCGGCCATTGCGGCCGGAGTGTTCCATTTCCCAGCGGACGCCTTCGACGCGCAGTTCTTCCGGATTCAAGGTAATCCCGGCTTTTTTCAATTCATGGGCGATGATCTGCAAGTATTCGTCCTGTGTCGGTGCCGAGTAATGGAGGATGAGGCCGAAGCGGTCCGACAGAGAAATGGATTCGTTCGTGCTGTCGTCGCGATAGACTTCATCCAGTTCATCATTGCGGTCACGCCACGTTTCCTTCAAGAGGTGGCGGCGGTTGGACGTCGCATAGATGAGGACGTTCTTCGGCTGCGGTGTGACGCCGCCGTCGATGGCCGATTTGAGATATTTATACTCTTTTTCATTTTCATCAAAGGACAGGTCGTCGAGGAAGAGGATGAACTTCTTGCTGCCGATGTCACCGAGCCGTTCCATGAGCTGCTGCAGGTTATGGAGCTGACCGCGCTGGACCTGGATGAGGCGCAGTCCCTGTTCGTGATAGCGGCAGACCAGGGCCTTGACCGCCGTCGACTTGCCCGTCCCGCGGGAGCCCGTCAGGAGGACGTTATTAGCTGACCGGTTGGCCAAAAAGGCCGTCGTATTGGCCAGGAGCTTTTCCTTCTGGGCCGCATAGCCGATGAGGTCATCCCATTCGAGATGCGGGAAGTTTTCGATGCCGATGAGGCTGCCGTCGTCGCCGATACGGAAGGCCATGAACTGAGCCAGTTTGCCCCGACCATATACTGCATAATGATGCAGCAAGACTTTTGTCGCTTCTTCTGGCGTCGACGCCGCCATGAGGGCCGTTTCCAAAGTCTGGACATAGCCATAGACTTTGGGGACAGCCGGCTCATAGTTGTCGAGGAAATCGACATCGAGGAAATCCGAAGCGGACTGTTGCAGATACGGCCAGAGCAAGGTCATGTCCAGCAGCAAGGCCTTGGTCATGCCCGTGCCGGCCTTCCCCGACCGTTCGATGGCTTCGGCAGCGACGGTATTGCCCTCCCCCAAGAGGTAAAGGAAATACTGGCGCAGGATGTTGCCGCTGAGGCCCAGCTGTTCAGCCCGTTCCAAAAGGACAGCCGCTGCTTCATGCTTGCCAAAGGGATTATCCCCCTGTTCCTGGACCGCCAGCAGTGCCTTGATGACGGAATCATTTAAAAAATTGCGGCACACGACGAGGCCGCGCAGACTCTTATTTTCCATATGAAAACCTCCCCATAACCCTTTACATATTGGGGCTATTATACCGCCGCCAGGCCACGGTGGTCAAGGAAGTTTCGTCATATTTATACGGTAAAAGGTTTTACTCAACTACTTTTCCGGACGCAGGGCGTCGGCCATCTTACACATGCGGACGATGGGTTTGACATCGTGGACCCGGACAATGGTGCAGCCTGCCAAAACGCCGGCTACACAGGTCGTCCCAGTCCCTTCCATCCGTTCCGTCACCGGCAGGTCCAGGATCTTGCCGATGAAGCCTTTCCGGCTCGTTCCCAGGAGCATGGGATAAGGCAGGGCCGTCAGTTCCTGCAAATTTTTCATAACGTAGACATTCTGGTCAAAATCCTTGCCAAAGCCGATGCCCGGGTCAGTGATGATCTGGTCCTGGCTCATGCCTGCCTGGCCAGCAATGATGGCCGAGCGGATGAAAAAGCGTTTCATATCTTCGATGATATCGTCGTATTCCGTACCCTCCTGGTTATGCATGACGACGACAGGGACGCCGTATTTGGCGGCGACAGCAGCCATCTTCCCCGGTTCCGGCGCGTATTGGAGACCCCAGATATCATTCATGATATGGGCGCCCGTACTCATGGCATATTCAGCCGTTTCCGCCTTGTACGTATCGACAGAAATGGGCACTGGGCAGGCTGCGACCAGGCGCGGCAAAATCGTTTCCAGCCGGGCGATTTCTTCAGCTGCCGAAATCGGCGTAAAGCCGGGACGTGACGATTCAGCCCCTATGTCGATGATATCGGCGCCGTCAGCTACCATCTCTTCCATATGCTTCAAGGCCACATCGACGTTATTCCATTTCCCGCCATCCGAAAAAGAATCGGGCGTATAATTGAGGACGCCCATGACCAGCGTCCGTTCCCCAACGGTCAGCGATTTTCCATCTTTCCAATGATAATGACGAACTTCCATGCTAATTCCTCCCAACAAAAAAAGAGATAACGAAGGCGCCCAAAAGGACGCACAGTCGTTATCTCTAAAAACTCAAGTCCGTAACCTGTACGTTACCCGTCCATTATAACAAAAGAAGCGTATCCTCACAAGTAAACGGAAAATCCTACTACTATACTAGTTGAAATTATGGAATAGAACGCATTATCGGATATGCCCTTAGCAGTATCGGCCACGTTTTCAGTGCTTCTAACATCACAAAATACTTGAAGAGTGAACATCGAAAAGTTTCTAACGATACCGTAATAAAGACATAAAGGACAATTACCCCAAATACGTCGTTTCTATGGATGAACTCGACTTTAGTCACGATGGAATCCAACACTATAACATTCGTAAATTTTTGCAGCTCCCCCATGATTTATTAAATATGTGAAAAATGGAAGTTTGTTGACGTAAAGTAACTTCATGATATACTAAAGATGGTTTTATCTTTATGGTTCTATGCAAAGGGGGATTCATCATAATGAAAAAAACGCCTGTTATCTTCACCGGTCACGGCAGTCCGATGCTGGCTATCGATGAAAACGATTTGACGCGTGAAATGCAGCGCGTCGGCGCAGACGTTCTAACCAGCGAAGACAAGCCCAAAGCCATCCTGGCCATCTCGGCCCACTGGTATGTCCCGGGCACGTACATCCAAAGTGCCAAAAAGCCGCGGCAAATCTACGACATGTACGGCTTTCCGGAAGAACTCTATCAGCTCCAATACCCGGCCAAGGGCTACCCGAAACTGACCCAGGACGTCTGCCAGCTTTTGGGCAACGCCGTTTCCATCGACGATTCCTGGGGCATCGACCACGGAACATGGAGTGTTATGGTCCATATGTTTCCTAACGCGCTCATCCCAGTCGTCCAGCTTTCTGTAAACAGCCTGTTTACGCCGGACCAATGCTTCGCACTCGGCCAGAAACTCGCCCCGCTCCGTGAAGAAGGCTATCTCATCTGGGCCAGCGGCAACATCGTCCACAACTTGCGCCGCGTCGAATGGAACAAGCGCGGCGGCTCTGAAGCGGCCAAACATTTCAACCAAGACATCGTCGATAACGTCACAAAGGGCAACCTCGACGCTGTCATCCACTACGAAAACCACGAACACGCAGCCTACGCCGTGCCGACACCGGAACACTACCTGCCCCTGCTCTATTGCCTGGGCGCAGCCGGAACGGACAAAGCTACGCCATTCAATAATACCTGTACCTTGGGATCCATGGCTATGACCGGATTCGTCTGGGCGTAAAAAAAGGGCTTGTCGCATGACGACAGGCCCTTTTTGAGTTGTTAGTGGCTAGTGATTAGGGGTTAGCGGATGGTTTTAACTTTAAAAGCCCTCGGCTCGTGGAAATGGCCGTGGTTCGTAGTTCGTAAAAGCCTGCCATTATACCAGAATGGGCGGTGATGGAATTTCTCAGCGAGCTGCCCTTTGGGACAGCCCCTACGCACAAGGCCACAGGCCGTGTATTTTTTTGCAGTCTGCAGGACTACAGCGACCGGCCACCTGCGAATTGCGGCTTGCGTTTATTTTTCGTCGCCTGTATGCGATTCCGTAGGGGATGCCTAAAAGGCGTACCGCCGTGAATCCTGTGCATAGCCGGAATTTATGACGAATGGTACACGGTCGTAATCAAATCGTGAGTCTGTCGCGGCGACGCCGCATCTGAGTCCGGTGATTTATCTTTTATAAACAAAAAGAATAAGGCTGTTGCATTAAGCAAAAAACGCATAATGCGACAGCCTCTTTTTTTGAGTTTGAAGTTGAAAATTTGATGTTGATGGGGATGGTTTTAATATCAACCCATCACGATGAACGATGAACTACAAACGATTGGCGAGCTCTTTGATGGTCCCCTTTTCGATTTCGAAGAGGTGGATCGTGTCTGTTTCTCCGGCCAGTTGTTTTTGGACTTCTTCGGCCAGTTTCAAGGTGGCGTCGGAGCAGGTAAACAAGAATATCTGTTCTTTTTTGCCCAGGGAGGCCAGGAACTGGATGGCTTCTTTCTGGCGTTGTTCGTCGAAGCGGACTAAGATGTCGTCGAGGATGAGCGGCATCGGCTCGATTTGTTTGGAGAAGGCCATGGCCAGACTGATGCGGATGGCCAGGTAAATCTGGTCGCCCAAGCCGCTGCTCCACTGTTTTTCCGGGACGCGGCGCTGGCTGCCGTCGACGGCAAAGAGCTGTTTGCCATCCAGGCTGGCCTGCAACGTATAGCGGCCCTGGGTCATGAGGTTCAGGTATTCGCCGGCCTGGCGGATGACGACGGGCTGACGGACCCGTTCGTAATATTCCTGGGCTTGTTCCAGCATGTACTGGGTATACATATTGGTCAGCCAGTCGTCGACAGCCCGGTCCAGTTCAGCCTTGCGGTTCTGTTTGGCCTGCAGGAGCTTACCGTATTCGTCGGTCTTGGCCATCTGGCTCAGGCGTTCGATGATGCTGCCCCGTTTTTCAGCGACTTCAGCCAGTTTCTTTTCGGCATCGGCAATCTTTTTCTGGTAGTAATCGCGTTCGTCCGTCCAAGTCTTCAAAGTGTGTATCTTCAATTCATGGCGCAGTTCGGACAGGTTCTTCGGCGTCTTGGCGATGAGGCGGATATGGGCTTCGGTCTGGTCATAGACTTCTTTATACTGATGGAACTGACGGAAGCGCAGGACTTTGCTGCGAAATTCCCCTTCCGACTGGGCTCCCGTCGCCTTGAGCAGTTCCTGCTGCTGCTGGACGCGCTGCTGCCGTTCTTCACCAAGGCTAACAATCTGGCTTTCCCGTTCTTTCTGCTGGCGGTCCTGTTCTTTCGCCACTTCAGCCTGGACGCGGATATCCTGCCACTGTTTATAAATGGCTTCGACGGCATCCGGTGACACGGTCTGTTTGACGCCGACTTCGCGGAAAATCTGTTCTGCCGTATCGCTCCAGCGGGAAATGGCTCCTTTTAATTCCATCTTGCGCCGTTTCCAGTCCGATGCAGCCGTCGTCACGTCATGCCACGTATCCCAGGCTTCTTTCGCCTTGGCCACATCCGTCGTATCGAGCTTGCTGAAACTGGATTTTTGGCGCCAGCCGTCCCAGGCACTTTCACAGGCCAGGAGCTGTTTCTTGCAGGTATTGCCATCGGCCTGCCATTTTTCATAGATGGCGTCATACATGACTTTCTGTTCTTTCTGCCAGGCGTTCTTCGTTTCCCGGGTCTGCCAATCCAGGTACTGTTTGCGGACGGCATCCAGTTCCTGGAGCCAGCGTTCATTCGATTCATCCGTGCTGAGGGTAATTTCCGCTTCCTTGGCCAGGTCGCCGATTTTCCCGTTGACGCTGGCCAGCCGGCCTTCGATTTCCGCGATTTTACGGGGAATCCGGTCGGCACCCGTACTCTGGCGAACTAAAGAAATGACGGCGATGACGACGCAGGCTGCCGCTCCGCCGAGGCCTACAGTCGAATCGAAGTGACCCATGTAGACGGCAGCGACGCACAGGGCGGCCAAGACCAAGAAGGCGACGCCGACGAAGGTAAAGGCCTTCGACGAACTGGCCGGTTCCGTTTTCAGCCATTCCAGCTGTTCCTGTATCTTCTGGCGTTCCATGACGACATTCTGGATTGTCGCCACAGCGGTCCCGATGACTTCCCATTCGTCTTTAGTCTTTTCAGCCGCTCCGTCTTCCCCGTCTTGGGACGAGACGTTCTTCGGCTTATCGGCCTTCCATTTTTCTAGATCCTGCCGGCTGTGGTCGAGGGCGGCGGCTGCCGAAATCCCCTGGGTCCAGTTGACGGCGGTCGGAATATCCTTACCATCGGTCCAGGTTTTGAGCAAATCGGCTTGTTTCGTGCCTTCAAACTCCCAGTCCATTTCCTTATCTTCATGGTCCGAGAGTTCGGCCAGGCCTTGTTTCCATTCGCCGACGTGATGATACATCTCATCGAGCTGGGGGCCGCAGGCCAGCCAGCGGTTCCACGATTCCTGGAAAGCCGGGCCTTTGCGGCTCGTCGCCTTGAGTTTGCGGACCTGGTCGTCGATGGCTTTGATATTTTGTTCCAGTTCGGCCCACTTTTGAGCGCCATCAGCAGGGAACTGGGAAACGTCTGCCAGGGCCTGCATGTGCTGCAAGGCATCCTGGCCGCGCTTATAGACATCCCAGGCGGCAATGGGCATGGAAATCCGTTCAATCTGCTGCTTCGATTCTTCGATGTCCAGGCGGATGCGGTTTTCGATTTCGTGGGTCGTCTGTTCCGTTTCCTGCAAGCTGGCAAATTCATCTTCATCGTAAGCCATGCCGTTGATGCGGCGGTCGAAATCTTTCTGTTCATTGAGCAGGGAGTTGATGGGCTTCTTGCCCTGCGGCGAAGCGACCAGGAGATCCCCCATGTGCTTGGTCACTTCACTGCGGGCCATCCCCATGCTGACGCCACCTTCGATGCTGAAGAAATGGCTGCGCACGGCTTCATTGGATAGGATTTTAAAGCCCTGCAAGTCTTCCAGGCCCATGGCAAAAATTTTATCATACGTCTGGCGGTCCAGTCCGTGCCACCACAGGTCTGCCGGTTCGTCCTGAACCTTCTGGCTGCCGTCAGACAGGAAATATTCTTTTTCATTGCGGACGATCCGGTATTCTTTCCCGTCTTCCCGGCGGATACCCATGCTGCCGAAATAGCCTTTCCAGTCTCCGCGCAAATAACCGAAGAACATGGACCGGACATATTTCATGAGCGTCGTCTTGCCGCTTTCGTTGCGGCCGTGCATGACGATCAGGCCGTGTTCCGGCGGATTCCAACTCACACCATGGTAAATCCCGAAATCATCCAAATGCATCTCTGTAATCTTCATACTGCTTAACCTCTTCTATGTTCCAGCAATTTCTGTACGCCAAGCCATTTAGCTTTCTCGAACGTTTCCAGCAGTCGCTCATCCGTCAATGCCCGGCCATACGTGCCGAGGCGCTCAAATTCCGGACGGCTCATAAGGATATCCCGCAAAGCCTTGACTTTCTCTTCAGGAGCCAGCTTTTCCAATTTGTCGAAGACGTTCAGATAGTCGCCGACGGAGTCTGGCAGTTTGCTCCGTTCACCCAGGTTCATCTTGGGCCGGGCCAGGTTGCGCAGGCGTTCGACCATGACAAAAGCGTATTTCCCCTGTTCTTCTTCGCGCCAGCTGTCCAGCCAGTACTGCGTCGCTTCGGGATTGTTGAGGACGTGGTACATGCTGCCGGAGCCGGTGAAATTGACTGTCAGGAAGGTCGGCTTGCCGATATTGCGGCGCACTTTTTCCTTGGCAAAGCGGACAGACTCGCGCAATTCCGACACCGATTCGATGCCGTCGATAGCAAGGTCAATGCTTTCCCAGCGGACGATGCTCGTATCGATAAATTCCAGGTCCGTCGTCCCATAAGGGCCGACTTCGACGTAATAGCAGCCCCGCGGCCCCGTTTCGGTACAATCCAGGCCCTGCGGGTTGCCGGCATAGACGATATATGGCTTTTCACAAAGGATTTCATGCTTATGGATGTGTCCCAAGGCCCAGTAATCCATGCCGCATTCCTTTAAATCTTCCAAGGTACATGGCGCATACGTCGATTCCCGGCTGCCGACCTGAGTATGGAGCATACCGATAGAAAAACGGTCACCAGCGGCACGGTTGAATTTCCAGGCCAGGTTTTCCCGCTGTTCGCTCTTGGCATAACTCTGGCCATAAATAGCCGCCACTTCTTCGCCATCGACGACGAGGGGCACCCGTTCAACCGATTCCGTCGGGAAGATATGGACATTGGGCGGAAAGGGAATCTTCGCCTTCCACGCTTCCAGCGGGTCGTGATTGCCCAGGACGGCAAAGACTTGTATATTATTTTGTGCCAATTTATGCAAGAGGCGCACGTAATCGAGCTGTGCCGTCAAGTTGTGATCGGCACTGTTGTAGACATCACCCGTGATGAGGACAGCGTGGACTCGTTTATCAATGGCCATCTGGACGATTTTCTGGAAGGCCCGGACAGGCGCTTTCCCGACGATACGCTGCCACCGTTCATCAATGGCGGCAAGGTTATGGAAGGGACTCCCTAAATGAAGATCACCGCATTGAATAAAACGCAAACTTTTCGCCATTAGTATCCTTCTTTCTCTGACCATGCCCCATGCAATGCCGCAACGGCATCGCGGAGCTTGCAGCTGGGAATTTTTGAAAATGACAGGAGAAATTCTTTATCCGTTTCCTGCGACGGTGTTTCGTAAAAAGACTTCATGGATAAGACACGACAGCCTTGCTGTTCCGCCCGGCGGCGCAATTCTTCTTCCGGAAGAGGGCTGTGCAGGCGGATATGGCAGTACACGCCGGAAACCAGGCGCCCTACGACGATGTCGCTGCCAAAGGCTTCGACCAGGAGTTTCCCTAACAGTTCCCCTTTTTCCTGATACTCCTTGCGCAATCGCCGGACCTGGCGGGAGAGTTCCCCGCTGTCGATATATTCAGCCAGTACGCATTGTTCCGGCACCGAAGCGCCCTGGCGGAACAGGCCGCGCCGCTGCTCATAGAGGGGCATGAGCGGTGGCGGCAGGACCATATAGCTGAGGCGGATAAAAAAGGGCAGTACCTTGGACAAGGCGCCCATGTAGACGACGCGGCCCTGACGGTCCAGTCCTTGCAGGGCCGGGACAGGCCGGCCATAGTAGCGCAATTCGCTGTCATAATCGTCTTCGATGATCAGGCCGTCCGTCTTTTCCGCCCAGCGCAGCAGGCGGTGGCGGATACCGGCCGGCATGACCGTCCCCGTCGGGAACTGATGGGACGGGCTGACGTAGACCAGGCGGACGCCGCTGGCTTCCAGGGCATCGACGTGGAGCAGGCCGCCGCTGATGGGAATGGGCACGATGGAATAGCCGCTGTTGCGGAAAATCTCCCGTCCCAAGCGGAAGCCCGGGTCTTCGACGCCGATGCAGGTATATTTATCATGGAGCAGGTTGGTCAGGACTCCGAGGAGGGAAATCGTCCCGGCGCCGATGATGATCTGCGACGGATCGGCATGGACGCCACGCGTTTCGTAGACGTAGCGGCTCAAAGCCCGGCGCAAATCGGGGACGCCCTGGTCATCGTTGGCCGCCAGCAGGCGGTCTGGTTCTGATAAAATCCGATTCATATATTTCCGCCAGATGTCGAGGGGGAAGCGTTCCAGGGCCATATCGCCGCTGGCAAAATCATAAGCATAGACGGGACGACGGCTGGCCTCGCACAAGACCGGCGCCGCTGCATCCGCTGGCCGCGGCTCCAAGCCTCCCAGGGAAGCCACTTCATAGCGAGCCTTATGACGGCGCAGGATATAACCTTCGCTGGCCAGCTGGTAGTAAGCCTTTTCGACGGTCATCTTGCTGATACCCGCTGCCTGAGCCAGTTCGCGGACCGAATCGAGGCGCATACCGGCTACTATCCGGCGTTCCTCGATTTCCCGGCGATAATACTCATAGATTTGTACATAATAAGGTTTGCTGATAGATTTATCGAGTTGCAGCATCGTGACCTGGCGCCGTCTCCTTTCATTGAACTACAGACATGGTGGAAATATCTCTGCAATATTATATTGTACCGAAAAAAGGGCGTCGTGGCTAGTGGTTAGTGGTTACTGCGCCATGGCCGCTGCGATGGCAGCGCCGACTAAGGGGCCGTCTTGGACCATGACCGGTTCGACGGGAATCTGATTGTCCCGGCTCACGCCTTCATTCTGACAAGCCTGCATGGCGTCTTCCATCATGAACAGAGCACCGCGGACGTGTTCCAAAAGGCTGCCGTCGACGGCGACAGACTGGGCCGGGACGGGCCCCTCGCCATAGAGATGGCGCAGGATGCCGCAGCTGACGGCCCCGGCCAGCTGGGCAGCGCGGACGAAGATGGCCGCACCGATGTTACGGATAGGCCGCACCTCATCGATGCGGACGATGCGGTCCCATACCCGGCCCATCGCCAGCTGACCCTGGTGGTCATCGTCATGGCTGATGAGTTCATTCATGACGGCTGTCGAAAAGTGCGGCAAATCCTGAGCCTTGAAATAAGATAACAAGGTCTGCCGGAAGATTTCTGCCGCATAAGCCCCGCTGACCGTCTTTTCCAGCAAATGCTGTCCCGGCTGGGTCGATAAGGCATCAACGGCTTTATCCCAGCGATTGCGCACGAGGCCGCCATAATCACCGGCTTCCAGATTGACAATCATATCCCAGGCCGGCTCATAATAGCAGGCATTGAAGCCCGTACCGCAGACGACTCCCATACGGACGCGTTCCATCGTATACGCCGCCGACAGCAAGAGGGCCGTCGTATCATTGACCAGGGCTGACGGCTCGATATTTGTCAACCCCTGCCGTGCCAAGGCTTGTTCCAACAGCTGATTGATGAGCTGCCCTTCGACTCCGGGAACGGCGATTTCTTTAGACCACGACAGGAGCCGGGCATCTTTCAGGCACTCCTGCTGCATGGCAAAGGAAAAAGTATGTCCCAGCTTATAAATCGTATCCTTGCTGGCGACCTGGCCGACGAGGCGGGCCAGAAAATCGAAGAGCCCTTCAGCCGTCGCCGCGGGAGACAGGTAGTCGTATTGTCCGGGCAGCCGCAGCGGCTGGCACACCTTCTTCTCGATGATATAGCAATGGCGGCCTAGCAAGCGGACCCGTGAAGCCCGCACGTTCGTACCGCCAAAATCCAGGGCCAGATAGACGCCGCTTTCGTCACCGCCAGGCAGGGACACGTAGGATTTTTCCGCCGATACCGTCGCCTCGTCCTGTCCCTCCAGGGCCCGCTCTATATCGGCAGCAAAATCACGGGAAATCTGCTGCAGCCGTTCGTCGGTCAAATAAAAATAGCGGGCAATATTCATCCAGTCCATCCGTTCTTTCATGGCAGTGATCACCTCTTGTAAAATCGTAAATCTATTATACTATAATCTGCCAGCCTTTGTCGTCGTTCCTCCGTGATTTCTATGATATACGTCGATTGTCAACGGTTGACTTTTTGTGACAATAGGCTATAATCATAGGCAGAGTGAGACCGAATCATAAGGGTCGCACGAAGGGGTACACCACCTTGGGTGTAATTCTTCGTGCGACCCTTTTTTCATTTAGAGAGAAAGGAGGGCCATCCATGGTACGGATCAACGGCAAAGACATCGCAGCAGCCGGCCAGAACCTGCTCGCTTACCTGACCGATCAAGAATATCGTACAGACCGCATTGCCATCGAACTGAACGGCACCATCATACCGCGCAGGGATTATGACAAAGTGACCTTGAAAGACGGCGATTCTATGGAAATCGTCCACTTCGTCGGCGGGGGCTGATTCCTGCTGACCAAGCGAAACATACAGACCTATCAATCATCATAAAAGGAGTGTTTTCCCAATGGAAAAAAAAGATACCCTGGTCCTCGGCGGCCACGAATTTACATCGCGCTTCATCTTAGGTTCCGGTAAGTTTTCTGTCGACCTCATCAAGGCCGCTGTCGAACAAGGCGGTGCCCAGATCGTAACCATGGCCCTGCGCCGCGTCGAAGCCGGTCAGAAAGATAACATCCTCGATTATATCCCGAAAAACGTCACCCTGCTCCCGAACACGTCGAGCGCCCGCACGGCAGACGAAGCCGTCCGCATCGCCCACTTGTCCCGTGAAATCGGCTGTGGCGACTTCATCAAGATCGAAGTCATGCGCGACTCCAAATATCTCCTGCCGGACAACAACGAAACCATCAAAGCCACGGAAATCCTGGCCAAAGAAGGCTTCGTCGTCCTGCCCTATATGTATCCGGACCTCTATGCAGCCCGTGCCCTGGCTGACGCCGGCGCCGCTGCCATCATGCCCTTAGCTTCGCCGATCGGCACCAACAAAGGCTTGTCGACAAAAGATTTCATCCAGATCCTCATCGACGAAGTCGACCTGCCGGTCATCGTCGACGCCGGTATCGGCCGTCCGTCCCAGGCTTGCGAAGCCATGGAAATGGGTGCCGCTGCCATCATGGCCAATACGGCTATCGCTACGGCCGGGGACCTGCCGCTCATGGCCAAAGCCTTTGGTGAAGCCATCCGCGCCGGCCGCAATGCTTACCTCGCCGGCCTGGGCCGCGTCCGTGAAACGGCTTCGGCATCGGATCCGCTGACAGGCTTCTTAGGCGATTAAGGAGGAATGAACATGACGGAAGAAACCAAAACCATCGACCAAAGCAAACTCATCGATCATATGAAATATCTGCCGGGCATGGAAGTCATCGATTCGGACATGCTCGACCAGGTCGTCGCTATCCACGATTCCTTCAACAACGACGATTTCACCGAAAAAGATGTCCGCCTGGCCTTGTCCAAAGAACATCTGGACCCGCGGGACTTCATGGCCCTCTTATCGACAGCTGCCGCTCCTTTCCTGGAAGAAATGGCTCAGAAAGCCCATTTAGTCACACGGCGCCACTTCGGCAACAACATCACCATCCTGACGCCGATCTACTTCGCCAACTACTGCGATAACTACTGCATCTACTGCGGCTTCAATTCGCACAACAAGATCAAGCGCGCCCGCCTGACCGACGAAGAACTCCACCGCGAATGTAAGAACATCGCCGACACGGGCATCGAAGAAGTCATCATGCTCACCGGTGAAAGCCCGAAGATGAGCGACATCAAATATATCGGCAACGCCGTCAAGATCGCCCGCCAGTACTTCCGGGTCATCAACATGGAAATCTATCCGGTCAATTCGGAAGACTATAAATATCTCCACGAATGTGGCGCCGACTATGTCACGGTCTTCCAGGAAACATACAATTCCGATAAGTATGCTACCCTCCATCTGGCCGGCCACAAGCGCATCTTCCCATACCGTTTCTATTCCCAGGAACGGGCTATCCTCGGCGGCATGCGCGGCG
>OLFV01000032.1_pt1 | contig 155731 bp, 141 predicted proteins | sample 1605551 | NCBI WGS metagenome assembly OLFV01 (sample SAMEA3888922, study PRJEB22519) | human gut metagenome | biome: human gut; feature: human-associated habitat; material: faeces | place: Denmark | collected 2011
TCGATCTCATCACTAAAAGTGACTTGACCCGCACATCTGTCAACAATATTCAGTTTTCAGGGTTCTAACCTTGTCGCTCATCGGCGACTTGATTATAATATCACGGGAGTAAATTTTTGTCAACTATGTTTTCTAAAAAAATTGGAAGGGATTGGCAAAGGCTCCTTTGCCAATCCCTTCCTGCGGCCGCTGACCGTAGACAACTGACCGTTGACAATCTGATTTACTTCTTCTCCACCTGGAATTTGAAGTTGTCGATGACGGGACGGTGGTCTGCCCCGCCTTCCTTCACGTCCTCTGTCAGCAGAGCCTGGAGGATGATGGCCATTTCCAGCCGTTTCTTCTGGATCCGGCACCCGTAGGCATAGGGCTTTTCAATGGTGCCATTGGCCAGATCCGCATTGGCATGGCAGCCGCCGCTGCAGAAGAACCGTGCCCAGCAGGTCCGGCAGTCTTCTTTTTTCATCACGTGCATGTGACGGAAATACTGGACCATGTCCTTTTTCACAATGCCCGTATCCAGGGTCCCCATCTTGTATTTTTCCCGGCCCACAAACTGATGGCAGGGATAAATGTCCCCTTCGGGAGTAATGGCGAAATATTCATGACCGGCACCGCAGCCTGCCAGCCGTTTGGCCACGCAGGGACCGTTGTCCAGGGCCACGTTGAAGTGGAAGAAGTCAAAAGCTTCTCCCGCCCTTTTCCTGGCCAGATAGGCCCGGGCCAGTTTCTCGTATTCCTTGTCCAGGGTGGGCCAGTCTTCTTCCGTCAGTACCCAGGGTTCCGTGGTGCCCACCACCGGTTCCATGGAAATTTCGGATCCCACGTCCAGCATGGCCAATACGTCATCGCAGAAATGGGTGTTGTAATGGGTATAGGTGCCCCGCAGGTAGTAGTTCTTTCCGTGACGGGATTCGATGACCTTCCGGAAGCCTTTCACAGCTGCATCATAGGACCCTACATGGCCCGGATAGGGACGCATGTTGTCATGGGTCTTTTTGCTGCCGTCCAGGGAAAGCACCAGCATCACCCGGTTGTCGTTGAGATACTTCACGATTTCATCGGTGAGCAGGGTGCCGTTGGTGGTCAGGGTCAGTTTGATGTTCTTCCCGGTTTCTTTTTCCCGCTGGCGCACATAGTCCACAATGTACTTCACCACGGGCATGTTCATCAGAGGTTCTCCGCCGAACAGGTCCAGTTCCAGGTTGTGCCGCTGTTTGCTGCCGGCAATGGCAAATTCGATGGCCTTCCGGGCCACTTCCTTGCTCATGAGAGCCCGATGGCCCCCGAAGTCCCCGGTATCTGCAAAGCAGTAGCCGCACTGCAGGTTGCAGTCGTGGGCCACATGGAGGCACAGGGATTTCAGCACCGGTTCATCGGAAAAGGTATCCGGCACCGGAAAGTCCGGAGAAAACAGCAGACCGGCCTTCTGCAGTTCCTGGAGTTCGTCCAGGGCTTCAGCCACGTCTTCCGCAGGGTATTTGCCGGCAAAATGGGCTTTGGTCGCTTCGGCGTTGGTGCCGTCGTAAAAGCCCAGAATATCATAAATCATGGCGTCGATAATGTGCACGGCGCCGCTGTTCACGTCAAGGACCACGTAATTGTCGTCCAGATGCATTCTATGGATCAAATTTCTGTCCACCCTTCTTATTGATTACAAGAAAATAGCTCCCTGCGCATGCAGGGAGCTTCCGCGCATAATATAAATTATGCTTTTTCGCAAACCTGGTTGCCTACCGTGCAGGAAGTTTTGCAGGCAGACTGGCAGGATGCCGGGCATTCGCCGCAACCGCCGGTTCTCAGGGTCTTTTTCAGCATTTCTTTATTCACAGTCTTGATTCTTTTTGCCATCATCGATTCCTCCCTATCTTCTTGTTTACTATCCATTTTATCTGTTTTTCAGAAAGAACGCAAGTCTTTCAACCGTTTCTATCTTTCTTACAGATGGAGTTTGCCTTTCAGTTCGTAATATTTGTGGATGAGCCAGTCCGTATCCAATCCGGTCTGGTCGATGTAGCTCTGGATCTGGGCCCGTTTCAGATCATACTGGAAGCAACCCAGGTTTTCCGGTTTGTTCTGGAACACATTTACCCGGCGCAGCCGCATCAGATCCACTTTGTCCGTGTTCACCCCCACACGGCCGTCCACTCCGGCAATATAGCCGGCTTTTTTTACCTGGGCCGCAATGGCGTCGCTGGCAGATCCGTTGGGATAGGAGAAGGTGAGTCCTTCCGGCGGATTGTAGATGCCCCGCATATGCTGCATGGAGCTGGTCAGTTCATAGTCCACCTGTTCCGGTGTCAGGGACTGGAGGGGCTTGTGGTTGAAGGTATGGGACCCCAGGGCCCAGCCGTACTTCAGCAGTTCATGTTCCTGGTTCCAGTCCAGATAGCCGGGCCAGCCTTCATACTTCACGGCCATGTACATGTTCCCCACAAAGCCGTATTTTTTCAGGATGGGGGCCGCATAGGTCAGGTTGTCCAGGTAGCCGTCATCAAAGATCAGGACACATTCCTTGTGAAACTTCCGTCCTTCCTTCCGGCCCTTGACATATTCCGCCAGGGTCATGGTCTTCCAGCCCTGTTCTTTCAGATATTTCATCTGCTCATCGAACTGTTCCGGAGGCATGGTATAGGGATCGTCATGTCCCGGTTCCACCCGGTGATAGGCAAAGATCGGCACCGTCTCCTCACAGAAACGGGGGAAATCCCGCTTTACATACTCATAGCCGCCATAGGCAAACCCGGCCAGAGCTGCCACAATCGCCAAGAAAATAATCAGTTTTTTCATTGCTCCCCATCCTTCAGTTTTTCTGCCAGCTGTTCCAGTTTCTTCAACCGGTGATTGAAGCCGGATTTTCCCACATTGTCTTCTGTCAGGGCCGCCAGTTCTCCCACTGACAGGTCCTGATGGTCTCTCCGGAGTCTGGCTGCTTCCTGGAGCGGTTCCGGCAGGGTGCTGAGCCCCACTGTTTCTTCAATGACCCGTATGGCATTCAGCTGCCGCACCGCCGCCTGGACCACCTTGTTCAGGTTGGCGGTTTCACAGTTGACCTGCCGGTTCACCTTGTTCCGCATATCTTTCAGCACCCGGACATTTTCAAATTCCAGGTAGGAATTGCTGGCTCCGATCAGGGACAGGAAGCCGGCAATGGCGTTGCCTTCCTTCAGATACACGATATAGGAGTTTTTCCGGTCCACGATCCGGGCCGGAAGGCTGAAGCCCTTCATGATTTTCTGGATAAACTGCCCCATGTCCAGGCTGTCACAGATCAGTTCCAGATGGTAATCGCTGATGGGCTTGTTCACCGAGCCCCCGGCCAGGAATACCCCCCGGAGAAAGGCTCTCTTTTCCCCTTCTTTTTTCAGCAGGGCGCTGCCCGCCTCCTCCAGAGGAGAAAGGAGATGGAGCCGGCTCAGGGCAGTTCTTGCCTCATCGGAAGGGATCACATGGACCTGGTACCGGTTGTTCTTTTTCAGACGGCGGCTCCGGGTGACGATGACTTCCGTCTGCACGGGAAAATTGTTTTTCAGCAGCCGCAGCACCCGTCTTGCCAGGGCCGCGTTTTCCGTGGTGAAATGGATCCCCACTTTCCGTCCGCTGAGGGAAACCGCCCCGCTGATCCGCAGCAGCCCGAACAGTTCCGCTTTTTCACAGTCATGGTTCTCCCCTTCTGACCGTGCGATTTCATTTTTCACATCATGGGAAAAGGACATGGTCAGTGCTCCTTCCTGGCATGCTTCCGCAGTTCCTGCATGGTCTGCCGGGCAAAGAAATAGTCGAAGAACCGGATGCCCTTGCCGAACAGCTTCAGCCGGTAAATCAGGGCAATGATGGTCTTGGCCAGCTTCAGGGGATTGTGCCGGACCAGGTCACTGTCATTCAGCAGTTTGGCCGGTACACAGTCGATTCCCAGCTGTTCAATTTTCTCCACATCCGGAGAAACGGGCATGGCCCCTTCTTTTTCGTACTTGGCCAGGATATCCGGAGAGGCCTTCTGCTCGTTGACCACCACATAGTCCAGGCACTGACAGCCCATGTGCCGGATCAGGGCCCTCACATGCTCATAGGCCCCATAGCCATCGGTTTCCCCGGGCTGGGTCATCACATTGCACACGTAGATCTTCACGGCCTTGGACCGGATCACTGCATCCCGGATGCCGGGCACGATCAGACTGGCCAGCACGCTGGTATACAGGCTGCCGGGCCCCAGGATGATGGCATCGGCCTTCAGGATGGCATCCACGGCCCGCTGGGACGCCCGGGGATTTTCCGGTTCCGTCATCAGCTGGACGATTTTATGGGGCGAAGCGGTAATGGAGCTTTCCCCCACCACGGTGCTGCCGTCGTCCATTTTAGCCTTCAGCTGGATATTGTCCGTGGTGTTTGGCCATACATGGCCCCGCACTTTCAGGATCTCGCAGGTGGCAGCGATGCCCTTTTCCATGTCCCCGCCTTCCACATCACTCATGGCGGCAATGAACAGGTTGCCCAGGTTGTGGCCGCTGAGGGCACTGCTTTTGAACCGGTACTGCATGACTTTTTCCATCAGCGGTTCCGTATCGGACAGGGCCACCAGGCAGTTCCGCATATCCCCGGGAGGCAGGATTCCCAGTTCTTTCCGCAGACGTCCGGAAGATCCGCCGTCGTCTGCGGTGGTCACCACAGCCGTACAGTTGTTGGTAATGAGCTTGATGCCCCGGAGCAGTACGGAAAGTCCCGTCCCGCCGCCGATGACCACCACGCTGGGTCCCTTGTCCAGCTTCTGCTGGGTAAAGATCAGCTCCCGGAGGGATTCCTTTTCTCCGGGCATCACCGCATTGATGATGGTCTTGATCACATGGGTGGCCCCCAGGCACATGCACAGAATCCCCAGGACCACACTGAAGGCTCCCAGCCCGGTAATGGTGGACTGGTAATACTCTCCTCCCACGGAACTGATGAACTGCAGCACCAGGGCTTCCAGGAGCCCTACAAACTGATAATTGAAGATTAAAGTGACTCCCACACAGGCCAGTACCGCGCCCAGCGCAAAAAGAAAGAGCCAGCGCTTCAGGTTCAGCCCCGGGTACAACCACTTAATCCATTTCATACGCATTCACCTATTTCTTTATCAAATCCCTATGGATGACCTGCACCCCGTACCCGCATTTTTCAATAAACCGGCCCAGGGCATTGGCAATGAACACACTCCGGTGCCGGCCGCCGGTGCAGCCCACGCCGATCATCAGCTGGCTTTTCCCTTCCTGGACATACTGGGGCAGCAGGAACTGGATCAGGCTGAACAGCTTCTCCTCGAATTCCCCTGTCACCGGCTTTTCCTGGATGTAGTCCATCACCGGCTGGTCGTTGCCGCACAGGTTTTTCAGTTCCGGGATGTAGAAAGGATTGGGCAGGAACCGCACATCAAAGACCATGTCGCAATCCAGGGGGATTCCATATTTGAACCCGAAAGACTGGACCACAATGTTCATGGGGGGCAGTTCGCCGCCCTTGCCGAAGAGCTGGACAATTTTCTGCCGCAGTTCCTTGGTGGTGGTCCGGGAGGTGTCGATGATGGTGGTGGCCCTCTGCCGGATCTGGCTCAGGATGTCCCGTTCCCGGGCAATATCCGCACTGAGCCCGTTTTTCCCCGCCAGCGGGTGGCGCCGGCGGGTTTCCTTGTACCGACGGATCAGGGTGGCATCATCCGCATCCAGGAAGACCAGTTCGTAAGGTACGCTGCTCTGGTTCAGCTGGTCCAGGACCCGGTTCAGATCCTTGAAGAATTTGCCGCCCCGGATATCCACCACCAGAGCCAGCTGAGCCCCGCCGTTCTTGTTCTGCAGGCACAGTTCAATGAATTTGGGAATAAAGGTAGGAGGAAGATTGTCCACGCAAAAATAGCCCAGATCTTCCAGGGTCCGCATGACCTGCGTCTTCCCCGCCCCGGACATCCCTGTAATCAGTAACGTTCTCGCCATTTGCATCCACCCCCTGAAAAGTATAGAACGTTTTTATTATACAATGGAAAAAAAGTCTGTGTAAAGTCCCGGTGCATTCCTTCAGACGGGCACTTCCACCTGCCGGGTCAGGATGGTCCGGATGATCCGGGCCACCCCGTTCCGGGTATTGGGCGCCGTCACCACCCGGGCCGCCTCCCGCACCGGATCGCTGGCGTTCCCCATGGCCACCCCGAAACCGGCGTGGGAAATCATTTCCAGATCATTGTCCGAATCCCCCACACAGAGGATTTCTTCTTCCCGGATGCCTTCCCGGGCAGTCAGGGCCTGGAGGGCATGCCATTTGTTGGTGCCGGGGGCCGTCACTTCCAGGAAGCCTTTGGAAGAGCTGACGATTTTGATCATCCCTCTATACTTCTCTTCCAGTTCCGGCCGCAGGGTCCTGACCTGATCGGAAATCACCAGCAGTTTGTGGGGAGCCTGGGGCAGATGACGGATGGCTTCCGTCTTTACTTCATAAGGCACCCGGGAAAACCGGGAATAGAACCGGACTTCCTCACAGTCCCGGGGAGCCCACAGGGTGTCATCCACATAGGCCTGGACATAGATGCCCCGTCCCAGCAGGTCATCCAGCACGGACTGGGCCACATCCAGGGGCAGGGGCCACTGGCCCAGGTTCTCTCCGGTTCCGGGATCCCGGATCAGGGCTCCGTTGTAGACCACCAGGGGATGGGTCAGCCTCAGTTCCTGAGCGTAAGGCAGGGCCGACCGGTACATCCGGCCAGTGGCCAGGGTCACATAGTATCCGGCAGCCACTGCATCCTTGACTGCAGCCGCATCTTCCGGAGCAATATTCTTTTCTTCATCCAGCAGGGTGCCATCCAGATCCATGGCAATCATCTTCAGGGACATGCATTTTCCTCCTTCGGGTTTTCCAACAAAAAAGGGTTCTTTGTCAAATGTTGGGGTAAGCTCCAATTCATCTACCACATACGGACGTGAGCGATTTTTGCTCACGTCTGTTTTTATTTTAATTTCACCATCGAAAGCAGTAAAATCCGAGAACGGAATCGTTCAAAGTTGCGAAAACCAAATGCTACTCTCTTTAACACCTTAATCTTATTGTTCATTCCTTCCGTAAAACCATTCGAATACGCTTGACTCAATCCTTCCAAAATCTCTGTCTTCCAATCAGTGAACGTCTTTATAACACTCTTGAATTCTTCAACCCCACTTTCTTCGACTAATGATAACCAACGAGATAAGAATGAAGCAACAGCAGACCGTTCTTTCATAGAAAACACCTTAAAGAATGCCTCTTTTAAGACATAGGCTCTCTGTAATTCTTACGGTGGAAACAGAGACACCATGGCTTCTGGCAATGGCTTTAAAGCTCGCCAGTTCAGAACAGGCTTGGATGATACTGTTCTTTATATCGTTAGAACGCCGCTGGTAATGCTCGACGCCAGGAATTTTTTCATAAAATGTCTTATGGCAGCAAAGGCAAAAAAATCTTCTTTTATGAACAATAGCAGAAACAGGATGGGTGTTCCAGTGCCCTAAGAGGACTTTTTGGTCCCGATAGTCCTTACTATGGAGAATTTTATGATGACAGTAGGGGCAACGAGAAGCTGTAGAAGTGAATTCCACGTAAAGGAGGAGGCTGGATCCCAATTTTTCAAATTCTTTTATGGAACCCTCTTCCCAATGGAAGCTTTTTTCGATAAAATGAAAGAAAGACATATCTATTCTCCTTTCAGTTCTTCGTGGTGGTTGAGGTGAAATGTAGCTTAGATATGTCTTTATTTTACCGTAAGACAAGGGGTCTTGTGAACAGGAGTGTCCACAAGACCCCAACATTTATTATAGAACCGTGGTTGCTGAATTCCAGCACGCCCTGGAAGTACACCCTGCGGTGGAACACATAGTTCATGGCCTCCTGGGCGCCCCGGAACAGTTTATCCCGCAGCAGAGGGTCCTCCGTCTGGAGCAGGGCCTTATACTCCTCGTCCGTGAGTACGGAATATTCCTTCAGCTTGTCCACCAGATCCACAATGCCCACCCGTCCTTTCGATGCGTCAGTTAGATATATTTATTATAAAGCCTAACTGCCGGCCTTGTCCACACCTCCAAATATTGACATTCCTACGATTTCTTATTATTCTTATGGTATAAATATTTTGCATAATATCTTGCTTGCCATACATGCCCAGTGAAAGGAGCGTCCTTATGGAAATCCGCACCCTGAAATATTTCCTGGCGGTGGCCCGGGAACAGAACATGACCGAAGCTGCCAATTTGCTGTTCGTCACCCAGCCTACCCTGTCCCGCCAGATGGCCGACCTGGAAAAGGAACTGGGCAAGAAACTGTTCATCCGCAGCAACCGCAGCACCACCCTCACCGAAGAAGGGATGCACCTGCGCCAGCGGGCCGAAGAAATCCTGGCCCTGGTGGAACAGACGAAAAGCGAGATTAAGGATGAAGATCTGAACCTGACCGGCTGCATCCGCATCGGGGCCGGCATCACCTATCTGGTCCACTATCTGACGGATACCTTCGCCGACCTGCGCAAGGAGAATCCCCACCTGACCATCGAAATGCTCACCGGCAACGCCGACATCATCCAGGAAAAGCTGGAACACGGCCTGCTGGATTTCGGCCTGTTCATCCAGCCCTTCAACGTGGAAAACTACAATTATCTGGAGCTGCCGGGCAAGAACCGGCTGGGCATCGTCACCAGCATCCACAGCCCCTGGGCAAAGCTGGATGCCGTCACCCCGGAAAACATTCTGGGAATCCCCCTCATGACCTCCTCCCGGCACAACAACCGGTCCTTCGACCTGGAAGGCTGGTCCAAAGGCAAGATCTCTGTAGAGAAGCTGAACATCGTGGGCACCATGGACCTTTCCTGCAACACCAATCCCCTGGTCTTCCAGCAGGTGGCCAACTTGCTGTGCCTGGACCGGCTGGAGCACCACGAATCCCCGGAATTGAAATTCATCCCTCTGGAGCCGGCCTACGAAGTCTCCAGCCTGGTGGCCTGGAAAAAGTACCGCCTGCTCAGCCATTCCAGCCAGGTATTCCTGGAGCGACTGAAGGAGAAAGTCAATCCAGAAAAATAATATCAAAAGAACCTGTCCTGTTTCCAGGGCAGGTTCTTTCCTTTGGCTAGAGACTAGTGACTACTGACTCGAGACTGTTTCAAGCTTGCTTCTCCAACTGGTACAGCAGATAATCCAGGTTCGTCAGCCGTTCCTGTTCCCGGTGCACCTTTTCCAGCAGGCAGCGCCGGTATTTCCGCAGCTCCAGGGTCTGCTGCTGTGTCCCCTCCATCTGCTGGACTTTCCGGATGACCTCATCCGGGCACCCGGCAGCCTCCAGATTCTCACGAAGTTTCTCGTCCATACCTGTTACCTCATCTTGATCTTGTTCTTTTCTTCAAAATTTGCCTGTGGCAAATTTTCTCCTTCGGCTGGTGACTAGTGACTAGAGACTAGTGACTGCCTCAAGCTTCGTACACTTCCTTGGCCAGCCGGAATGCTGCCCAGGCTTTGGGCCAGCCGGCGTAGAAGCCCAGCTGTGTGATGATCTGGACCATTTCTTCCTTGGTCACGCCGTTGTTCCTGGCGGACGTAATGTGGTATTTCAGAGAACTGTCCGTGATGCCCTGAGAGATCAGAGCGGATACGGTAACGATGCTGCGGTCGTGCAGGCTCAGTTTGTCATTGGCGCTCCACACTTCACCGAACAGGATGTCATCGTTGTAGCGGGCAAATTCCGGGGCGAATTCCCCCAGCACGTCTCTGCCTGCGGTTTGCACGATTTTGACCGGTTTCTTCGTTTCATTTTCCATGGCTGCTGCCTCCCCATAATGTATGCCCATGCAAGTCGTCATGACCAGGGCCAGCGCGAAGCCAGCAAATTATTTCAAGCGTTCGTCCATCATGATTCCTCCTTCGGGTTCTCTCTTGGGTATATCATAGCAAATCTGGAAAGCCATGTTAAATACTTATCGTTCATCCATGGAAATAGGGAAAATGTATGAAAAAAGAGGATGTGAAAAATCCTACCCCCTTCTCAGCTGTTTTTTATCCCTCGAAGGGTTTTACGTCCTTCACCGCATCCGCCAGGGTCAGGGGCTGGCTGCCATGGTCCAGGTCCAGCAGCACATACCGGTCGCAGCCCATGCCCAGTTCCTTCATGTAGCTCAGCTGGCGCAGGCCGTGGCGGCTTTCCATCCGTTCCACCAGGGCGTGGCGATCTTTTTCCGGCAGGGCATAGACCAGGTCTACGGAAGCCTGATCGGCCGCCAGGATGTCCGTGGACGCCAGGATACCGATGTTGGGCGTCACCACGGGCTGGGCCCCGGTCCCTTCGCAGTCGCAGGATACGGACATGTTGCGCAGCACATTGATGTAGGCGATGTGATTGCCGAAATGGTCCGCCGTGGCCTTGGATGATTCCGTCAGCCGTTCCATGAATTCTTCCTTATCGATGCCCCACTGGCTGCCGCCCTCGCCGGAATGGATCATCTTCTTGCCGATGCGGCCGTCGGCACAACCGATGCCGATATTCTTGTCGGAGCCGCCGAAGCCGCCCATGGTATGGCCCTTGAAATGGGTCAGCACCAGCAGGGAATCGTAGTTCAGCAGATGGGAACCCACGGACATCTCCGTGAACCATTTGCCTCCCTTGACGGGCAGCATGGTGGTCCCCTCTTCGTCCAGGATATCCACCGGCGCGAAATCCCAGCCGTTCACGGCCAGGGTCTTCCGGTGTTCTTCCGTGGTGTACCGGGCTCCGCCGTAATAGGTATTCGTCTCCACGATTCTGGCATTGGGCAGCTTCGCTTCCATGAGCTGCTTCACCCAGGGCCGGGGAATGATGTTGGGGCCATGGGGCTCGCCCGTATGCAGCTTGATGCCCACCCTTCCGGTCATGTTGCCGGCAATGGTCTCATAAATCTTCAGCAGGCCGGCCGCCGACAAGTCCCGGGTGAAGTACACCACGGATTCATTGCCCTGCCGTTGTTCCGGCGGGATGTATTTGTCACCGCCCGTACCGGCCACTTTTTCCTTGCCGGTGGCGGAGCTGCCGCCTCCCGTCAGCTGTGCCGAAGAAGCCGTCTGTTTTGAAAAGCCACAGCTACTCAGGACCAGGGCCAGTGCCCCCAGTCCGGAGATTTTCAAAAATTCTCTGCGGTCCATAAGGGATCCTCCTTTTCAAAAATGCCGAAAACGGAGCTGTGAAATTAATCCACAGCTCCTATTCTTACGCCAGGTTTCCAGAAATGGAGCCGTTCAGCAGCACCCCGTTCGTGATGTTCAGTTTCGGGTAGGCCTTGCGCAGGTCCCGGTACGCCTTGGAAATACTGCTGCCGCCGCTGGTGGCGAACAATACGATGTCCACGCCGGTCAGCTTGTTCTGTTCCAGGAAGCTGCGGATGATGTGGGGCGCCGTGTACCACCAGATGGGGAAGCCGATGTAAACCGTGTCATACCCCGTCAGATCCAGCCCGTTTTCCTTCAGTTCCGGACGGCTGGTGGGATCGTTCATTTCCACCGTGCTCCGGGCCTTTTTGTTCGTCCAGTTCAGGTCCGCGTTCGTATATCTATCTTTGGGAGCGATTTCGTACAGGTCCGCCCCCACCACTTCAGCCAGTTTCTTCGCCTTGGCGGCTGTAACCCCGCTGGCAGAAAAATAGGCAACCAGTTTCTTCGTCATCATGAATTCCTCCTCCAGGATTCTTCCGGTTCCAGCATACCAAATCCTTGGCACAATGTTAAATGCTTATTGCCGATACGTTGTCATAGAAAAAGAGTATCCTTTTTTCTAAATCAGTTGTTTTTCTTTCCAGGATTCCAGGGTCGCTGCCGCCGTCATCATCATGCATTCCTCCTTCTATCGATTACAGATTGGCCCCCAGTTGTTCTGCGCAGTTCAGGATGACGTCATGCATGGACAAATTCCTCCTTTACACCCGTCCAGCCATAGCCGTGTTGATGGCCTGGGCCATGGTCAGCTTCATATTCCAGTCGCCATGGATGCCGTCCAGGGCCAGTTCCGTCGGAAGGTCCTTCTGCTCGTCGAACTGGGCCGCCACATCGATGTGGTCCCGGCTGCGGATGTAGTCGTTCACCTGGGCAAAGGACTGCCGCCAGTTTTCGTAGGTGGGTTCGTCAAAGGCCTTGTCGATGTTGGCCGGATTGATGGGCGGCAGCGTCAGGTAGATGGGGGTAATGCCTCGTTCCCGTGCCTTTTCTCCGATGGCCTCCAGATCCTGGATGACGTCTTCCGCCGGTACGCCGGCCCGCAGGCTGTTGGTCCCGCCCATGATCAGCAGGTATTTCAGCCGGAAAGCCGGTATATCCCGATCGAACCGTTCCAGCATCATGGCGCTGGTATCCCCGCTCTGGGACAAGTTGATGGTCCGGAAGCCCAGATAGTGGCTGTAGCTGTAGGCGTAATCCACGGGGCTGTAGGAAAGATGCCCGCCCCCGTGGGAAATGCTGTCGCCGTAGATGCCCACCTTGATATCCCCTTTGGGAACGGTGGTGAACTTCTGGGCTTCGCTCCATTCCCCCACAGGATTGCCGGCATCATCCATGCCTCGCACCCGCCAGTAGCCGGTAATACAGAAGGGGCTGTTTCTGCTTCCCCTTCAGTTCTCCCATGGGCAGCAGGATGGCACTGCCATACACATGGCCGTTGCGATAGATGGCGTCCGGACTGGGTTTGTCCGGATCCAGGCTGGCGGGGATGCCATCCAGGATCTCCACTTCGCTGCGAACCGCATCCAGCCGCTCCCGCCACTGGAGCAGCCCCAGGTCCACGGTGGCCGCCTGGACCGTTGCCTCCTGAGAAATGGTCGTATCGGTAGAAAGCCCAAGGCTCCGGCGGACGGTGCAGTTGCTCCCCAAAAGCAGCGGGACCACCAGAAGTGCCAGCAGGTTGGCTTTTAAAGAGTGACATACGGTCTTTTTCATGGCTTTTCATCTCCTTCCTTTTTGTTGTCCCTAGAATAACACGGTGTCAGTGGTATGTTAAATGCTTATAATATATTATTTGATATACGATTTTTTCATCTTTATAAAATGAAAAAAGCCCTCGGAGGACCTGGGAACGGTCTCCCCTTACGGGTAGACCCTACGAAATTTTACCGTACGGTATATTGTTTTCGTAGGGACGGCCCATCAGGGACGTCCGAACCCAGGTCTGGAGGTTTTTATTCTTTATTCTTTGCCAGCGTGAGCTGGCTTCCATCGGCTCATGGCCCTTGCCATCGCTTTCAGCGACAAGCAGATAGCCTCCGCTACATACCTGCCATTTACCGTCCCAGCCCGAACCGGATCATGCCGTAGCTCAGCTCGTAGAGCAAAATCAGCGGCACGGCCAGCAGGCACTGGGTCACGATGTCCGTAGTAGGCGTCAAAATCCCCGCCGCCACGAAACTGCCGAAGATCACGAACCGTCTGGCCTTCCGCAGCTGCTCCGACCGGATGAGCCCGGCCAGGGCCAGGAACAGCAGCGCCAGCGGCAGGTTGAACAGCACCCCGAAAGGCAGCACCAGCATCACCATGAAATCCAGATAGCTTTCCAGGGAAAGCAGCGGCTGCACTGCCGGGGACGTGAACTCCAGGAAGAACGCCAGGCCCCGGGGCAGCACGATTTCAAAGGCGAAGACGCAGCCGCCCACGAACAGCAGCACCGAAAAAGGGACGAAGGCCAGCAGGGTCTTCTTCTCTTTCTGTGTCAGCGCCGGCAGCAGGAACGCCCACAGCTGGTAGAACCAGACTGGAGAAGCCAGCAGCAGCCCGACCACCGCCAGCACCTTGAAATACGTCATGAAGGCTTCGGCCGGTTTCAAAAAGTACAGGGTCCCGGCCGAACGGGTGAGAAAGGCCATGATCGGGTCCATGAAGAAGAACGCCGCCACCATGCCGATTCCCACGGCCAGCAGGGATTTCAGGATCCGCCGGCGCAGCTCCTCCATATGTTCCACCCAGGTCATATCATCAGTCCTGCTTTGCGTCCGGCTTGCCATCCTTTCCACCTTCTTTTTCCCGGCTTTCCACGGGAGCATAGAAGGCCTCCTTGAACTCCCGGATGCTCTTGCCCAGGGCGCTGCCAATGGTGGGCAGCTTGCCCGGTCCGAACACGATCAGCCCGATGATCAGGATCATCATCAATTCCGGTACACCCAATCCAAACATCATGTCCTCCTTCCGGATCCTTCCAGAATCCACACTGCGTTTCCGCTGATTCTTGGAATCACTTTACGAACTATTTCTTATGCCAGAAAGGTTTTCACCTGCTCCAGCCAGGCTTCCACCTGCTTCTGAGGCGTCACCTGGGTACTGCCGCCCTGGGAATCGAACTGTACAGCCAGCTCCGGTCCGAACTGGGCTCCGGAACAGGCCTTCTTCAGATCGTCCAGCACATGGGCTGGCCAGCCGCCGTGGGTGGCAAAGGGGATCACCAGTTCCCCCTCCATTTTCTCCTCGTGGAGGAACGTCTTCATGGCCGGGGCCATGGTATACCACCAGGTGGGCGTGCCCAGGGCGATGGCGTCGTAGTCCTTCACCTTAAAGAAACGGGGTGCCAATACGGGTTCGTAGCCCCGCTGCACATCCTTTTCCGCCTGATCCACCACCACCTGGTAGTCCTGATCTTTATAGGCGGTCTTCGTATCGATCCGGGCCAGGTCGCCGCCGGTAACCTTCTGCAGCTCCTCCGCGATCTTTTTGGTATTCCCGTTGGACCAGGAATAATAGACAATCAGCAGTTTCTTCATAATTTATTTTCCCTCCTGTATCCGTTGTCTTCAGCATACCAGAAATCCGCAGCAATATGAAATGCTTATTGATTCTTATGCATGATACGAAAAATGTATGGATAAGTCACGAGTCTCGAGCTTATGGAAAGAACCCGCCCTTAGCGGACGGGTTCTTCTGATTTTATTATTTAAATTTTCTCCATCGGCTAGAGACTAGAGACCATTGACTAGAGACTGAGAACCGCAGTGCGGCTCTCCCTTATTTCAGTCCCAGGCTGTCGACCCAGCTGTTCACCTTGCTGTCGTCGATACCGCCGGTGAAGCCCATGCCGCTCAGCCAGTTGCCTTTGCCGCCGGCCATGGCCTTCAGCTTACCCACGCTGCCGCCCATACCGCTGCTGGCGGAAGTGCTGAAGGGGATTACCGTCTTGCCGGTGAAATCGTTGCTCTTCACGAACTGGTTCAGAGGCCAGGCTGCTATGCCCCACCAGATGGGGTAGCCCACGAATACGGTATCGTAGTCTTTCCAGTTGGCCGGTTTGGCATTCTTCAGAGCCACATCCTGCAGTTTGGGATCCTCGTGTTCTTTATACACACGAGCGCTCTTGTTGTTGTAGTCCAGGTCCGCTTCCGTGTAGGGCTGCTGGGGGTCCAGCAGGTACAGGTCGCCGCCGGTCTTCCTGGCGATGTCCCTGGCTACCTGTTCCGTCCGGTGGCTGTTGGTATAGTACACCACCAGTACCTTCTTGGCTTTGGCCGGTGCCTTTTCCCCAGCGGCGGTCTGGGTGCCGCCACCCGTGGTATTGCTGGCCTGGCTGCCACAGGCGGTCACGCCCAGCAGGCTTACGGTCATGCAGACGATGGCAAAGAATTTCTTCAGTTTCATTGTGGTTTCTTCCCCTTATTTCAGCTTGTTGTATTCGTCCGGATCCACGGCTTCGCACCATTCGTTGCTGCAGCCTTCACCGGGTACTTCCAGGGCCAGATGCTGGAAGGCACAATCCTTGGCAGCGCCGTGCCAGTGCTTCACTTCCGGCGGGATGTTCACCACATCGCCCGGTTTCAGTTCCCGTGCCGGCTGCCCCCATTCCTGGTACCAGCCCCGGCCGGCGGTGACGATCAGCATCTGCCCGCCACCCTTTGTGGCATGGTGGATGTGCCAGTGGTTCCGGCAACCCGGTTCGAAGTTCACCACAGCCGTGGGCACCTGTTCCGTGGTCAGCATGTCCAGATAGCTCTTGCCGTCGAAATATTGGGCGTAGGCCGTATTTTCCTCGCCCAGGCCAAAAGGCGTATGTTTCAGCATTTCTTTCAGATCCATCGTTCTTTCCTCCTTCAAGAAATCCGGCGATTCTTTATCCGTTGGCTACAGCATAGCACACCTCTGCTGCAATATAAAATGCTTATTTGGTTTTGTGCAATATACGGAAAGTGTATGGTTGGGATTTTACAAGATTTTACAGGTTCTTCCCGGCTGCGAGAAGAAGCTGACGAAGCGGCTGAAACTGGGATTGTAGACTTACCCATTCCACCACTCCCCGGAATCGGACGGTCTGTCCAGCAGCACCAGGGCCCCGATTTCCGGGGTCAGCAGGCGGTACGCTTTCCCCCGGCTGGCCTGCCGCAGTTTTTCCATTGGCTCCTGCCAGGGATGACGGGCCAGGGCGAATTTGCTGTTGTGAGCGGGAATGACCAGTTTTGCTCCCACGTCTTCTGCGGCCCGGGCCGTTTCTTCCGGCAGCATGTGGATGGCATGCCAGGCCAGGTTGTACTGCCCGTTTTCCGCCAGCACACAATCGAACCCGCCGAACTTTTTCCCAATGGCCTTGAAATGACTGCCGTAGCCCCCATCCCCCGTATAGTAGAGGCTGCGTTCCGGGGTGAGAAAAGCCATGCCGCACCACAGCGTGGGGTTCTGTTTTAAGAAACGTCCCGAAAAATGCTGGGAGGGCAGGATGTGGACCGTCAGCGTATCTGCCAGCCGGATTTCCGTATCCCAGTCCTCCTCGTGGATGATCTTGGGAGCAAAGCCCCACTGCTCCAGATAGGCACCCACACCCAGGGGGCAGACCACCTGACGGACCTTGGGCAGAAGAGCCTTCACCGTAGGGTAATCCAGGTGATCCCAGTGGTCGTGGCTGATTGCCAGCACATCGATGTCCGGGAAATCATCGGCCGTATACACGTTGGAACCGGGAAAAGCCTTGTTCACGAACCAGAGGGGTGAAGCGAAGCTGCTGAACACCGGGTCGATGAGGATGCGGTACCCGCCCAGCTGCACGTAAAAGCTGGAATGGCCCAGCCACACCACGGCATCCTGCTGCCGGGGCAGGGCCTTCAGGTTCGTCTTTTCCGAAGGCAGGGACCCATCGGGCCAGAGCCCCTTTTTATCGCCGAACAGGAATTTCCAGGTGGCCGTGAAACGGTTTTCCCGTTCTCCTTCTTTCTGCGACATGACCGGCACCGGTACCAGGTTCTCGAAATGGTCCCCGTGGTAATGGGGGGAAGCCTGCATGCGCCGCAGCCGGTCGCCGGTGGGCAGCTCGCCGAACTGGGGCAGATGCAGATACCGGTAGACTCCGCCCGCCGCGGCAGCGGCCAAAAGGCCCAGACAGGCCAGGATGAATTCACGTCTCGTCATAGGGTATGGGTTCCTTCCTGATAAAATCTTTTTCAGCATTTCAAGCATACCAGAAACTGGGCAGGAAAACCAATGCTTATTCGATCATCCTATCCATACGAAAAACGTATCCTATCCATTTCAGCACTCCTGGGGCAGGTCGCCTTGACCCGCCCGCAAAAAAATCCGCCCGAAGGCGGATTTTTCCTTATGCTGCTGACTCGTGACCAGAGACTGGTGGTGGCTGCTCCGCTCACATCGCCCGGCGGAAGATTTCCCGGATTTCTTCTTTCGTCAGTACCCGGTAGCCGCCGGTCAGGATCAGCGTACCGTTCACCAGGTCGTCCAGCATGTCTTCCGTGGCGCCCAGATCTTTCAGGTGCAGTACCAGACCCAGCTGCTGCATCCAGTCTTCCATCTTTTCCAACCCTTCTTTGGCGATTTCCTCATCGGTCTTGCCTTCCGGCCGCACATCCCACACCACTTTGGCGAACCGCACGAATTTGGGCAGCCCGTCCTTCAGGATGAACCGGTAATACGGCAGGGAAACGGCAGCCAGAGTCATGCCATGGGTGGCATTGGTAACACCCCCGGCAGCCTGGCCCAGCATGTGGACCATCCAATCTGTGGATTTTCCCTTGGCAATCAGGGTGTTCAGGGCCCAGGTGGCATCCCACATCAGGTTGGACCGGGCTTCGTAATCCTGGGGATTCTTGACGGCAGTCCGGCTGGCTTCCACCACATTGCGCATGAGGCCTTCGGCCAAGTAATCGCTGGTGTTGTCATCCGTGCCAGAGAAATACTGCTCGCAGATATGGTTGAAGATGTCATAGATGCCGGCCACCATCTGGTACTTGGGCAGGGTCATGGTATAGACCGGGTTCAGGATGGAGAACCGGGGCATGATTTTTTCATCGGCGAATACCTTGCCCATCTTCAGCTTCTTTTCCGGATAGGTGATGACGGCCCCGGCATTCATTTCCGAGCCGGTCCCCACCATGGTGAGTACCGTGCCCACAGGAATGGTCTCGCAGGTGGGTTCTTCAAATCTCACGAAATATTTTTCCCAGGGGTCTTCGTCGCAGTTCACGGAAACGGACAGAGCCTTGGAATAGTCGATGACGGAACCGCCGCCCACGGCCAGGATGAGATCAGCGCCGTGTTTCCGGGCAATGGCGATGCCTTCCCGCAGCTTGTGGATGGTGGGGTTGGACATGACACCGGCAATTTCGGCCACGTCTTTGCCGGCTTCCGCCAAAATCTTCGTCACCGCATCATAGATGCCGTTCTTTTTGATGGAACCGCCCCCGTAGACCAGGATGACCTTCTTGCCATACTTGGCCAGTTCAGCCGGCAGGTTCTGCAGGGCATCCTTACCGAAGTACAGTTTCGTGGGGTTGCAGTAGGTGAAATTTCCTAACATGATATTCTCTCCTTTGTAATCAGCAATTCTTTTTCCAATACTACCAACATAACAGAAACATGCGGGAAAATGAAATGCTTATTGGGTTGGCCATTCCATACATAAACCGTATGACAATGGAAGCGGGTCGATCAAAACGATCGACCCCTGCTGTATTGCGTTACCGCAAATCACTTCAAATACTTCTGGAAGAATGCCGTCATTGTATCGAAGGGAATCTTTTCCAGATTGTCGTAGAGATCCGTATGATTGGCCCCCGGGATGATCAGCAGTTCTTTGTTATCGCCTTTCAGCTTCTTGAAAGCATCTTCTCCGAAGTACCGGGAATGGGCCTTTTCCCCGTGGATGACCAGCACGGCACTTTCGATTTCATCCGCATAGGAAAGCAGCGGCATATTCATGAAGGACAGGGCACTGGTGGCATTCCAGCCTTCGTTGGAATTCAGGCTGCGGGGATGGTACCCGCGTTTCGTCTTGTAGTAGGCATAGTAATCTTTCACGAACTGGGGAGCATCGGCCGGTAACGGATCCACCACGCCTCCGGCCCGTTTGAACGTACCCGTGCGGAAGTCTTCCGTCCGCTGGGCATTGAGAGCCCTGCGACTTACCATCCGCTCCTTTTTCAGGGTGGCGGCATCTTTCGTATAATCGAAATATCCGTTGGCCATCACCCGGCTCATATCGTACATGGTGGAAACCACCGTGGCCTTGACCCGGGTATCGATGGCCGCATCGTTAAGTGCCATGCCGCCCCAGCCGCAGATGCCGATCAGGCCGATCCGGTTGGGGTCCACGTCTTTTTCATTGGACAGGAAATCCACCGCAGCGGAAAAATCTTCGGTATTGATGTCCGGAGACGCCACATTGCGCACCCCGTTCACACCCCCGCTCTCGCCCGTAAAGGAGGGATCGAAGGCGATAGTCAAAAAGCCCCGTTTGGCCATTTCCTGGGCATACAGACCGGAAGCCTGCTCCTTGACCGCCCCAAAAGGTCCGCTGACGGCGATAGCGGCCAGTTTGCCCTTCACATTTTTCGGCTCGTACAGATCGGCAGCCAGCTCGATGCCATACCGATTGCGGAACGTCACTTTCCGATGATTCACTTCTTTGCTTTCTGGAAATACCTTATCCCATTCCTTTGTCAGTTTCAATGGACTTCCTCCCTGTTCCTTCGTCTGGACGGCTGCCTTAGCCTGTTTCGTCTGTGGAGCCGCCTGGGCCTCTGCCCCAAATACCCCCAGGGCACAGGTCATCCCCAGCACAGCCATTGCCAGGACCCGCTGCAGTTTCTTTTTTCCGTTCATAAAAAACACCTCTTTCTGTATTCCAAACCAGTCATTTGCTCTTTCCAATGGTTTCAGTATACAGCAGAAGGTGATTTATTACCAATACTTATATGATTTTGTTTACTATGCTTAAAAAGCATATTAATTGTGAGGTCCGAACACTTCCTCCAGCCGGGCATGGACCACGCCGGCAGCCCGGGAAAAGACCTGATTCTCCTTCCAGATCAGGTAGTTATGAGAATGCAGGGCCGGCTGCAGCGGCCGGAAGGTCAGCTGGGAATGATGATCCCCATCCAGGGCCAGCAATCCCCCAAAAGAAAACAGCAGACCCATGCGCTGCTCCGCAAGGAAAGCTGCATTATAGATCAGATTGTATGTGGCCCGCACGTTCAGCTTCTCCGCCTCGATTCCCAGCCAGTGGTTGAAGATATGATTGTTCAGCAGCTGGCGGGACAGGATAACCGACTCTCCGGCAATATCAGCCGCGGTAATGGCGTCCTTCCGGGCCAGAGGATGATCCTTGCGCAGATAGATTCCCCAGGTATCGTCATAGGGGATTTTGCGGTACACCACCCCTTCCGGCGGCGTCTCCAGGCACAGGAGCCCGAAATCCAGCGTCCCCCGCTGCAGCCCGTCAATGGTCTGTTCCTCGTTGCCACTGTAAAAATGGAAATGGACCTGGGGATAGGCACGGCCCAGGGGCGTCAGGGCCTCCATCACCAGCTTCATGGCCTCCGTCTCCCCGCCGCCGATGTACACATCTCCGGCCACGAACTCTTCCAGATGGGCGAACTGGTCCAGTGTCTTTTCTTCCAGGGTGGTCATTTCCTCAGCCCGGGCCTTGAGAAAAAGCCCGGCTTCCGTCAGTTCTATCCGGCGTTTGGACCGGATGAACAGCGGCGCTCCCAGTTCCTTTTCCAGATCCTGGAGCTGCCGGGAAAGGGTGGGCTGGGTCACGTGGAGTGCCTCTGCCGCCCGGGTGATGTTCCCCTGCCGCGCCACCTCCAGAAAATACCGCAATACACGAAGTTCCATACCGGTTTACACCTTCCTTTCAAGATACCGCGAGTCGATCACGACGATTGCCCTCTGCAGTGTCCCCCTGAAAGGGGGAAAGGACAAAAAAAAGGCTGCCGCTTTTGTGCGACAGCCCTTCCGGCTTTTTAGGCTTCTTCGGAGAACTGATCTTTGCCTACGCCGCAGATGGGGCAGACCCAATCTTCCGGCAGATCTTCGAATTTGGTGCCGGGAGCAATGTTGTGTTCCGGATCACCGGCAGCTTCATCATATACATAACCGCAAACGTCACAAACGTATTTTTTCATTGTGTTTATCCCCCTCAGGATTATTTGTTTTCGCCCTCGATTATACCAGAGCTTCTGTCTTGTGGCAATAGGTTTTACAAGATTTTTCAATAAAAATTATTGAAAAAGAATCTTTTATTTTTCTTTTGTGCCGGCTCCCGTCTCCAGCAGCGCCGTTTTTTCCAGCAGGCTGCCCTGGAGAAAGGTATGGACCCGCTCGGCTACAGTCCGGTTCATGGTGTCCACTGCTGCCAGATCCTCCACCGAGGCCTGGCGCATGGCATCCAGGGACCCGAACCGTTTCCACAGGGCCGCCCGGCGCTTGGGCCCCAGTCCCTCCAGATGGTCCAGGACCGACACCAGGTTCCGTTTCCCCAGCCGCTTCCGATGGTAGGTAATGGCAAACCGGTGGGCTTCGTCCCGGATATGCTGGATCAGGTGCAGGGCCGGGGACATTTTGTCCAGCAGGATGCTGGTGTGGGCCCCTTCCTTGAAGATTTCCTCTTCCCGCTTGGCCAGCCCGATCACAGGGACTTCCTCCGGAGTGATGCCCAGCCCCCGGATCACCTCACAGGCGGAACTGAGCTGCCCCTTGCCCCCGTCGATGATGATCAGGCTGGGCAGATCCTCCAGATCCCGGTACCGCCGGTACACAACTTCCTGCATGGATTTGAAGTCATCAGGCTTGCCTTCCGTGGACCGGAGTTTGTACCGCCGGTAGTCCTTCTTGCTGGGGACCCCGTCCCGGAACACCACCATGGAGGCCACGGTTTCCCGGCCCTGGTTGTGGGAAATATCGAAACAGTCCATCCGTTCCAGCGGTTTGGCCAGACCCAGGGCTTTCTGGAGCTGTTCCGCCGCATCCAGACCGGTCTGGCCAGAAGCATGGCCCCGGCGCAGCCTTTCTTCCAGGTTCTTTTTTGCGTTGTTCACGGCCATGAGCACCAGGTCGTGCTTCAGTCCCCGCTGGGGCACCAGCAGGTTCACCGGCTTTTCGCAAAGACTGCTCAGCCACTGCCCCAGCAGGGTCCGGTCACTGTTGGCCAGTTCGGTACTGACCAGGATTTCCCGGGGCGGCCGGTGGTTTTCGTGGTAGTACTGCTTCAGGAAATCCCCCAGCACTTCCCCGTCCGGCTCACCGATTTCCTGATCCAGGAAAAAGCTGTCCCGGCCCAGGATCTTTCCGCTGCGGATGAAGAACACCTGGACGCAGACTCCGCTGTCATCCATGGCCAGCCCCACCACATCCCGGTCGCCGCTTTCGGTGGTAGCCTTCTGTTTTTCCGCCAGTTTCCGGAGGCTCAGCAGAGAATCCCGGTACCGGGCCGCCGCCTCGAATTCCAGGTTGTCCGAAGCCTGCTGCATCTTGGCGGTGAGATCTTTTTCCAGCTGGGTCACCTTCCCGTCCAGGAGCAGCAGGACTGCATCCACCATCTGCCGATATTCACTGACCGGCACCTTCCCCGTACAGGGGGCCAGGCACCGGTGGAGATGGTACTGGAGACAGGGCCGTTTGGCGTTCAGGTTCCGGCAGTGGCGCAGGGGGAACATGGTCCGGATCAGTTTCATGGTGTCCCGGAGGGCTCCCGCATCGGCAAAGGGCCCGTAATACCGGGCCCCGTCCTTCAGCACCCGCCGGGTGAGCACCATCCGGGGATAGGCTTCCCCTACGGTGATCTTCAGATAGGGATAGGTCTTGTCGTCCTTCAGATCGATGTTGTACCGGGGCCGGTACTTCTTGATCAGGTTGCACTCCAGGATCAGGGCTTCCATCTCACTGGCGGTGACAATGGTTTCAATGGAAGCCACATGGGCGTTGATGGCCCGGACCTTGGGGGACACCTGGCTGGCCGGGCGGAAATAACTGCGCACCCGGTTCTTCAGGATCACCGCCTTCCCCACATAGATCACCTTGCCGGAGGCATCGTGCATGATGTAGACCCCCGGGGCGTTGGGCAGCACCGCCAGGGTCTCTTTGATGGCATCGTTCATTCCAGTACCTTCTTTACATACTGGCCGGTGTAGGATTCCGGCACCTGGGCCACCTGTTCCGGGGTCCCGGTGGCAATCACCGTGCCGCCCCGGTCGCCCCCTTCCGGCCCCAGATCGATGAGCCAGTCAGCACTTTTGATCACGTCCAGGTTGTGCTCGATGACCACCACGGTACTGCCCGCATCCACCAGCCGCTGGAGCACTTCCAGCAGTTTGTGCACATCGGCCATATGGAGGCCGGTGGTGGGTTCGTCCAGGATATACAGGGTCCGTCCGGTGTTCACCTTGGCCAGTTCCGTGGCCAGTTTCACCCGCTGGGCTTCCCCGCCGGACAGGGTGGTGGCCGCCTGGCCCAGACGGATGTACCCCAGGCCCACGTCTTCCAGCACCTGAAGCTTCCGGAGGATCCGCTGCTGGTTGCTGAAATACTGACAGGCCTCACTGACGGTCATATCCAGGACTTCCGCAATGTTCTTGCCCTTGTAGCGGACTTCCAGGGTATCCCGGTTGTACCGGGTGCCTTTGCACACTTCGCAGGGCACATACACATCCGGCAGGAAGTTCATCTCGATTTTCAGCATCCCGTCCCCATGGCAGGCCTCGCACCGTCCCCCCTTCACGTTGAAGCTGAACCGGCCCGGCTTGTAGCCCCGGAGTTTGGCATCATTGGTGGTACTGAACAGGGTCCGGATCAGGTCGAAGGTGCCGGTGTAGGTGGCCGGGTTGGACCGGGGCGTCCGGCCAATGGGGCTCTGGTCGATGTTGATCACTTTGTCGATGTGCTGGATTCCGTTGATCCGGTCATGGGCCAGTGGCCGTTCCCGGGCTCCCATGAGCTTTTTGGCCAGAGCCTTGTACAGAATATCGTTGATCAGGGTGCTTTTGCCGCTGCCACTGACCCCGGTGACCACCGTCAGGGTCCCCAGAGGAATGGACACATCGATGTCCTTCAGGTTGTTGGCCCGGGCTCCCTTGATGGTGAGTTGTTTCCCGTTTCCTTTCCGCCGCTCTTGGGGCCCCGGGATCTTTTTCCGGCCGCTGAGATACTGGCCGGTAATGGATTCCGGCACCTGGCTGATTTCATCCGCCGTGCCCTGGGCCACCACATAGCCGCCGTTTTCCCCGGCTCCCGGTCCGATGTCGATGATCTGGTCCGCCGCCCGCATGGTGTCCTCGTCATGTTCCACCACAATCAGGGTGTTTCCCATGTCCCGGAGATTCTTCAGAGTTTCCAGCAGCTTGTCATTGTCCCGTTGGTGCAGGCCGATACTGGGTTCATCCAGGATGTACAGCACCCCCACCAGACCGGAACCAATCTGGGTGGCCAGCCGGATCCGCTGGGCTTCCCCGCCGGACAGGGTGGCCGCCGCCCGGTCCAGGGTCAGGTAATCCAGCCCCACATTGTTCAAAAAGCTCAGCCGGGCCCGGATTTCCTTCAGGATCTGTTTGGCAATGAAGGCGTCCCGATCCGACAGCTGCAGTCCGTTGAAGAAAGCCAGACATTCCCGCACCGGCATCCGGCACACCTGCTGGATGTTCTTTCCATCCACGGTGATGCCCAAGACTTCCGGACGGAGCCGGGCCCCATGGCAGGTGGAACATTCGATGGCGGTCATGAAGGATTCATAGTCCAGCCGCTGGCTTTCACTCATGGCCTCTTTCAGCCGCCGTTTCAAGACCGGGATGATCCCTTCAAAGGGTGTATTGTGTTCGTTGATTTCCCCCATGAGATTCTGGTAGGAAAAGGTGAAGATTTCGTCCGGGATCCCTTCCAGAAGCTGCTGCTGGAACTTCCTGGGCAGATCCTTCCAGCAGTTCCGGAGGGAATAGCCCCGGCTTTTCAGCACCGCCGCCAGCTGGCAGAGAAAATAGGATTTCACATTGGAGCTGACCGCCGCAATGGCCCCCTGGTCAAAGGGTCTGGTCTTGTCCGGGATGATCAGATCCGGATCGAACTCCATATGCTGTCCCAGGCCCATGCAGTCCGGGCAGGCGCCATAGGGTGCGTTGAAAGAAAACAGCCGGGGTTCGATTTCCGGCAGGCTGATGCCACATTCCGCACAGGCGAACTTTTCGCTGTACACATGGGTCTCACCTCCGATCTCTTCGATGGCCACGGTCCCTTCTCCCAGTTTCAGAGCGGTTTCCAGGGAATCGGTGAGCCGGCTTCCCAGTCCCGGCCGGGCCACCAGCCGGTCCACCACCACGGAAATGGAGTGTTTCTTCTTTTTGTCCAGCTGGATTTCCTCATCCAGGGTATACAGGTGGTCATCCACCTTCACCCGCACGTATCCTGCCCGGCGGACGGTTTCCAGGATGTTTTTGTGTTCCCCTTTCCGGCCCCGCACCACCGGTGCCAGGATCATGAATTTGGTTCCTTCCGGCAATTCCAGCACCTTGTCGGCAATCTGCTGGGGGGACTGGCGTTCGATGACTTTCCCGCACTGGGGACAATGGGGGATCCCGATCCGGGCAAACAGCAGCCGGAGATAGTCGTAGATCTCCGTTACCGTTCCCACCGTGGACCGGGGGTTCCGGCTGGTGGTCTTCTGGTCGATGGAAATGGCCGGGGACAGTCCCCCGATATAGTCCACATCCGGTTTGTCCATCTGTCCCAGGAACTGCCGGGCATAGGCCGACAGGCTTTCCACGTACCGGCGCTGGCCTTCCGCATAGATGGTATCAAAGGCCAGGGAGGATTTCCCGCTGCCGGACAGACCGGTGATCACCACCAGTTTGTTCCGGGGGATGTTCAGGGATATATTCTTCAGGTTGTGCTGCCGCGCCCCCTGGATTACAATGACATCTTCATTCATGAGCTTTCCGCTGCTCTCCTTTCAGCAATATCAGCTGGTCCCGGTATTCCGCGGCCAGTTCGAAATCCAGCTGTTTGGCCGCTTCCTTCATTTTCTTTTCCATGAGCCGGATCTGCTTGTCCAGCTCCCTGGGCTTCAGTTTCTTCACCGTTTTGGCCGTATAGCCTTTGGCGGCGGTATTGTCTTCCTCCACCTTGGTGAGCTTGATCAGATCCACCACTTTTTTCTGGATGGTCCGGGGCACAATGCCGTGGACCTTGTTGAAGGCCTCCTGTTTTTCCCGGCGCCGGGCGGTTTCGCTGATGGCCCGCTCCATGGAACCGGTGATGGTGTCCGCATACATGATCACCCGGCCGTGGGCGTTCCGGGCTGCCCGGCCGATGGTCTGGATCATGGCCGTATCACTGCGCAGGAACCCTTCCTTGTCCGCATCCAGGATGGCCACCAGGCTCACTTCCGGCATATCCAGCCCTTCCCGGAGCAGGTTGATGCCCACCAGCACATCGAATTTTCCGGCCCGGAGATCATGGATGATTTCCGCCCGTTCGATGGTGGCGATGTCCGAATGGAGATAGCGGACCCGGACTCCGGCGGTGGTGAGGTATTCCGTCAGATCTTCCGCCATCTTCTTGGTCAGGGTGGTCACCAGCACCCGTTCCTTCTGGGCCGTCACCTTGTGGATCTCGCCCAGCAGGTCATCGATCTGCCCTTTGATGGGCCGCACTTCGATTTTGGGATCCAGCAGCCCGGTGGGCCGGATGATCTGTTCCACCACCTGGTCAGTGGTTTCCATTTCATAGGGACCCGGGGTGGCGGACACATAGATGATCTGTCCCCGCTGGGCCTGGAATTCATCAAAGGTCAGGGGCCGGTTGTCAATGGCCGAGGGCAGCCGGAAGCCGTACTTCACCAGCTGTTCCTTCCGGGCCCGGTCCCCGGCGTACATGGCCCGGAGCTGTGGCAGGGTCACATGGCTTTCGTCGATCACCGTAAGGAAATCCTTGGGGAAATAGTTCACCAGGGTAAAGGGCGGTTCTCCCGGTTTCCGGCCGGTGAGATGCCGGGAGTAGTTTTCGATGCCGCTGCAGTATCCCAGTTCCTGCATCATTTCCAGATCGTAATTGGTCCGCTGTTCCAGCCGTTGGGCTTCCAGGAGCTTGTTCTCCCCCTTCAGCACCTTCAGCCGTTCGTTCAGTTCCCGGCGGATGTCCTTCCGGGCCCGCTCCAGGTTCTCGTCGCTGGTCACATAATGGCTGGCGGGAAAAATGGCCACATGGGTCCGTTTGTCCACCACCTGGCCGGTGAGCACGTCGATTTCTTCCAGGCTGTCCACTTCGTCCCCGAACAGTTCAATGCGGATGGCTTTTTCCCCATAGCTGGCGGGCACCACTTCAATTACGTCCCCCCGGACCCGGAACTTGCCCCGCTCCAGGGACAGGTCGTTCCGGTCATAGCGGATCTTCACCAGTTTTTCCAGGATGGCATCCCGTTCCACCGTCTGGCCGATGCGCAGGGACAGGACACTGTCGTAATAGTCCTTGGGCCCGCCCAGGCCGTAGATACAGGAAACCGACGCCACCACGATCACGTCCCGCCGTTCCATCAGGGCGGAAGTGGCCGAGTGGCGCAGCTTGTCGATTTCATCATTCATGGAGGAATCTTTTTCAATATAGGTATCCGTGGCCGGGATGTAGGCTTCCGGCTGGTAGTAATCATAATAGGAAACAAAGTATTCCACCGCATTGTTGGGGAAGAATTCCTTGAATTCGCTGCACAGCTGGGCTGCCAGGGTCTTGTTGTGGGCAATGACCAGAGTGGGCTTCTGGACTTTCTGGATTACCTGGGCAATGGTGTAGGTCTTGCCGGTACCAGTGGCCCCCAGGAGCACCTGGGTGTGCATCCTTTCTTCCACCCCTCTGGCCAGGGCATCTATGGCTTCCGGCTGATCTCCCGCCGGAGCAAAAGGAGCATGAATTTCAAAAGGCATAATGGTTTCTCCTTGTTCTTTCATATTCTTCTCCATTATATCATACGGAAAAACTACTGACTGGCAAGTCAAAGTACTTTCTTTTGTCCGTAGAGATAGTGTATAATAAAATGATACTGTTACAAGGAGGAAACCATGCATTTTTCGTTGAAATCGGTTCTGGCAGGCGGACTGCTGCTGTTTTCCCTGATGGGAACTGCGGAAGCTTCTCCCAAGATCCTGTATGTCCCTCTGGACAACCGGCCCGTCTGTCTGGAATATACGGTGGATACCGCCAAAGCCGCAGGCTATCCCCTGACGGTGCCGCCGGAAAAGGATCTGTCCGACCACCGGGGTTCCGGAAACAATGAAGCCCTGTGGAACTGGCTGGAAAAGGAAGCTCCCCATGCGGAAGCGGCGGTGATCGCCACGGACAGCCTGAACTACGGCGGACTGGTGGCATCCCGGAAGCACCACCATCTGGAAAAATATCTGAAAGCCAAGGTCCAGCGGCTGGAAAAGCTGAAAAAGGACAATCCAGGCCTGAAGATCTACGCCTTCAGCACCATCATGCGGACGCCCAAGCAGAGCATCGGCAAGGTGGAACCGGGATACTACGAGGAATTCGGTCCCAAGATTTTCCGGCTGTCCCAGCTTCAGGACAAGGAAGACCAGGACGGCTCCCTGACCTATCCGGAGATCCAGGAACGGCAGACCCTGCTGGCCCAGATTCCCAATATGGTCATGCAGGACTGGCGGACCCGCCGGCTGATGAACTTCCAGACCAACAAACGGCTGATCCGGCTGTGCCAGAACGGGGTTTTCCACTATCTTGCCCTGGGCAAGGATGACGATGCCCCCCTGTCCCAGACCCATATGGAAGCCCGGCACCTGAAATATGTGGGAGATGGGATTACGGAGAACCGGTTCCAGATCCTGCCCGGGGTGGACCAGGTGGGGCTTCTGCTGGTGACCCGGGCCATCAATGAAATCCGGGGAGAGAAACCCAGGGTCTATCCCCTGTTCGCTCCCGGAGTGGGCGGTGACACCATTCCCCTGTATTCCGACGAACGGGCGGAAGATTCAGTCCGGAACCAGATCCTGGCCAGCGGCGGAGTGGAAACTTCCCATCTGAAAAAAGCGGATCTGGTGCTGGCAGTGAACACACCGGAAAATGGGGTCTGCCTGGATTCCACCGCCAATGACAACGCCCCCTATGCCAGCCGGATCAACCGGGAATTCGCCGCCGAACTGGCGGAACTGGAAACCCGGAAACCGGTGGCCCTGGCGGATATTTCCTATGCCAACGGCGCGGACAACGGGTTCATGCTGGCCATGACCGACGCCAAAGCGCTGCTGGGCCTGACCGCCTATTCCGGCTGGAACACCGCGGACAACAGCATCGGCTATGCCCTGAGCCAGGGGATCCTGGGCAAACAGATCAGACCGGAAGAACGGGAACGGCTGCTGAAGACACGGCTCCTGGATGACTGGATCTACCAGGCCAATGTCCGGTACCGGATCAGCCTGGGGATCGACCAGCATGATTTCAAGCTGAAATACGATCTGGGCAAATACTACAACCGGATCCTCAGCGGCACCAGCCGTCTATTCCGCCAGTATGTGGAAGACGAACCCACTTTGAAAGGCACCCCCTATACCGTGGAATTCCCCTGGAACCGGATGTTTGAGGTGGATGTAAGGGTGAAGTGAGGGAAACGATGCCAGGCATCGTTTCCCTGTCAGCGGTCAGCTGTCAACGGTCAGCGGCCGAATGATAAAATTTGCAGGGAAATTTTGAAACAAACCAATCAATCAATTGGGCGTCCGTATGAACCCGGCCGCCCGTAAAAAAAGATATTTACAGGAGGATTTATTTTATGGCCAAGAACAGCTCTTTCGACATCGTTTCCCAGATTGACATGCAGGAACTGGACAATGCTCTGAACCAGACCCGGAAGGAAATCGAACAGCGGTATGATTTCCGGGGCTCCAATGCCACCATCGAACTGGCGGACGGAGACCTGAAACTGGCTGCCGAAGACGAATACAAACTGGGTGCCATCCTGGACATCCTGCGGCAGCGGATGGCCAAACGGGGCCTGTCCCTCCGTTCCCTGGATCCGGGCAAGGTGGAACCGGCCGCCAAAGGCACCGTACGCCAGACCGTGAAACTGAAACAGGGCATCGACAAGGAAACCGCCAAAAAGGTCATCGCCGCCATCAAAGGGGCCAAAATCAAGGTGACCACCCAGCAGCAGGACGATCAGATCCGGGTTTCCGGCCCGAAAAAAGATAATCTCCAGGCCGTGATCCAGCTGGTCAAAGGACAGGATTTCGGAATCGACATGCAGTTTATTAATATGAGATAAGAAAAGAGGTGCTGCCGGGCAGCACCTCTTTTCTGGTCACGGGTCGCGACCAGGGAGGTGAAAATCTTCACCTCCCATTTTTTATTCCTTCTCCCCTCTTCCTCCGTTCCATGGGATGGATCAGCTGCCAGCGATAGCGGACGGCGAAAAAGCGCAGGGCCACCACCATGAAGGCTCCCAGCCAGGGCGCCAGGTCCTGGCTTTCATAATGCCAGCACAGGCACATGACCAGGCTTCCGGCCAGGGAAGCCGTGGCGTACACGTCCGTACTCAGGACACTGGGGATCCGCTGGGCCATCAGGTCCCGGAGCACACCGCCGCCCACCGCCGTCAAGAGGCCCAGCATAATGGGATAGACGAAGGTGTGGGGTCTGCCCTGGGACAGCCCGGTCAGAGTCCCGGTGACCGTAAAGGAAGCCAGCCCCACCGTATCTGCCGCAATATAGAAGAAGGTCACAATCTGCCGTTTCCGTCCGGCCACCCGATAGGAAGCGAACAGCCAGGACATGGCCAGGGCCGTCAGCACCGACAGCAGCAGATTCCCCGGATTCTCCAGGGCCATGGGCGGCGTATAGCCAGCCAGCACATCCCGGATCATCCCCCCGCCTACGGCAGTGAGCACAGCCAGTACCGTGATCCCGAACACATCCATATTCCGGGTCATGCCCACAATGGCTCCGGAAACCGCAAACGCAATGGTCCCGGCAAATTCAAACAGATTCCACAACTGCAGCATACAGCCTCCTTATCCCAATACCCGGAGCAGTTCCTCCGCACTGGTCTCTCCGGCCAGCACCTTCTCCCGTCCGTCATCCCGGAGGGACCGGAATCCGGTCTTCCGGGCTTCTTTTTCCAGTGCCTCTTCATGCCACCCGTCCAGGATTCCCTGGCGGACGGATCCTTCCACAAGCAGGACCTCCTGCAGGGGCAGCCGTCCCCCATACCCGGTATGCCGGCAGCGGGGACAGCCCTGGGCCCTGTACAGCGTCCGGGGTTCCTGCAGCCCCAGATAGCTCCATTCCCAATCCTGCTCCTGTACAGTATACGCCTTTTTGCAGTGGCTGCACAGTCTTCGGACCAGAAGCTGCCCGGCCACCCCCTGGAGGGCAGAGGCTGCCAGATAGGGTTCTACCCCCATGTCCAGGATCCGGTTCACCGCTCCGGCTGCGGTGTTGGTGTGAAGGGTGCTCAGTACCCGGTGCCCGGTAAGCGCCGCCTGGATGGCCATGGCGGCGGTTTCCCCGTCCCGGATTTCCCCAATCAGGATGCAGTCCGGATCCTGGCGCAGGATACTTCGGAGACAGCGGCTGAAGGTCAGGCCGATTTTGGGCCGGACGGCCACCTGGCGGATTCCCGGCAGCTGATACTCCACCGGGTCTTCCACGGTAATGATTTTCTGATGGTCCCGGTCCAGGGCGGCCAGAGCCCCGTACAGGGTAGTGGATTTTCCGCTGCCGGTGGGACCGGTGACCAGGAACAATCCATGGGGTTTCTGCAGACACCGGTCCAGCCGTGCCCGGTTGTGGTGGCTAAATCCCAGCCGGGAGAGATCCAGGGCGACGTTCTCCTGGTCCAGGAGCCGCAGCACCAGACTTTCTCCATGGAGGGTGGGCAGGGAGGAAACCCTCACGTCCACCTGCCGGTCCTGCCAGGCTTCCTGGAACCGTCCGTCCTGGGGCAGCCGTTTTTCTCCGATGTCCATGCCGGAAAGGATCTTAAACCGGGAAACCAGCGGGTCCTGGAGATTTTTCGGCACGGTCCGGAGCTTCTGGAGCACGCCGTCCAGCCGGCAGCGGATCACCATCCCGTCCGTTTCCGGTTCCAGATGGATGTCACTGGCCCCCTGTTCCAAAGCCTGTTCCACCACTTCCCGGGCCAGGAGCACCGCCGGGGACACAGGACCGCTCCCTACCCTTCTTTCCAGAGGATCCTTCCACCGAAATGGTCCGACGTCCCTTTCTGTCCCGCAGGAATGCCCAAACATAGCATCGACTCCTTTCTGACTGTCCATTCATATCCCTTTTTTTCCCTGTAATGACGGTTGGGGTAGGAAAGTTTCCTGAAATTTCCTATAATGGAACCTGATACCAATCAGTAAGGAGGTTCCCATGTTTTCCCACAAGATTTTGCCCACCGTCTCTCTTTCCTCCAGGATGGCCCTTTCCCTTGGTCTGGCCGTTCTGGGCACCGGATCCCTGCTGTTCCTGTTCCCTTCCCCCGCTCTTCCGGATTTTCCCTCCCTGCCCGCTCTGGCAGAAGCGGAAGGCCGGACATCGGAACCGGAAATCCGCAAACCCGGCAGACTTCCCCGGCGGGACCCCTTCCGCCCCCTGGATCATCCCAGCCTCCCGGCTTCTTCCAAACCGCCGGTAGTCCCGGCAAAGGCTCCCGTCCCGGCCGCTCCTGCTCCGGCTGCTCCACCGGCGCCGGCTCCCCGCCGCCGTCTTCTGGGAATCCTGGAACACCGGGGGAAACGCAAGGCGCTGGTAGCCCTGCCGGAAGGCACCCGGCTCCTGGGTCCGGGGGACCCGCTTCCCTCCCAGGGCATCATCCGGCAGGTGCTGCCCTCCGCCCTGGTCTGCGAAGAGGCCACCCTGGCCATTGGGGAGGTGTGGTAATGAAGCTTCTGCTCCTGTTCTGTATTTTCTGTATTTTTACCCCGGTCCGCTGGGTCCTGGCTGCTGAACCCCTTTCTCTTTCCGTACAGGAAGCGCCGGTCCGGGACGTGCTCCAGAGCATGGCCCAAATGGCCGGACGGAATCTGGTGCTGGATTCCCAGATTCCCGGGACCCTGTCCCTGGAAATCCAACAGCTGCCTTTTCCCCAGGCACTGGAAATGGTCACCCGCAGTCAGGGCCTGTGCTTCCGGGAAGAAGGGAACACCCTGTGGGTGGCCTCTCCGGAACGGATGGATGCCTTGTATGGCCGGCTCACCGTCCATCCCCTGGAATATATTTCCGCCCGGGAAACGGCGGAAACCCTGAAGCCCCTTTTTTCCGCTCCTCTGGCCTGGTCCCGGGACGCCAACGCCATTCTTTTCCATGGTTCTCCCGGAGAAGAAAACCGGCTGAAGGAAGCCCTGCAGGCTCTGGACCGGCCCACCCGGCAGATCACCCTGGAAGCCCGGATCCTGTCCCTGGGGGAAAGTGCCTCCCGGGAACTGGGACTCCAGTGGGACTGGAGCGCTCTTCCGGAAGGCCGGAAAAAGGGCGAAGGGGGCTTTGGCGGGCGGCTCCATCTGGGCCACAGCTACGGTGCCAGTTTCCAGGCCCGGCTCAGTGCTCTCTGTCAGGAAGGCAAAGCCAAGGTCCTGGCCACTCCCCGGATCATCACTCTGCCGGGGCGGGAAGCCAGCATCTTCATCGGGGACCATATCCCGGTGGTCACGGAAAAGGTCACCAACAGCACCACCACCAGCACCACGGAATATGTGGATGCCGGCATCCGGCTCTCCTACACTCCCTATCTGAGCCAGGACGGCCTGATCACCGCAAAGGTCCATACGGAAGTGAGCACCCCTACCCTGATCGCCGAACTGAAGAATTACCGGATTACCAGCCGGACGGCAGATACCCATGTACGGCTCCGGGAAAAGGAGACCCTGGTAATCGGGGGCCTGATCAGCGAACAGGAACAACACCGGATGGAAGCCATTCCCCTGCTGTCCAAGCTCCCTCTTCTGGGAGAACTGTTCAAATTCCGCAGCAGGAGCCGGAACCGGACGGAAGTCTGCATGTTCCTGACCCCGTATCTCAGCGGTCCCGGTCAGCATCTTCCGGCAGCAGTCCTCCCTGACGCACCCGTTCCAGGAACTGGTGGAGGATCCGGGCAGTAATGCCCCAGATGATCCGCTTTTTCCAGGGATAGAAGAACACTTCATAACCGCCCCGGATATTCCATCCGTCCTGGAAGCCATAGGCCCACTGGGCCGGGAATCCCGGCTCCTGCCGGCTGGCGAGAGAAAGTTTTCCCACCACCGGATGGATGGCCAGCAGATCCTTCAGGGGGACGGCGAACACCTCCTCCACTTCCGTATGATCCAGACGGAGAGGGGGCTGGGCCGGAAGGATCCCGGCAAAGGGATAGATCAGGGGCCCGGAATAGCCGTAAAAATAGTCCAGGGGCCCCAACACCTGGATCTTATCCTCCGGGATTCCCAGTTCTTCCCGGGTTTCCCGAAGGGCTGTGGCGCAGAAACTGGCATCCGTTTCCTCCCGGTGGCCTCCGGGAAAACAGATGTCTCCCGGCTGCCATTTCATGGTGGCGGCCCGGACCTCAAAGAGGATTTCCCACCCGTGCCTTGTCCACCGCAGGGGCAGCAGCACAGCACTTTCCCACAGACGCAGGGTCCGGTCCACCCGCTGCCGCTGGTCCTTCCAAAGCCCGGCCAGCAGCCGGCGCTGTTCCAGTTCCTGACTCATCGCGGTTTTCTCCCTTCATTTTTGTATCGAACATAACAGAATTGTACAATATTTCAAGGAAATGGTAAAGGGGCTGTTGCTTTCGCAACAGCCCCTTCTTTTATTCCAAATGCTCCATGATCCGATTGATCAGTTCTTTCCGTGTGGTATGGCTGGTGGAACTGTAGGTCATGATCTGCTCATCCCGCAGACCAAAGGTTTTCTTGTACAGTGCCTTCTGGCTGGCCACGGCTCCCTTGCTCAGCTTGTCGCTTTTGGTCAGGATCACCATGATGGGCAGCCCCAGATTCAGCAGCCACTGGTAGCAGTCGATGTCACTTTCCATAGGTGCATGACGGATATCCATCAGCACACAGACCAGTTTCAGATACTGGGAGTTCTCCATGTACTTGCAGATGAATGCCGACCACTGTTCCTTGTTTCCCTTGCTGGTCCGGGCAAATCCATACCCGGGCAGGTCCACCGCATAATAGGTGTGCCGTTCCGGTTCATCCTCCAGCTGCCGTTTGGCCTGGAAGGAATAGAAATTGATGGTCTGGGTCTTGCCGGGAGAACTGCTGACCCTGGCCAGGCCTTTCCGCCGGGCCAGGGAATTCAGCAGGGATGATTTCCCCACATTGCTCCGTCCGATAAACGCCACTTCATCAATGGTATCCTGGGGATACTGGGTGGCCTTCACCGCCGAAGCCACATAGGAAGCACCGATGATATCCCATTCTTTTCCTGCCATATCATGCCTCCAGGGCCAGTTTGGTCACCTGGTCCATGCTGTCCACCGGAATAAAGGTCATGTCGTTCCGGACCTTTTCGGGGATTTCCTCCAGATCCTGCTGGTTCTGGCGGGGGATCAGCACGGTCTTCACCCGGTACCGGTGGGCGGCCAGGACCTTTTCCTTCAGGCCCCCGATGGGCAGTACATGGCCGGTGATGGTGATTTCCCCAGTCATGGCCAGATCCGCCTTCACCTTCCGTTTGGTCAGGGCGCTTTCCATAGCCGTGGCCATGGTGATCCCGGCGGAAGGCCCATCCTTGGGAATGGCCCCTTCCGGCACATGGATGTGGATATCCACTTTCTCATTGAAGTCAGCAGGCAGCCCCAGTTCCTTGGCCCGGGACCGGATGTAGGTAAAGGCCGCCTGGGCGCTTTCCTTCATCACATCCCCCAGCTGGCCGGTGAGGACCAGTTTGCCCTTGCCTTCGCAGACCACCACTTCGATCTTCAGCAGTTCGCCGCCCACGCTGGTCCAGGCCAGACCGGTGCAGACCCCCACTTCGGACCGGGCCCGGAGATCGCTTTCCAGGAAAATGGCCGGCCCCAGGTAGTCTTTCAGATGGGCCGGGGTGACGCTGACTTTGGCCACTCCGTCTTCCACGATTTTCCGTGCCGCTTTCCGGCATACGGTGGCAATCTTCCGTTCCAGGTTCCGGACCCCGGCTTCCCGGGTATAGTCCCGGATGATGTGCTGGATGGAAGCGGCGCCCAGGCTCAGCTGCTTTCCGGTGAGGCCGTTGGCCTTCCGTTCCTTGGGCAGCAGATGGAGCTGGGCGATCTTCAGTTTTTCCTCGTCGGTGTAACTGGACAGTTCGATGACTTCCAGCCGGTCCAGGAGCGCCGGGGGAATGGTTTCCACGGTGTTGGCGGTAACGATCCAGAACACGTTGCTCATATCATAGGGAAACTCGATATAGTGGTCGCTGAAATGGCTGTTCTGTTCCGGATCCAGCACTTCCAGCAGGGCAGAGGCCGGGTCGCCCCGGAAATCCGCCCCCATCTTGTCCACTTCGTCCAGCAGGAACACCGGGTTGTCGGTGCCGCAGTCGATCATCCCGTTGATGAGCCGGCCGGGCATGGCCCCGATGTAGGTCCTCCGGTGGCCCCGGATTTCTGCTTCATCCCGGATGCCCCCCAGACTGATCCGGGTGAATTTCCGGTTCACTGCCCGGGCAATGCTCTGGGCCAGACTGGTTTTGCCCACACCGGGAGGCCCCACCAGGCAGATGATGGGTCCCCGATTGCTTTGGGTCAGGGCCCGGACCGCCAGATAATCCAGGATCCGTTCCTTGACTTTCTTCAGGCCGTAATGGTCCTTGTCCAGTACCGCAGCAGCTTTCTTCAGGTCGTAGTTGTCCTGGGTCATCTTCCCCCAGGGCAGGCTCAGCACCGTATCCAGGTAATTCCGGATCACGGCGCTTTCTGCCATCATGGGCGGCATTTTGTACAGACGGTCCAGTTCCTTGTCCATTTTTTCCTGGACATCCTGAGGAAGCTTCAGCTTCTTCATCTTTTCCTGGTATTCCTTGACTTCGGAGCCTTTTTCGCCCCCTTCGTCCAGTTCCTTGTTGATGGCTTTCAGCTGTTCCCGCAGATAGTATTCCCGTTGGTTCTGCTCGATCTGTTTCCTCACCTGCTGGGAAATGTCCTTTTCCAGGTTGACGATTTCCAGTTCCTTGCACAGGTACCCATAGAGCAGGTGGAGCCGGTCCTTCACATTGACCGCTTCCAGGAGTTTTTCCTTTTCCTCCACGTCAATGGTCAGGTAGCCGGCGATCATGTCGGCGATCTTCCCGGGATCCGGCTGATCCTTGAAGGTGAGCAGCACTTCCGTATTCACTTTTTTGCTGGCCAGGACCCACTGTTCAAAGGTCTCCACCAGCATCCGCTTCAGGGCTTCCACTTCATTGGAGTGGTCGTTCACGTCTTCCCGTTCCGCCACATAGGCTTCCAGGTTCATCCCCACGGCATCCACCACGGAGATCACTTCCACCCGGGTCAGCCCTTCCACCAGGATCCGCATAGCCCCGTTGGGCAGCTTCAGCAGCTGCTTGATTTCCGCAATGACGCCGAAATTGTACAGGCTCTTGGCGGTAGGGTCATTTTCTTCTGCGGACCGCTGGGTCACCAGCAGGATCCGCTTTCCCATATTCATGGCGCTTTCCACTGCCCGGATGGAGCGGTCCCGGCCCACATCCAGGTTGATGATCATCCCCGGGAAAACCAGGATTCCCCGCAGGGGCAGCAGCGGCAGTCTCATAGTATTGGCATCCAACATCTTGTTTCACCGTCCTTACTGAATAGAGAAAAAGGGAAAAGGGATGCCAGCACCCCTTTTCCTTTTCTCTAGGCATTCTTTCTTGTATCGTTATCTTCCTGCTTCAGCAGCAGCTTGGGGTCCTTGTGTTTGGTTACCACATCTGCTGTCACGATGCATTTTTCCACATTGTCCCGACTGGGAACCTCATACATCACATTCTTCATGATGCCTTCGATGATGGCACGCAGTCCTCTGGCGCCGGCATTCCGTGCCAGGGCTTCGTGGGCAATGGCCTTCAAGGCTCCTTCTTCGAAATCCAGTTCCACATGATCCATGGCCAGCAGATGTTCATACTGCTTGGTCAGGGCGTTCTTGGGTTCCGTCAGGATCTTGATCAGTGCCTTTTCATCCAGGTTGTCCAGGGTGACCACCACCGGCAGCCGTCCCACGAATTCGGGGATCAGCCCATACTTCACGAAATCCTCCGGCAGCACCTGCCGGAAGGGATTCTCGCTTTTCTTTTCTGCCTGGGTGGGGATTTCCGCCCCGAAACCCATGCTCTTTTTCCCGGTCCGGGCGTTGATCACGTTTTCCAGACCGGCAAAAGCGCCGCCGCAGATAAAGAGGATGTTGGTGGTATCGATCTGGATCAGTTCCTGGTGGGGATGCTTCCGTCCTCCCTGGGGCGGAACATTGGCCACCGTCCCTTCCAGGATCTTCAACAGAGCCTGCTGGACCCCTTCCCCGGATACATCCCGGGTGATGGAAGGATTCTCGGATTTCCGGGAAATCTTGTCGATTTCATCGATGTAGACAATGCCCCGTTCCGCCCGGGCAATGTCGTAATCCGCATTCTGGATCAGCCGCAGCAGGATGTTTTCCACGTCTTCCCCAACGTATCCGGCCTCGGTGAGGCTGGTGGCATCCGCAATGGCAAAAGGAACTTTCAGGATCTTGGCCAGGGTCTGGGCCAGCAGGGTTTTCCCGCTGCCCGTGGGCCCCAGCATCAGGATATTGGACTTCTGGAGTTCCACGTCCTGATGATGGCCCTGTTCATAATTGATCCGTTTGTAATGGTTGTATACAGCCACAGCCAGGGTCTTCTTGGCTTCTTCCTGGCCGATGACATATTCGTCCAGGATGTCCTTGATTTCCTTGGGTTTGGGCAGATCCGTGATGGTTTCTTCCGCCGGAGCCTTCAGGTCTTTCTCCAGCATCTCATTGCACAGGGCAATGCACTCATCACAGATAAACACATTGTGGCCGGCGATCAGTTTTTTCACCTGGCTCTGCTTCTTTCCGCAGAAGGAACAGGTATAGTCCGGACCGTCCAGACTGTTCTTGTCATCGTAACCCATCTGAAACCCTCCTTACAGCCAGGGCAAGATGGACTTACCCCTTATTTCTGGGTCTTGATCTGATGGACCACCTGGTCGATCAGACCATAATTCGCGGCTTCCTCAGCAGTCATGAAATGATCCCGTTCCGTATCCAGACGGATCTGTTCCGGGGTCTGACCGGTGTGGCTGGCCAAAATCTGGTTCATCTCTTCCCGGATCCGCAGGATTTCACGGGCATGGATCTCAATGTCCGTAGCCTGACCCTGGGCCCCGCCCAGAGGCTGATGGATCATCACTCTGGAATGAGGCAGGGCATAGCGTTTCCCTTTGGTACCGGCCGCCAGCAGTACGGAAGCCATGGAGGCCGCCATCCCCACACAAATGGTGGAAACATCCGGCCGGATGTACTGCATGGTGTCATAAATCGCCAGTCCGGCGCTGACACTGCCGCCCGGGCTGTTGATGTAGAGATGGACATCCTTATCCGGATCCTCGGATTCCAGGAACAGCAGCTGGGCAATGATCAGGTTGGCCATGTGATCTTCGATCTCCCCGGTGACAAAGATGATTCGATCTTTCAGCAGCCGGGAATAAATATCATAGCTCCGTTCGCCTTTACTGGTCTGTTCCACCACAATAGGCACATAGCTCATGCCGTCCACCTCCTGGGGTTTTATTTTTCTTCAGCAGCTTCGGCCTTGGGAGCGTTCTTGGCGCTGTCAATAACCACACGGGCTGCTTTCCGGCGGGCAATGTTGCTCACCAGGACAGCCAGGGAGCCGTTTTCCTTCACGATTTTTTCCACCTGTTTCAGAGTGGCACCGTGCATGGCACCCAGCTGTTCCATTTCGCTGCGGATTTCATCTTCCGTAACTTTGATGTCTTCCTTCAGGGCGATGGCATCCAGTACCAGATCGGTCTTGATGTTTTCCAGAGCCACCGGTTTCTGTTCATCCCGGTAGGTCTTCACATCTTTGCCCAGGTACTGCAGGTACAGAGGCAGGCTCATTTTGTGGGCTTCCAGGTTCATGGCCAGTTCATCCATCATCTGGTTGGCCCGCTGGGTCACCATCACATCCGGCACTTCAAACTTGGCGTTTTCCACAGCCTTTTTGATCAGGTTGGTTTCGTAGTCGGACTGTGCCCGCTGAGCTTCTGCCTTTTTCAGACGGTCCATGGTCTTTTCCCGGAATTCAGCCACAGTCTTGCTGTCGCTGTTGGCAGCGATCAGTTCGTTGGTAACTTCGGGAACTTCCTTCACTTTCACATCCTGCACATTGACTTTGAACACAGCCTTCTTGCCGGCCAGTTCCTTGGAGAAGTAGTCTTCCGGGAAGGTTACGTTCACATCAGTGGATTCGCCTTTCTTCAGGCCCACCAGCTGATCTTCAAAGCCGGGGATGAAGCTGCCGCTGCCCACTTCCAGAGGATAGCCTTTGCCTTCGCCGCCTTCGAAAGCTTCGCCGTCAATGGTGCCGGCAAAGTCAATGATGGCCAGGTCGCCTTTTTCCAGAGCCTTGCCTTCCGGGGCTTCCACCATCTTGGAAGCCCGTTTCTGCAGGTTTTCCACTTCCTTGTCCACGTCAGCGTCAGTGATTTCCTTTTCGTCCTTGGCAACGTCCAGGTCTTTGTACTGACCCAGTTCCGGTTCCGGACGCAGGGTGACCACCAGGGTCATTTCCATGGGCTGGCCTTCTTCGAACTTGGAATCTTTGATTTCAGGATCGGAAACGGGAACCCACTTGTTTTCTTTCAGGGTTTCTCTATATTCACTGTTGGCAGCGATTTCGAAAGCTTCTTCTTTGATGGCATCTTTGCCCACGTGCATTTCCAGCACACGGCGGGGAGCTTTGCCCTTACGGAAGCCAGGGATGGTAACCTGTTTGTTGATCTTGGCAACGGCTTTTTCAAAAGCCTTGGCTACGTCTTCTACCGGCAAAGTGACTTTCAGGGTTGCTTCATTACCTTTTCTTTCTACGGAAACGCTCATTTAAAAAAATCCTCCTCACATGCTGTCAGCCATTCTCACCTATCATGCTTAACAGTCTGTCTGTAATTGCTTAAAAAACCGCTCATATAGCATAGCACAAAAGGTGGAAATACGCAACCAAAAGTCAGACTTTCCGGGCAAAAGAAAAACTCTCCCTGCGAGGAAACAGGGAGAGTTCTGAGGGAAAAAATCATTTCCAGTAATCCAGATTGGAATCGTCCAGACCGATATCGGAAGCCTTGAACACCGGGTTTTCCACCCCGGCATCCAGCTGCCGGCCGTAGTCATCCATAACGGCGATGGCCGTCCCGTTCAGGGCCAGGATGGAAGGGATATTGATCAGGCACATGAAGGCCATGCAGATATCCGCTACAGCCCAGGCGTTGTCCATGGACATGCCGGCCCCTACAAAGATCACCAGCACCGCCACCAGACGGAAAATCTTCATAAAGCCCGCGCTGGGGGTCTTTTTCCCGTTCAGGTAAGCCAGGCAGTTGTCCACATAGAACAGGTTCCCGATCAGGGTGGTGAAGGCGAACAGCACCATAGCCACCGTGATCATGATGGGTCCGAAGGCTCCGAAATCCGTCTGGGTAGCAGCCTGCACATAGGGAGCCCCGGCCATAGCCTTGGTAGGCGTCACACCGGAGAACATGCACATGAGGGCGGTAGCCGTGCAAAGCACCGTATCGATGAACACGGACAGCATCTGCACCAGACCCTGCTGAGCCGGATGGGAAACATCCGCTGCAGCCGCCGCATTGGGAGCGGACCCGACACCGGCTTCGTTGGAATACAGACCCCGCTTGATGCCGTACATCATGCAGGAACCGCTGATGCCGCCCAGGATTTTCTGGAAATCAAAGGCATCGGCGAATACGGCGGACAGGACGGAGGGGATCATCCCGATGTGCATCACGATGATCACCAGGGACAGCAGCACGTACAGCACCCCCATGAAAGGCACCAGTACTTCCGTGATCCGCAGGATCCGTTTGCCCCCGCCCATGAGGCAGTAGCCCACCAGCACGGCCAGGACGGCGCCGATGATCCAGGAGGTGACTCCTTTCACGTAGAACCCGTACACACTGAAGGTGGACTGGAGGTTGTAGGAAGCCAGGGCATTGAACCCGCCGGCATAGGTAATGATCAGGAAAAAGGCAAAGGCCCCGGCCAGCAGTTTGTTGTGCAGGGCATTTTCAATGTAGTAAGCCGGCCCGCCGTAGCTGTCCCCATTGGCATCCCGGCGTTTGTACACCTGAGCCAGGGTGCTTTCGATGAAAGCCGTTGCGCCCCCGATGATGGCAATGGCCCACATCCAGAACACGGAGCCGAAGCCCCCCAGACACAGAGCGGTGGAAATCCCGATGATGTTCCCGGTACCCACCCGGGAAGCGGTGGAAACCATCAGGGCCTGGAACGAAGAAACGGAACCTTCCTTGCTGGGTTTCTGCATGACCACGCGGATGCATTCCCGGAACCAGCGGAACTGGATCAGACGGGTGCGGACGGTGAAGAAGAGACCGGCCGCCAGCAAGACGATGATCAGGATGGGATAATACAGTACGTCGTCCATGGTGGTGAGTAGTTGTGACATTGACATTTGTCCTCCCTTTCATGGCTTTTTCCCTATCCTCGTCAGGAAAAAGCAGAATATGATACTTATCATTATACACTATTTTAAAATCAATTTTGCAAATTGATTTTAAAACAGGATATACCGTAGGGGCCGTATGGACGGCAGCCCCTTTCTTTACAATTTCCTCAACTGATACACGTCCGGCCGGCGGTTGTCCAGGGTGAAGGTGCTCTGACGGACTTTGGTCACATAATCCAGGTCGATTTCCGCGGTGATGACCCCTGGTTTGTCCGAGGCCCTGGCGATCACCGTGCCCCAGGGATCCACCATCAGGGAATTCCCGTAGGCGGTGAACCGGGGCTTCTTCCCCATCTGGTTGGGGGCGATCACGTAACATTCGTTTTCAATGGCCCGGGCCCGGAGCAGCACTTCCCAGTGGTCCTTTCCCGTATTCACGGTGAAATTGGCCGGCACGGCAAAGAGCTTCGCCCCTTCCAGGGCCATGATCCGGAACATCTCCCCGAACCGGATGTCGTAGCAGATGCCAAGGCCCACTTTCCCCAGGTCCGTTTCCGCCACAGTCAGTTTCTTCCCTGGGCACACCCGGTCGCTTTCCCGGCTGGTAACCCCGTTGGGCAGTACCACATCAAAAGGATGGAGCTTGGCGTATTTGGCAGCCAGTGTTCCGTCCGGACGGATCAAAAAAGTGGTGTTAAAGGGACGGGCCGGATCTTCCTGATTGCTTTCATAGATGCTTCCGGCTTCCAGCCACAGATCCAGCTCACGGGCCAGGCCGGACAGCCGCTGGAAAGTGGGTCCCCCGGGGATGGCTTCCGCTTCCTGAGCCATATCCCGGCCGATGTAGTTCATGGATTCCGGCAGTACCACCAGCCGGGCTCCCCGGGCGGCAGCTTCCCGGATATACCCTTCCGCAGCGGCCAGGTTGGCCATTTTGTCATCCTGGGAATCCATCTGGACAGCAGCAGCAATGAATTTGGTCATGTGGTTCTCCTTTCAGCGGGGCGCCGGACCTGCGCCCCTATGGCATCGGTGTTGACAGGCAGGGAAGCCGGCTGGCGCCCCCTGTATATCCGCCCTTTTCAAGGGCGGGGGACCAGCCGCAAGGCTGGTTGCAGGTTCGTCACTCTTCACTCAATATGATAATACTCCCGGTACCAGCGGGCGAATTTCCCCAGTCCCTCTGCAATGGATGTGCTGGGCCTGAATCCGAAATCCTTTTCCAGTTCGCTCACATCCGCATAGGTCTGGTACACATCCCCGGGCTGCATGGGCAGGTATTCCTTTTCCGCCGTTTTCCCCAGGGCCTTTTCCAGGGTTTCGATGAAGGTCATGAGTTTTTCCGGATGGTTGTTGCCGATGTTGTAGATCTTGTACCGGTCCCCTTCTCCATTGGGTTTGGGCGGGCAGCAGAGCATATTCTGGATGCCGGTGACAATGTCGTCCACATAGGTGAAATCCCGGTACATATCCCCCTGGTTGAAGATGGTGATGGGTTCCCCCTTCATGATTTTGTTGGTAAACTTGAAATAGGCCATATCCGGCCGTCCGAACGGTCCGTACACGGTAAAGAACCGGAGACCGGTGGACGGGATCCCGTACAGGTGGCAGTAGGTGTAGGCCATCAGTTCGTCGGATTTCTTGGTGGCCGCATAGAGGCTGATGGGATGATCCACATTGTCCGTGGTGGCAAAAGGAGTCTTCTTCTGGTTGCCGTACACGGAAGAACTGGAAGCAAAGAGCAGATGCTCCGGCTGGTAATGACGGCAGGCTTCCAGGATGTTGAAGAACCCGATGATGTTGGAATCGATGTATTCCCGGGGATGGTCGATGCTGTACCGGACCCCGGCCTGAGCCGCCAGGTTCACCACAATATCCGGCCGGAATTCTTCGAAAATCCGGTTCACCGTTTCCCCGTCCGCCAGGTCTCCCTGGGTGAAGGAAAAGGCCGGATACAGTTCCAGCCGGGCCAGCCGGTCTTTTTTCAGCTGCACGTCATAATAGGCGTTCATATTGTCCAGGCCGGCCACCTGCACCCCCAGGGACAGCAGCCGTTTGGCCAGGTGATAGCCGATGAATCCGGCCGCTCCGGTAATGAGGATTTTCTTGTTGGTGTCAAAAGATTCCATAACCGCTCCTTAGTCCCGGTCAAACAGATCCCGGGTATAGACTTTTTCCTTCACGTCCGCCAGGTCCTGGGACCAGCGGTTGGCCACGATCAGGTCACATTCCTTTTTGAACCGGTCCAGATCCCGGCATACGGGGGACCGGAAAAATTCCGGTTCCTGCAGGGTGGGTTCATAGACCACCACCGGGATGCCCTTGGCCTTGATCCGTTTCATCACGCCCTGGATGGCGGAAGAACGGAAATTGTCCGACGCGCTTTTCATGGTCAGCCGGTAGATACCCACGGTTTTGGGCTTCCGGGCCAGGATCTCATCAGCGATGTGGTCCTTCCGGGTCCGGTTGGCCGCCACAATGGCGGAAATCAGATTCTGGGGCACGTCCTGGTAATTGGCCAGCAGCTGTTTGGTGTCCTTGGGCAGGCAGTATCCACCGTATCCAAAAGAAGGGTTATTGTAGAAATCCCCGATCCGGGGATCCAGGCAGACCCCCCGGATAATCTGGGACGTGGACAGTCCCCGCATTTCCGCATAGGAATCCAGTTCGTTGAAATAGGCCACCCGCAGAGCCAGATAGGTGTTGGCAAACAGCTTGATGGCTTCCGCTTCCGTGGAACCGGTGAACAGCTGAGGAATATCCTCCTTTTCCGCCCCTTCCGCCAAAAGAGCCGCAAATTCCCGGGCCCGGGGAGAATCTTCCCCCACCACAATCCGGGTCGGATGGAGATTGTCATACAGGGCCTTCCCTTCCCGGAGAAATTCCGGAGAGAAAAGGATATTGTCCGTGTGGTAGCGCTTCCGGATTTCTTCCGTATACCCCACCGGTACCGTGGATTTGATCACCATCACTGCTGCCGGGTTGATGGCCAGCACTTCCTCGATGACCTTTTCCACAGAAGAGGTGTCAAAAAAGTTCTTCTGGGGATCATAGTTGGTGGGGGTGGAAATGATGATATAGGAAGCTCCTGCAAAGGCGTCCCGGGGATCCAGGGTAGCCCGGAACCGGATGTCCGTCCGTTTCAGGAACCGGGAAATATCCGCATCCACCAGAGGGGACCGGCCTTCGTTGAGCATTTTTACTTTTTCCGGCACAATGTCCAGCGCCACCACTTCCTGGTGCTGGGCCAGCAGGAGCCCGTTGGAAAGGCCCACATAGCCAGTGCCTGCAATCGCGATTTTCATAAGAACGGCTCCTTTCCTGCAATAGGATTATTATACCATAAAAAAAGGGGCTGTTGCGTGTGCAACAGCCCCCCGTCAACGGTCAGCTGTCAGGCTTTATTTCCCCAGCACCTCCGGATGCCGTACCAGATACCCGGTGAGATCCATCCAGGCTTCCCGTTCTTCTGTGTAGGGTTTGGGGCCCTCTTTCAGGTCTTCCGGGCCGTACTGCCGTCCCAGGGGCTGGTAGAAATCCTGGCTGTAGCTGCCGTAGGCATCCTTCCGCAGCCAGTGATAGGGCGACACCACATGGTCGATGGGTTCCAGCAGGGACGGATACAGGGAATAATAGGTGAATCCCGCCGGAGCGATCAGTTCGAAGATGGTGGGCGCAATGTTCATATGGCCGCCGATGGTGTTGTCCGCCAGGCTGTGGGCATCCAGTTCCCGGTGGTTCACCAGCAGCACCGGGCTGTGCCGTTCCCGCAGATTGCAGTCCCGTCCCATCAGGGAAGTCTTGCCCAGGACCGGGCTCATGTCGATGGAATGGTCCCCGGTCAGGATGAACAGGCTGTCCGGATAGGCCTGGCGCATGGTTTTGATGAATTTTCCCAGGGCCTGGTCCGAAAACCAGAAGGTCCCCAGGTTTTTCTGGATTTCCTTGTTCCGCCGGATATCCCGGGGCGCCTCCGGCATCACTTTTTCCGGATCATAGCCATAGTCTGCCAGAGGGATCTTGAAAGGACCATGGTAACTGGTGGTATACAGGAAATGGAACTGGTAGGGTCCGTTGGCCTCCTCCTGCTGCTGAATCAGTTCCGCCGCCTTTTCCAGGAACACATTGTCATAGATCCCCACCCAGGTCTTGGGCGCATCCTTGCCGCAGAAATCCGTGGCGGTCATCACCTGGTCGAACCCGCAGGCGGGAGCAAACTGGTTGAAGTTCCCGTAGGTCACATTGCCACCGTACCAGTAGGTGGAATGGTATTCCAGTTTTTTCAGCTGACGGGGCAGAGCCGTGGGCAGGTTGTTCCGCCAGAAGCTTTCCTTTTCGTTCAGTTCCAGTCCCGCATCGAAGATGCCGCTCATCAGGCTCACAATGGACGGACGGGAAATGATGCCCGCCGAAAGGGCACTGGTAAGGGACGCCGTATGGGGGTCCTCCATCAGCTGCCGTCCCCCGGATACCAGATTCAGACAGGCAAACTGGGGATCGAAGAACTGCTGGAGATAGGTTTCTCCCACAAAAAGGAATATATGGGTGGGTTTGGTGATCCGGGCTCCCTGGGCCGTCCGTCTGAACCCATAGGCCGGGTTGGGCAGGTCCTTGATGGGCATCTTCTCCGTGAGGAAAGGCTGGATGGCCTGCAGATCCTGGGCATCGGTATGTTCATAGGCCGGATTCAGCTTGTGTTTCATCACCTGTTCCAGGGCCACCAGATCGTCCACGGTAGCCTTGGCAAAGAAAATGTCCTTTTTCACCACACTGGGGATGGTATCCCATTCCGGCTTGTCGTCATGCCAGAAGGTTCCCCCGTACCGGAACCAGTAAAAGGCTGCGATGGATCCCAGGAAAATCAGCCCATTGTACACATACTGGAGTACCGGGCTGAAAAAGATCAGGTACTGGAAACTGGGCAGCTGGAGCAGTTTGCGGATGCAGAAGCCGCAGAGGCCCAGATAGGGCAGAATTCCTGCCAGGATCCAGACACCATGGTCCTGGTGGAAGAAAATATCCACCAGATTGTGCTTTTCCGCTTTGGCCCCCAGCTTCATGGTCTGGTTGTAGATATCGTGGAAGTGCTTGTAGAACAGCATTTTCCCGGCAAAAGCCAGGTACAGCACCAGACTGTAGGTAAGTCCTCCGGCCAGCCGCAGCAGATCACCCCGGCGGTACCAGGAAGGGAAAAAGGCCCCGGGCAGGGACAGGACCACCAGCGGGATCAGGAACACATAGGCGTTGAAATCCATCCCCCACCAGAATCCGTACCGGAAACAGTGCCAGAGGACTTTCCCTTTTCCCTTCAGACTGCGGTAGGGATTGTAGACCATAATGAAGATCAGACGAAAAACCGCACACAGAATGGGAAAGAACAAAAACAGCTTCGCATTCTGCTGCAGAGATGCGTAGAATAGACTGAACAAGGCATTACCTCCTTTTCGTTTCATTTTATTTTATTTCATAATGCAACGCAAATGCAACGTAAAATTTTTCGTTGCATTTGCGTTTGCAACGAAAAAGGAGGTATCGCGCCTTCCGTGCAACACCCCCATTCCATTGGCTACCGTGCTCCACCAATTTTCCCCAGCCAAAGCTGCAGCAGCGGCGCATACCTGCGAATTCTCTCCACTACCGCTTGGGCAAAGGTTTCATCATAGGTATGGGTGGTCAGATTCCGGTCATCCGCCATCTGCAGTGCCTCCCGGGTCTGTTCGTCATCTAACAGCCCCAGCTCCCGACAGCACCGGATGACCTTTTTGGGCGATGCCGCATCAATGCCTTCCACCACATAAAGATATTCCTTGGCACACTTCCACAATAGTTCAAAAGAAAATTCGAACCGCTGGATCAGGGCATCCCGTTCCACATCGGACAGGTCCGGTTTTACTGCCAGTTCGTGGAGTTTGGTGAGTGCTCTTTGTGCCGTATTTATGCGTTCTTGTATTTTTTCCATAAAATTCCCTCCTGACGAATTTTCTGCAACAGTATTTTGCTGGCAAATTGCATATCGACCAAATCTACACGATACGGAACATTCGATTCTTCCAGTTTTTCCCTTAACATACAGATACTGGATGCCATATTTTGTTTTCCTTCAATGGCGATATCTACATCTGAACTTTGTTTCTGTTCGCCCCGTGCCCAGGAACCAAACAGATAAATCTGGACATCATGCGATGCCATTGAAGACAAAACGATGTCTTTAATTTGTTGCAAAGCCTTCCTGGATTCCATGTTTTGCTCCTTTTTTGCACTGCTCAATTTTCTTCTATTATACCATGCCGACGGGGAACTTTTCGTTTACCCTCTCATTTGAATTACATCCGCATATTGTGTAAAATTGGATTTATGCTTTTGTCATAACTTCACCGTTTTATCATATTTTAATGGAGGTCTTTCTTTTGTACTCTTTTCGTCCCAGCCTTTCCCTGAAGCATTCCCTGTATTCTGCCGGGAGAAGCACGGTGCTGATCCTGGCTCTTTCCTTTCTGCTCTTTTTCTTTGTCTTCCAATCCCCCCTCCACCCCATGCACCGGATCACGGTGCTCCGCCTGATCCGCAGCGGCATATTCCTGTTCGGCTCCCTGCTCCTGGTCCGGCTCCTGCTGCCGGAATCCAGCGAACGAAAAACAAAAGAAAAGACGGCGGGCATGCTCGCTCTTCTCTGGCTGCTGCCCTATGGTTCGGTATTTTCCCGCCTTCCTGTTTTTTTCCAGGGGGATATGGGAAACTACTTCATCTTTCCTTCCGTTCTTTTCGCCTCCACGGTCATTTTTCTGGAACTGGCTTCCCACAGCCGGAAAGCACAACCGCTGCTTTGCTTTCTCTGCACGCTGGTGCTGTTCCTGCTGGAACTGTCCGGTCTGGCCTATTGCTTTTATTTTTTTCATTATGGCACGCCCTTGGATGAAATCGCCCTGCTCTCGTTCTGGCCACCACGCCCCGGGAAGCCTGCAACTATCTCAGTTCCCTTTTCAGTCTCCCCCTGCTGGCAGGATTGTTTTTGGCCCTGACAGCCGGATTCCGTCTGCTGTTCCACGGCATCGAAACAGGCTGCCGCAGGGCCGCCTGCAGAACGTTGGAAGGGAAAAAGTGGATCATCCTGCCCCTGGTGCTCCTGTATTTTTTCGGCAATTACCTGACTTCCATTTTCCCGGCAGACCGTTTTTTGCATCTGTACCGGAAAAATGGTCCCCTCCGGGCCTTTACCGAGCTGCAGCGCAATCTGCCCCGGAACGCCCGTACCCTGAAATTGGAGAAACCGGCACCTTCCCTTTCCGGCTCCATCGTACTGGTACTGGGAGAAAGTGCCTGCCGGGATGATATGTCCGCCTTTGCTGACCTTCCCGTCAATACCACACCCTGGGAAAAATCCCTTCGCCGGAATCCGGACTTTTTCTTCTATCCCCATTCCTATTCCAACTTCCCCAATACAGTGATGGCAGTGACCCAGGTCCTGACCAGTGCCAACCAGTACAACAAAAAGCCTTTAAAATATGCGGTGGATATTATGACCCTGGCCAAAACGGCCGGTTATGAAACCTACTGGATTTCCACCCAGGAACAAAGCAGTGTTTCCGATGCCGGAATCACTGTCATCGCCCGGCAGTCCGACCATCAGATATGGATCAAGGGTCCGGATGAGGACATTCTCCAATCCCTTGCCCAGATTCCCGCAGAAAAGAAGAATTTCATCGTCCTGCATCTGATGGGCAGCCATTTCCGTTATGATCACCGGATTCCCCAGGCCTATGTGGAAAAGCAGCATTGGACCGGGGCAGATAAAACTGAAAAAACGCTCTGGTACCATCGCTCCCTGCACTATACGGATTCTGTCCTGAAGGCTGTATTCGAGGAGTCTGAAAAGCTTCCTCTGCAGGCCATGATCTATGTATCCGACCATGGAGAAGACATGGAACTGACCCACACCGCTTCCCCGTTCCAGTACAACATGGTCCGGATCCCCCTGTGGATCTATCTTTCGCCTGCCTATCAGCACGCCCATCCCCAGACCGTCCAGCAGCTCCGTGCCCATGAAAACGCTGTGTTCACCAATGATCTGCTTTTTGATACCCTCTCCGGGATCCTCCAGGCCCCATCCAATTTCTACAACAGCCAATATGATCTGACCAGTCCGGATTACAGCATTACCCGGGACAATGCCCTGACCCTTCATGGAAAAAAACGGATTGCAGAGGATAGGCAGTAACAAGAATGCACACCTCCAGGACGTCCTGTCCTGGGGGTGTGCATTTCATCTTATCCTCTTTTTTTGACTTTTGTATAAATATATTTGAAGAACCAGTAAACACTGTCACAATATTTTCCCTGCCGCCAACGGGCCCGGGACATATAATGCATCTCCCGGTAATTACGCGGTTGCTGGAGAGATTCCTCTTTCCAGGGAGACATTTTATAATACTTGATAAAAAATTTCTTCAAAGGAAAATCCAGCCAGCAATACCATGGTTTTGTTCCTGCATAATGGAGGAATACTGTATCATTGGGAATCTCCGTTATGTCTGGTGCCGCAGGAATAAAATTATATATATTCTCTACCAGTAACTTCTGCTCTTTCAAAACAATATTGAGCGCATCCTGGTCCAAATAATTGAGTTTTTCCTTATACTGAAAACAAACGTCAAGGAAATGCTCGGATATTTTCCCTTTCCGCCACTGCTGCATATCCATAAAAATCATTCCAGCGTTAAAATAATGCTGCAATTGAAACTTTTTTTCCTGCTTTCTGGCTGTAACGGGAACATCTTCAACCACCATCACTGTTTTCCCTTGAAAATCTCTATGGAGCAATGCTTCAATGGAGTGAAGACAAACAATGTCGCCATCCAAATATAAAATACGGTCCACTGAAACATCCAGGATCTGTTCCAGGAACGCTCTGATGTAGGTTGCCTTTCCCAAGGCAACGATCGGCAGTCCTGCAAGGATGCTCAAGTCTGTAAAATGAATTTGCACTCCGCAGTTTGGATACTTGTCTGCAATCCACCTGAGTTTCTCAATACTTTTTGCACTGATTCCTTCTGTCAGCACATGGAAAGCTATGGGCTCCTGTAAATTGTTTTCCAAAACTGAAATCATGGAAACACCCATGGGCATAACAAAATTTTCATCGGTTCCGTACCCCATATGGGCTGCTTTGGGGTTTGAAAAAACATCCGGATTGCCAAATTCAATTCGCTGTGTTTCTATTTTCCCTGTGATTTTCATTCTCTTTCCGCAACGCCAAAGCGTCCTTTCCTTTTCTTCAATTATTTTTCCGCTGACAGATTGTTTTCAGGGTCTTCATTGAGTTTCTTCTCACCATGACAGGTCCTTCCATCTGATAAGGACAAGCTGTACTGTGCTGAAGCGATATCCCGTTTTTCCTGGAAGCCAGGCATATTCTGAATTCCCATAAGATCCAGCATCCCTTCATACAATAAATCATTGGACCATACCTGATCCCTGTGATTCATCAGATTCTGAAATGTTCCCGGATTCTTTTGACAGTATACAGGGGACAGGAAAACAACAAAAGGAATATGCGCCATAGTCCACGTGAACTTCGTCACTTCATGGCTGTTCTGCATATCTTCTCCATGATCCGAGAAATATACCATTCCCTGAAAATTGGGTTTTCCCTGCATAATGTCATAAATCTCGTGCAGGACTGAATCCGTATAAACAACGGTGTTATCATACGAGTTGATTCTCCGGTTTTTCTTTTCTTTGACAGGAAATTTTTCCTGCTTTTTGGGATATCTTTCCTGATAATCTGCGTGACTTCCCATTAAATGGATAACGATTAAAGCGTTCTTCCCCTGATCCAGATCAATTGTTTTCAGTCTTTCGGCCAATTCTCCGTCAAAATGATCCGTCCATGTGGTTTTCCCGGAATTTCCGTTGATCCAAATCTCTTCATCCGCTGAACTTGCTATCGCTGCAATGGGAGTATCATAAACTCCATATTTTATCTGATTGCTCAGCCAATAGGTTTTGTATCCGGCTGCTTTCGCCACCTCTATAATGGAATAAGCTTTTTCCAACGGAATTTGATTGTACTGGTTCCGTTCCGTCAATGCATAGGTCAGTACGGGAACCGTATGGGTATGATTGGAATAGGCACGAGTAAAAAGCAGGTTTTCCGGTTTTTTCAGAGCCTGATCCAACCAGGGAGTCGTTTCCCGCTGGTAGCCATACGCATGCATATGGTCCCGCGTAGCTGATTCCCCAATAACCAGCACAAAAACACCTTTTTTTCTGGGATCAACGGACAGATTCTGCAGCTTTTCCAGATTCTCTGCTCTCTGCTTTTTCGCCGCAGTATAAGCGTTGTATTGCGCAAGGCTCTGCTTCGTCTGGCTGAACAAGCTGGTTACAGCTTCGTATCTGACCTTTGCAATGCCTTTTCCTCCGGAAACCAGCAGGAGCAACAGGAAAAAGGCCAGCCATTTGTGATTCCATTTCTGCTCTGATGAAGCGGCCGCCATATGCTGCAGGAAATGCAAATAACCGGTTATTACAAAAAGGCAGAGTAAAACAGCGCCAACCCATAAAGTCGGATTGTTGTTCTCCAAATAGGCTTTTGCTTCATGGAGATTGGTTTGGAAAATCGTCAGCACGATACTGGTGGTCATTAAATGCCCACTCATAAAATAATATCCGATCAGCAGCAAGGGAAACAATACTATCAGAAAAGCTGCAAGCTGCAGGATGATCTTTGCTGCTGTTTTCAATCTGGGATAAGGAATCCTGCCAGAGAGCAAAAATCCTGAACCAAGCAATGTATACAATATGGTTGCAAAACAGTAGGTATCCGTCACTTCATCCATCGTCAGCGGAATCCCCACCCTCAGTTTCAAGTAGGCTGGCGTGCCATAAAATAGCAGCATCAGCAGCCAGCATACAAAAGCTTTCTTCTGGAAGTTTGCAAGAACCATATGCGATACAAAGCCAACAGCTGCAAGGCCCACCAAATCCTTGTACCGGAAGAAAGAATCATATATGGTGGACGGCAGTCTGGCAGCGATCAGGACTCCCCAAAAAACAGCCACTGTCAGTAGAATTTTACATACCAGATTTCCATAAATCCTTTTCCCTGTTATTTTAGCCAAAACAATCCCTCTCCATAATGTATTGATGCAGGACTTCTCCTGAAACCACGCTGAGAAAAGACGTCACCCCAAAAGATACAGGGTGACGTTTCATTATAACTTGTATCGCAGTTTCAGCAGTGCATACCACCCCATGCCCCACAGATAATCTGCCAGGCTGTCTTTTTTCCGATATTTGGCCCACTGTTTGAAGTCGTGATAGTTTTCCGGCTTTTTGATGGGCAGGGTATTGGTGATGGTTTCCCAGGGGGAAAGGGCATTGTACTGCCGCCACTGGGCATCAAAGGGTGCCAGCACCATCTGCCATGGCTTCCGGCGGCCGGTCCAGTGAATGATCACCCCATGCCCCTGGTCATCCTCTCCCCCGCCGAATTCGTTATAGACAGGAGGCAGGAACAGGTTGGTCCCATCGAAGGTCAGGTTCAGCACATCCTGGCTCTGGCCCAGGAACCGTTCCCGGGGTTCCTTCTGGAAGGAAAAGGCTTTTTCAGTGATTCCCTGTTTTTCCCATTCCGGGATATTGATGATCATAATGCCGTCGTTGAAGTACTTCCCGTTCTTCAGTTTCAGATACCCGCCCCGGTAGGCCGCATCTTTGGGCCGCTCCGAAACAGCTCCCATGGCTTTGCCTTCCATCGGAAGGGCAAACAGCTCCTCCAGAGGCCGGATCACCATGGTATCCGCATCCAGATACAGGAACCGGTCCGTTTCTTTTTTCAGCACCTTGGCCATGTACAGCCGGCCGTAGGTAATCCGGGAAAAACGGGCCACCTTGACATGGAAGTCCTGGAAGGGTTCCATATCCAGTTCATACAGGGTGCACCGGCAGTGCCATTTCTCCGCCAGCTGCCGGATCTTTTCCGCATTGTCCCGGCTGTAGCCATCGGTAAACAGATGGAACACAAAAGGATGATCCGGATTGTTTTCCAGTACGGAGACCATGGACGCTCCCATGATCCGGAAAAAGGGGTCATTCACATTGTAGGCCACATGCCAGGGTTCCCCGGAATGGGGTTCCCGTGCATCAAAGGTTTCCTGTTTTACGATAAAATTTTCCAGGTCAAAAAAGCCCGGTTCAAATGTTTTCATGCTGTCTCCTGAAATAGTTTTTCAACGGCTGATTCCACCATGGGAACAGTCACCGCATCCACACAATCCGATTTGGGACACCGGCTGGGACCGATGCAGATGTGTTTGCCGGAACAGGGCAAATGCCCGCTGACACCGGTGCTGTATTTTCCCGGAGCCCGATAGATGACCGGGGAATTAAAGGTGAAGAGGGTTACCACCGGGCACCCGGCTGCGGCGGCAATATGAGCCGTCCCCGTATCCAGGGTCAGCAGCAGATCCATATGGCCCAGCAAAGCCGTCAGCTCCAGGAAGCTGGTTTTTCCGATCAGGTCCATCACTTTTTCCCGGTGTTTCATGCCCTGGAGGATGCCTTCTCCCCGTTCCTGGTGGGAAGGAATGCCCGTCAGATAAAGGGTGGCTCCATAGGTTTCCACCAGCCAGTCACAGACCTGGCTGAACTTTTCCACCGGCCAGTCCTTGGTCCGGGAAGTGGTCTGGATGCACAGGGCGATTTTCTTTTCTCCCGCCGGTGCCTTGGCCAGCAGCGATTGGGTCCACTGCTCCTGTTCCGCTGCCATGGGTTTCAGTCGGGGCGGGATGAATTCCACAGAAGGATCTCCAAAAAAGCCCCGCATCATCTGCTGAAAGCTGGCGGCCATGGAATGTTCCTGATAGGACCAGCCCTCCGGCAGTTCCAGGTCCCGGGTATAGAACCATTTTTCCCACCCCAGTTTCCATCCCAGGGCCTGTTCCATGCTGACCCTCTCCGGAATCCGGGCAAACCATTTCATCAGAGTCACCCGCTCCCGGGGGTCCAGGGAAATCCCCAGGTCAAAATGGCGTCGGGACAGGTTCCGCCCGATCCGCCACACATCCCCGTACCCGCCTCCGCTGGCATAGCTGTAGGGGATGACTTCATCCACCCCTTCCAGCAGTTCTGCCACAAAAGCCAGGTTGGCGCTGCAGAGATAGGTGATCCGTGCCTCTGGACAGTGTTTCCGGAGCACCGGGAACACTGAGGCGGTCATGATCATATCTCCCATATGCATAATACCATCGATAAATATATTTTTATAAGTCATTTTCACTGTTTTCATAGTACAGTTCTTTAATGTGCCGGCTGATCCGGCGCCCAAAGAATCGAATTTTTTCAATCATCGTCAGCTGTCTGTACCAATTATAGACATGCTTGTCTTTTATCCCTTTCACCCTTTTGCCATCGCGGCCCAGGCGGTCATCGATATTGTCAATCAATGAATCTTCATCCAATGCTTTATTCAGTTGCACCACATTTTTATTTAAACAATAGAGACGGATGAACCCCATTTTTTGATAGATGGCCCATGCGTCCAATTCTATTTTCACTGGCATTTGTGCCTTCAGCAGATTCAACGCAGCCGGCCTGTTCAATACATAGGCATAAGCCCGGGTCCCTCCCAGGCACTTCATGATGGAAACATCCTGACTGATGCGTCGGGCTCTTCTTTCGTAGCCGCAGATGTTAAAAAGCAGCAACACCGTTGGTGCGGTCTGTTCTTCCATAAACTGTTGTATTTGGGGTTGGAGATTGATAAATTCCTCCGTCAAAAGAGCGTCATCCTCAAAAACATAGACACATTTCTCCCGGCTTTCCAACAGCTTCTGATAAACTCCCAGATGGGACAGAGCACAGCCTATTTCTCCCAATGTCAAAAAGTTCTCTTTTGCAGCCACTTTTTCCAACTGTTCTGAAGAAAGCTGATTTCCCATAATGGCATCAAAAAACTGAGGCCGCATTCCCCATGCTCCAAAGGCATCGATCTGTGCCTTTCGTCGTTTCATTATATCGGGGGCACTGATCACATAATGGTAAAAATGATTCACTTCTTCAACCTTTCCTTTCGGGAATCCAAGCTGGCTGCCAGAAAAATACCCCACATGGCAAAATACAACCGGGTATTGAATTTTGCGTAAAGACTGTTGTCAACGATTCCATGGACAAAAATGGCAATCCAAACCCAAAACATCATCCGGGCATACTCATTGGCCGGATGCTTCCGAAGGGTGCAAAGCAGGACTCCCAAAGAACCAAAGGTAAAAAGCAGGTATCCTGTTCCGCCCAGCACGCCCGTTCCCGAGAAAAAATTGGCGATATTGTTGTGCGGCAGGGATAAGGTGGGTTCTTTGGCTCCGGGAAGGATATACCCGGACCGGTAGACCTGGTTCCAGCGCTGGAACCCCACACCGTAGAGTTTGTTGTCCTGCCACATGGCATAGGCCGACTGCAGAAGGAGAAGTCTCTCTGAATCATAAGAACGATGCTGGTACCGAAGAGTTGCGGCAAACAGAGCCCCTGCTGCCAGACAGCCGGTGAGCAGCAATACCCCCACTCTTTTTTTCAGGCCCCAGGTGGTTTTCTGGATTCCTTTCAGGATGACAACCCCGACAAATCCCAACAGAAACCCGGCAATGCCTCCCCGTGAAGCACTGAGCAACAGACAGCCAGTGAGTCCGATACTGGTGATGAGAGTCAGCAAAAATGCCGGACTTTTTTTGTTTTTCCGCAAGGCCCAGACCTGCATCCACAGAAAAGGCAAAATGGCTTCCAAGACCATGGCAAAATTATTGGCTGAGGCAAAAGAACCGTACAACCGGTCTTTCCCTGGACTGGTCCACAATTCCCGCACCGAGGCTCCAAGCAGTACCCACGATCCAATGACCATTCCTGGCAGTGATGCCTGCCGGATGGAATGCACCTGCTGCAGGATCAGATACAACAGCCACATGGGAACCGAGTAGGATAAAAATTTCTGGGCCACATGGATGGACGGTTTGTCCCCTGTCAGACAAGAAGCAAGCAGCACCCCAGCCATAAAGATCCCATAGACCGTAAAAAAAAGCCTGGAGGCACACTGGAATTTTTTTCTTTTTTTCAGATAGAACCACAAAATCAGGACCGCCAGGATTCCCCCGCTGATGCTGTATCCCGCATTCCATTTGGTACTGCACAAAAAGAACAGATACAGGTTGGTGGCTGCTGCCAGCAGCCACTGCAGACGATTGGCTTCATTGATCTCCACGTTTTTCCCCCAACTTCCTTAAAACAGTTTCTTCCACAATTCTGCCAGCTTCAACCGCCACTCCTGACGGGTAAAGGATTTCCCCTTCATATCCTTTCCCGGTTGGGGCATCTTGGCCCCGGCAAAAGCGGTCTGTGCCAGATAGGTATAGTATTTTTCATTGAAATGGCCCTTGGGTGGAAATTCCCAGGGTTTGTACCGGCCTGCCCAATGGAACACCGCCGGCCGCTCCAGGGCTTCCAGGGCCAGGTTCCGCCAGCGGGATTTTTTCAGCACCTTCACCGGCAGGGTGAACACCGGTGGAATCACATTCCACCGGAGGGGCAGGGGCCGCCAGTTTTCCTGGAACACTTTGTTCAGCCCATCCTGGTCGTGGTGGCGGAAGTTTCCCTCTTCCACACACCGGATCACCTGGTCGCCGTACTGCTTTTCCCGCCAGGCTTCCAGGTCCATGACCATGACCCCAGAATTGAAATACAGTTTTCCCTCTTGGATTCCCAGGGTCTCTTCCTTCTGCCGGCGCATCCGGGAAGAAGCCAGGATACCCAGGTCAGGCACGGCCCCCACCGGTTTCCCCTGAAGGTCCATTTCCCACAGTTCCTGGATATCATCCAGTACCACCAGGTCCGTATCCAGATAAATCACACGGTGCACCGCCTGGGGTACCAGCTCCGGGATCAGCAGCCGCAAATAGGCGGCCCGGTTCACATGACCGCTGGTATGGGCCTGGATTTCTTTCCCGGCGGTGGGGATGAAAGTAATGGACCCTTGCAGACCGGTCACCGTTGCGGCAAGCCCCGCCTGTTTCTCTTCGCTGATGCCGTCGTCAAAATAGTAAAAATGGATGGGCCGTTCCCCCCGGTGGTTGGCCAGGATGGAGGCACAGGCCACCGCCCCATGCTGGGCGTAATTGTCATCAGAAGCCAGGACAATGGAAATCTCGTCCATTTCTGTCACCTCTTTTGCTGTTTGATGGGTCTTGTCACTTTCTGCTGCAAAGCTCCGCCAGTTTCATATACTTCATGGCGGTGTAGATCCCGTGCTGAAGCGCTGCAATGAATCCCATGCTCCCTTCCAGGAACCCGCCTTCCAGCACATAGGCTTTCACCATCCCCATCAGGGCATGGCCGGCAGCGGTCCGGGCCGTTGCCTTTTTGCCCCGTCCCCGGGCTTCTTCCGCCCACAGGGTGGTGTAATGACCTGCCTTGTTCCACCACTGGGCAAAGGAATCATAGGTGTAATGGTGAAGGGATTCTCCCAACTCCGTCACCGGCAGTGGACATTCCGGCCGTTCGTGGACCTTTCCCACCCAGCAGACTTTTTCCCGGGGAAACAGCCGCTTCACCCGGTCCGGGCTGAAGGCTCCATGATGGAATTCATGGCCGAAGGCTATGTTGATCCGTTTGAAGGAATACTGATGGTCCTGGTTTCCTTTTTTTATGGCATTGATTTTTTCCACCAGCGCCGGGGTCAGCCGTTCATCGGCATCCAGATACAGGATCCAGTCTCCCTTGGCCTGGGAGAGGGCAAAATTCCGCTGGGTGGCAAAGTCCTCATCCCATTCCCGGAAGGCGATTTCCGCTCCGGCCTCCCGGGCCAGGGACACGGTATGATCCGTGCTTCCGGAATCCACCACCAGCAGCTGATCGGCACAGGGGCGGGCGGAATCCAGGGCAGCCAGGATGTGTTTTTCTTCATTTTTCGTCAGGATAGCTACCGTACAGGTTCCCATAATGCGTCTCCTTTTCTCATTCAACTTTAAGTCTACCCTAAAGATACAGGAAAGGCAAGGCGGCAAGGTGGATTTTTTAGCCAGAGGCAGTCACTCGTCTGCAGTCACCAGTCTCCAGCCGAAGAAAGCCGGCTTTTTGCCGGACTGGAACAAAACAAGGGCCGTTGCATCAGCAACAGCCCTTTGATTCCGTATGGAGCGGAAAACGAGATTCGAACTCGCGACCCCCACCTTGGCAAGGTGATGCTCTACCACTGAGCTACTTCCGCAAATGGATTACTTGTATAGTATATTACAGTTTTGGATTTATGTCAAGAGAAAGAAGTATTTTGCGGGCCGCCCGGCGTACGGCCCTCCGGTACCGTGCGGGGCAGCCGGAGTCCATTGATTCCGCTTTCCCCTATTTTCTTTCGCCGCAGTACCGCTCCAGTTCTCCCAGATCCCTGATAAACGGAATTTTTTCCACCCATTCTTTCCACACAAACCCTTCTCCGGCCATCCGGTCCAACAGGGTCTTCATGGACTGCCAGTAGCCTTCGTAATCCAGGAAGGCAAAAGGTTTGGGCATCATATCCAGCTTGTTTAGGCTCATGATTTCGCTGATTTCTTCCAGGGTTCCGATACCCCCGGGAAAGGCCAGGAACAGATCTCCCAGTTCCAGCATCTTCTGTTTCCGCTGGGCCATATTCTCGGTAACGATCAGTTCCGTAAGGCCTTCATGCTGGAGTTCCTTTTCCATGAAGAACCGGGGTTCCACGCCAATCACCCGGCCGCCCTGTTCCAGGGCCCCGTCAGCCAGGTTTCCCATAAGACCGGTACGGCTGCCCCCATAGACCAGGGTATGGCCGTGAATGGCGATCCACCGGCCCAGTTCATAGGCATACCAGGCGTATTCAGGCCGGTTTCCCGGGTTCGCCCCCAAATAGACAGTGATGTTCATGTGTGCCTCCTTTTTTGCAGTCACTAGTCTCTAGTCACTAGTCTGCAGCTTATGGAAAGGACCCGCCTCTAAAAGGCAGGTCCTTTTGATGCTACAAAATCATTAAAATTTGCTTGCAAATTCTTACCATCGGCTAGTGACTAGTGACAGGATGTGAAAAAAGTATTTTTCACATCCTCTTAGAAGTCCCCCAGCACCAGCTGAGAAATGTTCTTGCTGTGGTCGCTGACCCGTTTCATGTTGATCAGCAGTTCCAACATCACAAATCCGGTTTCCGGGGTGCAGACCCCTTCGTTCAGCCGTTCCACATGGCTCTTCCGCATGGCCTTCTGCTTGATCTTGACCTGATGGGAGAAGTCCAGGGATTCCCGGGCCAGGTCCTTGTCATTGTTTTCCAGGGCCTTGATAGCCTTGGTGGCGGCGGACACCACCAGGACTTCCAGTTCCTTCATTTCCCTGTTGGCTTCGGGAGAGAAGGTGGTGCCGTCTTCCCGCATGCTCCGGACCCGTTTGGCAATGATTTCCGCATGGTCCCCGATCCGCTCGATGTCATTGCAGGCATGGATCAGGCCAGTGTGGAGATTGGACATCTCCTTGGTCATGTTCTTTTCGCTCATCTTGGTGAGATACACGGTAATGGCCTCTTCCAGACTGTCGATCACCGGTTCATGCTCCAGGATGAAATCCACATCTTTCTTGTTGTAGTTGTCCACACAGGCAAAGGATTTCCGGATGTTCTCCAGTGCCAGATCCCCCATCCGGACCACTTCCTTGGCAGCCAGTCCCAGAGCCACGGCCGGAGTATTCAGCACGTTTTTGTCCAGGTACTTGGGCTGATAGGAAATGTCGTTTTCTTCCCCGGGCATCAGTTTTTTGATGAACCGGGTGAAGTAAGGCGCCAGAGGCAGGAAAATGCAGGTGTTCACCACGTTGAAGGTGGTGTGGGCATTGGCGATCTGCCGGCCGATGTTCCCTGCCGGAGAAATATCCTTCACAAAGGAAATAAAGAGAGGCAGCAGGAGCATGGCGATGATGCTCCCGCACAGGTTGAACATCACGTGGGAGCAGGCCACCCGCTTGGCATTCAGTCCGCTCTGAAGGGTAGCCAGGACGGCGGTGATGCAGGTACCGATGTTGTCACCCAGGATAACGGGAATGGCCCCTTCCAGGGGAATCAGGCCCTGGCTGGCCATGGCCATCAGGATACCGATGGTGGCGGAGGAGGACTGGATCACCAGGGTCATCACCAGACCGGTGAGCAGACCCATAACGGGATGGGTGGAGAATTTGCCCAGGATATCCACAATCCGGGGATCCTGCCGGAGAGGAATCACCGCATTGCTCATCATGCTCATGCCCAGCATCAGGATACCGAAGCCCAGGAGCACCGCCCCCAGATTTTTCAGTGTCCGTTTCTTGCACACGATCTGCATGACGAATCCGATGGCAATGATCAGGGTGATGTAATCGGTCAGGTTGAAGGCAATCAACTGGGCGGTCATGGTGGTCCCGATGTTGGCCCCCATAACAATCCCAAAAGCCTGTTCCAGGTTCATGAGCCCGGCGTTCACCAGACCTACGGTCATCACCGTAGTGGCACTGGAAGACTGGAGCACTGCCGTAACCCCTGCTCCCAAAGCCACCCCATAGATGGTCTTTTTCGTCAGCTGCCCCAGGATTTTCTGGAGCCTGGCTCCTGCCGCCTGCTGCAGGCCATCGCCCATCATCTGCATGCCGTACAGGAAAAGAGAAATGCCGCCTAAAAACAAGAATAGCTGAACCAAAATGATCTCCTCCGCAGTTTGCGTTCCATTGTTCTATTGGTTGATGAAATTGGTATACGATTTGATTTTACCACATCTCAGCTGTTTTCACCAGTTCCCTATGGAAATATGCAACATTCTGAACATTTTAGTATAAAAAAAATCTCCTGTCACTTTCGTGACAGGAGATTTTGAAGAAACGAGGCTTATTCAGCGTCCAGTTTTACATAGCCGGCCAGACGTTCTTCAGCGTCTTTCTTGGTCTTGGCATACAGAGCTTCTGCAATGTCAGGGAACCCTTTGGCCAGGGATGCATACCGTACTTCGCCCTTCAGGAAGTTTTCGAACTCATCGAAGTTCGGAGTCTTGGTGCTGTCCAGGAAGAAGGACTTCTTGCCTTCAGCCTTCAGAGTCGGGTTGTACCGGAAGCAGCTCCAGTAACCGCAGTCAACAGCAGCCTTGGCTTCCAGGAAGGAGTGCTGCATGCCTCTCTTGATGCCGTGGTTGATGCAGGGGCTGTAGCAGATGATCAGGGAAGGACCATGGTAAGCTTCAGCTTCCCGGATGGCCTTCAGAGCCTGGTTCTTGTCAGCGCCCAGGTTGATCTGAGCCACATATACATAGCCATAGGTCATGGCCATCATGCCCAGGTCCTTCTTCTTGGTCCGTTTGCCAGATGCGGCGAACTGAGCCACAGCAGCTTCAGGAGTGGACTTGGAGGACTGACCGCCGGTGTTGGAGTAAACTTCGGTATCGAATACCATAACGTTTACATCGTCGCCGGAAGCCAGGACATGATCCAGACCGCCGTAACCGATATCATAGGACCAGCCGTCGCCGCCGAAGATCCACTGGGACCGTTTCACGAAGAACTGTTTGTTTTCATACAGAGCTTCCAGTTCCGGTTTGCCGGCTTTTTCAGCTTCCAGCAGTTCAACCAGTTTTTCAGCCCGGGCACGAGAGCCTTCGCCTTCGTCTTTGTTGGCGATCCAGTCTTCCATGGCAGCCTTCAGGTCAGCGGAAGCAACAGCTTCAGCAGCCTTCATTTCATCAACCAGACGATCCCGGACAGCTTTTACGCCCAGGTACATACCCAGACCGTATTCAGCGTTGTCTTCGAACAGGGAGTTGGCCCAGGCAGGACCATGGCCCTTGTGGTTGGTGGTGTACGGCATGGAAGGAGCAGCAGCAGCCCAAATGGAGGAGCAGCCCGTAGCGTTGGCAATCATCATACGGTCGCCTACCAGCTGGGTTACCAGTTTGGCGTACGGAGTTTCGCCGCAGCCTGCGCAGGCACCGGAGAATTCCAGCAGCGGCTGTTCGAACTGAGAACCCTTCACCGTAGCGGTGGTCATGGGGTTGGCTTTCGGAGCAACCTTGTTCACAACATAATCCCAGATGGGAGCGCGGCCTTCCTGGGTAGCGAACGGCTTCATGGCCAGAGCCTTGTTGCCTTTCATGCCCGGGCAGGCATCCACGCAGTTGGAGCAGCCCTGGCAGTCCATCGGGCTGACGGTGATGCAGAAGTTCAGACCTTTTGCACCCAGAGCCGGTTTGGTCTGCAGGCCTTCCGGAGCGTTCTTGACTTCTTCATCAGTCAGCAGGAACGGACGGATGGCAGCATGCGGACACATAATGGCGCACTGGTTGCACTGGATGCAGTTTTCAATGTTCCATTCAGGAACGTTGATGGCAATACCGCGTTTTTCATAAGCAGCAGTACCGGAGGGGAAGGTACCGTCGACCTGGCCCATCAGAGCGCTGACCGGCAGTCTGTCGCCTTCCTGTTCGTTCATGGGGATCATGATGTTGTCGACGAATTCGTTGCCAGTCTTCTGGTACAGGTCTTCGTCTTTTGCATCAGCCCATGCAGCGGGGATTTCCACCTTGTTGATGGCATTGACGCCCTGATCAACAGCAGCGTTGTTCATGTCAACAACTTTCTGGCCTTTCTTGCCATAGGAGGTGACAATGGATTCCTTCAGATACTTCACAGCATCATCCACGGGGATAACGCCGGTCAGTTTGAAGAATGCAGCCTGCATGATCATGTTGATACGGCCGCCCAGACCGATTTCGGAGGCGATCTTCACAGCATCAATGGTGTAGAATTTAATGTCGTTGGTTGCCAGGTAACGTTTCAGCTGGCCAGGCAGTTCCTTGTCCAGTTCTTCAGCGTTCCAGGGGCAGTTCAGCAGGAACACGCCGCCTTTTTTCAGGCCGGAGGCTACGTTGTAACGATGTACATAAGAAGGATTGTGTACAGCAACATAGTCAGCGAAGTTGATCAGGAACGGCATATGGATCGGAGTATGGCCGAAACGCAGGTGGGATACGGTGATACCGCCGGACTTCTTGGAGTCGTAAGCGAAGTAGCCCTGTGCGTACATATCGGTCTTGTCGCCGATGATCTTGATGGCGCTCTTGTTGGCACCAACGGTACCATCGGAACCCAGGCCCCAGAATTTGCAGGAGATGGTGCCTTTCGGGGTGATGTCCAGGGTCTTTTCCTTCGGCAGGGAGGTGTTGGTCACATCGTCCACAATGCCTACGGTGAAGTGGTCTTTTGGTTCAGCAGCCTTCAGGTTGTCGAACACAGCCAGAGCATCGCCAGGATAGAATTCCTTGGAACCCATGCCGTACCGGCCGCCAATGATCAGAGGCCGTTCAGCCTTGTTGTAGTAGATGTCGCGAACATCCAGGTACAGAGGTTCGCCGTTGGAACCAGCTTCCTTGGTCCGGTCCAGAACAGCAATCCGTTTTACGGTTGCGGGCATAGCCTGGAAGAAGTGTTTGGCGGAGAACGGACGGTACAGATGTACGTTCAGTACGCCGACTTTTTCACCCTGAGCGTTCAGGATCTTGACAACTTCTTCAACAGTCTGAGCGCCGGAACCCATGATGACAACAACGTTTTCTGCATCGGGAGCACCGGTGTAGTTGAACAGTTTGTAGTCACGGCCGGTCAGCTTGCTGATTTCGTTCATGTAGCCTTCTACGATTTCCGGCAGAGCTTCGTAGTATTTGTTTACAGCTTCACGGGTCTGGAAGTAGATATCCGGGTTTTGGTTGGTACCACGGATAACAGGATGATCCGGGTTCAGCGCATTTTCACGGAATTTCTTCAGTTCATCGTAGTCAACCAGTTTTTTCAGTTCATCATAGTCCAGCAGTTCGATCTTCTGGATTTCGTGAGAAGTACGGAACCCATCGAAGAAGTTCAGGAAAGGCACATGGCCTTTGATGGCGGACAGGTGAGCAACTGCGGTCAGGTCCATAACTTCCTGAACGCCGCTTTCTGCCAGCATGGCAAAGCCGGTCTGACGGCAAGCCATAACGTCACTGTGGTCACCGAAGATGTTCAGAGAGCTGGTAGCCAAAGCTCTGGCTGCAACGTCGAAAACGGCGGGCAGCAGTTCGCCAGCGATTTTGTACATGTTCGGGATCATCAGCAGCAAGCCCTGGGATGCGGTGTAGGTCGTGGTCAGAGCACCGGAAGCCAGAGAACCGTGCACAGCACCAGCTGCACCAGCTTCGGACTGCATTTCCATGATCTGTACCGGGCGATCGAAAATGTTCTTCTTGCCATGAGAAGCCCATTCATCACTTGCTTCTGCCATAGGAGAAGAAGGAGTGATCGGGTAGATCGCTGCAACTTCCGTAAACGCATAAGAAGCATATGCGGCCGCGGTGTTGCCATCCATTGTCTTCATTTTTTTCATTTAAATAGCCCCTCTTTCTAAGAGATACTGACTACGATAGTAAGACTTCCATAGTCCCCCTAGTCGCCTATAATTATATATCAAAATGAACAGAATCTCAAATAAATTTTTTCTTATTTGTAGACAATTTATTATGAATTGTCTAACAACTCCCAAGAGTACATTTTGAATTTTCCTGTTGCATTCTTTTCGTTTTTTTGTTAAAGTTGAAGCATCACTAGGGGCGCTATCGCTGAGAGACCTGACGGTCGACCCTTTGAACCTGATGCGGTTAATACCGCCGAAGGAAAGTGGTAAGGCTGTTTTGTCGGGCCGCTTTCCTTTTCCCAGGGAAGCGGCCCTTTTTGCATCCATGAAGGAGGATATGTTTTATGCTGACCCAAAGACAAGCTGCGCTGCAGGGAAAAATCACTGACCAGATGGCGGAAGTAGCCCGCCAGGAGGGAGTCACCCCCGAATTCATCCGGGACGGAGTGGCCAAAGGCACCATCTGCATCCCAGCCAACATCAACCATAAGAACCTGGTTCCCCGGGGGGTGGGCGAAGGCCTTTCCACCAAAGTCAACGCCAATATCGGTACTTCTTCCGCTTTCCCGGATCCCGCTCCGGAACTGGACAAACTGAAAGCGGCCATCGACGCCGGTGCGGATGCGATCATGGATCTTTCCACCGGGAACAACATCGATGCCTCCCGGAAGGCCATCATCGAACATTCCACCGTCATGGTGGGTACGGTTCCCATCTACCAGGCCACGGTACAGGCCATCAAAGCTCATGGCAAAGTGACCGAAATGGACAAGAACGACATTTTCACCGTGGTGGAACAGCAGGCCAAAGACGGGGCTGACTTCATGACCATGCACTGCGGCCTCACCCGCCAGTGCCTCCACAACCTGATCAGTGAAGGCCGGGAAATGGACATTGTGAGCCGGGGTGGTTCCTTCCTGTCCGGCTGGATGCTCCACAACGGGAAGGAAAACCCCTTCTACGAATTCTACGATGAGATCCTGGACATCTGTGCCAAATATGACGTGACCATCAGCCTGGGCGACGGCTGCCGTCCCGGTTGCCTGGCGGACGCCACCGACCGGACCCAGATCCAGGAACTGCTGAACCTGGGCGAACTGACCCAGCGGGCCTGGGCCAAGGGCGTACAGGTCATGGTGGAAGGACCGGGCCACGTCCCCTACAACCAGATTGCCACCAACATGCAGCTCCAGAAACGGATCTGCCATGGTGCTCCCTTCTATGTGCTGGGGCCTCTGGTCACCGATATCGCTCCCGGCTATGACCACATCACCTCCGCCATCGGCGGCACCCTGGCCGCCTTCACCGGCGCCAACTTCCTGTGCTATGTGACCCCGGCGGAACACCTGGGCCTGCCGGACATCAACGATGTCCGGGAAGGGGTCGTGGCCGCCCGGATCGCCGGCCATGCGGCTGACGTGGCCAAAGGGCTGCCCTCTGCCGTAGCCCAGGATCTGGCCATGGCCAAAGCCCGGAAAGTACTGGATTGGGACAAACAGCTGAGCCTGGCCATCGATCCGGAAAAAGCCAAAGCCATCCGGGCCGCCAAGAACAAGAGTAGCGAAGAATACTGCTCCATGTGCGGCGACTACTGTGCCGTAAAGATCATGAACGAATACATGGACGAAGTGAAAGCGAAGAAGAACAAGTAAAAAAGGGGCCTGGACGGCCCCTTTTTTCAACGGTCAACGGTCAGCTGTCAGCGGCCGATGGAAAAGACCTGCCCCACGATCCGGGGCAGGTCCTTTTTTTGCAGAAGAACAAAAAACGCACCTCCCGCAGGAGATGCGTTTTGCACTTTCCATAATCCGGAACGGAAAATTACCGTTTGGAGAACTGGGAAGCCTTTCTTGCTTTTTTCAGACCGTACTTGCGGCGTTCCTTTTCCCGAGGATCGCGGGTCAGCAGGCCGGCTTTCTTCAGCAGGGGACGGAAGTCAGCGTCCACTTTCAGCAGGGCACGGGCAATACCATGACGGATTGCACCAGCCTGGCCGGAGATGCCGCCGCCAACAACGTTGGCCAGTACATCATATTTGCCCAGGGTTTCAGTGGTGTCCAGCGGCTGCCGAACAACCAGTTCCAGGGTCTTCAGGCCGAAATATTCACTCAGTTCACGGCCGTTTACAACGATCTTGCCTTCGCCCGGAACAAGGCGAACACGGGCAACAGAGCTTTTGCGGCTGCCAGTTGCATCATACGTAACTTTTGCCATTTTCTAGTTCTCCTCTCCTCTTAGCGAATATCGATGGTCAGAACTTCAGGCTTTTGTGCAGCATGAGGATGTTCAGAACCAGCGTATACATGCAGTTTTTTGATGATCTGATTGCCCAGACGGTTATGGGGAACCATACCCTTGACAGCCAGTTCCACCATTCTTACAGGGTTATTTTTCAGCATATCCCCTGCTTTGGTGTATTTGTCGCCGCCCAGATACCCGGAGTGACGGAAGTAAACCTTCTGCACCAGTTTTTTGCCGGTCAGTTTCACCTGAGCAGCATTGATGATGATCACGTGATCACCGGTATCCATATGCGGGGTAAAAGTCGGTTTATTTTTACCGCGGAGCACTTTGGCAACTTCTGCAGCCAGACGGCCCAGAGTCTTGTCAGCGGCATCCACTACATACCATTTGCGTTCAATGGTAGCCGGGGTGGCCATGTATGTTTTCATCCTTATTCCTCCTAATAAAAACTCATTCTTGAAGTGTATCCGGTGATGAGTCTTTGGGTACGGGCCGGGGCTAACGGCGCATGCTCAAAGTGATACCGTAATATTGTACAGTATATTACAGGTATTGTCAACTTCTTTTCTTTTCCCTGGCCAGGAAATTGTACAGGGCTCCAATCAGGCCCGCATCATTGCCCAGGCCGGCAAAAGCCACCGTGGTCTTGTCCAGTACTACCGGCAGCAGTTCTTTTTTCAGGCTGTCCTGGAGCATGGGCTCCAGCAGGTCCTGCTGGGCCATGATGCCCCCGCCCAGGATCACACGCTGGGGATTCAGCAGATAGCAGATGGCGGCAATACCGGTGGCCCACTGATGGACGGTTTCCCGGAGCAGCCGGTGGAGGGGCTTGTCCCCGTGCCGGACCATCTCACAGAGGATCTTCCCGTTGAGGGTCTCCGGCTCCACCCCTTTCAGGCGGGCAGCTTTCTGGACCAGGGCCGTTACCGAGGCGGCGTCTTCCCAGTGGAGCCGTCCTCCCAGTTTCGCCTGGCCCACTTCTCCGGCGGTGCAGGAATGGCCGGGCCACAGTTTTCCGTCCAGCACAAAGGCGCCGCCGATGCCGGTACCGATGGTGATGCAGAACAGGCTTTTTGCGCCCCGTCCGTTCCCCAGCCAGTATTCTCCCAGGGCCGCTGCATTCACGTCATTTTCCACCCAGCAGGGCAGCTGGAGTTTCCGGGCCACCAGCTGGACCAGATTGGTGCCGGTGAGCCCGGGAAAATGAGGGGCCGCATGGAGCACTTCCCCGGTGCGGGGATTGATCATGCCGGCCATGGAAATGGCTGCCCCCTGGATCTTGAAATACTTCTGGTAGGATCCGATGAGTCTCAGCACCTGTTCCAGGAATGCATCCACCCCGTCTTTGGCAATAACATTGGGGAGACTGTCCTTGTTGAACAGTCTCCCTCTGCTGTCTGCCAGGCCGTATTTGATGGCGGTGCCTCCAATATCCAGGCAGATGTATTTGTCCATGGTGTCAGCCCTGTGCTTTGATAAAGGCAATGGCCTTTTCCAGCCGTTCCAGGGTCTTTTCCCGGCCCAACAGCACCATCACATCGAACATGCCCGGGCTGAAGGTCCGGCCGGTGAGGGCCAGGCGGGTGGGATGGATCACCTTGCCCAGGGACAGCCCCAGTTCTTCCGCCAGTTTGTTGTAACATTCCTCGGTGGTCTTCAGATCGAACACCGGCAGGGCTGCCAGGGCATCGTGGGCCTTCTGGAGCAGGTCGGCGGCTTCCGGCTTGAAGGATTTGGCTGCCCCTTTGGGATCGTAGCTGTCGAAATCATGGAAGAAATAGCTGGACCCGTCCGCCAGTTCTTCCAGGGTCTTCACCCGTACCCGGACCACATCCACCAGATGGTCGAAGTATTCCTGGTGGGCCGGCAGATAGCTGTCGTCGATGAGCCCGGCTTTCTTGAAGAAAGGCACGGCCGCGTCAGCAATTTTCCGCAGAGGCAGGTTGGACAGGTACTGGCCATTGAGCCAGGTGAGTTTCTTCACATCATAGACGGCGGCCTTTTTGGACATTTTGCTGAAGTCGAAGGCTTTCACCGTATCTTCCAGGGTGAAAATTTCCTCATCGTTCCCGGGAGCCCAGCCCAGCAGGGTCAGGTAATTGATGATGGCTTCCGCCAGGTACCCTTTGTCCCGGAATTCTTCCACGGAGGTAGCCCCATGCCGTTTGCTCAGCTTGCTCCGGTCCGGTGCCAGGATCATCGGCATATGGCCGAATTCCGGTGCCTTCCAGCCCAGGGCCTCATAAATCACCAGCTGCTTGGGGGTGTTGGTCAGGTGTTCTTCTGCCCGGAGCACGTGGGTCATACCCATGAGATGGTCATCCACCACTACGGCAAAGTTGTAGGTGGGGATGCCGTTGGTCTTCATAATGACGAAATCATCGAACTGGTTCCAGTTGAAGGTAACGTCCCCATGGATCATGTCATGGACGGTAATGGTACCGTCGTGAGGCAGTTTGATCCGGATGGAATGGGGTTCGCCGGCTTCCACCCGTTTTTTGGCTTCCGACGGATCCAGGTTCCGGCAGGTGCCGGCATAATGGAAGGGCTGCTTTTTCTTCCGCTGTTCTTCCCGCTGGGCTTCCAGATCAGCGGCGGAGCAGAAGCAGTAGTAAGCCTTGCCTTCATCCACCAGCTGCTGGCAGTATTTCCGGTACAGATCCAGCCGTTCAGACTGGTAGTAGGGGCCATGGTCCCCGCCCACTTCCGGGCCTTCATCCCAGTCCAGGCCCAGCCATTTCAGGCTGGTGATGATCTGGGAAACGGAATCTTCCTTCAGCCGGTCCCGGTCCGTATCTTCGATCCGCAGGATCATCTTCCCTCCCTGGCTCCGGGCAAACAGCCAGTTGAACAGAGCCGTCCGGGCCCCGCCGATATGCAGATACCCCGTAGGACTGGGGGCAAAACGTACACGTACTTCACTCATGGTAAGCACCTCTCCCTTTCAATTGCCTTTATTTTTCCTTGCGTTTCTGTTTCCGGGACGCTTCCGCGTATTTGGTTCCCCGTTTGTTGGGCCCCACGGCGCTTTTTCCCCGCTTTGGCACCCGTTTCTTTTTGGGGCGCACCGGTTTCACCGTCCGCCGGACTGTTTCCCCGGCCAGGTTCTGCCGTTCCAGGGTGATGTCCAGCTTCTTTTCCAGATTCTGGAGCCACCGGGTCTCATCAGCCGTATAGAACGTGATGGCCGTCCCTTCGCTGCCGGCCCGTCCGGTCCGGCCGATCCGATGGACATACCAGTCCGGATCGTGGGGGATGTCGTAATTCACCACCTGGGTGATGCCTTCCACATCCAGCCCCCGGGCGGCGATGTCGCTGGCCACCAGGATCTGGAGCTTGGCCTTCCGGAAGTTTTCCATCACCTGCCGGCGCTTGGTCTGGGACATGTCCCCGTGGAGCACGTCCACATTGAAGCCTTCCCCGTAGAGCCAGTCGGACAGCTCGATGGCCCGTTCCTTGCTGCAGCAGAACACCAGCATCAGGAAGGGATTGTATCGGCGGATCAGGGATGCCAGAGCATCGGCCTTGTGGTCTTCGCTGACCTTGATGCAGATCTGATGGATGGTGGAAGCGGTGGATTCTTTGGGGGCAATGTCGATGACCAGGGGATTGATGGTCAGCTGCCGGCCCAGTTTCCGAACTTCCTCATCCAGGGTGGCGGAACACATCATTGTCTGGTGGGGCTGGGGCATCAGGCTCAGGAGGGTTTCGATATCTTCTCCGAAGCCCTGGCGGAGCATTTCATCCACTTCATCCAGCACCAGGTATTTTACCCCGCCCAGACTGGTGTTCCCTTTCCGCAGGTGGTCCAGCAGCCGGCCGGGGGTCCCCACCAGCACCTGGGCCCGATGTCCGATTTTCCGTTTTTCTTCTTCAAAATCCCGTCCGCCGCTGACTGTCAGAGTGCGGATGCCCGTATCCCCCTCCAGTTTCCGGATCTCTCCGGCCGTCTGCTGGGCCAGTTCCCGGGTGGGGGAAAGAATCAGGGCCTGGACAAATTCCTTCTGGGGGTCCACTTTATCAAACAGGGGGATCACAAAGGACAGGGTCTTCCCTACCCCGGTCTGGGCACGGGCGATCACGTCCCGTCCGTTCAGGAGGGCCGGGATGGCACGCTCCTGTACAGGGGTGGGGATGTCCTTCCCCGTCCGATGGAGCTTCTCCACCATCGTTTCGTCCACTTTCAGCTGGGCAAAACCTGCCGCCATGGGATCATCTCCTCTCAATTTTCAATCGTATCCTTTATTATAGCGTAAAAAGGAAAGGAATGGAAGGAAAAAGGGGTGCCAAGGCTCCTGGGATATCAGCAGTTGACCGCTGACAGAAAGGGAGGGTACTGCAAGCGTAAACTTTTCACGCTTCCAGCACCCTCCCTGCATTTCTTATTTCCTTCCCGGGTACTTCTTCAATCCTTCCGCCAGGATGTGCATGGCCTTTTTCAGGTCATCGGCATTGAGCACGTAAGCCAGACGGGCTTCGTCCTGGCCCCGTTTCACGTCAGAGGCGTAGAACCCGTTGCCGGGGGTGATCATCACGGTCTCCCCGTCGATGTCGAAATCTTCCAGCAGCCATTTGGCGAATTTTTCCGTATCGTCAATGGGCATCTTCACCATCACGTAGAAAGCTCCTTTGGGATCGGAAGAAATCACCCCATCCATCTGGGCCAGACAGGCTTTGATGGTGTCCCGGCGTTTGGTGTATTCCTTCTTCACGTCTTCCCAGTAGGATTTGGGCGTGGTGTAGAGGGCCGCCGCTCCCAGCTGCTCGATATTGGGGCAGGACAGCCGGGCCTGGCAGCATTTCAGCAGTTCCTGCTGGAGGTCTTTGTTCCGGGTGATCACGCAGCCGCTCCGGGCACCGCAGGCGCTGTACCGTTTGGACACGGAGTCGATGAGCACCAGGTTGTCATCCAGTTCCCGCAGCCGCCCGAAGCTGGTGTATGCTCCGTCATAGACGAATTCCCGGTACACTTCATCAGCAATCAGGGCCAGGTCATGCTTCCGGACGATCCGGGAGAGCATATCCATTTCTTCCCGGGTATAGATCACCCCGGTGGGGTTGCCCGGATTGGAGATCAGGATGGCCCGGGTCCGGCTGTTGATGTATTTTTCCACCGTGGCTTCATCGGGCAGATGATAGCCGGCGTCCGGGGATGTGGGAACCCCGTTGATTTCCACATTGTAGGCCCCGGTGAAGCTTTTATAGTTGGCATAGAAGGGTTCGAACATCAGCACATTGTCCCCAGGGTCACAGGTGGTCATAATGGCAAAGGAAAGGGCTTCACTGCCCCCGTTGGTGACAAAAATGTCATCCAGGGCATACTCCATATCCCAGGCGGCATAATACCCCCGGATGGCCTTCAGCAGTTTTTCATCCCCCTGGGATTTTCCGTAAGCCACCACTTTGGGATGGTAGGAGGCCACCCCTTCAAAGAAGCTTTCCGGGGTGGGGATGTCCGGCTGCCCGATATTCAGGTGATAGATTTTTTTTGTTTTTTCCACCCGGTTGGCAATGGGAGCCAGCTTGCGGATGGGTGATGTGGGAATGTGCAGTGTCCGTTGGGAAATGTGCATCGTTCTTGCTCCTCCTTACAGTAAATCTCCAAAAATGGAATGGCCGATGAATTCCCGGATGATGGAGTTGTTGGGAATGGCCTTGTCATCAATGGATTCCACGATCTGCAGCATATCCAGGAAGTTCCGGGCCACCGGATATTCTGCTGCATCCCGGGGAATCTGCTCCAGCAGGGGACAGGCATACTTTTTGAACACTGCCAGTTCGTAGATGAGGGTGGTGTTGAACATAATGTCCGCCTCTTCGCTGAAGGGAAAGATATTCTTTTCTTCGCCCTGGCGCACCTTGGGCCAGTTCTGGATGGTCTGCCGGGCGTCATGGGACCGGAACTGGGAATCCCGGACCATCCGCCGCAGAAGGCGCATGTCCGTAGTGGGGATCCGGTTGTAATCGTCAAAGGAAAGCGGTGTCAGGGCACTGATGTAGATCTTCATCTTGTTCCGCCGGCGGACCCGGGCGGATAGCTTCTCGTTCATGCCGTGGATGCCTTCCACCACCAGCACGCCATCGTCTCCCAGGAACACCTTCTGGCCCCGGTATTCCCGGTGGCCGGTCTTGAAGTTGAAATAGGGCAGTTCCACGGTTTCGTCCCGGAGCAGCCGTTCCATATGGTCGTTGAACAGCTCTGTATCCAGAGCCTCGATGGATTCAAAATCAAAGCTTCCGTCCGGCAGTCGGGGTGTGTTTTCCCGTTCCTTGAAATAGTTGTCCAAGGAAATGGGAATGGGCCGGAGTCCGTTCACCCGCATCTGGACAGCCAGCCGCTGGGAAAAGGTGGTCTTGCCGGAAGAGGAAGGCCCGGCAATGAGCACCAGCCGCACATTCCGCCCGTCCGCATCGATCTCGTCAGCGATCCGGGCAATGGATTTTTCGTGGTAGGCTTCACTCATCTGGATGATGCCCCGGCTGTTCCCTTCCCGGATGTACTGGTTCAGGGCCGCCACCGTAGGACAGTGCATCACCTGGCCCATTTTCTCCGAACCGGCATAGACCGCCGCCAGTTTCTTCCGTTCCACATAGGGTTCCAGCCGGTCCAGCTGGTCCTGCCGGCCGTACCGGAGCAGGATCCCGGAGCCCATCCACCGCAGTTCAAAGACTTTCAGACAGCCCAGATTGGGCAGAAGCGGAGTAACTGAATAAGCCAGCCGGTGCCCCCCCACCCCATAAAGATTGATCTGATAATTCTCCGGCAGTACATCCAGGAGAGGCGCCTCGTCCCGGTAAAAAGCCGGATTCACGTAGTTCCAGGCCTCATCCCGGGTGATCTGCTTCACCTGGACCGGTTCCTGGTCCCGGATCATCTCTTCCATGCAGCGGGTTACATCTTCCAAGTCGTACTTGCTGAGAAAAATCTTGTTCTTCACGGCACAGTACAGCCCGTGGCCAAAGGTATTTTCCACTTCCAGCCGGATTTCCGGGCGCTGCCGGCGCATGGCTTCGATCAGGGCAAACTGGAAGGTGGCGATGTAGGACCGGTACCCCGGTTCACTGTCCAGGGCATAGAAGGTCACATGGTCCCCTTCCTGAGGGCACAGCTGCAAAGGCCGGAGCTGACCGTTCACCACGCCCAGGGCAATGGTGCTGGAATACATTGGCTGGTATGTTTTGGCGATGACGCCCAGTGGTGTATGATCCTGGAATGATTTTGGTTTACCGTCCGGCCCGATGATCTGCATCTTCTCTGCTCTCCTTTTCTTTTTTCAGTCTTCTCCTACTGCATCCATGGCCGCTTTGATCTTGGCCGCCATGCCGTAGACCTTGTGTTTGGGCACGCCGCACACAGCCACCCGCACGCCGGCCGCCAGAGGCACACAGAAGATGTTGTCTTCATGGAGCCGGTTGCACACGGCTTCCGGATCTTTGGCAGGAATGGACAGGAAGAACCCGGAAATGTAGGGCAGCATTTTCAGGCCGCACTGTTTGGCTTCTTCCGTGAAGATGTCCCCCCGTTCCTGGATCATGCTGTAGTAGTGGGCCCGTTCCTTCTGGATGGTATCCAGCAGTTCCGGATTGCTGTAAATGGTGTCCAGGGTATCCATGGCGCCCCGGTTGCAGTTGGACCAGCACGCCCGGCTGGTGTATTTGTTGGCGTTGATGAATTCCAGGATCTGTTTTTCATCGCTGGTGACCCCGATGAGAGCCCCACAGCGCTGGCCGTACATGGTAAAGCTCTTGGACAGGCTGTAAGCGATGAGGCCGAAGATGTTTTTGGGCAGGTTGGACAGTTTCCGGAAGATTTTCCGGACTTCTTCCCGTTCCCCGGCATAATCGATGTAGGCCACATCCAGGCACAGGGTGGCGGTCTTACCGGTGCCGGCAATGGCATTTTCCAGCATCTTCAGTACATTCTCGATGTCTTCCGGCGTCAGGCTGAAGCCGGTGGGGTTGTGGGCCGGGGTATTGATGATCAGCAGGATCCGGTCCTGATGGGCCAGGATTTCCCGGACTTTTTCCTCACAGGCAGCCAGGTTGAATTTGTGGTCCGGCGTGGTCATGGGATAGGTGGCCAGGTGCCGGTCCATGTCTTCACAGATCTGGTTGTAGGCACCCCAGTACCAGGCAGAGGTCAGGATGGTATCCCCGGCTTCCGCATAGTTCCAGACTGCATGGTGGATGGCACCGGTGCCGCCGGCCGTGGCGATAGCTGCGGTGAATCCTTCCGGACGGGACTGGCTGAAGCAGGCGTTCTGGACCAGTTCCAGGTATTCCGGCAGTCCCATGATGGGAGCGTACTTGAAGTATTCCGCATCTTTCAGTCCACGGAATACCTTGCTGACTGTGGGCAGCACCACAAAGTTTTCATCGTTGTCCAGGATGCATCCGATGGTGGCGTTGATCACTGCATCTGCGCCGATTTCACTGATCCGTTTCTGGGCGGCTTCACTGGCCCCGAAAATACGGTCCTTGGACGGTTTTGTCTTTTTCTGCGCATGCGGTGCTACACAGCTGTTCATCATAATGATAGGTCCTCCCCTCAGTAAAAAGCGAACGTTTTAAAAACGAAAATAATCGTTGTACATTCTATTATCTCATTATTAACGAAATCGGTCAATAAGAACTGGGTATTTCTCTTGATTTGGAACTTTTTACAGGACCTGTTATAAATTTTCCGTGAAACAGGACTTTTTTTCCTCTTTCCCGGGTTTCCAGACGCCCATCTCTGGTATAGACACCGGGATACCGGGTTTCCCACTGGCGGAAAAAGGTGAAGAGCTGGGGGAAGGATCCTTCCAGATCAGCTTCCAGCCCGGAAGGCAGCGCTTTGCCCTCCGGGTTCAGAGGTGCCAGCCGGAGTACCTGGAGTCCGGACCGGGCGGCTTCCGTCTCCAGACACCCTGCCCAGGCTTCCGGGCTCTGCTGTCTGTTTTCCCTGGCATACCGGTCCAGCCGTCTTTTTTCTTCCCCAGACTTTTCCGGATCCCACTGGCCGGCAAAGACGGCCAGCTGCCGGATCCGGTTCCTCATTGCTCCGTTCTGCCGGTTCCGATCCAGGATGTCCCGTCCCAGGGGAAGCAGCAGACAGATCCACAACAGAAAGAGCCCCAGGCAAAGCCCCAGGCCCCGGAGGTTCCTTCCCCCCAGGGGAAGGACTCGTCTCTTTTTCTCAGCCATGGGCCTTCTCCCCTTTCAGCCGGATCCGCAGGGAAAAGCCTGTAAGATCCGATTCCCGTTCTTCCTGTTCCATCCGTTCCAGCTTCACCTGCGCCAGTTCCGGCTGCTTCCGAAGACGGCTGACCAGGGCCAGCGCTCCGTCCCGTTTCAGGCTCCGGCCTTCCAGGACCAGGGTCCGCCCCTCTTTCTGCTGCTCCACCCGGGTCAGCCAGCAGTCGGAGGGCACCTGGTTCCCCAGCAGTGTCAGGAATCTTCCCCAGGATACCTGCTGTTTCATCCGTTCCCTGGTTTCCTTTTCCTGCCGGACCAGGAGCTTCCGCCTCTCCTGCTGCTCCGTCCAGAGGCTTTCCCAACCAGCCGCCTGCCGGAGATGTTCCCGGCAGCGGGTTTCTTCCCGCAGGCACAGGAACCGGGCCCCCAGGCCCCACAAAAGGAGTGCCAGCGTCCCTGCCGCCATTTTCTTCCCCAGATCCAGCCAGGAGATGCCGGACAGCCACCGTCCCCTTTCCCCGCCGGAAGCAAAGCAGAATGCACTGGGCCTGCCTTCGGACAGCACGGCTCCCAAGGCCCCGCAAAGGCCGGAGGTCAGCCCGGAAGGCTGCTTTTCCGTGTAATAAGGCGCCCATTGGAACTGGGCCTTTCCCTCCAGGAGCCGGACCGGACAGTCCCACTGCTGCTGGAAGAATTCCTTCCATGCCTGCTGTTCCTCTTCCGTGCCCCCTGCCAGATACAAGCCGGTGGGCCCTGTCTGGAACCGTTCCCGGATTCCGGCCGGCAGTTTGTCCCACAGGAGCCCGGCTGTTTCTTCCGGCATTGCCTCTTCCCCATCGGCCAGGGGAAGATTCCGCAGGGCCAGCAGCCGGCCGTATCCATACCAGGCGCCCTGGATCCGGTCCAGGTCCCGGACCAGGAGAAAAGCGGCAGGTTCCTGCTCCATCCAGCGTCCCCAGGCTGCCGGCGCTGCTTCCTGGCGGAGCAGTTCCCAGTCCATTTGCCGGGCAATGGTTTCTCCAGTTTCCAGAAGAGCCAGGGGGACGGCGGCAGCCAGGATATCTTCTCCCGTTTCCGGTCCGGCTTCTACCCCCAGGGCAAAGGTCCCGGGAGGATATTCGATTTGCTGGAGGATTTCCCAGGATGCCGCCTCCGCCTGTTCTTTCCGGGACAAACCGGGCAGGAGCAGGTTCCGGAATTCCATCAGGTCAGGGCTCAGGGTCCACAGCACGGAGGAAGCGGTCAGCCCCCGTTTGGCACAGACCTCCTGGAGCCACAGGGCCACTTCTTCTCCCTGGTCCCGGGAAAAAGCCCGGCGGATCCGTTCCGGCCAGGCCAGTTCCAGGAACCGCTCCACTTCCCAGCCGCCTTTCTTCCTTTGTACCTGGACCAGGGTCACCGTCCTGGCGCCGGCCTGGACGGCCAGCAGATGCCCGGGCCAGGGAGCCAGATGCCGTCTGATCCACTCCCCGGCCCTGGACAGCCAGTACCGGCCCTTTGTCCGGTCCAGTTCCAGGATTCCCAGGAAGCAGAACAGTTCCGGCATCCCGCCTGTATCCACGGGGCCCAGGAGAGCCCGGCTCCGCAGCAACAGTCCCGCTCCAAAGAAAAAAGGAGCCAGGGGGACCTGCATGGCCATGTGTTCCTGCCACCGGCTGTGGGTCTTGAACCCCAGGAAAGCCACGGACAGGAAGGCCATGCCCATGGCCAGGAAAAAGCTCCGGAGTCCCAGGACCGGTCCCAGCCACAGGCCCATCACCGCAGCCAGTTTGGGATCTCCCGCTCCCATGCCCTCAGGGACCTGCCAGTGGATCAGGGCCAGCAGCGCCCACAGGATGGCCGCACCTGCCACCGGCCCCAGGAAATCCCCATCCGTCAGTCCATGGAGGATCAGAAACAGCAGTCCCAGAGGAGGGAAAAAATCTTCATACAGCTGGAGTTCGTCCATGTCCAGCCAGGAAACCACCAGCATCAGGGACAGGCAGAGCAGCCGTACGGCCAGTACCGCCGGAGAGCCGGGCATCCGGGCCACCAGGACAAAAAGGGCCCCGCAGGCAGCCTCCCGCCAGAACAGGGAACCGGACAGTTCCGCTCCGCAGTGACGGCAGCGTCCCTTCTGGGCCAGCCAGCTCACCAGGGGGATCAGTTCCAGAGGACCCAGCACCGCACCGCAGCTGTCACAGTGGGAACGGGGACGAAAAATGGATTCCTCCCGCCGGATCCGCTGGGCCCACAAATCCAGGAAGCTGCCCAGGCAGCAGCCCACGATGCCCCAGAACAGTCCGGGGAGGTATGATATCATATATTCTGTCATTGCCATCTTCTCCCTTCTATCCCTGGATACTGGTCCGCAGCTGGATGGCTTCCCCCAGATGGAGGGGTGTGATTTCCCGGCTGCCGGCCAGATCCGCGATGGTCCGGGCCACTTTGATGATCCGGTCATGGCTCCGGGCGCTGAGCCCCAGGCTGACGAAATATTTTTCCAGCAGGGTTTCCGCCTGCGGAGTCAGGGGACAAAAGGCTTTCACTTCCCTCCGTCCCATGCTGGCATTGCAGAAAAGATGGGTCCCTTTCAGCCGTTCCCGCTGGATCTGCCGGGCCGCCACCACCCGCTGCCGGATCACCGCTGAACTTTCTTCTTTTTTCCGGCTTTTCATCTCCTGGTACTGGAGCCGGGGCACATGGATCTGGATATCGATCCGGTCCAACAGTGGACCGGAGATTTTTTTCTGATACCGGGCAATATCCCCGGGCCGGCAGGTGCACTGATGGAGATTGTCCTCTTCTCCCCAGAAACCGCAGGGACAGGGGTTCTGGGCCGCCACCAGGATGAACCGGGCAGGATAGGTCAGGGACGCCTGGACCCGGCTGATGGTGACCATCCCGTCTTCCAGAGGCTGCCGGAGCACTTCCAGAGCACTCCGGGAAAATTCCGGCAGTTCATCCAGGAACAGGACCCCATGGTGGCTGAGGGTCACCTCTCCCGGATGGGGGATGCTGCCCCCGCCGATCAGGGCCGACTGGGACACGGTATGATGGGGACTCCGGAAGGGCCGTTCCACCATGATGCCGTGGCGACCCTTCAGCAGCCCGGAGATGCTGTAGATTTTGGTCACTTCCAGAGCCTCTTCTTCCGTCATGGGAGGCAGGATGGAAGGCAGACGGCGGGCCAGCATGGTCTTGCCCGCACCGGGAGCTCCCACCATCAGCACATTGTGTCCTCCGGCAGCGGCGATTTCCAGAGCCCGTTTGGCCACCTTCTGCCCCTGGACATCGGCAAAATCCACCGTATCCTCCAGGGGCTTTTCCAGTTCCAGCACTTTCTTGGCCAGGGGTTCCAGAACCTGTTTCCCCTGGAAATGATCCACAATCTGCCCCAGATTGTCCGCGGTATACACGGCAATCCCGTCCACCAGTTCTCCTTCCGTGGCATTGCCGGTAGGGATGAACATGGAAGGCAGCCCTTCCGCCCGGGCCCGGAGGATCATGGGCAGGATCCCGTTCACCGGCCGCAGGGATCCATCCAGGGCCAGTTCTCCCGCAAACACCGGCATGGGTTCCGGCAGGTTCACGTATTTTTTGGCCGCCAGCACCCCCAGGGCGATGGGCAGATCCAGTCCGGCTCCGTCTTTTTTCAGGTCTGCCGGGGCCAGGTTGACGGTAATGTGGGTATCGGGAAACCGGAAGCCGGAGTTCTTCACTGCCGCCTTCACCCGCTCCCGGGCTTCTTTCACCGCCGTATCCGGAAGGCCCACCATTTCAAAAGCCGGCATGCCGTTGGTCACATCCACCTCCACCGTAACCATTTCTCCGTTGATGCCTCGGGTGGTCTCCCCCCAGGTCCGTGCATACATGGAATCAGCTCCTTTGTCGTGTATCGTTCATCGTGAGTCGTTCATCGTTTGTCGTGAGTCGTTCATCGTTTGTCGTTCATCGTAGGTAAAAAAGAAGGCTGCTGTCTTTGCAAAGCCAGCTTCGCTGGCTTCCTTCGGCAGTTGACCGTTGACAGCTGACCACCGACAGAATTTACTTTTAAAAACAATTCTTCAAATGATTCAGAGAAATTTTCCCGTACAGATCCAGGATCTCGATGATATCGAACCGGCTCCGATACCGGAACACCTGGTTTTCCCGAAGGTAACACCAGGCGGTTTTCCGGAGACGGATCTGTTTTTCCCGGGTTACGGCCGCAGCCGGACGGCCGAATTTCAGGCTGTGCCGGGTCTTCACTTCCACAAAGGCCAGCACATCCCGTTGCCGGGCAATGATGTCGATTTCACCCCAGCTGCTCCGGTAGTTCCGGTCCAGGATCTCGTACCCCCGGGTTTTCAGATAGCGGACAGCCGCGTCCTCTCCCCAGTTGCCAAATCGGCGGCGCTGGTGGACCATGACTGTTCCCTCCTTTCAGCATGATGCAAAGCCAGCTCTGCTGGCATCCTTCAGCCGTTGACAGCTGACCGTTGACAGGCTGTTGCAGAGGCAACAGCCTTCCTATTTCAGCTGGAGCAGCTGGTTTTCGCTGACCCCTTCTTCCTTCAGGCTCATGGATTTCAGCGGTTCATAACTCCGCCGGTGCCAGGGCGTAGGACCGCAGTCCATGATGGCCTGGATGTGCCGGGCGGTGCCGTATCCCTTGTGTTTGGCAAAACCATACTGGGGATACTGCCGGTCCAGGTCCTCCATGAGATGATCCCGGGTCACCTTGGCAATGATGGAAGCCGCTGCCACAGCCGCACTTCTGCTGTCTCCGTGGACCAGATCTTCCACCTCCATGCCCGGGATCTCCAGGGGCATGGCATCGGTGACGGCTGCCTGGGGCCGGACCTTCAGATGGGTCAGGCACAGGGTCATGGCGGTTTTGGCCGCCTGGTAGATGTTCAGCCGGTCGATTTCCCGGGGCCCCAGGATGCTCACGGTCACACTCACCGCCTGTTCCAGGATTTCCCCGTACAGGATTTCCCGCCGGGCCGCCGTGACTTTCTTGGAATCGTTGAGGCCCGGCAGCCAGATGGAATGGGGCAGGATCACAGCAGCCGTTACCAGCGGCCCGGCCAGAGGCCCCCGGCCCGCTTCATCGCAGCCGGCCACCTGGTCCATACCCCTTGCCCAGAAGGCCCGTTCCAGATCCTGGAATCTTTCCAGCCGTTCCCGTTCCTCTGCCTGGGTCTTCTGTTTCCGGTCATAGGTTTCCAGCAGCTTCCGGACTCCGGCCCGGGAATCCTGCCGCCACCGTTCCAGTTCGGCAGTTTCCGGCCTTCCCTTCAGTTTTTCCCGGATCTGCTGGATGCTTTCTCCTGTTCCCATGGTCATGGCTCTTCCCGGGGCGGCGCTTCCAGGGTAAAAGAACCCAGTTTCCCCGTCTTGAAGTCCCGGAGGATCATCTGGATGGTCTTGTTCATGTCCAGGACGCCACCGGCTTTCAGACAGCCCCGGGCCCGGGCGATTTTTTCTTCCACGGTTTCCACTATATCTTCCGGTGCCAGTTCAATCCTGTAACTGGCGGACAATTCCTGAGGATACAGTTTCAGCAGCCGCTGGACCAGGATATGGACGGCAGTTTCCTGATCGAACACCTCTTCCCGGATGGCTCCGGTGACCGCCAGACAGAATCCGGTTTCCGGATTGTCGAACTTGGGCCACAACACCCCCGGGGTATCCAGCAGTTCCAGCCCCTTGCCCAGGATCACCCACTGGGGGCCCCGGGTCACCCCCGGCTTGTTCTGAGCCGCTGCCTTGTTCTTGCCCAGCAGACGGTTGATCAGGGTGGATTTCCCCACATTGGGGATCCCCACGATCATGACCCGGATGGAGCGGTTCCGGACCCCTTTTTTCCGCCATTTTTCCAGGGTGGGTTCCCCGGCTTTCTGGATGGCGCTGACCAGGGCCTTGACTCCTTTGCCTTTCTGGCAGTCCACTTCCAGGGCTGTAAAGCTGTTTTTCTTGAAATAAGACAGCCAGGCCTGGGTCCGTTCCGGATCTGCCATATCCGTTTTGTTCAGCACCACGATTTTCTGCTTGGCGCCGATCAGCTGCTGGAGCATGGGGTTGGCACTGGACCGGGGAATCCGGGCATCCAGCAGTTCCACCACCACATCCACCAGTTTCAGATTGGCTTCCATCATCCGCTTGGCTTTGGTCATGTGACCGGGGAACCACTGGATGTGGAATTTCTTTCCGCTGATTGTATTTTCCATGAAAACTTCCTTTCTGATCCAATCAGGCAGTCCGCACTGCCCGCCAATATGCATAGGCTCCATTATACCATGATTCCCTGTGAGAAGCGAATTCTGGAAAAATCGGGTCATTATTGGGAATTTTGTGCAGTAAAAGGGGGGTGTGAAAAAATAGCTTTCACACTCCCTGTCAAAAAAAGGGGTGTTGCACAGAACGTGCAACACCCCCCTTTATCACGGCAGCGCCCTTACCTGGCCCAGGGGCCAGAAAATCACGCTGGCCTTGCCTTTGACCAGGCTCAGGTCCACAAAACCCACATCCCGGAACCGGCTGTCTTCCGAATTGTTCCGGTTGTCCCCCATGACAAAGATATGGCCGGCAGGAACGGTGGTCCTGGGCAGGTTGGTATGGAAGGGTTCCCGGATGTAGCTTTCATCCAGGGCTTCCCCGTTCACATAGGTCTTCCCGTCCCGGATCTCAATGGTATCTCCGCCCACGGCAATGACCCGCTTGATGAAATCCCGGCGGGTATCACTGGGATACTTGAATACGATGATCTCCCCCCGTTTGGGCTGGCGGGTGTAATAGACCAGTTTGTTCACCAGCAGCCGTTCCCGGTCCTGGAGGGTATTCATCATGGAAGGTCCGGATACCATATAGGGTTCCACCAGGAAGGTACGGATCCCGAAGGCCAGGACCACCGCCACGATGATAGAGATCAGCCAGTCACTGACCGTATCCTGCCAGGAGCCGGATTTCTTTTCTTCGCTCATGACGTTCTCCTTTGCAACAATAAAAAAGGCAGTTGCCGGAGCAACTGCCTCATTGATCCGATTACCGACGTTCTCTGATACGAGCGGCTTTACCGGTCAGTTTACGCAGATAATACAGTTTGGCTCTGCGTACCACACCTCTGTGGGATACAACGATCTTTTCCAGACGCGGGGAATGAACAGGGAACATTCTTTCCACGCCCACGCCGGAAGCAACACGGCGGACGGTGAACATTTCCCGGGCACCGGAACCGCTCCGGGCGATGCAGACGCCTTCAAACAGCTGAACCCGTTCACGGGTACCTTCCACAACCTTCACATATACCTTCAGGGTATCGCCAGGACGGAATTCGGGAATGTCGGAACGCAGCTGTTCCTTTTCGATTGCTTCAATAACGTTCATTTATATTTTCCTCCTCAGAATCCAAGACGTTCATGTCTAGCCACGTGCTAACAGCGGACCGCCCGTTAATGCATACGCTGTATTATACCATACAGCCGGCTCCCAGTGCAACCGGAAAACCTGGGTTTCTTCAGTCTTCCCGGTGCCTCTGGGACTTCTCTTTTTCTTCTTCTTTCATGGCCAGGAACAGTTTCCCATCCCCCTTCTGCCACTGCATGGACCGCAGCAGCTCCGGACGGTAGCGGCAGGTGGCCCGCAGGCTTTCCTTCCGCCGCCATTGGCCGATTTTTGCGTGGTCGCCGGAGAGCAGGAGCTCCGGCACGGATTTCCCTCTGTACGCCACCGGCCGGGTGTACTGAGGATATTCCAGCAGACTGTGGTGGAAGGAATCCTCTTCCGCACTGACCTGTTTGCCCAGTACCCCGGGAATGAACCGGGCCACCGCATCCATGACGCACAGGGCCGGCAGTTCTCCCCCGGTAAGCACAAAGTCCCCGATGGAAAGCCGGAGATCCGCTTCCTCGAGGATCCGTTCATCAAATCCTTCGTAGTGTCCGCAGAGCAGGATCAGATCCCGTCCGCTCCCGGCCAGATCACACACCCGTTCCTGCCCAAGGGATTCTCCCACCGGCGTCATGGCCGCCACCAGGGCCCCCGGTGCCAGTTCCCGGGCCCGGTCCAAAGCCGCCAGAAAGGTCTGTGGTTTCAGCACCATGCCGGCTCCGCCCCCGCAGGTAGTATCATCCACACTCCGGTGACGGTCCGTGGCATAGTCCCGGGGATCCACACACTCTACGGACAGCAGGCCTTCCCGGGCCGCCCGGCCCAGGATGCTCCATTCACAGGCGCTGCGGATCATTTCCGGAAACAGGGTAACAAAAACAAATTTCATATCAGATCCACTCCGGCAGCACTACGGTAATCTGCTTCTTTTCCCAGTCGATGTTCCGGATGTTGTCCCCAATGGCGGCCACCAGGATATCTTCCCCCTGGGGCGGAGCAATCACGAACACATCGGTGGAACCGGGACTGAGCACATCCTTCAGGGTCCCCACCGTTTCTCCTTCCGGAGTCACGGCGGCAAATCCGATGATGTCCCGGACGTAGAACTGGCCCTCCGGCAGGGGAGGCAGTTCTTCCGGACGCAGGACGATGGTCCGGCCCCGGAGGGTTTCCGCATCGTTCATGGAATCGATGCCTTCCACCTTCATCAGGTATACATTCTTGTGCTGACGAAGGCTGACCACCGTATATTCCCGACCATTGTCCAGGGTGATTTTTTTCATTTTGGCGTACCGCTCCGGATGATCCGTCTGCGGCATAATGCGAAATTCGCCCCGCACGCCATGCGGGGCGACAATTTTGCCAATCACGATATGCTGTTCCATAGGCTTATTCTCTGAACCCGACGACTTTGCCGTCTTCCACGACGATTTCCGCCCCCATCAGGGCTTCCAGGTCGCTGCCCACAGTGATTTCTACGGAACGTTCCAGTGTACCATGACCGACTTCACTGCCGATTTCCAGGTTTTCAGCCCGTTCCAGCTTGTCTTTCAGCTCCTGGAGAGCATGGCCCCGCTGGGCCTTCTCGTATTCGATCTGCTCCTGGAGCCCACGGACAGCTTCCGGACCGGCAGGGGCCTGTTCATTCAGTGCCCGCTTGGCATTGAACTGGAACTGTTCAAAATCCAATTCCGCCGCCTGGACCTGACGTTTCATATCTGCAATGATCTTGGCTTTCAGGTCTTCAGTGACCTTGGCCTTGATGACTACAGGCACCCGAACGATCATTTTATCCATGGTAACCACCTTTAGTCGATATCAACGATGACTTTCACGTTTTCGCGGGTAGCAGCTGCTTTCATCACCAGACGGATGGCCTTGGCAATGCGGCCTTGTTTGCCGATCACTTTACCCATATCTTCAGGCGCCACGTGGAGTTTCAGGATCACGGAAGATCCGGTCCTTTCTTCCTCCACCTGGACCTCGGAGGGATTATTCACGATAGCCTTAGCAATCACTTCAACTATCTCTTTCATAGTCTTCCTCCTTATTTGGCTGCCTTTTCGCCAGCCAGTTTCGCCATCAGACCCTGTTTGCTGAACATGGAGCGAACCGTATCAGTCGGTTGTGCCCCCTTCTTCATCCAGGACAGAGCTTTTTCTTCGTCGATGGTAACCACGGCGGGATCAACGGTAGAATCGTAGGTACCTACGGTTTCGATGAAACGGCCGTCACGGGGAGCCCGTTCGTCAGCAACGACGATACGATAGAAGGGGCTCTTTTTGGCACCCATACGTTTCAGACGGATTTTAACTGCCACAACATTCACCTCCTTGCCAGATTGGTTTTATTGCATGAAAGGCAGTTTGAATCTGCCCTTCCGTGCATACTTGTTCATGCCCTGCATGGTCTTCATGAGCTTTTTGCTCTCTTCGAACTGCTTCAGCAGCCGGTTCACATCCTGCACCCGCTGACCGCAACCGGCGGCAATGCGCTTGCGCCGGGACCCGTTGATGATACGGGGATTCTGCCGTTCCTGGGGCGTCATGGAATAGATGATGGCTTCCAGCCGACGGACTTCCTTGCCGTCCAGATCCACCCCTTCCAGCTGCTTGGCAAATTTTCCCATGCCGGGGATCATGCTGAGAATGGATTCCAGGGACCCCAGTTTCTTGACCTGTTTCATCTGATCCAGGAACATATCCAGGGTGAATTCATTCTTTTTCAGGGATTCTGCCATCTTCTTGGCAGAGTCCACATCGATGGCTTCCTGCGCCTTTTCGATCAGGGACAGTACATCCCCCATACCCAGGATCCGGGAAGCCATCCGGTCAGGATAGAAAGGCTGGAGAGCATCCAGTTTTTCCCCCATCCCCACGAACTTCACCGGGCAGTTGGTCACTGCCTTCACACTGAGTACGGCACCGCCCCGGGCGTCACCGTCCAGTTTGGTTACGATCAGCCCTGTGATGCCCAGGGCCTTGTTGAAGGAATCGGCCACCGTAACGGCGTCCTGACCGGTCATGGCATCCACCACCAGCAGGATCTCATCCGGGTTGACCGCAGTTTTCATGTCTTTCAGCTCATTCATCAGGGTTTCGTCCACATGGAGACGGCCAGCGGTATCGATGAGCACGGTATCGCACAGCAGGGCATTGGCCCGTTTCAGGGATTCTCTGGCGATTTCCACCGGAGAGACCTGATCCCCCATGGAAAAGACCGGCATATCCAGCTGTTTGCCAATGACTTCCAGCTGGGTGATGGCTGCAGGACGGTATACGTCACCGGCCACCATCAGCGGCTTTTTCCCGTTCTTTCTCAGGTAATTGGCCAGTTTGCCCACCGTGGTGGTCTTGCCGGCGCCCTGAAGCCCCACCAGCATGATGACCGTAGGCGGATTGGCCGCCACGTTCAGCTTGCTCTGGGTACCGCCCAGGAGCTCGATCAGCTCTTCATGGACGATTTTCACAATATATTGGCCGGGAGTGAGATTGGGGTCAACCTGCTGCCCCATGGCCCGCTCCCTGATCTTTGCGGTAAATTCCTTGACGACCTTGAAATTCACATCGGCTTCCAGGAGAGCCAGCCGCACTTCCCGCAGGGTCTCTTTCAGATCCTGTTCGGAAACGGTTTTCTGTCCCCGGAGCTTCTGGATGGCTGCCGTCAGTTTGTCAGTTAGGATTTCAAAAGCCATAGTTACCTGCTTTCGTCAATGATGCTTTTCAGGATGCCTTCCACCTTCCCCAGCCGGGGATCGGTGCTGTCACTGGTGCGGCAGGCTTCCAGGAGCTTTACGGCTCCCCGCAGCCGGAACTGCCGTTCCTGATCCTGGTGCAGCAGGTGGAGCCGGCTTTCGTACTTTTCCAGGGTCTGTTCCACCCGGCGCAGCAAATCATAGACCGCCTGCCGGCTGGTCCGGGTATTTTCCGCGATTTCCCCCAGTGACAGGTCATCGTAGAAATACTCTTCCATGATTTTCTGCTGTTTCTCCGTCAGCAGACCGCCATAGATGGCGTACAGCTGACCGAAGCGGATCCGTTTTTCAAAGCCTTCATCCTGCATGAATATCACCGGGTGCTATTGTACTATAAAGAGAAAAACCTGTCAAGGATTTTTCCTTGACAGGCGTGTTTTTTTCAAAAAAGACTTTCCTGGTCCGGTCCTTTCTTTCTGACGGTCTTTTTCTCCTCGCTGGGTCGGGGATTGGGAGTGAACAGGTCCCGGTCCCCGTACAGGACCTTCTTCTGGACCTCCAGATCCTCTTTCTCCCACCGGATGGCATGGCGGGTGTACTTTTTCAGCAGCGGGGACTGGGGATGGGTTTCCTTGTTCAGGTTCACCAGATCATAGGCTTCCGTGATCATCCGGCCCAGGACGGAGTTGACCCCGTTGGAGGAACTTTCCCGGACCAGGGCCTGGTATTCCTGGTACAGTTCCGGATCCTGCTGGAGGAACAGGAATACCTGATCCGTCAGCTGCCGGGTAAACCGGGACAGGAGTTTTTTTCCCAGTTTTTCCGTTTTCAGGTCGCTTGCCATAACTGCCTCCTGTTATTTCTCCCGGGCCCGGATCCGTGCCTTCATCCGTTCCACCGCAGCTCCAATATCTTCAGCTCCCAGGATGGCGCTGATCATAGCACAGCCTGCCGCTCCCTGATCCAGCACCTGATCCAGCTGGGCTTCATGGATGCCCCCGATGCCCACCACCGGGATTTTCACTGCCTGGACGATCTTTTCCAGCATCCCGGGTGCCAGCAGGGACGCATCCTTCTTGCTGCCGGTGGGATACAGGGCCCCCACGCCCAGATAATCGGCACCGCTTGCCTGGGCTTTCAGGGCTTCTTCCAGATTGTGGGCGGAGATGCCGATGATGGCTTCCGGCCCCAGTACGGAACGGGCTTTTTCGATGGCATCGTCTTCCTGTCCCAGATGGACCCCGTCCGCTTCCAGGATCCGGGCGGCCTCCACATTGTCGTCCACCAGGAAGGGCACCTGGTATTTCCGGCAGAGTTTCCGGACTTTCCGTCCTTCTGCCACCAGTTCTTCCAGCCCCATGTCCTTTTCCCGTAGCTGGAGCAGTGTCACACCGGCCCGGAGAGCTTCCTCCACCGCTTCATAGAAATCCCGTCCCCGGAGACAGTGCCGGTCCGTCACCAGGTACAGGCTCAGATCGAATTTTTTCATTTGCCTTCCTCCCATCCGGCTTTCCGGTACAAATCCACGAAATGATGGATGGGTCCATGGCCATGGCCCACCGCCAGTCCGTGCTGGATGCCCAGGGCCACATAGGCTTTGGCTTTTTCCACCGCTTCCGGCAGGGAGGCTCCGGCCGCCATTTCAGAAGCCAGGGCGGAGGACAGACTGCAGCCGGTGCCGTGGGTGTTGGGATTGGCAAACCGCTGGCCCGGGAACCACTTGCCCTGGAGCCAGTTCCCTTCTCCGGGATACAGCAGGTAGTCGTCAGCGGTTTCCGCCAGGTGTCCCCCCTTCAGGAGTACGGCCCGGGCACCCTTCTGGCAGATCACCGCCGCTGCCTTCTCCATGTCTTCCCGGCTGTGGATGGAAAGACCCGACAGGGCTTCCCCTTCCTGCATGTTGGGGGTGATCAGGGTGGCCAGGGGCAGCAGCTTTTCCTGGAGATCCTTCCGGGCTTCTTTTTCCAGGAGATAACTGCCGGAGGTGGCCACCATCACCGGATCCACCACCAGAACAGGGGGTGCATACTGCTGCATTTTTTTGGCGATGGCACAGATCAGGGCGGAATTGGACACCATCCCCACCTTGACCCCGTCCACCCGGATATCCTGGAACACCGCATCGATCTGGGCTTCCACCACCTCCGGATCGATGTTCTGGATGGCCGTCACTCCGGTGGTGTTCTGGGCCGTCACAGCGGTGATCACGCTCATGCCGTAGCAGCCATGGGCGGCAAAAGTCTTCAGGTCTGCCTGGATGCCGGCGCCGCCGGAAGAATCCGACCCGGCAATGGTCAACAGATGGAACATGATTTTCTCCTTCTTTCATAAAGGGGGTTGCTGCACCATGTGGGCAGCAACCCCCGATCCGTTACTTCAGTTTCTTCACCATATCCACCACATGGTCCACGGTGAATCCGAATTCTTTGTACACTGTCTTGCCGGGGGCGGAAGCACCGAACCGGTCGATGCCCAGGACTCTGTCCTCACTGCCGGTATACCGGGCCCAGCCGGTGCGGACACCGGCTTCCAGTGCAATGGCCGGAACATCCTTGGGCAGGACTTTCTTCTTGTAGGCGCTGCTCTGCTGTTCGAACACATCCCAGCTGGGCATGGACACCACATTGACGCCGATGCCCTTTTCTTCCAGGGCCTTCTGGGCATCCAGGGCCAGGTGGACTTCACTGCCGGTGGCAAGGAGGACGGCCTTCACCTTGTCTTTGGAAGACGGGCTCAGCACATAGGCTCCTTTGGGTGCTCCCTTGGCAATGGTCTTGGCATAGTCATGGAGCACCGGCAGCCCCTGACGGGTCAGCAGCAGGCAAGTGGGCTGCTTCCGGTTTTCGCAGGCGGCTTTCCAGGCCACAGCCGTTTCCAGGGCGTCCGCCGGACGGAATACGGACACATTGGGGATCAGCCGCAGGCTCATGGTCTGTTCAATGGGTTCATGGGTAGGACCGTCTTCCCCTACGAACACACTGTCATGGGTATAGACGAACACGCTGCCGATGCCCATCAGCGCCGCCATCCGCACCGTGGGACGCATGAAGTCAGCAAACACCAGGAAAGTGGCGCCGAAAGGCAGGATGCCTCCATGGAGACACAGGCCGTTGACGATACAGCCCATGGCATGTTCCCGGATGCCGAAGTGGATGTTCCGGCCGGTCCGGTCTTCTGCAGAGAAGAACCCCTTGCCCTTCATTTCCGTTTTGTTGGAAGGCCCCAGGTCGGCGCTGCCGCCGGTAAGGGCCGGGATCCGGTCCGCCAGCAGCTGGAGCACCGTGCCGGAAGCGGCCCGGGTGGCCACACTGTCCGTATCCTTGAAGGCACCCATCAGTTCCTTCAGATCCAGGTCCATTTTCCCGTCCAGCCGGTCGGTCAGTTCCTGGGCCAGTTCCGGATAGGCTTTGCTGTAGGCTTCCACCAGTTTGTTCCAGTCTTCTTCATTTTTCCGGCACTGGGGCAGTTTGGCGTCGAAATGGGCCTTCACTTCTTCCGGTACCACAAAGGACTGGCTGCCGTCCCAGCCGGCGGCTTCCTTGGTCTTTGCCACGTTTTCCGCACCCAGGGGTTCCCCGTGGGCACTGGCCATGTCCTGCCGGGGACTGCCGAACCCGATATGGGTCTTAACGATGATCAGGGACGGTTTCTTCGTTTCCTTTTTGGCGGCTTCGATGGCTTTGGTCAGGGCTTCCACATCTTCCGAAGAAGCCACCCGCAGGACCTGCCAGCCATAGGCTTTGAACCGGGCTCCCACATCTTCCCGGAAAGCGATGTCCGTGCCGCCTTCAATGGTGATCTTGTTGTCATCATACAGGAAGATCAGTTTGCCCAGCCCCAGGGTCCCTGCCAGGGAAGCGGCTTCGGAAGCCACCCCTTCCATCTGGTCCCCGTCGGAGGTGATGCCGTAGGTGTAATGGTCCACCACTTTGTACCCATCTCTGTTGTACCGGGCAGCCATCATTTCTTCCGCCATGGCCAGACCCACAGCCATGGCAAAGCCGTGGCCCAGAGGACCCGTGGACACATCCACCCCGGGGGTCACGCCGTATTCCGGATGGCCCGGAGTCTTGCTGCCCCACTGACGGAAGTTCTTCAGGTCTTCCAGGGACAGGTCATAGCCGGCCAGATGGAGCATGGCATAAAGCAGGGCACTGCCGTGGCCCGGAGACAGGACGAACCGGTCCCGGTCGAACCAGTTGGGGTTTTCAGGATTGTATTTCATGAACCGGTCCCAGATGGTGTACATCAGGGGTGCGGTTCCCAGAGGCAGTCCCGGGTGGCCGGAATTGGCCGCCTGCACCTCATCGATGGACAAAAAACGCAGGGTGTTGATGCTTTCAGTATCAATATTTTGCATGAAAAAAATCCCTCCATACCGGATATAAAAAATGCCAACTACAGTCATTCATTCTGATTATAGGCCATTTAATGGGGTAACGCAAGGGGTGCTGCTTCATGGGCAGCAGCACCCTTCACTGTTTCAGCAGCAGCACGCTCCCCAGAACGATCAGGCTGCCGCCCACCCAGGAATACAGGGTCAGGGTTTCTCCCCACAGCAGGGCCCCGGCCAGGATGTGGAACAGGATCCCGGTGTACATGAGGAAATTCACCATGGTGGGATGGATGTGGGTGCAGCCCCAGGTCAGACACACCTGCCCCAAAAGGGCCGACAGGGCCAGTTCCAGGATCCACCCCCATTCCGCTCCCACCGGCAGGGCCCAATGTCCCAGTCCCATGAGCAGCAGGCCCCCCAGAGCACTGTACAGCTGGAAGTAAAACACCAGTTCCGTCTGGGTATGCCCGCCCCGTTCCGTCATGATCCCGATGCACACATAGGCACAGGCGGCAAAAAAGGCGGACAGGATCCCAAAGACCGCGAACAGATTGAAGGAATGGTAATTCCACACCTGGAGGACAATGGCCGCCCCCAGGGCAATCATTCCCAGCCAGGGCACCGCCCGTTTCTGAAGCTTCCCCTTCAGGAACACCGGGGACAGCAGGCACATGAAAAAGGCGGAAAGCTGGGTCAGGATCTCTGCATCCCCCAGGGTCAGTCCGTTGAGACAATAGAAGAAAAACAGCAGACAGGCACAGCCGAACAGTCCCCGGAGATGGAGCAGCAAATGGTCTTTTCCGGAAAACACCGGACGGGATTCCATCCGGGCCATAAAGGGCAGCAGCAGAAGCCCGATCACGCCCCGGAAGAACGTGATTTCCCCGGTCCCCAGATGGATCAGTTTTTTGGCCCCCACATCCATGGTGGTGAAGAACACCGCCGCCAGGATGGAAGCCAGAATGCCTTTTTTTGCCGTAGACAATGTCACCATGCTTTCCCCCAGTTCTCTTCGTTTCTTTTTAGTGTACAAAAGGGACTGTAGCATGAGCAACAGCCCTTGTCAACTGTCAACGGCCAAATGAGGCCAGCAAAGCTGACGTTGGATAATGGCAACAGTTGTATCAATCGTTTTCGTAGGGACGGCAGGCCCGGCCGCCCGCCAACTCAGCAGTTGACCATGTGTTTTGCGGGGCGCCGGGCCTGCGCCCCCTACAGTTTATGCTGTTTCAAAATCAATTTGCAAAGTTGATTTCCAGCGGCCGCTGAAAAAAAAGGGGCATGTGTGAGTTTTTCACACATGCCCCCCCTTATCTTATTTCTTTTCTGCCGCTGCCTTGGCGTCGGCAATGATCTTTTCCGCCAGTCTGGGCGGCACATCTTCATAATGGTCGAATTTCATTTCAAAGGTCCCGGTCCCCTGTGTCAGTGCCCGGAGATCCACTGCATAATCCAGGATTTCCGCATAGGGCACCTGTGCCTTGACCACAGCCCGGCCGTCTTCTGCGGACTGCATCCCCAGGATCCGTCCCCGTTTGCTGTTCAGGTCGGAGATGATATCCCCGGTCATCCGTTCATCACAATACACATCCAGGTTGTAATAGGGTTCCATCAGTACCGGTTTGGACAGTTCCGCCGCTTTCTGGAACGCCATGTGGGATGCCACTTTGAAGGCCATTTCCGAAGAGTCCACCGTATGGTAGGAACCATCCAGCAGGGTGATCTTCAAATCCACCACCGGGTATCCTGCCAGGATCCCGTGTTCCATGGATTCCTTCATGCCCTTTTCCACTGCCGGGATATACTGCCGGGGCACGGCGCCGCCAAAGATCTTGTCCTCGAACACGAACCCGGATCCCGGAGGCAGGGGTTCCATCTTGATGACCACATGGCCGTACTGCCCGTGGCCGCCGGTCTGTTTCTTGTATTTGCCTTCCACTTCCGCAGAACCCCGGATGGTTTCCCTGTATTCCACCATGGGCGGTTTCAGCACGGCATCCACCCCGAATTTCCGTTTCATCCGCTCCATCAGGATATCCAGATGCTGGTCCCCCATGCCGCTGATCAGGGTTTCCTTGGTCACCGGGTTCCGGCTGACGATGAAGGTGGGATCTTCATCCATCAGTTTGTTCAGGGCCGATGCGATCTTGTCTTCGTCCCCCTTCTTTTTGGGAGCGATGGCCCGGCTGTACATGGGCAGCGGATATTCAATGGGAGCGAACTGCACCGGTGTCTCTTTGGCGCTCAGGGTATCCCCGGTCATGGTAAACTGGAGACGGGAAATCACTCCGATATCCCCGGCAGGGATCTGTTTCATGGGGATCTGGTTCTTGCCCCGGAGGGTGCAGATGGTCCCCACTTTTTCCACTTCATCCCGGCTGGCGTTGTACACGGAGCTGTCGGCTTTGATGACCCCGGAGAACACCCGGACGAAACTCATCCGGCCCACAAAGGGATCGGAGGTGGTCTTGAACACCAGGGCCGCCAGCGGGGCGTTGGAATCCCGCCGTTCCACTTCACCATTCTTCAGGTTGGTCACATGGTATTCGTTCAGGATAGCCGGGAAGGTGTAGTCCACAATGGCGGACAGGGTCCGGCCCAGTCCGATGTTCTTGAAGGCGGAGCCGCAAAGCACCGGGAAGATGATGCCCTGCCGGATGCCCTTCACCAGACAGCTCATCACTTCTTCATCGGAAATGGGTTCCCCTTCCAGATACCGTTCCATGATTTCATCATCGGCTTCCACTGCCGCTTCCACCATTTTGTCATGGGCATCCTGGACCCAGTCCTTCATGTCGTCCGGGACTTCGATTTCGTCAGCCCCGTTGCCGTTGCCCTTGTAGGCTTTCTGGTTGAACACGTCGATGACCCCGCAGAAATTCTCTTCCTTGCCCAGAGGCAGTTCCAGGGGCAGGATCCGTTTACCGATCTTGGCCCGGAGATTGTCCAGGATATTGTCATAATCCGCATTTTCCCGGTCCATCTTGTTGACAAAGATCAGCCGGGGCAGCCCGGCTTCTTCCGCCAGTTTCCAGCACTGTTCCGTGCCGATCTGGACACCGCTGGTGGCACTGACCACGATCAGCACGCTGTCCACCGCCCGGAACGCCCCCTTCACTTCCGCCACGAAATCCGCGAAGCCCGGGGTATCGATGAAGTTGATCTTCACATCCCGCCATTCCACAGGAGCCAGGGTGGCGCTGACAGAGACTCCCCGTTTGATTTCTTCCGGTTCAAAGTCCGTGGTGGTCTGTCCGTCTTCCACTTTGCACATCCGGCTGATGGCCCCGCTGCGATAGAGCAGCGCTTCCGTCAGGGAAGTGGTGCCTGCGCCCCCATGACCTACAATTGCCACGTTTCTGATTTTATCACCTGTATACTCTTTCACTGTACAGCCCCCTTTGTTCCGTATGGTTGTGGGATTGCCGGCTGCCGAAGCCAGAGTCCCAAACTGTCTGATGGTACTCTTTTTCGGGGCTCCTTCCCGTTTTTCCTGCTTTTAACAGAAAATTTTCCCTATTCTCCCAAAAGAAAAAGGAATGTGTAACGATAGATACACATTCCTTTAGTCGAGGGCTGTTTTTCACGCAACAGTCCCCTCACGCATTGAATATCCTTTCGAACCGGCCGTCGAACTGGGTGACGGCTGCGGCCCGGATTACTTCTTTGGCGATTGACGGATTCCCCATGGCCCACTGGGCCGCTTTCCGGGCTTCCACCAGGGTATCCGTATCCCGGAGGATGTCCGCAATGTACAGGTCGCTGAGCCCGTGCTGCCGCAGCCCGAAGAACTGGCCGGCCCCCCGGAGCTCCAGGTCCTTTTCCGCCAGCAGAAATCCGTCACTGCAGCTGCGCATGATCTGGAGCCGTTCCAGGGTCACCGGATTGGTGGAGGCCGTCAGCAGCACACAGTAGGACTGAGCGCTGCCCCGGCCCACCCGGCCCCGGAGCTGGTGCATCTGGGCCAGGCCGAACCGGTCCGCCCCCTCGATGACCATCAGGGTGGCGTTGGGCACGTTCACCCCCACTTCCACCACGGTGGTGGTGATCAGCACCTTGGTCTCGTTCCGGGCGAAGCTTTCCATCACCGCATCCTTTTCTTCCGGTTTCAACCGTCCGTGGAGCAGGCCACAGGGAATCCCCCGGAGATAGGTGGAGGTCAGTTCCTCATAGAGTTCCTCCGCCGCCTTGGCATCCACCCCTTCGCTTTCCTCGATCAGCGGGCATACCACATAGGCCTGATGGCCCTCCCGGATCTGATGGACCATTCCCTGATACACCGCCGGCCGTTTGTCCTCCGTATAGCACAGGGTCCGGACCGGTTTCCGTCCCGGGGGCAGCCCCTTCATCAGGGACACATCCAGGTCTCCGTACACCGTGAGGGCCAGGGTACGGGGAATGGGCGTGGCGGTCATGACCAGCACATGGGGCGCGTACTGGCTCTTGGCCTGGAGTTTGGCCCGCTGAGCCACCCCGAACCGGTGCTGTTCGTCGGTAATGGCCAGGGCCAGGGAGTGGAACACCACCTTGTCCTGGATCAGAGCATAGGTCCCCACCACCGCCTGGATGGAACCATCCGCCAGCCCTTCCAATACCTGCCGGCGGGTTTTGGCAGAAAGTCCCCCGGTCAAAAGGGCCGTACGGATGCCGGCCGGTTCCAGTACCTTCTGCATCTCCTGGTAGTGCTGCTCTGCCAGGATTTCCGTAGGCGCCATCAGGCATCCCTGATAGCCGTTCTCCACCGCCTTGGCCAGGGCCAGGAGAGCCAGGGCCGTTTTCCCGGAGCCCACATCCCCCTGGACCAGCCGATTCATGGGCTCCGGACTCTGCATATCATCGTCGATTTCCTGCCAGGCTTTTTTCTGGCTGTCCGTCAGGGAAAAGCCCAGGTTGTCCAGAACCTTCCGGACCAGCGTCCCGCACCGGGCCATTTTAATGCCCTGGCTGTCCTTCTTGATCTCCACCCGGTGGTGGAGCAGGCCGCACTGGAGAAAGAACAGTTCCTCGAAAATCAGCCGCTGCCGGGCCTTTTCCAGAAGTTCCGGACTTTTGGGAAAGTGGATGTTCTCCAGGGCTTCCAGCCGGGGCAGGAACTGTTTGGTCCGGAGGATTTTTTCCGGCAGGCATTCCGGCAGTTCCTTCCGGGCCAGGGCCAGGGCCTGGCGCACTGCTCCCCGGACCTGGTTCTGGGTCAGGCTGCCGGTGAGGGCATAGGTGGGAAGAATCCCCGGTGCTTCCGCTCCGTCCTCTTTTACATGGGACAGGGACGCCCCCGTAACGCTTTTGGCCGTGCGTCCCGGCATCACCTTGCCGATGACCAGCACCTCATCCCCGGTGTGATAGACCCGGGTCATGTAGGTCTGGGCCCCGAACAGGACGATTTCCGCAAACCCGGTGCCGTCCCCGATGGTGATGGTGGCGTACTTCAGGTTCCGGGCACTCCGCCGGTTGTTCATCCGTACGATGGTCCCCCGGAACAGCTGCATTTCCCCTCCGGTGGTCAGCTCACCGATGGTCCGGATATGGGAATAATCCAGATAGCATCCCTGCCGGGGAAAATGGTTCAGCAGGTCGCCGATGGTTACAACATTGATATTTTCGAATTCCAGGGCCTTTTTGGGCCCGATGCCTTTGAGTCTGGTTACTGGTTCCTGCCACCACATGGTCATTTTCTCCTTTTCTCATGGTTTTCTACTTGCAATTATAATCCAATTTGTGTTAAAATAGCTACATTGAGTTTTAAAAATAAAGCATTGCCTTATAACTTGAAGGAGGTGGGACCATGGCATGCATCTGTGAAATCTGCAACAAAGGTGAGCTGTCCGGCAACAACGTCAGCCATTCCAATAGACATGTAAAACGTTCTTGGAAACCTAACGTTCAAAAGGTTAAAGCGGTGGTAGACGGTGAAGTGAAGAGCATCAACGTGTGCACTCGCTGCTTACGTTCCGGCAAGGTAACCCGCGCCATCTAAGCTATAGGTTACGACATAAAAAAAGCTGGCTGCTTCGGCAGTCAGCTTTTTTTGTTACAGTTTTGCCCCGCAGAAGGGACAGAAAGCCACGTTCTTCGGCAGGGCCGCATGGCACTGGGGGCAGATCCGCCGGTCCAGATAGGCCTGGGCCTTTTCTTCGAACAGGGCCACGAACTTGTCCGTTTCCCGGTTCTGGGGTGTCAGGCTGTAGACTTCCATCCGCTTTTTATGGATGTCCACGATCACCGTACATCCCTGTTCCAGGGGCTGCACGGCAAACACGATTTCCTTCCGCTTGGGTTTCCCGAACAGGAAGGATTTTTCTTCGGAAACCAGGGATCCGTTCAGGAGCATCCCGGCATCATCCTGCTGGGCCACATCCACCTGCATCTCCCGGCACACCTGGAGTCCCAGTTCCCAGGCCACTGCCGGAGCCAGGTTGTAGACCTGCTCCACAAAACTGCCGCCGCTGCCTTTTACCTGCATGTTCCCACCTCCCGTCTCAGCTGAGGGTAATGATCAGCACCGGATCATGCCCGGCCTGCACCGGACCGGATGGCACCTTTTCCATTTTGCCCACCTTATTTCCGTTGGTGATCACCATGGGGGTGGCAAGATCACAGCCGGCCTTTTCCAGACATTCCTGGTCAAAGGCCAGCAGGGGCTGCCCCATTTTGACCATATCCCCGGTTTTCACCAGGGCACGGAATCCCTTTCCCTGCTGTTCCACCGTATTCACGCCCACATGGAGCAGGATCTCCAGTCCATGTTCTTCCGTCAGGGCAATGGCATGGGCCGTATCCGGCACATAGGTGATTTTTCCGTCACAGGGAGCCACCAGTTCTCCTTTTTCCGGCCGGACGGCCACCCCATCCCCCAGCATTTTCTGGGCAAAGGCCTGGTCCGGAACCTGTTCCAGGGGAATCACCATCCCGGTCACCGGAGCCATCAGCTTCACTTTCGTCTTTCTGAAAAACAATCCCATAGTATGATCTCCTTGTTTCTGTGTGTACGGTATCATTGTAGCATAGAAAGGGGCTGTGAAAAAATGAGAAATCATTTTTTCACAGCCCCTTTTTTGTCAGCTGTCAACGGTCATCTGTCAGCAGTCCTCTTTTTTTATTTCAAGCAAGCCTTCCGGGACAGGTTCAGCCGTCCTTTGGAATCGATTTCCACCAGTTTGACCACGATTTCATCGCCCACATTGACCACGTCTTCCACTTTTTCCACCCGTTCCTTGGCCAGCTGGGAAATGTGCACCAGCCCTTCCCGGCCGGGCATGAATTCCACAAAGGCCCCGAAGTTCATGATCCGGGTCACTTTGCCGGTATAGATCTTGCCCACTTCCGGTTCCGCAGTGATATCCTGGATGGTCTTGATGGCCGCATCAGCAGATTCGCTGTCAGCAGCGGCAATGTATACGGTGCCGTCATCGTTGATGTCGATCTGGGCTCCGGTATCTTCCACGATTTTCTTGATAATCTTGCCCCCAGGCCCGATGATGTCTTTGATCTTCTCCGGGTTCACCTTGATGGTGGTGATCTTGGGCGCATATTTCTTCAGCTGTTTCCGGGGTTCCGCAATGCATTCCAGCATCTTGCCCAGGATGAAGGCACGGCCTTTCTTGGCCTGGGCCAGGGCAGCCTGGAGGATGTCCTTGGTCAGTCCGTCCACTTTGATATCCATCTGGATGGCGGTGATCCCTTTGGAGGTACCGGCCACCTTGAAGTCCATATCCCCGTTGGCATCTTCCAGCCCCTGGATATCGGTGAGGATGGTGAAGTTTTCTCCTTCCTTCACCAGGCCCATGGCCACGCCGGAAACAGGCGCCTTGATGGGCACGCCGGCATCCATCAGGGACAGGGTGCTGGCGCAGGTGCTGGCCATGGAGGAAGACCCGTTGGATTCCAGCACTTCAGACACCAGACGGATGGTGTAGGGGAATTCTTCTTCAGAGGGAATCACCGGCAGCAAAGCCCGTTCTGCCAGGGCCCCATGGCCGATTTCCCGGCGGCCCGGGCTGCGCAGAGGTTTGGTTTCGCCCACGCTGTAGGGCGGGAAGTTGTAGTGGTGGATGTACCGTTTCTGGATGTCGCCGGCCAGGGTTTCCAGGTTCTGTGCTTCCCGGAGAGGCGCCAGAGCCAGGCAGTTGAGCACCTGGGTCTGTCCACGGGTAAACAGGCTGCAGCCGTGCGGACGGGCCAGGAGACCCACTTCGCAGCTGATGGGACGGACTTCGTCCAGGGCACGGCCGTCCGGACGGATCTTGTCCACGGTGATGATGTGCCGGAATACCCGTTTCACCAGTTTGGCCACCACATGGGCAATGTCGATTTCATTGTCCGGATACAGTTCCGTAAAGTGGGCCAGGATCTCTTCCTTGGCTTCGCTGACCATTTTATCCCGGTGCAGTTTGTCCGGATCCATCAGGGCATCGTGGATCTTGGGTTCCCCGTAGGCTTCGATTTCCTTCGCCAATTCTTCAGGAGGCGTGTAGACCTCAAAGTCCATTTTGGGCTTGCCCACTTCCGCCTGGATCTTTTCCTGGAATTCCACCAGTTTCTTGATTTCCCCATGGGCAAACCAGATGGCATCCAGCATCACTTCTTCGGAAACTTCCTTGGCTCCGGCTTCCACCATCAGGATGGCATCCTTGGTGCCGGCCACTGCCAGGTTCAGTTCGCTGACCTTGGCCTGTTCCACCGTGGGTTCCACAATGAACTGGCCGTCGATGAGCCCCACCCGCACACCGGCAATGGGCCCTTCAAAGGGAATATCGGAAATGGACAGGGCACAGGATGCACCGATCATGGCCGGAATGTCCGGAGCGTTGTCCGGATCCACGGATACCGCCGTGCATACGATCTGCACATCGTTGTGGTACCCGTCCGGGAACATGGGACGGATGGGCCGGTCAATGAGCCGGGAAGTCAGGATGGCCGTTTCTGCCGGCCGCCCTTCTCTCCGCAGGAACCCGCCGGGGATCTTGCCCACCGCATACATTTTTTCTTCAAAATCCACTGTCAGCGGGAAGAAATCCACCCCTTCCCTGGGAGTATCGGTCCCCGTTGCAGCCACCACCACGGCGGTTTCGCCGTAGCGGACCAGAACAGCCCCATTGGCCTGTTTGGCAATCTTACCGGTTTCAATGGTAAGGGTCCGGCCTCCAAAATCCGTGCTAAAACTATGCATCCTCTGCATCCTCCTTCTGTTTCACTCTTGACATTATGGGTAGATTATACTACACCGGCGGGGAAAAAGCCATAAAAGGGGGGTGAAAATATATTTTTCACACCCCGTCGCGGGCCAAGGGTCATGGGTCGCGGGCCTGGACAGCCATGCCGCAACTCCATGCAGCATACAAGAAGCTGGACTTCCCTCTTCTTTCAACAAAAAAGTGTTGTCCGTCCAAAAAGCACGAACAACACTTCTTCAAATTTTAGTTCTATTTCTCAAAATGCACAAACAGGGTCATTTCGACAAGCATTGGAAAATCCCGTTGATTGCCGACAAGCCCGCTTCCGGTGCTGCGAACCAGGACCTTATTTCTCCTCTTCCTTCTCCAGGGCATCCTTCAGGGTGTGCCAGGCAAGGACCGCGCATTTTACCCGGGCGGGCATATTGGAGATGTTTTTCAGGGCGATGGCTTCGTCCAGTTCTTCCAGCTTGCCGTCATCCGTTTCTTCCCGCTTGATCATGGCCAGGAACAGATCCACCAGCCGGAGAGCTTCCTTGACGGATTTCCCCCGGATCAGATCGATCATGATATCCGTGGATGCCTGGCTGATGGCACAGCCGTGGCCGGTATAGGCGGCATCTTTGATGATCCCGTCCTGGATATCCGCCTGGAGGGTGATGTCATCCCCGCAGCTGGGATTGTGACCGTGTTCCTGGAGATTATGGGGATCCAGCTCATGTTTGTTGGCCTGATCCTGATTGTGTTCCAGGATAATGTCAGAATACAGTTGGTTCATGTCTTCCATTATCGTTCACCTGTTTCCTTCTATCAATCTTTGAAGCCCATGACTTTCCGGACTTCCGGCAGTTTGGAAAGGAAATAATCCACTTCTTCCAGGGTGTTGTAGATGTAGAAGCTGACCCGGTTGGACGCTTCCACATGGAGATGGGCCCCCAGAGGCTGGGCACAGTGGTGTCCGCTGCGGATGGCAATGCCGTAGCTGTCCAGGATGGTGGCCGCATCGTGGGGATGGACCCCGTCGATGGTAAAGGAGATGACCCCGGTCTTTTCTTTGGGATCCGTGCTCCCCAGGATATGGATATGGGGCATCTTCAGCATCCCTTCCAGGCACCGGTCGGTCAGTTCCCGTTCGTGTTCCTCCACCTGGTCCATGCCGATGTCGTTCAGGTAATCGATGGCCGCATGGAGGGCCACGGCCCCTTCCACATTCTGAGACCCGGCTTCGAACTTGTAGGGCAGTTCATTGAAGCTGGTGGTCTGTTCCTGGACATATTCGATCATATCCCCGCCCAGCAGGAAGGGTTCCATTTCTTCCAGCAGGGCCTTTTTCCCGTACACCACCCCGGTGCCGGTGGAACCCAGCATCTTGTGGCCGGAAAAAACGTAGAAGTCGCAGTCCAGATCCTGGACATCCGTCTTCATGTGGGGGGTGGACTGGGCTCCATCCACAATGGCGATGGCCCCCACCTTGTGGGCCCGTTCCACCACTTCCTTCACCGGCCGCACCATGCCCAGCACGTTGCTCACCGCTGCAAAGGAAACGATTTTGGTCCGTTCGTCGATCTTGGCCAGATCTTCTTCCGTAAAGTGCCCGGTTTCATCCAGGTACATATAGACCAGTTCCGCACCGGTCTTCCGGCAGGCTCTCTGCCAGGGAACCAGGTTGGAATGGTGTTCGGAAATGGGGATCACCACTTTGTCGCCCTTTTTCAGATGGGTTTCCCCATAACTCCGGGCAATCAGGTTCAGGCCTTCGGTGGAGTTCCGCACAAAGATCACTTCTTCGAAATGCTTGGCGTTGATGAACTTCCGCACCGCTTCCCGGGCCTTGTCATACAGTTCCCCGGCTTCGATGGACAGCACATGGGCTCCCCGGTGGGGGTTCCCGTTGTGGTGTTCCAGCAGGTCCACCAGAGCATGGATCACCTGATAGGGTTTCTGGGTGGTGGCCGCATTGTCCAGGTACACCAGAGGATGTCCGTTGTGGACTTTAGTCAAGATGGGGAAATCTCTGCGTACATTTATCATGGCAATTTCCTTTCTGGTGGCAGAACTGCATTTTCGTCCGTACAGCCTGGAGCGCCCTGTTTTCCAGATTTTCATCTCCCAGCTGGTCGATTACCGGCCGGATGTTGCTTTCCACGATGATCAGCTGGGCACCGGCTTCATTGAAGCCCCGGCTCATCAGATAGAAGAGCATATCCTGGTCGATCTGGCCGGAACTGGAGGCATGGTTGCCCACCACATCATCTTCCTTGCACAGAAGCAAAGGAACGGAGATGGAATGGACGCCCTTGTTCAGCAGCAGGCACACGTCGGATTCGTTGCCCACAGCCTTCTTGCCGCCCCGGAGGAAATCGATGGTCCCCCGGAAATATTTCTTGCTTTTGCCCATCAGTGCACCGGTGGTCAGGATGTCCGTATCCGTCTTGCAGCCCTTGTTGGGCACCCAGTAGGAATAGTCGAACAGCTGGTCATCGCTGCCCAGATACATGGAAGCGCTTTTGAATTCCGCTTCGTCGTGATCCAGATCCGTGCGCACGTACACCAGGTTCTGACGGCCGCCCACTTCAGCGCTGACAAACTTCACACGGGCTTCCTTCCCTTCCCGGGTCAGCCGCTGATCGATGTGCCGGACCTGTTCCCCGTGCACCTGGACCTTGCTGATGGTAACCTGGGCCCCGTCTTCCGCTTCCACAAACTGGAGCAGGTTCACCAGACCCTCTGCCGCATCTCCTTCAAACAGCTCGTACACATGGAGCCGGCTATCCTTCCCTGCCTGGATCTTCAGCTGCCCCACCAGACGGGGAACCGCTTCCGTTACCGTATAGTTGATCCACACAGAAGCTTCTTCCCCTGCAGGGACCGTTACGCTGCAGTTCACATTGCCACCCTGCCGGGCCTGGGCCAGGGCTTCCGCACTGGCACCCTGGAAATCCCCCAGATCCGGCAGCCCGTTGCCTTCATAGGTGCGTACCTCTGCCGTGCCTTCCTGACGGACGGCCAGTTCCACCGGCGCCAGGGCTTTTTCAGCCAGGGGATCCAGTTCCAGGTGGTTCACTTTCATCCACCGGAAAGTGGGACGCGGAAGTGCGTTGAATTGTTCTTTGGTCATGATCTCCGCCTCCCTTTTACATGGAACCTTTCAGTTCCAGATTGATCAGATTGTTCATTTCCACCGCATATTCCAGAGGCAGAGCCTTGGAAACCGGATCCACAAAGCCCCGTACCAGCATGGCCCGGGCTTCATCCTCGCTGAGGCCGCGGCTCATCAGGTAGAAGATGGCTTCATCGGAAATCCGGCCGATCTTGGCTTCATGGCCCAGATCCACATTGTCGTTCTTGATCACAATGGCCGGAATGGTATCGGACTGGGACTGTTCATCCAGCATCAGGGATTCGCAGCTCACATTGGATTTGGATCCTTCCGCACATTCGTTGATCACCACGCTGCCCCGGTAAATGCACACCCCGCCGTCCTTGGAAATTGACTTGGAGTTGATGTTGCTGGTGGTGTGGGGGGCATTGTGGACCACTTTGGACCCGGTATCCAGATACTGCCCCTTGCCGGCAAAGGTGACCCCGGTGAATTCACAGTGGGCTCCTTCCCCGTTGAGGATGCTCATGGGATACAGGCAGGAGGTGTGGGATCCAAAGGACCCGGTCACCCAGTTGATGGTACCGTTCTTCCCCACAATGGCCCGTTTGGTGTTCATGTTGTACATGTTCTTGGACCAGTTTTCAATGGTGGAATAGGTCAGGGTGGCGTCATCCCCTATGAACAGTTCCACCGCCCCGGCGTGGAGGTTGGCCACGTTGTACTTGGGGGCGGAACAGCCTTCGATGAAATGGACCTTGGCACCTTTTTCCACAATGATCATGGTATGTTCGAACTGGCCGGCTCCCGGTGCGTTCAGCCGGAAATAGCTCTGGAGGGGAATGGAAACATCCACCCCTTCCGGCACGTACACGAAGGATCCCCCGGACCATACCGCCCCGTGGAGAGCCGCAAACTTGTGGTCCGTCGGCGGAATCAGCTTCATGAAGTGCTTCCGGACAATGTCTTCATATTTCTTGACGGCCGTGTCGAAATCAGTGTAGATGACCCCCTGCTGCACCAGTTCGTCCTGGATGCTGTGGTACACCACTTCTGAATCGTACTGGGCTCCCACCCCGGACAGGGAAGTCTTTTCCGCTTCCGGGATCCCCAGACGGTCAAAGGTATCCTTGATGTCTTCGGGCAGGTCGTTCCAGTTGGCGCTCATCCGGGCATTGGGCCGCACGTAGGTGACGATGTTGGCCATGTCCAGGCCGCTGATATCCGGACCCCACACCGGATAGGGGATCTGGTAATACAGATCCAGGGATTTCAGCCGGGCATCCAGCATCCATTGGGGTTCATCCTTCTTGGCGGAGATTTCCCGGACCACATCCGGCGTCAGCCCGGCTTCCGTCTTGTATTCGTGATTGGAATCCTTTTTGAAATCGTACATGTTGCTGAAATCAGTCAACGCGTCGATGGTCTTCCGTTCTTTCTGCAGTTTCTGTTCGTCAGCCGCGGTTTCCCCGGCCAGCGCTGCTTTCTTTTCTTCGGTCATTCTGCTCACCCGCCTGTTATTTCTTGTAAGCGTCGTAGCCGTTGGCTTCGATTTCTCCGATCAGGGAAGCATCCCCGGTCTTCACGATCCGGCCGTTGATCAGCACATGGACCACATCCGGATGGAGTTTTTGCAGGATTTCGCTGTGATGGGTGATGATCAGCAGGGAGTTGTTTTCGTCATGGTATTTGTTCACTGCCTGGGAAACGATCCGTACGGCATCCACGTCCAGACCGGAATCGATTTCATCCAGCAGGGTCAGTTTCGGTTCCAGCATACACATCTGGAGAATTTCATTCTTTTTCCGTTCCCCGCCGGAGAACCCGTCATTTACATACCGTTCCGCATAGCTGCGGTCCATGGACAGGGCATCCATTTCCTGGTGGAGTTTCTTCCGGAAAGGCATGATCCGCTGTTTTTCCCCGGAGATGGTGCCTTTGGCGTTGCGGATGAAGTTTTCCACGGTGATCCCCTGGACGGAGATGGGAGCCTGGAAAGCCATGAAGATCCCGGCTTTGGCTCTTTCGTTCACCGGTTCGTGGGTGATTTCTTTTCCTTCAAAGTAAATGTGGCCTTCGGTCACAACGTATTTGGGGTTGCCCATAATGGTGTTGAACAGGGTGGATTTGCCGGCACCGTTGGAGCCCATGATCACATGAGTTTCACCCTTGTTGATGACCAGATCCAGGCCTTTCAGGATTTCCTTACCTTCAACGGCAACTTTCAATCCTTCCACTCGCAATAATTCACTCATACTAACCTCTCCTACCCACAGGCCCTTCAACGCCTGTGTACTGAATTTAAACCTTCTTTGTATCTTACCGCTCCGGATCCCGCCCTGCGCAAAGGAACGGAACCGTGGGGAAATAAGAAAAGGGATCGGATCCCGGTTCTACTGTAATCAAAAAATATTCACCTGAATCCTTTCCCTATTATAAATGATTTTCCCTGGTTCGACAATATATCATAGTGCAGTCAGGGGAATTTTTTTGAAGATTTTTTGAAAAATCCTGTTAGAGATGAAACAGAAAAAGAGGGGCTGTGAAAAAATGAGAAATCATTTTTTCACAGCCCCTTTTTTGACAGCTGGCCGTTGACCAATCCCTTTATCCTCACCCCAGAATCAGATACAAAATATACACATTGATCATGGCGGCGATGCCGGTTACCAGGGTCCCCATGGTCTGGGCCCGGTAGCCGTCCTGGACTTCCATGTCCCCGAAGTTGGTGACCACCCAGAAATAGGAGTCATTGGCATGGGACACCGTCATGGCACCAGCCCCGATGGCAATAACCGTAATGGCGGCCAGCATGGGAGTCCCCAGTCCCAGGGTCCCCATGAGGGGTGCCATGATCCCGGCCGTAGTGGTGATGGCCACGGTGGAAGACCCCTGGGCCGTCTTCAGGATGGCGGACAGCAGGAAGGGGAAGAAAATCCCCAGGCTGGCCAGGGTGCTGGAATTGGCCTTGATGAAGGCCACCATGCTGGTGGAAGCGATGACCTTCCCCAGTACGCCGCCGGCGGCGGTGATGAACAGGATGGGCCCCACCACTTTCAGGGTGTCATCGGTAATCTGGTAAAAGGCTTTCATCTTGTCCTGGATGCTGCTCTGCATCAGGACCAGGATCCCCAGGAGCACCCCTACGCTAATGGCGATGATGGGCGTCCCCAGGAAGGTGATGATATCCGTCCGGTTCCCGCTCATGGCCATGGCACTGGACAGCCCCATGAGGATAATGGGCACCACGATGGGGGCAAAGCTCATAAAGGCACTGGGCAGCTGGCCATAGCTTTTGATCAGGTCTTCATAGGTCTGCTGGGTCTCTGCGGGATCCGCTCTTTCCGCCCGTTCTTCCTTGGATTTCACTTTGGAGCCGATATAATTGGCATAGAAATAGGCGGCGATCATGGGCAGGATGGAGGACGCAGTCCCCAGCCCGATGATCAGGATCAGGTTGGGTTCCATGCCCATCCCTTCATAAATGGTGTTGGCAGCGGCAATGGGCCCTGGTGTGGGCGGAATGAAGCAATGGGAGATATACAGCCCCATGGACATGGCCACAGCCGTTGCCACCGCAGAGCAGTGGGTCCGGCGGACCAGAGCCTTCCGGATGGGGTTCAGGATGACGAACCCACTGTCACAGAACACCGGAATGGATACGATCCACCCCATGATCAGTACAGCCAGGCTGGTGTTGTTCTTCCCCACCAGGCGCACCACGCAGTCAGCCATTTTCAGGGCCGCCCCGGTCTTTTCCAGGATGGTCCCGATCAGGGCCCCCATGATGATCACGATGCCGATGCTGGTAAAAGTCCCGGCGAACCCGGCACTGACCACATCAGCGATTCCCAACACTTTCCCGTGCTTGACCAGAGGGATTCCGCCGATCAGGCCGAAGATCACGGAAACACCCAGGATAGCCAGGAAAGGATGGATACGGAATTTGGAAATGGCTACGATCATAACGATGATGGCAATCACAAAAGCAAAAATTAACGGTAAGCCAGTCATTTTCCACACATCCCCTCAAAAAAGTTAGAATATTTCGGCCTCTCGGATTATAGTATACGCTGTTTCCCAAAAATGTAAACTGTTTTTTTCAGCGGCCGGACTCTTTTCTTCTTTTTCTGTTCCCTTTTCTTCCCGGAAAAGGTATCATAGAAGAAAAACGTCCAGGGAGGAAAACTGCCATGACCAAAGGGATCAACCAGAAACAGAAGATGCTGTACCTGGAAAAGATTTTCCAGGAGGAAACCGATGATGACCACGGTCTCACCCTGCAGCAGATTGCAGAATGGCTCCAGAAACACGGGGTCAATGCGGACCGGAAGACCCTGTACAGCGATTTTGACGAACTGCGGAACTTCGGTCTGGACATCATCAGTTCCAATAGCGGACGGAACTGCACCTACCACCTGGGCAAACGGGAATTCGAACTGGCCGAACTGAAGCTGCTGGTGGATTCCGTCCAGGCCGCCCGGTTCATCCCGGATAAAAAATCCCATGCTCTCATCAGGAAACTGGAAAAACTGGCCAGCCGGGAACAGGGGAAGAGTCTCCAGCGCCAGGTGGTCATCGCCGGCCGGGTGAAGACCATGAACCGGAACGTGTATCTGACCGTAGACAAACTCCACCAGGCCATCAACACCAATGTCCAGGTCCGCTTCCACTATACCCGGTGGAACACCCGGAAAGAGCTGGTGCCCCGGAACAAGGGGAACTGGTTCCAGGTCAGTCCCTGGCTGATGATCCTGTCCGATGAAAACTACTATCTGGCCGCTTACTATGGGGAAACCGGAGAAATCCGCCACTACCGGGTGGACAAGATCAAGGATCTGGAACTGCTGGAAGACCAGCCCCGGGAAGGCCAGGAAGCCATTGCCCAGCTGGATATCCCCAAATATGCCAATATGCATTTCGGCATGTTCAATGGAGAACAGACCGATGTGGAACTGAAAATCAGCCAGGACAAGGTGGGCATATTCATCGACCGGTTCGGCAAGGACATCATGCTGGTCCCCGACGGGCCGGACCAGGTGCGGCTGACGGTAAAAGTGGAAGTCAGCGACCAGTTCCTGGGCTGGATCATGGCCCTGGGGACCGGAGTGGAAATCACCAGTCCCGGCTGGGTGCGGGAAAAGATGGTCAAGGAAGCAGAACGGATTTTGGGAGTATATAAATAGAGGGGGGCGCCAGGCGCCCCCCTCTGTTTGTCAATGGTCAATTGCTGATGGAAAGAACCCGTTGCTGACAGGTTCTTTCTAATAAAAACAGGACTGTGCTTTTCTTTTCATCCTTTGCTTGTTTTGAGTTCTTCTGGAGAGGCAAGGACAAACCAAAGGCGCGTCCGATCCAGCATCATACAATGAAAGGCAGCCGCAGCCCGGCGGCCCATTTCCCTTTCCACGCACAAAAAAAGCACACTGCTTTCACGGTATGCTCACTTTTGAATGGTGCGGGCAAGAGGACTTGAACCTCCACGGGGTTGCCCCCACTAGCTCCTGAAGCTAGCGCGTCTGCCAATTCCGCCATGCCCGCATATGAAATTTGTTGTCGAGCCCTCTCGCTTTTCCCCGCGTGTTTGGAGAGTTGGTGCGGTTGGCGGGACTTGAACCCGCATGAGGTTTCCCTCACCAGCCCCTCAAGCTGACGCGTCTGCCTTTCCGCCACAACCGCAAAGTTGTGTGATTGCTGAGGTGAAAAGTTTGGTGCGGGCAAGAGGAATTGAACCTCCACGGGGTTGCCCCCACTAGCTCCTGAAGCTAGCGCGTCTGCCAGTTCCGCCATGCCCGCTTGTTTGTTTCTCAATCGGCAACAAAGAAATAATACCACAATCGGGAATTCCCGTCAATAGTTTTTTAAAGTTTTTTTGTATAAATTTTGGTAGTTGTTCCGGTCGTCCAAAACCTTCTGCACATAGGCCCGGGTGTCGCTGAAGGGAATCTGGGAGATGCTGTTGAAATCATAGCCCCAGCCGTTGTCCTTCATCCATTCCTTCACCGTGCCCCGGCCTGCATTGTAGGCCGCCAGCATCAGCACTTCATTGCCGTGGAATTCATGTTCCAGTTCCGCCAGATACCAGCAGCCAAATTTGATGTTCAGCTCCGGCTTCAGCAGCATGGAATCCCGGAAATTGGGGAAATCCGTGCATTTGGCGATCCATGCGCCGGTTTCCGGAGTAATCTGCATCAGGCCCAGGGCCCCGGCCTTGGATTTGGCCTCCGGTTTGAAATTGCTTTCATTTTTGATCACAGCCACTGCCAGAAAAGGATCCACCCGGTACTGGGCGCTGTACAGATGGATTTCCCGGGCATAGGGCCAGTTGTACACGAATTTCCGCTGTGCCGTATCCGTTTTCCAGCCAAAATAGCCGGCCACCATCAGCAGCAGGAAAATCAGCACCACCGGCAGACATCCTGGCCGTTTTTTGTTTCTTTTCCGTTCCAATCCTATCCCTCACAATATATCTGCTGCGCCGTTGGAGGAAACCTCCGCTTTCCGACCGGCGCTCATTCTTTTTTATCTATTATCATATCAAATCTGCTGATGGTGTTTCAACCGCTCTTTGCAACAATCCGGTAAACTCAGGGGAGGATCCGTGCCAGTTCCCGGTCCACCTGCCGGTACAGGGCCTCCAGGCTGCCCTGGTTGTCCAGGACCACCTGGGCTTTTTTCTTTTTTTCTTCCAGAGACATCTGCTTCCGGATCCGGTCCGTCACTTCTTCCCGGGTCATGCCGGACCGGATCATGGCCCGTCGGATCTGCTCCTCTTCCGGGAGGTAGACCAGCCATACGGTATCCGTCACCTTTTCCCAGCCGCATTCCAGCAGCAGCGGAGCATCCAGGATCACCACCGGATCCTGCCGGTGGGCAGCCAGGAACCCATCCCTTTTCTGCTCCACTGCCCGGTGGACGATGGCATTCAGCTGCTGCAGGACCCCGGGATCGTGGAAAGCCCGCCGGGCCATTTCCCTCCGGTCCAGTTCCCCTTCCGGGGTCAGGATCCCTTCCCCGAAAGCATCCGTCAGCTCCCGGAGACAGGGGGACCCGGCCTTTTCCACCTCCCAGGCCGCTCCGTCCGCATCGAATACGGGAATCCCCTTTTCTTTCAAATAGGCACTGACGGTACTTTTTCCTGAAGCAATGCCTCCGGTAAGACCAATGACTGTCATGGCGTCCTCCTTATTTCTGGCAGTGGGGACAGTATACGCTGCCCCGTCCGGCCACTTTGATCTGTTTCAGCAGGGTGCCGCAGCGCCGGCAGGGCAGCCCCTTCCGGTGGTACACCTGGAGATACCGGCTGTTGTCCCCCATTTTCCCATCCGCATCCTGATAGTTTCGGAATGTGGTCCCGTGATGCTCCAGTCCCTGATGGATCACCGCCCGGACTCCGAGAGTCAGAGCTTCCCATTCCTTCCGGGTCAGGCGGTTCACCCGGCGGGTGGGTCGGATCCCGGCGGCAAACAGGGCCTCATCCGCATAGATGTTCCCCAGGCCGGCGATCACGGACTGGTCCAGGATGAACCCTTTCACTACCATGGTTTTCCCTTTGGCTCTGGCCCGGAGGTACTCTGCGGTGAGGGCCGGTTCCAGAGGTTCCGGTCCCAGGCTTTCATACCCCTTGTCCCTCCAGCCGTCCTCTCCCACCAGAGCGACCACCCCAAAGGTCCGGATATCCGTAAAATACAGGTTCTCCCTCCCGGACAGGAAAAAGGCCATCCGGGTGTAGGGCGGTTCCTGCTGGTCCTTGGGCAGGGCCAGCAGGGCGCCGGTCATCCGGAGATGGACCAGCAGCCAGTCGCCCCCTTCCAGTTCCAGCCCCAGGTATTTGCCCCGACGCCGGACACCGGTGAACCGGGCTCCCTGGAGCCGGCGTGCAAAGGCGTCCGGATCCGGGTGGAGGATCATTTTGGGCAGATCCACCCGGACCTTTTCGATGGTTTTTCCCACAATATGGGGCAGCAGGCTGATCCGCACCTGCTCCACTTCCGGCAGTTCCGGCATGGCATCCTCCTTACTTGGCCCGGGCCCAGTTCTTCCCTACGGCCACATCGGCCACCAGGGGAACGGCCAGATCCACGGCATGTTCCATGGTTTCCTTGACGATTTTCCCTACGGTTTCCTGTTCAGCCGCCGGGATTTCCAGTACCAGTTCGTCGTGGACCTGGAGCAGCACCCGGCTCTTCACCCGGGCTTCCTTCAGGTTCCGGGCCACCTTCAGCATGGCCACCTTGATGATATCCGCCGCCGTCCCCTGGATGGGGGTATTGATGGCAGTCCGTTCCGCAAAGCTCCGGCGGTTGAAGTTCTTGGCGTTGATGTCCGGCAGATACCGGCGGCGGCCGAACAGTGTCTCCACATAGCCCATTTCCCGGGCCTTCTGTTTTTCCCGTTCCATATACGCCTTCACCCCGGTGTACCGGGCAAAATAGCTTTCAATATATTGGGCCGCTTCGCCCCGGGGCACCCCCAGCTGCCGGGCCAGGCCGAAATCGCTGATGCCGTAGATGATCCCGAAGTTCACCGTCTTGGCCTTGCTCCGCATGTAGGGCGTCACCTGGTCCAGGGGCACTCCGAAAATTTCCGAAGCCGTCCGGGCATGGACATCCTGGCCGTGGCGGAAGGAATCCAGCAGCAGTTCGTCCTGGGCGATGCTGGCCATCACCCGGAGCTCCACCTGGGAATAGTCGCAGCTCATGAGCAGGTCGTACCCTTCCCCGGGCACGAACATTTCCCGCATCCGTTTGCCCACTTCTGTCCGGGTGGGGATGTTCTGGAGATTGGGTTCCGTACTGGACAGACGGCCGGTGACTGTTGCCATCTGGTTGAAATGAGTGTGGATCCGTCCGGTGGCAGGGTTGATCAGGGGATGGAGCCCCAGAAGATAGGTGGAAAGCAGTTTGGACAGCTGCCGGTAACTGATCAGGGTTTCAATCAGAGGATGTTCTCCCTGGAGGGCTTCCAGAACGGACACATCGGTGGAATACCCGGTCTTGGTCTTTTTGATGATGGGCAGCCCCAGTTTTTCAAACAGCAGCACTCCCAGCTGTTTGGGGGAATTCAGGTTGAACTGTTCTCCTGCCTGATCCCAGGCCTGCTGTTCCAGTGCCTGAACCTTTTTCGTCATTTCCCCGGTGACCTCATCCAGCATGGCCTGGTCCACCGCAATGCCGGTAAACTCCATTTCCGCCAGATTTTCCGTCAACGGCAGCTCGATGTCTTCATAGAGCCGGGTCAGTCCCCGTTCCTCCAGTTTTTCCCGGAGCACCGGCACCAGGGCCGCCGTATCCTGGGCCCCTTCTCCGCTGGCGGCGGACAGGAATTCTTCGCCCAGTGCCTGGATTCCGTATCCGGAGGCGCCCGGTTCATAGAGATAGCCGGCCAGAGCCGGGTCATCGGTAATGCCCTGGAGATTCTTTCCCTGCCCCATCATGTACTTGTACAGTTCTTTGGGATCCGCTGCCGCCTTGGAGATGGCAGGATCCTGGAGCAGGGACAGTACCGCTTCCTTCCCGGCGGTTTCCGGGCGGAACACATAGTGTTTCCCCGCAAAGGCCAGATCCAGCCGTTCCATTTCCAGCACCGGCAGGCTGCCCTTCAGCTGCCAGGCCAGGGCCACCTGTTTGCCCCGGGCGCGGATTTCTTCCACCAGAGCTTCCCCCTGGGCATCGCTGGTGATTTCCACCGTATCCAGGGTTTCCGCCGCCACCGGCTGCCCGAACAGGGAAAGGGGATCGCTGCTGCCGGCGTCCGTCCCGGCGGCACAGCCCAGTACCGGTACGAACCGGTCCCACAGGTTCTTGAACTGGAGTTCCTGCATCAGCTGCCGGCTTTCCTCCGTAAGCCCGGTGAGCACATAGGCTCCGGGATCCCGGTCGATGGGCACCTGGAGACAGATGGTGGCCAGGTCCTTGGACAGAAGGGCCTGTTCCCGGTTGTTCCGGAGTTTTTCCTTCAGGGCCTTGCCTTTGACTTCTTCCGCATGGTCCAGGACATTTTCCACCGTCCGGTATTCCGTGATCAGCTTCAGGGCCGTTTTGGGCCCCACCCCGGGCACTCCGGGGATATTGTCGCTGGTATCCCCCATCAGCCCTTTCAGATCGATGATCTGCCGGGGCTGCAGCCCCTGGTATTCTTCCCCGAAGGCTTTTTCATCATAGACGGCGATATTGGAGATGCCCTTTTTGGTGAACAGCACCTGGACATTGCCCTTGATCAGCTGGAACTCATCCCGGTCCCCGGTGACGATCCGTACCTGCACATTCTCCGGAGCCCCGCTGGACAGGGTTCCGATAATGTCATCCGCTTCATAATTGTCCACTTCCAGGGTGGGGATCCCCATGCTCTGGAGCAATTGGATGGACAGGGGGAACTGTTCTTTCAGTTCCGGAGGGGTGGCTTTCCGCTGTCCCTTGTATTCCGGGAATTTTTCTGTCCGGAAGGTTTTCCGGGATTTGTCAAAAGCCACCAGCATATAGCTGGGCTGGATTTCCTGGAGCAGCTTCAGGATCATGTTGCACAGGCCGTACACCGCCCCGGTGTTCACGCCGTTTTTATTGGTCAGGGGCGGCAGCGCGAAGAAAGCCCGGTGGATCAGGCTGCTGCCGTCGATGAGAAGGAATTTTTCGTCCATGTCGCACCATCCTCAGTGTATTCTAATTCCTTCCATTATATCATACTTGCCCCCGTTCATCGTGAACCGTTGCCGATATACCCAGATGCTCTAATTCATGGCATTTCAGTATGCTTATAAATACTGTTCTATTTTTGTACAAAACGATACAAAAATGAATATATTCATATTTTGTATACTGGATATTAAATTCATTGGCTTGACGGTAAAAAAAGATAGTGATAGCATTTTCTAAGATAAAATGAAATTGGGCCTGTCCGGAAAGGACAGCTGATTTTTTGGGGAGGTTTTTGATTATGGAATACAAATTTGCCAAACGCATGGCCGGGATGCAGGCTTCCGCCGTCCGGGAAATCCTGAAGGTGACCCAGCGTCCGGAAGTGATTTCCTTTGCCGGAGGACTGCCGGCACCGGAACTGTTCCCGGTGGAGGAAATCGGCAAAGTCTGTCAGGAAGTCTGCGCTGCGGAAGGCCACAAGGTGCTCCAGTATGCCACCACGGAAGGCCGTCCTTCCCTGCGGGCCAAGATTGCCGACCGGATGAACCGGAAATACAAATCCCATCTGGGTGCCGAAAACATCCTGATCACCACTGGTTCCCAGCAGAACCTGGATATGGCCGGGAAGATTTTCTTTGACGAAGGGGATGTGGTGCTGATGGAAAGCCCCACCTACCTGGCAGCCATCAACGCTTTCAAGGCCTACCAGCCCGTATTCAAGGAAGTCCCCACTGACGACAAAGGGATGATCCCGGAAGAACTGGACAAGATCCTGGCGGAAACGCCCCGGGCCAAACTGATCTACGTGATCCCGGATTTCCAGAACCCCACTGGCATCTGCTGGAGCCTGGAACGGCGGCAGAAATTCATGGAAGTGGTCAACAAATACAATATCCCCGTACTGGAAGACAACCCCTATGGGGAACTCCGGTACGAAGGGGAAACTCTCCCCTCCCTCCAGAGCATGGACACCAAGGACCTGGTCATGGCCATGGGGACCTTCTCCAAGACCTTCTGCCCTGGTCTGCGGATTGGCTGGCTGGCGGCTCCCGTCACCCTGATGAAAGAATTCGTCAAGGTAAAACAGAGTGCTGACCTGCACACCTCCGCCTTCGATCAGGCCATCATCGACCGGTACATGGATGAATACAGCCTGGATGAACATGTGGCAGAAATCAACAAACTGTACAAACACCGCCGTGACCTGCTGCTGAAGACCATGGAAGAAACCTTCACCGACGGTACCACCTGGACCCGTCCGGAAGGGGGCCTGTTCCTGTGGCTGACCTTCCCGGAAGGAGTCAGCGCCCGGAAGGTCTTCGACAAATGCATCGAAAAGAACGTGGCCGGTGTGCTGGGCGAATTCTTCTATCCCAACATCAAGAACGACCGGCACATGCGGATCAACTATTCCAACATGCCGGATGACCGGATTGTGGAAGGGGTCAGACGGATGGCGGAAGCGCTGAAGGAAATCAAAGAAGGGAAGTAAAATAAAAAAAAGGGCTGTTGCACGTGAAAAATACGTGTGTAACAGCCCTTTTTTATTTCCTCGGCCAGCAGGGGGTATCGATCCCCAGGATTTTCTTTCCGTCAAAGGGTTCGGTGCTGCCGCTGACAAAGTGGCGCTGAGCTTTCAGCACGTACTGGAAGCCTTTGTACAGCAGAGGCACGTTGCAGTAGACCATGACGATGTTGGCCAGATCGGAGAAGGCCCACAGGTTGCTCAGGTCATAGCCGGCAATGTTCACCAGGATCCCGAAAGCGGCCACCAAAAGACACAGGCAGCGGACGGCAACGATGACCCGGGGATTTTGGCTCAGCCGGGCCGAAGCGATTTCCGAGAAGGAAATCATCCCAATCAGGCAGGTATAGGCGAACAGGCAGAAGCACAGGGTCAGGGCCAGGGTCACTGCAGTGTTGATGCCCGCCGTAGGGGTCAGGCTGGTTACGGACAGCAGATACCTGGGCAGCTTGCCGGCGGCTTTCCAGGCCGTGGGATCCTGGGTCCAGGCATGGGCCATGATCACAATGAACCCGGTCATGGTGCAGATGATGTGGGTATCCAGGAACACCCCGGCAGCGGACAGAAGTCCCTGTTCACAGGGATGTTCATCATCGGCGGAAGCCGCGGACATGGTAATGGTTCCCTGGCCGGCTTCGTTGCTCATGAGCCCCCGTTTTACCCCTTGTACCAGGACGGTGCCGAACACCCCGCCGAAAAAGGCTTCCGGCCGGAAGGCCCCGGTAAATACCGCTTCAAAGAAATAGGGAACGGACTGGACATTGGTCACGATCAGCAGCACCGTAGTGGCCACATAGATCACGGCCATCACCGGCACCATGGCATTGGTGGCCCGGGTGACTTTCTTGATGCCCCCGAAAGCCAGCACAGCCGTAAAAAGCAGGACCACCGCCGCTGTTCCGTAATAAAAGAACGATTTGGTGGGAACCTCCACCCCGGAAACCAGGGATCCGATGGCGCCCACGGAAGAAACCACATTATATCCCTGGGCCGGCAGACAGCCCAGGGCATAGAAAATGTACAGCAGGGAAAGAAAAATCCCCACAGTCCGGCTGCCGCCGAACAGGGCCCTGCCGTAAAAAGGCAGACCGCCTACAAACTGTCCCCGGCGTTTTTCCTTGAACAGCTGGGCCATGGTCCCTTCCACAAAGGCGGTACCCATACCGAAAAAGGCGGAAACCCACATCCAGAACAAGGCTCCCGGTCCTCCTACGGAAATGGCCCCGGTGACTCCCAGGATGTTCCCAGGACCCACCCGCATGGCGGAACTGAGCATAAAGGCGGCCAGAGGCGATATCCCCGTTTCTGCACTGCGCCGGCGGATCAGGAGACGGATGGCCTCCCCCATGTGGGTCAGCTGGATGCAGTGGAGCCGCAGGGTAAAGTAGATCCCCGACCCCACCAGGACGATAATGGCGAACGAAAAGCTTCCCAACAAAGGCAGATTTTTGTACCAGGAAAACTGGGTGGGAATGTCCCAGAAAAAGTCAGAAAGGGGGCCGACAAACTTCAGAACGGAATTGATCCATGCAAACAAATTTTCCATGAGCATCTCCCTCATTCGTATTTGATTTCTTTTACTATAACACAGTCTGAAAGATTTTCAACAAATTCAGGCATATTTGTGAAATGACAGGAGAAATATGATAAAATAAAACATATTTTTTAAACCAACCTACAATTTCTGAACAAAAAGGAGTCGATTATGGAACCTGTTGATGTGGGGATTCTTTCCCTGCTGCCCCCGATTATTGCCATCTCTCTTGCGCTTGTCACCAAAGAAGTGATTTCTTCCCTGATGCTGGGGATCCTGTCCGGCGGCCTGATTTATGCAGCTGCTTCCGGCGGCGGTCTGGTGGCCATGAGTTCTGCCGCTTTTGAAATCATGTCCAAGACCGTAGGGACCCCGGACAAATTCAATATCATCCTGTTCCTGGCCCTGCTGGGTGCCCTGGTCTGTGTGGTGAACAAGGCCGGTGGTTCCCAGGCCTACGGCCAATGGGCCACCCGGAAGATCACCAGCCGGCGGGCCGCGGAACTGGCCACCAGTATCCTGGGCATCCTGATCTTCATCGATGACTACTTCAACTGCCTGACCGTGGGTACAGTCATGAAGCCGGTGACGGACAAATACCGGATTTCCCGGGCCAAGCTGGCATATATCATCGATACCACCGCCGCCCCCGTCTGCATCATCGCCCCCATTTCCAGTTGGGCGGCAGCCGTGGGCTCCACGCTCTACGAAACCGGAGCCTTCCCCAACGAAATGTCCGCCTTCTTCGCCACCATCCCCTACAACATGTATGCCATCCTGTCCATCCTGATGGTCACCGTCCTGTCCCTGACGGATCTGGAATTCGGTCCCATGGCCAAAGTGGAATACCTGGCGGAAACCAAGGGTGAACTGGGGGCCATTGACCAGAAGGCCGCCCAACAGCAGCAGCCGGTAACCGCCAAAGGCACGGTGTATGACCTGCTGATTCCCATTGCCGCCCTGATTGTCTTCACCATCCTGGCCATGCTCTACAACGGCGGATACTGGTCCAAGGGGCTTTCCTTCCAGGCAGCCATCGGCAACAGCAACTCTTCCGCCGCTCTGGTGCTGGGCGGATTCTGGGCCCTGCTGGTGGCCTTCTTCCAGTTTGTTCCCCGGAAACTGCTGACCTTCCGGCAATTCATGGACAGCATCGGTGCCGGGATCAACACCATGGTGCCGGCCTACATCATCCTGACCCTGGCCTGGACCATTGGCACCCTGTGCCAGAACTACCTGGGAACCGGGAAATTCATCGGCATGCTGGTCCAGACCAGCCACCTGCCCATGGAACTGCTGCCGGCCATCGTCTTCCTGGTGGCCGCCGGCCTGTCCTTCTCCATCGGCACCGCCTGGGGCACCTTCGGACTGTTCATCCCCATTGTAGTGTTCATCTGCCAGTCCGCCACCCCCACCATCATGACCGTCACCCTGTCTGCCACCCTGGCCGGCTCCGTGTTCGGGGACCACTGTTCCCCCATTTCCGATACCACCATCCTGTCCTCTTCCGGGGCCGGCTGCAGCCACATCCAGCATGTGGGCACCCAGATCCCCTATGCCTGTGTGGTGGCCGCCTGCTGCTTCGTGGCTTACCTGGCTGCCGGTTTTTCCGGCGGCAGTGCCCTGCTGACCCTGGTCACCGGCATCGGCCTGCTTCTGTTGTCCCTGTTCCTGCTCCACAGACGAGCGAAGATGAGATTGGCGAAATGAAAAAGGGGACTGTGAAGAAATGAATTTCTCATTTCTTCACAGTCCCCTTTTTATTCCAGCGTTTGGAGTTGTGGTGATCCCGCTCTTACTTCACAATGGTCACCGGGCAATGGGCACTCTGGGATACTTTGGTGCTGACACTGCCCAGGAAGAATCCGGCCAGCACACCCATGCCCCGGTTCCCCATGATGATCAGATCCGTATCGTCCTTTTCCGCTTCGGCACAAATCCGTTCTGCCGGATCGATGTCCACCACTTTCTTGAAGGTGATCCGTTCATACCCTGCCTTCTTGGCTTCCTTTTCCGCTTCTTCCAGCGGAGTGGGCGCCGCGGCTTCCACCGGGATCACATTGCCGTTCTTGTCTCTCCGAGGAGGTTTGATCCGGCTCAGGTCATAGGGCACATCGATATTGATGACAATGATTTCCGACCCGAATTTGCCGCCGATCTCCATGGCAAATTCCAAGGCACGGAGCGCAATCTTCGAACCGTCTACAGGAACCAGGATTTTGTTGATCATAGAGACTCCTCCTTTGCAGGAACTTGTATTCCCTTTATTTTACGATCAGTACCGGTACGTCGGCATACTGGGAAACCTTGCTGCTGACGCTGCCCAGGAAGAACTCGGCAATGCCGCTGAGACCCCGGCTGCCAATGACGATAGCCGTGCATTTCTTTTCCTTGCACACGGCCAGGACCCGTTCGGACGGATGACCCACTTCCAGGTCGAATTCCGCTTTGCCCTTGAAGTCCTTCAGTTTTTCCTTGGCCGTATCCAGTACGCTGTTGCCGATTTTCGTCAGTTCTTCATTCCCCTGACTGATGGTAGCCTGATCCAGGGGCACCACCAGCATGGCCGAATTGTTGTAGGGCTGGATCACATTGACCACCAGCAATTCGCCCTTGAAGGCCTCTGCCAGTTCTTTGGCTTCTGCCAGAGCTCTCCAAGAAGTTTCGGAACCATCCACCGGAACCAAGATTTTTTCAAACATACAACCACCTCCAACGCATTTTCCTTTACATTTCTTTTCTTACTATAGTATATATTCACCGCAAGACTGTAAAACCCTGCTTCTTTTCAAAAAAATTGCTGCCGAAGCAGCAATTTTTTTGCCCGTTATGAAAAACTGTTATTTTACCACCACAACCGGAACTTTGGCATACTGGGAAACCTTGCTGCTCACACTGCCCAGCAGGAATTCCTCCACGCCGCTGAGGCCCCGGCTGCCGATGACGATGGTATCGCAGCCTTTTTCCTTGCAGGCATCCAGGATCAGTTCCGCCGGATTCCCGGTTTCTTCCAGATATTCCACATCCCCTGCGTAATTGCCCAGTTTATCCTTGGCCATATCCAGGGTGGCAAAGCCGGCCTTTTTCATGGCTGCATTGTTCTGGTCGATCAGGGTCTGATCCAGGGACATCTGCAGGAAGCTGCCGGACCCATAGGGGATCATCACTGTAATCACCAGCAGCCTGCCATCATATTTTTCCGCCAGGGATCTGGCAGTATCCAGTGCCTTCCAGGAAGTCTGGGAGCCATCCACCGGTACCAGGATTTTTTTGAACATAGACATGCCTCCTTTATTTCACCACAAGAACAGGAATTTCCGCATACTGGGTCACCTTGGTGCTGACGCTGCCCAGCAGGAATTCCGTGATCCCGCTGAGGCCCCGGCTGCCCATGACCACCGAATCAGCCCCTTCTTTCCGGGCTACGGAGAGGATCAGTTCCGCGGCATTTCCCTCTTTTTCCACAAAATCTGCCTTCCCGGCAAAACCTGCCTTTTCCAGTCTGGCCTTGGCATCATCCAGCACATCGAGGCTGGCCTTTTTCATGGCCTTCAATGCCTTTTCCAGGACCACCCGGTCCAGATGCATGGACATGCTGCTGATGGCGTCATAAGGTTCCACCACATTGACGACCACCAGGTCCCCTCCATACTTTCCAGCCAAGGAAGCTGCCGTATCCAATGCCTTCCAAGCCGTCTTGGATCCATCCACCGGAACAACGATCTTCTGGAACATACCAACACCTCCCGTCATTTCACCACAAATACAGGAACTTCCGCATACTGGGAAACTTTGGAGCTGACACTGCCCAACAGGAATTCGGTGATCCCGCTGAGCCCCCGGCTGCCCATGACCACTGAATCACAACCATCTTCCCGGGATTTCTCCAGGATCAGTTCCGCCGGATTCCCAGCTTTTTCTTCATAGGAAACCCCGCCTTTGAAGTCATATTCCGTGAGTTTTTCCTTTGCTGCATCCAGGATCGCCAGGCTGGCTTTCTTCAATTCCCGGTTGCTGCGGTCCATGATGTTTTCATCCAGGGTAATCTGGAACAGGCTGAGGCTGTCATAGGGTTCCGTCACGGTGAACACCTGCAGCTCTCCCTGGAATTTTTCTCCCAGGACAGCCGCTGTTTTCAGGGCTTTCCATCCCGTTTCAGACCCATCTACAGGGACCAGGATTTTCTGGAACATCTGCTCATCCCCTTCCTTGTTCTTTATGGATAGTATTCGCCTTTTTGGAAAAAATCCCTTTTATTTTTTTACTTTTTTCTGATTTCTTTTCTGGTACCGGCGCATTTTCCGGTCCGGAGTGAAGCCGTTCTGTCTCCGGGCAAGTTCCAGGGGTTCCGGATTCTCTTCATACTTTTTCCGGGCATACAGGAACAGCCCCACCACCGCCAAAATGGGCAGAGCGGCCAGCACCCAGCGAAGAGGCTCTCCCTGGATCACTACCAGGAAATCCCAGCCCACCACACAAAGAGGCGTCAGGATATACTGGACCACCTTGGATCCCTTGAAAAACCGCAGGGTCAGACCGTAGCAAAGCACGGCCATACAGAAAGAAACTACGGACAGAATTACCACAAAGAGAAAAAATTCCATATGATCAAAACCTTTCCAGTATGTTTTCAGTGTCAGCTGTGCCGGACTTCTTCTCCGGAGACCTGATTGAGGCCCGGAGGAAATCCGTCAGCCGCGGTTACAGCATGATATGATTGGCATTGGCATTTTCGTGGAGGGCCTGCATTTCCGTCAGTACCAGGTTGGCCAGATCCACATGGCGCTGTTCCTGGAGATAGCCATGGTAATGGGACGGCCTGGCACCTGCGCCGGTATTCAGCATACCCGGCACCACTTTTCCCTCCCCGTCAAAGGAATACTGGGCATAGATGGGGATCACATGGCTGGTTCCATCCCAGTATCCGGCTTTTTCATCCTCTCCGGGTTTCTCATTGAGGACTCTCATCTGGAAGATGACAGGAGGAAGATTCCCTGTACGGTGATTGATGAACTGGTACAATTTTGAAGTGGCTTCCACGAAAGCCTTCTGGTGATTCTTTTCATCGATGACCAGAAGGCGGCGTCCCTTGCCCCCGATCAAACTCAGACTGCCGTTGGGATCATGCCCATAGGACGTGGCCAGGACTTTTCCGGAAATGCCTTCCTGTTCCATGATTTTCTGGACGGTCCCGATGGAGTCATTGGCTTCCTGTTTCTCCGCCGTTTTTTCCTTCTTTTCCTGTTTGGCTTCCTGGGCCGCTATGGCTGCCGCCTGGGAAGCATCCCGGGATTTCTGCTGCTGGATATAAAAAGCGCCGCCTCCCAGGAGCAGCAGCACAACGAGCCCTCCCGCCAGGATCCTGTTTCTGCTGCCGGAAGCCGGTTTGCTTTCAACCGGTCCGGCCGTCTGTGTTCCCCCTGCTCCCTTGCTTTCTGTTTCCGGAACCGCTTTCCCACAGGAAGGGCAGAACCGCACACCCGGTTCCAGTTCCTTCCCGCAATGAGGACAAAATCTGACCATCGTTCCCGACCTCCTGTCATTTGCTTTCCTGTTTATTATAGCAGAACAAAGGGAGTGCGGCACGTGCAGCACCCCCTTTGTTCTGTCAGCTGTCAACTGTCAACGGCCAAAGGAAGCCAGCAAAGCTGGCTTTGAACAACGGCAACCGTTATATAAATCGTTTCCGTAGAGGCGGCAGGCCCGGCCGCCCGCCAAATCAGCAGTTGACCATGTGTTTTGCGAGGCAACCGGCCTGTGCCCCCTACGGTTTATGCTGTTTCAAAATCAATTTGCAAGAATTGATTTCCATCGGCTGCTGACTGCTGACAAAAAAGGGGCTGTAAAAAAATGATTTCTCACTTTTTCACAGCCCCCTGCTTTTTCAGTTGGAGCGGGCAATGGGAATCGAACCCACCTCTAAAGCTTGGGAAGCTTTCATTCTACCAATGAACTATGCCCGCATCAGATAAACTGTATTTTAGCAATTTTTTCTCTGTTTGTAAAGGGGTAATCCTGAGATTTTGGTAATCCTGCCGGAAATCACCCTGTTGGAACCGGCTGGATTGGGGTATAATAAAAGATACGAAACAAAACTCCTGTCCGGACAGGCTGCTTCTTTCTGTTTCCGGAAAATTTTCAGATAAAGAAGGGATATCCTTGACACCATCTGCTCCTCTCCAGGAACTCCATGCGTTTTATGACAGCCTGCCTTCCGGGATCTGTCTTTTGTCCACCGATGGCCGGGAACAGATCCTGTTCGCCAGCCAGGGCCTGCTCTCCCTGTATGCCTGCCGCACCCAGGAGGAATTCCAGGCCCTGACGGGCAGCCGGTTCCGGGATATGGTAGATCCGGAGGACTACCGTCCCCTGGAAATCGTGAGCCATCCTTCCAATAATCCCCTGGCCCGGACCCAGGGCCCCATCCATCCCTTCCTCACGTTCCGGATCCGGACCCGGGAGGGCCACTACCGGCGGGTGGAGGGCATCCTGGGCAAAGAGGATGTGCCCCAGCTGGGTACCGTATGGATCCTGAGTCTCATCAGCACTTCCCAGAAAATGCTGGAACTGAAGCGGGATCCGATTACCGGCCTTATGGGGATCCATACCTTCTTCCAGGCAGCCTTTTGCCTGGGCAGCCGGAAGAAACAGGAGGGACAGCTGAAAACCTTCTGTCCCGTTTATCTCAACCTGACCAATTTCAAGCTGTACAACGCCACCTGGGGCATCCAGGCCGGGGACAACCTGCTCCGGACCATCGGGGCTGTACTCCAGAGCCATTTTCCCACCCAGCTGCTGACCCGGCTGACCGGGGACGGCTTTGTACTGCTGGCCGCCGCCCAGGGCCTGGAAGAGAAGCTCCTGGATGCTGTCAGGCAGGTGAACCAGCTGATCGGCAATCCCAACATCCAGCTGAAGGCGGGGATCTATCCTCCCCAGGAAAACGATTCCCCCCAGGATCTGCGCCAGTCCTTCGACATGGCCAAATCCGCCTGTGATTCCATCAAAAAAGATGCCCTCCAGGCCGTTGCCTTCTATACTCCGGAACTGGGTGCCCGGCTGGAGATCCGCTCCTTTGTGATCGAACACTTTGCCCAGGCCCTCCAGGCCGGTCATATCCAGGTGTATTACCAGCCGGTGATCCGCAGCCTTACGGGCAAACTCTGCGGCATGGAAGCCCTGGCCCGGTGGATCGATCCGGAACGGGGGATGATTTCTCCCGGGGTCTTCGTACCCATCCTGGAAGAAGCCCGTCTGATCCATCAGCTGGACCAGTTCGTCCTGAACCAGTCGGCCCGGCTGCTCCGGGACCTGCGGAGCAGCCATCAGCCCCTGATCCCCATTTCCGTGAATTTTTCCCGGATCGACTTCCTGGTGTCCAATCCCTTCCAGCTGGTGGAAAAAGCCGTCCGGAAATACGGGCTCCAACGGGGATACATCCGGATCGAAGTGACGGAAAGCGCCCTGATCCACCAGTCCGGCCCCATCCTCCAGACCCTGCAGAAATTCCACACCAGCGGCTACAAGCTGTGGATGGATGATTTCGGCAGTGCCTATTCCTCCCTGAACCTGCTCCACAATTACCATTTCGACCTGATCAAGATCGACCAGGCCTTTCTCCGCAACCTGAACGCCCGGGGCAAAAAGATCATCACCTCCATCATCCTCATGGCCAAATCTCTGGGAATCCACACCCTGGCCGAAGGGGTGGAAACCCGGGAACAGCTGGAGTTTCTCCGGGAAGTGGGCTGTGAAAAGATCCAGGGCTTCTATTTCAGCCGTCCCCAGCCCTATGAAGCCCTCATGACCCACCTGAAATCCCGGCACATTCCAGGAGAAACCGGCCTGGAAGATCAGTGCTATGAACAGCTGGGGCTCCAGAACGTGGTGACGGACCTGCCCCTGGGGCTGTTCCGCTACAACCAGAAAGCCCTCACCCTGATTTTCATCAACCAGGCTTATCTCCGGGTGCTCCGGAGCGTAGGGATCCATTCTCTGGAAGAAGCCAACCAGGTGCTCCGCGATCCAGCCTATCCTCCGGGCAGCCGGATCCGGGCCTACCTGGACCAGTTGGTGGCCGGCCGTTCCGTATCACCCATCGTCTTTGTGCAGAACGGGCAGTATCTGCGGCTGAAGGCCCGGAAGATTACAGGGACGACGCCCTGCTATCTCGGCACTGCAGAACTCCAGAACATCACCTGGGACAAAAAAGCCCCGGCCTCCCAGCAGCAGCTGGATTCCCATTTCCGGAACCTGCTCACCACCTACGACAGTCTGCTGGAGCTGGATCTGGACCGGGATACGGTGGAGCTTCTCCAGAACACCAATCCCTCCCTGGACGGCAGCCGCGTGTATCACGACATCGCTGCCTTTTTCGAGACCTATGCGGACCGGTTCGTCTATCCGGAAGACCGGACCCGGTTCCTCCAATTTCTCCGGCCGGACAACATCCAGCAGCAGGCCAGCCATTCCGACCATGGGGAAACTGCGGATCTGTTCCGGCTGCTCCGGTCCGAGGGCGAGTACCGCTGGTTCGTGTTCCACGGGGTCCTCCCTTACAAATCATCCGGACGGAAGCTGCTCCTGGGTATCCAGGAGGAATGCTGGGAACAAAAGGATCCGTCTGTTCGGCGCCGGGAGCTGCCCCAGTTTGCCCGGTCTCTGGGAATCCCTCTGGAAGCATCCCCCCGGGACGAGTCCGCTTATCAGGTACTGTTCTGGAATTCCATCCGCACCTCTCCCCTGAAATTCTTCTGGAAAGACCGGCAGCTCCGGTTCAAGGGAGCCAGCCGTTCCTTCCTGGATTTCTACGGTCTGGAAGAAAAGGACATCCTGGGCCGCACCGATGAGGAACTGGGCTGGCACCCGGCTCCGGACCCGTACCGGAAAGATGAAGAAGATGTCCTCCTGCAGGGACGGACCATTACCCGGCATCTGGGGACCTGCATTGTCCGGGGGGTCCCCCACACCATCCTGTCCAGCAAATTCCCCCTGTACCGGAACAACCAGATTGTAGGGATCCTGGGCTATTTTGATGATCTGGAGGATACCCCCGCCCAGCAGGCCCTGCTCCGGGAACTGAACCTGCGGGATCCGGAAACCGGCTTCCTCAGTTACCGGGGGATGCTGGAAACGGGGCTCCAGTACGCCGACGCCTGGCGCTGCCGGAAGGAGGATTATGCCGCCTGTCTCCTGGATATCCCGGAATTCGACGAGTTCCGCCAGGCCTATGGAATGGAACTGGGCCGGAAGCTGCTGGACAAGATTACGGAAAAACTCCGAAACCTGGGGCTCAAGGCCATTTCCCTGTCCCGGATCGGCAGCTGCTGCTTCCTGGCCTTTACCAAAGCCCTCATCCTGAAGGAGCTGGACGGGCAGATCCAGCTCCTGGCCCGGCGCATCCACGCCATTACCCAGGTGGAAGGCTACCCCTGCACCCTGTATCTCCAGTATGCCCTGGCCCGGGGATCCGAGTGCCAGAACCTGGACAACCTGCTTTCCCTTTTGACGGAGCGGCTGAAGGAGGCCCGGGAAGAACGGTATGGGGAATCCATTTTCATCGGGGACCGGATCGTCTTCGACCGGGAAAAATTCGACAACATGGATGAACTGGTAATGATCAGTGATCCGGAGACCCATGAAATGGTCTACATGAACAAAGTGGCCCAGCAGGCCTACCACCTGAAGGGTCCCCAGGACTATGAAGGCCGGTCCTGCCATGAGGTGCTGGAAGCCCAGAAAACCCCCTGTGCGGACTGCCCCGTCCCCATTCTCCGCCAGGACAAATTCCATGTGGTGACCCACCACAGCCTGAAAGCCGGCCTGGATCTGCTGGTCCGGGATACCCTGGTGCCCTGGCGGGGCCGGGCCCTCCATTTTGTCATGGCCCTGAACCTGAACCAGTATGTGGATATGGACATTGCCCGGAACGAGCTGATTTTCCGGGAGGCCGCCGCCAATGACGTAATCGCCCTGGGGCTCCGGGAAGAAGATCCCAACCAGGGCATCCGGAAGATGATGGCCCAGATCGGGCAGAACATGAAAGCGGACCGGTTCTACATTTTCGAAGAGAATCCTGACGGCACCATCAGTGCCACCTACGAATGGTACCGGGAAGGGCTGGCCCCCCACCTGGATCAGCTCCAGAACCTGCCCAAAAAGGTTGCACAACCGTTGTATGACACCTTTGACAAGGAACAAATTGCCCTGGTCCCGGATATGCAGGCCCTGCTGGACCGTTATCACGGGTTCCATCCCCATATTCCGGACCTCCACAGTGTGGTGTCCGGCCACCTGACCCAGGGCGGCCGGTCCCTGGGCTTTACGGAAGTGGTCAATCCCTCTGCGGATACCTTCCATTCCGCCAGCCTGCTGCTGGCCACCCTGACCCGTTTCTTCGCCATCCTGCTCCGGAACCGGAACAGCCGGCGGATCCTGGAACACAACAGCCGGACCGACCCCCTTACCGGTGCCGGGAACCGGTATGCCTTCCACGCCGCCATTGCCGCCCTGCCTGAGGGGGTGGATCTGGCCTTTGTCTTCGGGGACATCAACGGCCTGAAGCGGGTGAACGATACCCGGGGCCACGAAGCGGGGGATCAGCTGATCTGCACCGCAGCCGAGGTCATGGGGCAGCTGAAGGGCTCCGGGAAGGTGTTCCGGATGGGAGGCGATGAATTCCTCCTGCTGAAGGAAATCGCCTCTCCAGAGGACGCTGAGGCCCTCACAAAGGCCCTGAAGGACCGGTACAAAGCCCTGGGAGTCAGCATAGCTCTGGGCACTGTCACCTGCCGGACCCCCCTGGCCAATATGGACCAGATCATCACCCAGGTGGACCGGAAAATGTATCAGGACAAAGGGGTCATGTACGGAAGAAGGAGTACGGACAAGTAAAAAAAAGGAGCTGTGAAGAAATGAATCCTCATTTCTTCACAGCCCCTGTCACTAGTCTCTAGTCACTAGTCTCTAGCTGATGGAAGCCAGCTGTCGCTGGCAAATATAGGAGTTGTGAATTATTTTTTCACAGCTCCTTTTTATCTGCTCTCCTCCACCCTCTTCAGGAAGTCTGCGAACAGCTTCAACTGTTCCGGATGGTCCTGCCACATGTTTTCCGGATGCCACTGGACGGCCACCACCTGTTTGTGGTCGTGGGTCTCCACACTTTCCTGGACCCCGTCCGGCGCCACAGCGGTGACTTCCAGGACTTCGGCCACCCGGTGGATGGCCTGGTGATGCCGGGAATTCACATAGGCTTTTTCGCCCAGGGTCCCGTACAGGCTGCTGCCGGGCACCAGTTCCACATGATGGGTGGGATAACCCCCGGGGGCTCCCTGGGAATGGCGGATGGTGCACTGGGGATCTTCACTAGGCAGATCCTGGTACACATTGCCCCCCAGAGCGATGTTGATCAGCTGGCAGCCCCGGCAGATGCCGAAAATGGGTTTGCCGGCCTTGTAGAAGGCCTGGAACAGTTCCAGCTCGAACAGGTCCCGCTTGTAGTTGGTCCGGCCGATCTTCCATTTGGGTTCTTCCCCGAACAGGGTGGGATCCACATCCGGTCCGCCGGGAATGATCAGTCCGTCAAACAGATCCACATAGTCTTCTCCCCGTACCCCGGGCACATCGGGCAGCACCACCGGAATGGCTCCCAGCCGGGCAATCACTTCCACCAGTCCCCGGGGGGCAAACGGCGCATCCACCAGATTGGTCACGTCGGATGCAAAGGGATAGGTGTCCGCGGTAATGGCAATACGGCATTTGGTCATAGAAATTCCTCCTTTTGCCGGATTTCCTGTCCTCCAGGGACCTTCCGGCGCTCAAGTGACCTCATTATAGGAAATTCTCCCCCAAGATGCAAGGAGGGTTTTCCACAGAACAGACGTTCGAAAAAGCCCCGTCCGGCCTGTATTTCCGGACTTGTCCCCAAAGTTATCCACATCTGTGGATAATTTTCTGTGGAAAACTCCCTTCCCTGTGGAAAAGTCCCGAAACCCACCTTCCGTCCCGGGTTCCGGCTCCTGCAGCCCCCACTTATCCACAATCTGGGGAATATGGTATAATGAAAAAAATCATCCCCTGGAGAAAGGAGGTTTGTCATGGCCCGAAAAAAAATGGTGGAACTGGACCTGTTTGCGGAACAGGAACCGGAAAAAACGGCGCCCGCTGCCCCTCCGGAGAAGAAATCCCCTGCCTCCCTTCCCCAAAAGCCCTTTGTCACCAACCTTTCTCCCCGCTACACCTTTGACAATTTCGTGGTGGGGAATTCCAACCGGTTTGCCAAGGCGGCGGCCATGGCCGTGGCCAACAATCCGGCCTTCGCCTACAACCCCTTCTTCCTGTTCAGCGATTCCGGACTGGGCAAGACCCATCTGATGAACGCCATCGGCAACCAGATCCGGAAGAACCATCCGGACATGAAGATTCTCTACATTTCCAGCGAAACCTTCACCAATGAGCTGATCGAGAGCGTGGAGCACAACCGGTTGGAAGCCTTCCGGGAAAAATACCGGAGCATCGACGTGCTGCTCATCGACGACATCCAGTTCCTTCGGAACCGGGAATCCACCCAGGAAGAATTTTTCCACACCTTCAACACCCTGGAAAAGGCCAACAAACAGATCATCATCTCCAGCGACCGGCCTCCCGCCGAACTGGACACCCTGGAAGAGCGGATGATCAGCCGGTTCAATTCCGGTCTCACCGCTGACATCCAGCATCCGGACCTGGAGACCCGGATGGCCATCCTCCAGAATCTGGCCCATACGGACAAGGTTCCCTTCCCCAATGATGTGATCCTGCTGATTGCCAGCAGCATTACCAGTAATATCCGGGAACTGGAAGGAGCTTACAACCGTGTCTGCGCTTATTCCACCGTGTCAAAAGAACCCATCACCCTGGAGCTGTGCCGCAGCGCCCTGAAGGAACTGAATCTCCTGGACACCCCCCAGTTCGTCACCGTGGATGCCATCCAGCAGCAGGTGGCGGACCATTTCCGGCTCCACCGTGCTGAACTGATCGAAAAGAAACGGACCCGGCGGGTGGCGATACCCCGGATGATCGCCATTTACCTGACCAAGGAAATGGCCGGTCTTTCCCTGAAGAAAATCGGGGAATGTTTCGGGGGCCGGGACCACAGCACCATCATCCACGCCTGCGAAAAAATCCAGAAAGACCGGCAGGAGGACCCGGAACTGAACCGGGAAATCGATGCCCTGATCCTGGAATTGAAGAATCGGAAGCCCTGACAGGATGATCCGAATCCGGTCTGAAATATTCCATCAGTGTAACCTCCGTCCCTGCTCTCTGTACAGGGACGGAGGTTTTCTTTTTCTCTCCTGCAGGACTTTTCCACAGGCTTTCAGCCTTTTCCACACCCTGGAACCCCCATTAAATGGGCTTATCCACATAGTTATCCACACCTGTTGATAACTTTCAGTGGAAAACTCCCTTCCCTGTGGAAAACCCGAAAAGCCCCATTCCATGCCGTTTACGGGATTTTATCCCCAGAGTTATCCACATGTCCACTGGGAGTGGGGCTGTTGCATGAGCAACAGCCCCGTCAACGGTCAGCTGTCAATTGTCAACGGCCGCTGGCAGCTGACAGTTGACAATCAAAAGATATCCACACCCCCCTGCTCTCTCTCCGGCCCCATTCCATGGGCTTATCCCCAAAGTTATCCACACCTGTGGATAACTTCCGGTGGAAAACTCCCTTCCCTGTGGAAAACCCGGAATCCCCTGTTCCGCCGCCTTCTTTCCTCTTTTTCCCGGGAAGTTATGCACAGGAACCGGACAAACTGCCCGGAATATGCTATACTATATCCATACAACCTTTGGAACTCACCGGTTCCTGTTCCGTACAACGTTGCCGGAACATTGCAGGACACCGGTTGTCTGGAAACCGCTGGAACTTCAGCGGTTTTCTTCCTGTTCCGGAAATCTACAGCATATTGAGGGATGTCCGCCATGATCACCATCAAAGATTACGCCAAACAAAAAGGGGTTTCCTATGAAGCCATCCGCAAACAGATCAAACGGTATGAGGACGAACTGGAAGGCCATCTGGTCAAACAGAACCGTTTCCTGATGCTGGATGACGAAGCCGTCCAGTTCCTGGACAGCAAGCGTTCGGAAAACCCCGTCATCGTCTATGAACAGAACAAGGATGAAGAACTGGAGCAGCTCCGGCACGAAAACAAGGTGCTGCTGATCCAGATGAATACCGTCCAGGACCAGCTGGGCAAAGTCCAGCAGAAGCTCATTGCGGAAATGAACACCACCAAACTGCTGACCCAGGAAAAAGTCCAGTACCTGGAATACAAGGCCCAGTCCGAACAAAAGGAAATTCAGCTGAAGGATCTGGCCCGGGCCCGGGATGCCGCCCAGGCCAAAGCCGACCAGCAGGAAGCGGTGCTGCGGCTGAAAGAACAGCAGATCGGCGCCCTGTCCGCCGCCAAGGAAACGGCGGCCGCCAGCCTGAAAGCCGCCGATGAACGGATCGCCCAGGCGGAAGCCCGGGCCAAAGCGGCGGAAGAAGAAGCCTCCCGGCTGAAGAACCGCAGTTTCTGGGACCGTCTGTTCAACCGCTGATCCATGCTTCTCAACAGGGAGTTATCCACAGCTGTGGATAACTCCCTGTGTATAACCTGCCTTTTGTGGATAACCGGAACTGCCCATGGTACGGCCCCGCCGGCAGGAACTGACAGAAAAGTTATCCACACTGTCCACAGGTTTTTCCACAGGAGCGGCCTGTTTCGTGATATAATGAAGTCTCTATTAAAGGATAAAGGATGGATCGGATATGATGACGAAGAACCTGGCCCAGATTTGGGCCGAAATGCTGGCTGCCCTGTCCGCCAGTTTTGAAGGCAGAAGCTGGAAAATCTGGCTGGATGCCGCACACCCCCGTACCCTGGAGGAAAATACCCTTTCCCTGGATGTACCCAACGATTTCACCAAAAACACCCTTCAGGAAAAATACCTGCCCATCATGGAAGAAAGCCTTTCCCAGATCTGCGGAAAACCCATGAAGGTCCAGATCGATGTGGTGGAAACCGCCAAGGAAGGGCCCTCCCTGTTCCCGGACGCACCGGCCCAGTCTGCACCGGAACCGGCGGCAGTCCAGCCGGAACCCCAGCCGGCCACAAAACCCGCCCAGGAATTCGATTCCCATCTGTCTCCCAAATACACCTTCGACAATTTCATCCGGGGCAAATCCAATGAGGAAGCCTTCAACTTCTCCATGGGGGTGGCCAACGCGCCGGCCAAAAGCTATAATCCCCTGTTCCTCTACAGCGATCCCGGACTGGGGAAAACCCACCTGATGAACGCCATCGGCAACTATATCCACAAGAAATTCCCCCAGATGAAAATCCTCTACACCTCCAGTGAAACCTTCACCAACGAACTGATCGGCGCCATCCAGCACAACACCAACGAAGCCTTCCGGAACAAATACCGGAACATCGATGTGCTGCTCATCGACGATATCCAGTTCCTGCGGAAAAAGGAATCCACCCAGGAAGAATTCTTCCATACCTTCGAAGCCCTGAAACAGGCGGACAAGCAGATCATCATCTCCAGCGACCGGCCGCCCAAGGAACTGGACACCCTGGAAGAACGGCTCACCAGCCGGTTCATGCAGGGGCTGATCATCGAAATCAACCATCCTGATTTTGAAACCCGCAGTGCCATCCTCCGGAGCATGGCGGAAAAAGACCATCTGGAATTCCCCCTGGAAGTGATCCAGCTGATCGCCACCAATGTAAAGACCAACATCCGGGAACTGGAAGGAGCCTATACCAAAGTCCATGCCTTCGCCAACCTGAACCATCAGCCGGTGACCATGGAACTGGCCCGGAAAGCCCTGAAGGATCTGGATATGGGCAGTGCCGTGGACAAGGTGATCACCGTGGAAGCCATCCAGGAGCTGGTGGCCTCCCGGTACAAGATCCGGGTGGAGGATCTGAAAGCCAAGAAACGGACCCGTTCCATCGCCTATCCCCGGCAGATCGCCATGTATCTCACCCGGGAACTGACGGACCTTTCCCTGCCCCGGATCGGAGAGTGTTTCGGGGGCCGGGACCACACCACCGTCCTCCATGCCTGCGACAAGATCTCCGAGGACAAGAAAAATGACGCCAATCTGGAGCGGCAGCTGGCCAAACTGGTGGAAGACCTGAAGAAATGATGCTCCAGTTATCCACAACTTGTGGATAATCTTGTGTATAACTTGTTGGTAATTTTGTGGATAACACGGAAAGTCCCTGAAAAAGTGGATATGTGGATAAGTGAAAACCGGTTATCCACAGAGTTATCCCATCGGTTCCCACAGCCTGGAATGGGCCTGGACGGACTTTTCCACATACCCACAGGCCCTACTACGAAGACTACGAATTTTTATAATTTCATCGTTTTAGAAACAAGGAGGTACTGTTATGCAGTTTTCATGTGAAAGCAAAGAACTGGCTCAAAGCGTCAATATCGTGAAAAGAGCCATTTCATCCAGCAATAACGCACCGATCTTTTCCGGGATCCATGCCATTCTCCAGGGAAACACCCTGCAGTTGATTGCCATGGACAATACCTATATGATGAACAAGAAACTGGACGTAAACGGAGAGGAGGACGGCGAACTCCTGATCCCCGCCAAGGCCATCGGAGATCTGCTGGCCCGTTTCGATCCGGACGAAGTGCTCACCGTCCAGCAACTGCCCGGTGAAAAAGAAATGACCCTGAAAGCCGCCAAAGCCCGGGGCCAGTACCACATTCCCCTGATGGATCCGGAAGAATATCCGGCCATGCCCCTGCTCCAGGGGGACCGGACCCTGCAGCTCCCGGAAGAAATCATGGGAAAGCTGATCTCCACCACGGTTTATGCCTGTTCCACCGATGCCAGCCGGCCGCTGTACACCGGGGTCTATCTGGAAAAGTCCGGACAGCATCTGACGGCTGTCGGGACCAACACCCATCGGCTGGCCATCAAGGAAGTGGAACTGCCGGAAGGGGATGACAGCGAATTTTCCATGCTGATTCCCGCCCGTCTCCTGAAGGAAATCGGCAGCAACCTGAATGGAGAACTGCCGGAACCGGTGGTCCTGACCCTGAAAGAACGGCAGATCATGGCCCAGGTGGGAAGCTTGACTATTATTTCAAGCCTGATTGAAGGAAAATTCCCTGATTACAAACGACCCATTCCTCCGTCCTTCAGCAACCGGACGGTTTTCAACCGGGTGGATATGGAAAAAGCCATCCAGCGGGTCTCTCTGTTCTCCCAGTCCGATTACAACATTGTCCGGCTGGCCATCGATGCGGACGGAATTACCCTGTCTTCAGCGGTCAGCGACATGGGCCAGGGGAAGGAAATCATCGCCTGCCAGACGGTGGGAGACAACCTGCCCCTGAACATCGCCTTCAATTCCCGGTACATGACCGATTTCTTCAAGAACTGCGGCACGGACCGGGTAAGCCTGGAAACCAACCAGTCCCTGTCTCCGGCCCGGCTCATGCCGGAAGGGGATGAGAGCTATACCTATATCCTGACCCCGGTACGGGTTATTTTCTAATGCGGCTGGAAAACCTGCGGCTGCTCCATTTCCGGAACTACGAGCAGGTGTCCATCCCTCTGGGACATAACATAACTATTTTTTATGGAGACAATGCCCAGGGGAAAACCAACCTGCTGGAAGGCATCCATACGGCGGCCCGGGGATTTTCCTTCCGGACACGGCATGAGGAGGAACTGCCTTCCTTTGGGGCGGAGGAATGGGCGGCGGAGCTCCAGTACCGGGACCGGTACGGCTCCAGCCGGCTGCTGGTGAAACGGTATCCGGTACGGGGCCGGATGAAGAAGGAAAATCTGCTGAACGGGAACCCGGTCACCCCCCGGGAACAGTACGGGCTGGTGAACCTGGTGCTGTTCACTCCGGATGATCTCCAGCTGGTGAAGGGAGATCCGGCTCTCCGGCGGAAATTCCTGGATATGGAAATCGCCCAGGTCAGTCCGGTGTATTATGACCTGCTGGCCCAATACAACCGGGTGCTCCAGCAGCGGAACCGGTTCCTGAAACAGTGCCGGGACCGGGAAAAGCTGGAAGAAGCCCAGCTGCTGGTATGGGACGGAGCCCTGGCCCAGCTGGCGGCGGGAATCCTGGACCACCGTCTCCAGGCTCTTTCCGGGATCCTCCAGGCGGCCCGTCAGGTGTATGACGGCATCACCGGCACCCAGGAAGCCCTGACCCTTTCCTATGTGCAGAAGCGGGGGGACGGGGAAGAAACCGTAAGGGAAAACCCGGGGCCCGGCGCCTGGGAAGGATTCTACCGGGAACAGCTCCGGCTGCGGCACCGGTTGGATTATCTCCGGGGCTACACCAGCCTGGGGCCGCACCGGGACGACCTGGAAATTTTCCATGAAGGCAGGCCTCTCCGGGCCTACGGATCCCAGGGTCAGCAACGGACGGCGGCCCTGGCTCTGAAACTGTCCGAACTGGAATTCATCCGGTCCGTCCGGGAAGAATATCCGGTGCTGCTCCTGGATGATGTGCTCAGTGAACTGGACCAGCATCGGCGGGAAAAGCTTCTGGGCTTCATCAACGGAACGGTCCAGACTTTCCTGACCGTCAATGACCGGCATCTGGCACCGGTGGACGGAGATGTGGCCGCCTACCGGGTACGGGAGGGCCGGCTGGAGGAGACCCCATGAAAGATTCCGAACTCCTGATCCTGAAAGTGATGAAGACCCCCAGAGCCCGGCAGCAGTTCCTGCTCCACTGGCTGAAAAGCCACTGGGCGGAGATCCTGGGCCATACGGCTGCCAACCATTCCCAGCCCTACCGGCTGGAGGACGGGGTCCTGTACGTCCATACGGACAACCCCATGTGGTCCAACCAGTTCCACATGATGCAGGGAAAACTGCTGGGACAGCTGAACCGGAAACTGGCCCCCTCCCTCCAGGGGAGGAAACGGATCATCCGGGAACTGAAGTTCTACCATGGGATCATCCAGGAGGAACTCCGGCCAAGGAGCGAAGAGGGTCCTTTCATGCTCCAGCGGGATGACAAAAGACGCTGTCCGGTATGCGGTGTCCCTCTGATCGGGACGGAGGAAATCTGCTCCGCCTGCCGGCGGAAACAGCAGGAAGCCCTGCGCCGGGAAATCCGGAAACAGCTGGATCTCCGGCCCTGGCTCTCCTATGAAGATTGCCGTGAACTGGTGAATTGTGATAGAATAACATTTACTGACGTGAAGGCGGTGCTGGAAGAATGGGCCCTGAACCGGGCTCTGGACCCCGGATCCACTGCCCGGGAAAAGGCATTTGCCGTGATGCTGGAAACCGGTCTCCGTCCGGAGCAGCTTCCGGAGGAAACCATCCGGCAGACCCTGGAAAAAGCCAGAAGGAGCCGTTATTATGTACCTGCACGTAGGAAATAATTATGTGGTGCGCTGTGACGAGATCATCGGGATCTTCGATATCCGGAACAAACGGACCAACATCTACCGTTTTTTCCTGAAACCCAGACTGGGAACGGATCAAGTCATCGACCTGACGGGGGATTTCCCTGCGGCCAGCTGTGTGGTGACCCGGGACAAGATCATCCTGTCGGGGATTTCCAGCAGAACACTGCGCAAGCGATAAATTCGGGAGGTTTGTATGGCCAAAAAGAAACAGACGATTGAAGAGGAAATTGCCGTCCATGGCGATTACGGGGCGGAACAGATCCAGGTCCTGGAAGGCCTGGAAGCCGTGCGGAAACGTCCCAGTATGTATATCGGCAGCATCAGCGGCCGGGGGCTGCACCATCTGGTGTATGAAGTCATCGACAACAGCATCGATGAAGCCCTGGCCGGCTACTGTGATCATATCCGGGTGATCATCCATCCGGACAACAGCATCACCGTTACGGACAACGGCCGGGGGATCCCGGTGGAAATGCACAAGGTGGGGAAACCGGCCATCGAAGTGGTCATGACGGTCCTCCATGCCGGGGGCAAGTTCGGAGACGGGGGCTACAAAGTCTCCGGCGGGCTCCATGGCGTGGGGGTTTCCTGCGTCAATGCCCTGAGCAAAAAGATGGTGGTGGAGGTCAAGAAGAACGGGAAGATCTACGGCATCGAATTTTCCAAGGGCAAGACCACCCGTCCCCTGTATGTGAAGGGAGAATGTCCGGAAAACGAAACCGGCACCAGCGTCACCTTCTGGCCCGATGACACCATCTTCACGGAAACGGTGTACAGCTATGACACCCTGAAACACCGGATCCGGGAACTGGCTTTCCTGAACAAGGGCGTGAAGATCCAGCTCACCGATGAACGGAGCGGCCAGGATGAAGTGTTCCATTACGAAGGGGGCATCGTCTCCTTTGTGGAATTCGTCAACAAAGGGAAGGAACCTCTCCATGCCAAACCCATTTACGTGGAAGGGGAACGGCAGGATACCATCGTGGAAGTGGCCATGCAGTACACGGACGCCTACACGGAAAACATCTACACCTTCGTGAACAACATCAACACGGAAGAAGGGGGGACCCATCTGGCCGGGCTGAAGCAGGCCCTGACCCGGTGCATCAACGACTATGCCCGGAAAAACAGCCTGCTGAAGGACAACGAGGACAACCTGTCCGGGGATGACGTCCGGGAAGGGCTCACCTGCGTCATGAGCCTGAAGGTCCGGGAGCCCCAGTTCGAAGGCCAGACCAAGACCAAGCTGGGGAACAGCGAGGTCCGGGGCATCGTGGACAACATGGTGACCGAAGCCCTTACCGAATACTTCGAGGAAAATGCACCGGTTGCCAAAAAAATCGTGGAAAAAGCCATCATGGCCAGCCGGGCACGGTCTGCAGCCAGAAAAGCAAGGGACCTGACTCGCCGGAAGTCGGCTTTGGAAGTGAGCAGTCTGCCCGGGAAACTGGCTGACTGTTCCAGCAAGAATGCGGCGGAAACAGAAATCTACCTGGTGGAAGGGGATTCCGCAGGGGGCAGCGCCAAGCAGGGCCGGGACCGGAATTTCCAGGCCATCCTGCCTCTCCGGGGGAAAATCCTGAACGTGGAAAAAGCCCGGCTGGACAAAATGCTCAACAGCCAGGAGATCCGGGCCATGATCACCGCCTTCGGCTGCGGCATCGGGGATGAATTCGACATTGCCAAGGCCCGCTACGGGAAGATCATCATCATGACCGATGCGGACGTGGATGGAGCCCATATCCGGACTCTGCTGCTGACCTTCTTCTACCGGTACATGAAGCCTCTGATCCAGAACGGGAACGTGTTCATTGCCCAGCCGCCCCTGTACCTGATCCGTACCGGCAAGAAGCACACCTATGCCTACAGCGATGAGGAACTCCAGAGGAAACTGGATGAAGTGGGCCGCCAGAACAATCCCTATGTCCAGCGCTACAAAGGCCTTGGGGAAATGAACCCGGAACAGCTGTGGGAAACCACCATGGATCCCAGCAAGCGGACGGTGCTCCAGGTGCAGCTGGAAGATGCGGCCACGGCAGATTCCGTATTCTCCGTACTGATGGGGGACAAGGTGGAACCCCGCCGGCAGTTCATCGAGGAAAACGCCGGCAAAGTGACCAATCTGGACTTCTAAGGAGCCGCTTATGACCATGGAGATCCAGCTTCCCCAGGGGAAGCTCCAGTGGAGCCGGACGGGAGGGCCGCTCCTTGTGGTGGTGGCCGGGGGACGGCGTCCGGACCCCCAGTGGCTGCGGAGGGCGGCAGAGGGACTGCCGGTGGCCGCGGCGGACCGGGGCGCGGACCACTGCCGGGCAGCCGGCCTGGTGCCCGGATTCCTGTACGGGGACCGGGACAGTGCGGCGCCGGGAGCCTGGGAGGAATTTGCCCGGAAGGGCGCCCGGGTGAAAACCTATCCGGTGAACAAGGATGATACGGACCTGTCCCTGGTGCTCCAGGACATCCCGGGAGACCGGACGGTGCTGGCCACCGGTATCTGGGGCGGACGGGCGGATCATCTGTTCGGCAACCTGTACACCCTGCTGGCCTATGCCAGAAGGGGCGGCAGTGCTTTCATGGCCGATGACCAGGAAGTGCTGTGCTACCTGCTGCCGGGAGAGGGGCTGCGGTTTACCTCTGGGAAGAAACGGCCCCGGGCGGTGAGCCTGCTGCCTCTGACACCTTCCTGCCGGGTGAGCATCACCGGGGTCCGCTGGCCCCTGGACAACGCGGAACTGACCCAGGCCAATCCCTATGCAGTCAGCAATAAGATGACGGAGCCGGCACTGAATGCCTTCTGCCGGGAGGGCATCGCCGGCGTCTATTTCACCTGGAAGGAGTAGATCCCATGCTGGAATTCCATTGGCAGGACCTGATTTTTCTTTTGGCCGCCGGTTTCATCGGCTCTTTTGTGGATGCAGCGGTGGGCGGCGGGGGCCTGATCACCCTGCCGGCCTTTATGGCCACCGGCATCCCTACCCCCTTTGCCCTGGGGTCCAACAAGCTGGCCTCCTCCATCGGAGCGGTGACCAGTTTCTTTACCTTTGCCCGGTCCGGGAAAGTGGACCGGAAGATCCTGAAAATGATGCCCCTGTCCTTCCTGGGCAGTGCGGCCGGGGCCTGCATCGCATCCCTGCTGCCGGAACACCTGCTCCGGTACATTGTGGTGGCGGCTCTGGTGGGAGTGGCTCTCTATACCTATCACCGGAAAAACTGGGACGGGGTCAATGAAATGACCGAAATGACCCGGTCCGTAGCCATGGGCATTGCCGCCATGGCCTGGTGCCTGGGTATGTACGACGGCTTTTTCGGTCCCGGGACAGGTTCGTTCCTGATCTTCGGATTTTTGTATTTCGGTTATAACTTCGTTACCGCCGCCGGGAACACCAAGGCCCTGAACCTGGCCAGCAATCTGGGAGGGCTGCTGGCCTTCCTGCTGCTGGGCCGGGTGTATCTGGCCTATGCCCTGCCCATGGGGCTGGTGGAAATTCTGGGCGCCCGGCTGGGAGCGAAGATTGCCATAAAAAAAGGTGTGGGATACATCCGCACTTTGTACCTGGTCATGACTGTGCTGCTGATCGGCAAGCAGGTCCATGACCTTTTCCTGAAATAACAGACGCGTCGGAAAGACGCAGGAAGGAAGCGTGAGAACGTGGATGATCAGCAGAATGACAAGCAGACCATCTCTGCCGGCAAGGTAATCCCCGTCTATGTGGAAGATGAGATGCAGAAATGCTACATCGACTACGCCATGAGCGTCATCGTCCAGCGGGCCCTGCCGGATGTGCGGGACGGTCTGAAGCCGGTCCACCGCCGCATCCTCTATGCCATGAACGAGGCAGGGATGCTGCCCAACAAGGCCTATAAAAAAAGCGCCCGTATCGTGGGCGATGTTTTGGGGAAATACCATCCCCACGGGGATTCTTCGGTCTATGACGCCATTGTGCGTCTGGCCCAGGATTTCTCCACCCGGTATCTGATGGTGGACGGCCACGGGAACTTTGGTTCCGTGGACGGAGACCCGGCCGCTGCCATGCGGTACACGGAAGTCCGGATGGGGAAAATCGCCGTGGAGATGCTCCGGGACATTGAAAAAGATACAGTGGATTTCATCCCCAACTACGATGAATCCCTGAAGGAACCCACCGTGCTGCCGGCCAAGGTGCCGGCCCTCCTGATCAACGGATCCGCCGGGATCGCCGTAGGGATGGCCACCAACATTCCGCCCCACAATCTGGGAGAAGTGGTGGATGCCTGCGTGATGCTCATCGACCATCCGGATGCCACGGTGGAACAGCTGATGACGGCCGTAAAGGGGCCGGATTTCCCCACCGGGGCCAAGATCCTGGGCCTTTCCGGGATCCGCCAGGCCTATACCACCGGCCGGGGCGTGGTGAAGGTACGGGCCAAGACCCATGTGGAACCCATGCCCAAGAACAAGAACCGGATCGTGGTGACGGAAATCCCCTACCAGGTGAACAAGGCCAAGCTCATTGAGAACATCGCCCATCTGGTCCAGGACAAGACCCTGGAAGGAATCACCGACCTGCGGGATGAATCGGACCGGAAGGGCATGCGCATCGTCATCGAACTGCGCAGCGATGTGGTTCCTGAGATCATGCTGAACAAGCTGTACAAACACACCCAGCTCCAGGATTCCTTCGGGATCATCATGCTGGCCCTGGTGAACGGCCATCCCCGGATCCTGAACCTGAAACAGATCCTGGAATATTATCTGGACCACCAGAAGGACGTCATCACCCGGAAATGCCGGTATGAACTGAAAAAAGCCAAAGAACGGGCCCATATCCTGGAGGGCTTGAAAATCGCCCTGGATCACCTGGACGAAGTGATCGCCACCATCCGGGCCAGCGCCAACGGGGAAGTGGCCAAGGCCGCCCTGATGGAAAAATTCGGGCTCAGCGACCGGCAGGCCCAGGCCATCCTGGATATGCGTCTCCAGCGGCTGACCGGCCTGGAACGGCAGAAAATCGAGGACGAATACAAAGAAGTCATGGCCACCATCGCCTATCTGGAAGATGTGCTCAGCGATGAACACAAGATCATGGGCATTGCCCGGGAAGACCTGCTGGATGTGAAGAAACGGTTCGGGGATGCCCGCCGGACTTCCATCGTGCCGGATACCGGGGACCTGGAAACCGAAGACCTGATCGCAGAAGAAGACGTGGTGATCACCATCAGCCACCAGAGCTACATCAAGCGCCAGGCACTCACCAACTTCCGGAACCAGAACCGGGGCGGCCGGGGCATCAAGGCCGGCAGCGGCAAGATCGTGAAGGAAGACAACAAGGTAAAGGGAGACTTCTCGGAACATCTGCTCATGGCCAGCACCCATGACAACATCCTGTTCTTCACCAACCGGGGACGGGTGTACCGGCAGAAGGGATTCGAGATCCCGGAAGCCAGCCGCACCGCCAAGGGCACTTTCATCCGGAATCTGCTGCCTCTGGAAGAGAACGAAAAAGTCAACGCGGTGATCGCCGTAAAGAGCGGCATCAGTGAGGACGAGAAGAAGTTCCTGTTCATGGCCACCAACCTGGGCTATGTGAAGCGGACCAGTGTCAGCGAATTCAAATCCGCCCGGAAAGGCGGACTCATCGCCATCAACCTGGGCGAAGGGGAAGAACTGATTGATGTGAAGCTGACCAGCGGACACAATGATATCCTGCTGGCCACCCGGGACGGCTACGCCATCCACTTCCTGGAAGACGATGTGCGGCCCATGGGCCGGACCAGTCATGGGGTACGGGGCATCAGCCTGCGGCCTCACGACAGCGTGGTTTCCATGGACAGCTGTGTGGATGATACGGGAGAAGTGCTGACGGTAACCGACAAAGGGCAGGGAAAACGGACGGACATCTCCGAATACCGGGTCCAGACCCGGGGCGGCAAAGGCATCATCAACCTGAAGGTGACCGACCGGACCGGCCTGATCGTGGGTTCCAAATTCATCAACGAGACCCATGACATCATGCTGATCTCTGCAGCGGGGATCATCATCCGGATGAACGCTGCCGATATTTCCACCTACGGACGGAATGCCCAGGGCGTCAAGCTCATGGATCTGGAAGCAGGGGACAAAGTGGCCGCACTGGCCATCGTGAATACGGTCAGCGAGGACGAGTAAGAAAAGGGGGTGTTGCACGTCCTGTGCAACACCCCCTTGCTTTATCCCGGAACCCTGTGGATATCCTGTGCACAAAGGAAATCGGGGGACTGGATATTGTGGGGTGAACAGGGATTTGCACTATATCTGGGACTTACCCACAAGGTTATCCACAGGAAATGTGGATAACCTTGGCGTTTTTGTGGATAAGCCTGTTGATAAGTGGAAAACTTGACGGGACAGGTCCCAGGACTTATCCTGTAAGTAAAGCCGGCGGGCCAAACCCGCTGAAGGAGGACATACTATGGCAGAACTGAATCAGAAAGCCGAAAGCTTCAAGCGTTTTGTAGAAAAGAAAGATCCCAAAGCCTTTGTGGTGGATCCCATCAAAGACGATCCGTTCCATACGGTGGTGTTCCGGTCTCATCTGGATGTGGAAGGTACCCCGCTCCAGCTGATCGTGGTGCTGGATGACAGCGCCTTCGGAGTGATCCGGGTCCTCCTGGCGCCCAAAGCCCTGAAGGAAGGGAACAAAGAGGCACTGCTGGAGATGCTGAACCGGTACAACAGCAACTACAAGGCCTTTAAATTCTACCTGGACAAGGAAGAATCCCTGATCATGGACACCTGCGTGATCTTCCGGGAATCCCAGGTGGACGGGAACATGATGTATGGTCTGTTCCAGATGATCAGCAGGGAACTGGACGAGAAGTACAAGGACATCATGAAAACAATCTGGGAATAAAAGCTGTCAGCTGACAAAAAAGGTTTGCCGTCTGTTTCATGCGGACGGCAAACCTTTTTTTACAAAACGGACGAATTCTTCCATGGCCGGATTGAAGTGGAGATCCTTGTTCCAGTCCAGGGTAATGTAGGCAGGGCGGAACTGGCGGACGGAAACGGCATGGAGATCCGGTTCCTGCTGGGCGATTTCTTCTGTGAGGAACCCGGCGGCGCCTTCTGACCGGATGTATTCCAGGATGGTGAACACCTGGGTGGTCTGGTGGAGGATCCAGGGATGGACGCCGCTCTGGGCAAACATATGGCGGATATAGGCGGTCTGGTCGAAGTGGTCGGAAAACAGCACCAGGGGAATGTTCCGGAGCTCTGTCAGATCCACCGTTTCCCGCCGGGCCAGGGGATGATCCTGGCGGACGAACAGCTTCAGGTAACTTTTCCGCAGGAGCAGACAGTGGTTGGGTTCTTCTGGCAGCCGGTTGGTGACACAGAGGGCAAAGTCGATTTCCTGGCGGTCCAGCAGTTCATAGAGCACCTTGGTGGTTTCTTCCACGGTTTCGATGGTGATCTGGGGATGGCTTTTCAGGAAAGCCCCGTGGATCTGGGGGAAAATGGTATTGCCCCGCATGGTGGCAATGCCGATCCGGATCAGGGCTTTGCCGGTGCCCAGGGTCCGGACCACCTGGCACAGATTCCGGTAGTGGTTCTGGAACTGCCGGGCATGCTCCAGCAGGATCCGGCCCCGGCGGGTGATCTGGATGTTGTTCCGGTTCCGCTGGAACAGGGCCACCCCGCATTCCTCCTCCAGTTCCCGGATGGCTTTGGAAATCCCGGGTTGGGAAATATGGCATTTTTCCGCCGCCCGGGAAAAACTCCCGCATTCGCAGACGGTGATGAAGTATTCGATCTGGGTGAGTTTCATGATGGACTCCTTGCAACAAATGGTCATATGTCCAGTGACCTGTGACAAGAGACCAGTGACAGGGGGGGTGAATTTTTTACACCCCTATATTATAACTCAAAGTTTGGGTCAGAGAAAATAAAATATTGTACTTTTTCTGTTTCAATGGATACAATAGGCATACGAAAAGACGAAAACAACCTGTCCGTGCAGTGGGAAAGAGAGGAAACATCATGACAACCAGCAAACGTGGGTATGATCTGCTCAATGATCCATTTTTGAATAAAGGAACGGCCTTCACCCGGGAAGAACGGAAGAAATACGGTCTGATCGGCATCCTGCCGCCCCAGGTGGAAACCATCGAACTCCAGGACCAGCAGGCTTTTGAGAACTTCTGCGAACGGCCCAACAAAGCGGTCCAGCGCCATTATCTGATGAAACTGTTCAGCCGGAACCGGACCCTGTTCTTCCACCTGTTCTCCCATCATCTGGAAAAACTCATGCCGGTGCTCTATGCTCCCGGGGTGGCGGAAAGCGTGAAACAGTACAGCGAACTGTTCACCACCCCCCAGAATGCGGTGTATCTGTCCATCGACAATATGGACGATATTGAAGAATCCCTGAAAAACGGGGCTTCCGGCCGGGACATCCAGCTGATCGTGGTCACTGACGGGGAAAGCATCCTGGGCATCGGGGACTGGGGCACCAACGGGGTGAGCATCTCCACCGGGAAGATCCTGGTATATACCGCAGCCGCCGGCATCGATCCGGCCAAGGTGCTGCCGGTAGTGCTGGACGCCGGGACCAACCGGCAGAGCCTGATCGATGATCCCCTTTATCTGGGGCTCCATCATGAACGGATCAGCGATGGACGGTATGATGCCTTTGTGGATGCCTTCCTCCAGACGGCGGAAAAACTCTTCCCCCATCTGTACGTCCATTTCGAGGACTTCGGCCGGGAAAATGCCGCCCGTCTCCTGGAACGGTATGAAGACCGGTATGCGGTGTACAACGATGACATCGAAGGCACCGGGGCGGTGACCCTGGCCGCCATCCTGGGCGGGCTGAAAGCCTCCGGGGAAAAACTCACGGACCAGACCCTCCTGTGCTTCGGAGCCGGTACTTCCGGTATGGGCATCGTCCGGCAGGTATTCGAGGAAATGAAGCTCCAGGGCCTCAGTGATGAGGAAGCCCGGAGCCGGTTCTACCTGGTGGACCAGCAGGGGCTGCTCTTTGAGGATACGGAAGGGATGACCCCCCAGCAGAAACCCTATGCCCGGAAACGGAGCGAATTCCCGGCCGGAGCCAGCCTGGACAACCTGGAAGACGTGGTGAAGGCCATCCATCCCACCATCCTGGTGGGAGCTTCCACGGCAGCCGGGGTCTTTACCCGGGAAATCGTCCAGGAAATGGCGGCCCATACTCCCCGGCCCATTATCTTCCCCCTGAGCAATCCGGCGGATCTGGCGGAAGCCAGTGCGGATGATCTGCTCCACTGGACTGACGGGAAAGCGCTGGTGGCCACCGGTACTGCTTCCCGGAAAGTGGTGTATCACGGGACCATCTTTGAAATCGGCCAGGCCAACAATTCCCTGGTGTTCCCGGGGATGGGACTGGCGGTGGCGGCCTGCCGGGCCCGGAAGGTTTCTCCCGGGATGCTGGCCGCTGCAGCCCATGCCCTTGCGGATCTGGTGGACATGGAGAAACCTGGGGCTTCCGTACTGCCTCCTGTCCGGGAAATGGGGGATTTTACCAAGATCCTGGCGGAAAAAGTGGTACGGCAGGCCGTACAGGAAGGACTGAACGGGATCCCGGTGGAAAACCCGAAAGAAGCCATCGAAGCCATCCAGTGGAAGGCGGAGTACAAGGAATTGTGAGAAAGGGGCGGAGCCCCCTTTCTGTCAGCGGTCAGCCGCAGGCGTCCGTTGACGGGGCTGTTGCGCAGGCAACGGCCCCTTTTTCGTATCCCAAAATGGAAAATACCCTATGATCACCGGTAAAAATTCACCCTTTCCTTTGTTTTCAGAAAAGGTGCATTACAGAAAGGCAAAAATCCATCCTATATAAACATCTCAAAAAATATACATAAAAGAACTGTACATTTTTAAAAATGAAAACGTTTTTGTAAAAAAGAATGTTGCAAAAATGTGAACAAGTGCGTATAATAACTATAGCTTGCAAGGCCGACCGGTCGTTTCACGCGGGTCCCCGGCAAGAAATATGAAGAAAGCAAAGGTGTTGTTGATGAAGGCATGGAAAAAAGCGGTCGGCGCGCTGGCGATGACAACTCTCGTGGCGTCTATGTTTACCGGCTGCGGCAAAAAAGATGCAGCGAAAAAGGACAATGGCAATGAAATCAGAGTCGGTGCTTTGTTCGAATTGACGGGGAATGTGGCCAACTACGGCAAATCCACCTACAAAGGGGTACAGCTGGCGGTGGATCAGATCAATGCCAAAGGCGGCATCAACGGCAAGAAAATCAAACTGGTGGAAGCGGACAACAAGTCCGAGCCTTCCGAATCCGGGAATGCGGCCACCAAGCTGATCACCAAGGATAAAGTTTCGGTCATCATCGGGCCGGCCACCAGCGGCTGCGTATCCGCTGCCACCCCGGTGGTCACCAACAGCAAGGTGCCTCTGATGGCCCCTGTGGCTACCGCACCCGGGATTACCGTGGATGAAAAAGGCAAGGTACGGCCCTTCATCTTCCGTGCCTGCTTCACGGATCCGTTCCAGGGCAAACTGATGGCCAAATTCGCCGTGGATACCCTGAAACTGAAGAACATTGCGATTTTCTATGATTCTTCCAGTGACTACTCCAAAGGTCTGATGGATGTGTTCGGCAAGACCCTGGAAGAAAAAGGCGGCAAGGTTGTGGGCAAGGAAGCCTTCCTGGCCAAGGACCAGGACTTCAAGTCCGCTCTGACCAAACTGAAAGCCACCAATCCGGAAGCTCTGTACGTACCCGGCTACTATGAAGAAGTTTCCAAGATCATCAAACAGGCCCGTGAAGTTGGGCTGACCTGCCCGATCCTGGGCAGCGACGGCTGGGATTCTCCGAAACTGGCCCAGATCGCCGGCGGGGAAGCGCTGAACGGCACCTACTTCACCAGTGCTTATTCTGCTCAGGACAAGGATCCTCATGTCCAGCAGTTCATTAAGGACTACAAGGCCAAGTTCAACGAAGAACCGGATACTTTCGCCATCCATGCCTATGACGGAACCCTGGCTGTGGCAGAAGCCATCAAACAGGCTGGTACCACCGACGGCACCAAGATTGCGGATGCCCTGAGCAAGATCAAGGACCTGCAGGTAGCCACCGGCAAATACACCCTGGACAAGGACCACAACCCGGTGTCCGGCGGCATCATCATTGAAATGAAAGACGGCGTACAGACCTTCAAAGAAAAGATTACGCTGTAAGAAACACCAACCATACGGCGTCGGATCGGTCTCCGGTCTGACGCCAAACTTTTTCACAAGGAGGGGTGCTTATGGATACCGGATCCTTTGCCCATCAGTTCATCCAGCAGATCGTCAACGGCGTATCCCTGGGCAGTATCTACGCACTGATCGCCCTGGGCTATACCATGATCTACGGGATCATCAAACTCATCAACTTCGCCCATGGCGATATTTACATGCTGGGAGCCTACATCGGCTTTGTGGCCATTACCAAAGCCGGACTCCCTTTCCTGCCGGCTCTGATTGTTTCCATGATCGGAGCGGCCCTGGCCGGGATCATCATTGAACGGATCGCCTACAAACCCATGCGGAATGCGCCCCGGATTGCGGCCCTGATTACGGCCATCGGCGTATCCTTTTTCCTGGAAAACGGCATGATCCTGCTGGTGTCTCCCCAGCCCCGGACTTTTCCGCCGGTATTTGCTCCCACGGTCTACCATATCGGGGGCATTGTGGTGAACAACCAGCAGATTATGATCCTGGTCAGTGCCCTGTTGCTGATGCTGGCCCTTACCTACATCGTCAACCGGACCAAGGCCGGGAAGGCCATGCGGGCGGTGAGCTTTGATGCGGATGCCGCCAAGCTCATGGGCATCGACACGGACCGGGTGATTTCCACCACCTTTGCCCTGGGTTCTGCACTGGCTGCAGCTGCCGGGGTCCTGGTGGGGATCTACTACAACTCCATTGATCCCCTCATGGGCATGATGCCCGGGATCAAAGCCTTTATTGCCGCCGTGGTAGGCGGTATCGGGATCCTGCCCGGCGCCATGCTGGGGGGCATCATCATGGGCCTGGTGGAAGCCATGGTATCCGGCTTCTTTTCTTCCACCTACCGGGATGCGGCGGCTTTCGCCATCCTGATCCTGATCCTGCTCTACAAACCTACGGGCCTGTTGGGCAAGAACGTGAAAGAGAAAGTGTAGGTGAATGCCATGAAGAGTTTACGTCAATCGCTCCACAAACAGGACCTGCTGGGCCTGGGCATCATGGTGATCCTCTTTGTTGTGTTCTACTTCCTCTTTGACGAAGAGATCCTGGATGACTACTGGGAAACCAACGTGATCCTGATCCTGATCAACATCATCATGGCGGTGAGCCTGAACCTGATCAACGGGCTTACCGGCCAGTTCTCCATCGGCCATGCCGGGTTCATGGCGGTGGGTGCCTATACCTCCGCCATCATCACGGTGAAGCTGGGGATGGATTTCCCCATTGCCCTGATCGTAGCCACCGTATCTGCCGCTTTCCTGGGCTTTTTGATCGGCATGCCCACCCTGCGGCTGAACGGGGACTATCTGGCCATTGCCACCCTGGGTCTGGGGGAAATCATCCGGATCGCCATCCTGAACATCGATTATGTGGGCGGGGCTTCCGGGTTCATGGGGATCCCCCGGCTGACAACTTTTCCCATTGCCTTCTGGATCATGGTGTTTGTGGTCTATTTCATCAAGAACTTCAAGAATTCTGCGGACGGACGGGCCTGTCTGGCCATCCGGGAAAATGAAATCGCGGCGGAGACCATGGGCATCAACACCACCAAGTACAAGGTCATGGCCTTTACCATCGGGGCCGGATTTGCCGGTACCGCCGGTGCCCTGTTTTCCCATTACTACTACATTGCCCACCCGGCTTCCTTTACCTTCATGCGGTCTTTCGACGTACTGACCATGGTGGTGCTGGGCGGTCTGGGCTCCATCAGCGGATCCATTTCCGGTGCCGTGCTGCTGACGGCCATTTCCGCTGCCCTGGCGGATTATCCGGAATGGCGGATGGTGATCTATTCCATCGTACTGATCGTCCTGATGCTGAACCGGCCACAGGGGATCTTTGGCAACAAGGAACTGAGCCTGAAGATGTTCCAATCTATCAAACTGGGAGGTGGGTCTCGTGGCGGAACTGCTCAAAGTGAATAATGCGTCCATGATCTTTGGGGGCCTGCGGGCTGTATCCAACCTGACCATGCAGATCGACGAAGGGGAACTGATCGGTCTCATCGGGCCCAACGGCGCCGGCAAGACCACGGCCTTCAACATGCTGACCGGGGTGTATGAACCTTCTGAAGGGGAAATCACCTTCAACGGCCAGCGGATCAACGGGAAGAAACCCTACCAGGTGACCCAGATGGGAATCGCCCGGACATTTCAGAACATCCGGCTGTTTTCCGAACTGTCCGTGCTGGACAATGTGAAAATCGCCTTCAACAACCAGATCCGGTATGGTCTGGCGGAAGCCATCGGCCGGTTCGGCCGGTATTTCAAGGAAGAAGAGTCCATCGAGGAAAAAGCCCTGGCTCTGCTGAAAATCTTCCATCTGGAAAAACTCCGGGACGAAATGGCCAAGAACCTGCCCTACGGGGAACAGCGGCGGCTGGAAATCGCCCGGGCCCTGGCCACCTCTCCCAAACTGCTGCTGCTGGATGAACCGGCAGCCGGGATGAACCCCCAGGAAACCAAGGAACTGATGGAAATGATCCGGTGGATCAAGAAGGAATTCAATCTGAGCATCCTCCTGATCGAACACGATATGGGACTGGTGATGAATGTCTGCCAGCGGATCTATGTGCTGGAATACGGCATCTGCATCGCCAACGGCACCCCTGACGAAATCAAGCACAACAAACGGGTCATCAAGGCCTATCTGGGCGAGGAGGTATCCTGATGCTCACCATTAAAAATCTGAATGTCTATTATGGGGCCATCCACGCCGTGAAGGACCTGAACATGGAAGTGGGGGACGGGGAAATCGTCACCCTGATCGGCTCCAACGGAGCCGGGAAATCCACCACCCTCCACACCATTTCCGGGCTGATCAAGCCCAAAACCGGCAGCATCCTCTACAAAGGAGAAGAAATCGTGGGGGTGCCCGCCCACAAGCTGGTGGGCCGGGGCCTGGTCCAGGTGCCGGAAGGCCGTCATGTGTTTGCGGAAATGACCGTTATGGAAAACCTGGATATGGGGGCGTATCTCCGGACAGACAAGGACGGGATCGCCCGGGACAAGGAAAAAGTCTTTGAAAAATTTCCCCGGCTGAAGGAGCGGATCAGCCAGACCGCCGGCACCCTGTCCGGCGGGGAACAGCAGATGCTGGCCATGGGACGGGCGCTGATGAGCCGTCCCCAGCTGCTGATCCTGGACGAACCCTCCATGGGGCTGGCGCCTCTTCTGGTACGGGAAATTTTCTCCATCATCAAGGAAATCAACAGCGAAGGCACAACAGTGCTGCTGGTGGAACAGAACGCCAATATGGCCCTTTCCATTGCGGACCGGGCCTATGTGCTGGAAACCGGGCGGGTGGTCCTGTCCGGAACGGCTGCCGAACTGGCAGCCAGTGAAGCCGTGCAGAAAGCTTATCTGGGCGGCTGACAAGGAGGCAGAACCATGCAAGTCAAAGATCTGATGACCAAAGTCGTAAAAGTAGTCACAACGGAACAGTCCCTGCTGGAAATCCGGGAACTGATGCTGAACAACAATCTGCGCCGGATCCCTGTAGTGGATGGGGACGGCCATTTGAAAGGCATCGTCACCGACGGGGATGTATCCCGGGCCACACCTTCCGATGCCAGCACCCTGGACCGGTATGAAGCCAACTATATCCTGGGCAAACTGAAGGCCAAAGACCTGATGACCAAAGCGGTCATCACCGTCAAGGCGGAAGACGGGGTGGAAACGGCTGCCTATCTCATGTACAAATTCAAGATCGGAGCACTGCCGGTGGTGGATGCCACCAACAAAGTGGTGGGGATCATTTCCGATACCGACGTGTTCAAGGCCTTTGTGGATCTGCTGGGTTATGCCAAGACGTCCACCAAGATCACTGTGGATACCCAGGATAAGGTGGGTGTCCTGGCCGAACTGGCGGAAATCTTCAAAAACCGGGGCGTAAACATCATTTCTGTGGTAACCCGGAAAATCGGGCCCAAACGGGCCGCCATTACGGTACGGGCCGATCTGACCAATGCCATGGACATCATCCAGACCATCCGGGATGCCGGGTTCGTGATCACCGACATCTCCACCCTGAAAGTAGATGATGCCCATGAAGAGTGAAGCTGACTATAAAGTGGGGGACATTGTCCGGATGAAGAAGGCCCATCCCTGCGGGTCCTATGAATGGGATGTGCTCCGGGTGGGCATGGACTTCGGCATCAAATGTCGGGGCTGCGGCCATTACGTGCTGCTGCCCAGAGCCAAGTTCGAAAAGGCTGTGCGGGAAGTCCTGGTCCATAAGGAAGATTGAACAAAGAGGGCGTGGAAGGATTCTTTCATGCCCTCTTGTTTCATGCTATAATGGTGCGTAAAGCAGAAATTTCCGGAGGTGTTCAGCAATGAAAAAGTGGTTGGGAGCCTGTGTGCTGGGAGTCTGTCTTACCGTGCTGCCGATGCCGGCTCTGGCCGTCCACTGGATGTCTCTGGGCAGCAGCGAAGAAGGCGAGATCCTTATGGACCGGGACAGCCTGAAACGGCCGGCGGATACCTCTCTGACCGTATGGGAGAAGGTCCTGTGGCCCCAGTCCGATGCCCATGGCCGGACGGGAGAGCTCCGTCACCGGGAGTACGACATGAAAGGCAAAAAGTGGCGGCAGCTGAGCAGTTACCAGCTGGACGCCCGGGGCAGGAAAACGGCCGGGAACCGGAAAATCCAGGAATGGCAGGAATTCCAGCCCATGACCAGCCTTTTTACCCGGGCCCGGTACGAATGGGATTATTCCCGGTGGAGAGGACCCTGGGTGTTCATCAAGAGCCTTCCCGGATTGGGGAGGAAATGGTTCAATCCGGATTCCCTGGAAAAGAAAGGACCCAATACCTACCAGGTATGGGAAAAGACCGTGATGAAGAAACCGGTAAACGGAACCCGGATCCTGGTGTCCCAGACCCGGTATGATGTAAAGAATGGAAAGGCAAGGACCCTGTATCTGTGCACCTTCGATGACCGGAACAACATGACGGACCATTATGCGGTAAACGATGTGTGGAACAAAAAAGGCGATACCTACGGCGAATACATTGGGGATCAGCTGGCTTCCTACTATGCCAGACATCCCCGGAAAAAATAGAGGAGAAGATCATGAAAACCTGTCCCAAATGCCATAAAATCTATGAGGATTCCCAGAATTTTTGTTCGGAAGACGGCACCCCCCTGGTGCTGACTCCGGTGAGCCAGACCCTGCGGGGAGAAACGGAAGCCCCGAATCCGCCGGTACCGGCTGCCCAACCGGAAACAGAACAGCAGGGGCAGCCTGACAGCGGCCAGGGAACCGGTACCCGTGAGCAGCAGAACTGGCAGCAGCAGAGCCAGAATGGCTGGCAGCAGCAGGGACAGCAACAGCAGTACCAGTACGGTCCCAACGGCAATCCCAGTTTCAGTGCCCGTTTCCAGGCCAATATCCCCGATGGAAATACCTGGAAGCCCATGTACTTTTCCTTCAACGGCCGGCTGAACCGGGGAACTTATATCTGCCGGTGGCTGGTGCTGCTGCTGGCGGCAGTGCTTATCGGTCTGATCTGCGGTATCCTGCCCTTCCTGGCTCCTTTGGGCTATCTGGCACTTCTGGGGCTTTTTGTGGCCCAGATTTCCCTGGCAGTCCGCCGCCTCCATGACCGGGGCCATTCCGGGTTCTGGATGTTTGTCTGTGTGGTTCCGGCCCTGAACCTGCTCATGTTCCTGTACCTGCTGTTTGCGGAAAGCCAGCCCGGTCAGAATGAGTATGGAGTGGCCGAATAAAAAGTTGTTGACAGGGATTCGCCTTTTTGCTATACTATACAAGCTTTCTCCTTGAGAAAGCAACAGACAAAAGGTTTCTCAACAACGAAATGTTTCAACTGAAACATTGAAAGAAAAAAGTTGTTGACAAAGAAACGAAAGTCTGGTATTATATAGAAGCTGTCGCTGAGACAGTGAGACGAACTTTGAGAACTGAATATTGTTGACAGATGTGCGGGTCAAGTCACTTTTAGTGATGAGATCGA